>JABAHO010026805.1_pt3 | contig 18205 bp, 20 predicted proteins | sample 7062071 | NCBI WGS metagenome assembly JABAHO01 (sample SAMN14534356, study PRJNA622989) | marine sediment metagenome | biome: marine biome [ENVO:00000428]; feature: marine pelagic biome [ENVO:01000023]; material: deep marine sediment [ENVO:00002113] | place: India: Gulf of Kutch | collected...
CGCGACCTCGACCGCGATATGAGCGATGTGATTCCCACCGACGTGGGGATCGACAGCCTCGTTCTCTTCGAGCGGATGACCGCCGCCGTGCGCGGCGCACTTCCCGCCGGTGGGCGCATCCTCGACGTCGCCGCAGGACTCGGTCAGGACAGCGACGCCGTCGGGCCCGGGGCGATCGCCGCCGAACCCTCGAAACGCATGACAGACCTCGCGCGCCTGGTCGCCTCGCGCGAAGGTCGGCGTCTGCCGCGGTGGGTGCGGTGTTGGGCGGATCCCTTGCCCTTTCGCGACGACAGTTTCGACGCCGCGTTCTGTAAAGGGGCCATCGACCATTTCGACGCACCCGAGACCGCGATCGCAGAGATGACGCGGGTCACGCGGCCGGGCGGCCGCGTCGTTCTCGCGGTCGCCAATTTTTCTTCGCTGGCGTGTCGGCTGGCGCTGCTCCGGGAGCGCCTCGCGCATCCCGGCCTCTCGCGCCGCGCGCACCACGACGTGCCTTCCGATCATTTCACGCGCTACGACGCGGGCCTGCTCCGCGAGCAGGCGAGCGCGCATCTCGAAATCGAATCCCTCGAGGGTCTTTCGGTCGGCTGGGGGTGGGGGGCCTGGCCCTGGCTCGAAGCTCAGGTGGGCCCCGGCGCCGCCCGCGCGTCCCTCGCAGCACTCGGGCGCATTGCGTCGCTCTGGCCCGAGAGCGCGGATGTCCTGCTGCTCTGCGGACGACCGCGGGCGCGCAAGACCTCGCGATAGATCGAAACCGTTCGCGAGGCGATCTCGGGCCAGGCGTAGGCGTCCACCACCCCACGGCGGCCGGCGAGGGCCCACTCCCGGGCGCCTTCCGGCGCATCGAAGACGCGTCGGATGGCCACCGCGAGAGCGCGGGGCTGGTCGGTGGCGACGAGACAGGCACGCGCCGCGGCCGGGGGAAGCACGCGGGTCAGGACTTCACCCAGCGCGCCCCCGCGGCATGCCACCACCGGCGTCCCACAGGCCAGCGCCTCGACGGCGGGGAGCCCAAAGCCCTCGAAGCGAGAGGGGACGACCACCAGCGCGGCCCGCCGGTACGCGTCGATCAAGGCCGTCTGACTGAGACCACCGCGGATGCGCAGCCGGTGCTCGACGCCGAGCGCCCGGGCGCGCGAGCGCGCCGGATTGCCGGCACTCGCGTCGTCGACGAGGGTGAGTCGGATCCGGTCCGGGAGCTCGCGGAGGGCCTCGAGGAGCGTGCCGACACCCTTGTTGGGATCGCCCGCACGCGCCACACAGAGGATCTCGTCCGGGTCGCGGATCCCCGACGGGTCGGGGCAAAAACGCTCGGTGTCGAGGCCGTTGCCGATGCTGTGAATCCGCTTCCGGGGGACGCCGAAGTCGCGCGTGAGCAGCGCCGCACCGACCGAGGNNACCGAGGAGGAGGTCAGCACCGCATCGAGTCTTCGCGCGACCTGCGCCTGCATTTCGACGGGGTGGAACTCGAGGGTCCCGATGGCGTCGCGCAGACCGCGGTCTCGGCGCAACGCGGCGCGGCGGTCGACGCTGAGGGGGTGGTGCACGGTCGACAGCACCGGCAGGCCGAGCGCGCGAAGTCCCAGCAGTCCCCATCCGAGCGATTGCACGTCGTGGACCAGGTCGAAGGCTCCCGGGCGTTTCGCCAGCGCGCGAAACACGCGGACGCTGAAGGCAAAGGGTTCTTCGAAGAACCCGATCCAGCTCGTCGCGAGCTCGAACAGCCGCAGCGGGGCGAGGACCGACCAAGGGCGCTCGGGGGGGAGGAACGCGGAGCGATCGCGGCGAAACCACTTGCTCCAGAACTCGTCGCTCCACACGGTGTGCACGGCGTGGACAAAGGGCATGGGGTCCGGTGCCGGCGGCGCACAGAACACCTCGACGCGATGGCCGGCGGCACTGAGTTCCCGCGCCAGATGCCAGAGATAGACGCCCTGACCCCCGCAGTGCATGTTGCCCTTATAGGAGAGGAGGGCGACGCGCAGCGGCGGGGTCACGGCGCCACCTCGCGCTGGGCGTAGACCACAAGGCTCTTGGGGCAGATCCAGTTCAGGAGGTGGCGCTCCACACGGTCGAGCCAGGGCGATTCCGTCGCGCGCAGCAGGAAGGAGCGGTAGGCGCGGACCACCGGGTGATCGTCCGAGCGCGACAAGCCCACGAGGGAGCGCAGGGCCCAGTACGGGGTGTGAAACCCATGGGCGAAGCCCACCCGGAAGGGCCTCAAACCGCCCCGCCGCAATTGATCGCGGAGACGCGCGGGGGAGAAGATCCGGATATGGCCGCCCGGGGATTCGAAGTACTCGTCTCCGAGGTGGAGGTAGAGACGCTCGCTCGTCGCGGTCGGCACCGTGATCGCGCAACGCGCGTCGGGACGGAGGACCCGCGCCAGCTCCGCGACGGCGGCGTCGACGTCGTGCACGTGCTCCATCACCTCGGAACAGATCACCGCGTCGAAGGCGCCATCCGGGAAGGGCAGGGCGAATGCGTCGCCGCGCATCAAGGTGCCCGATCCGCCGAGTTCCGCCGCGCGGTAGGCGAGCGCTGGCGCGGCGCGGCGCAGCGCGTCCGCGTCGACATCGACGCCCACGACCCGCGCACCGCGCTCGAGGGCGCCGAAGCAGTGGCGGCCCTCGCCGCAGCCGGCGTCGAGGAGCCGGCTGCCCGGGCGCAGCTCAAGCCGCTCGAGATCGACCGTGAGCAACACGGACCGTGTCCTCGAAGATGCGCACCAGCTCTGCGGCGGCCTGGTCCCAACGAAAGGTGTGAAGCACCCGATCGCGCGCGCGGCGTCCCATGCGCTCGAGGGCGCCCGGGTCGGCGAGGAGCCGGGCCAGCGTCGCCGCGAGTTCGCGCGGGCGTTCGGGAGGGACGAGGCGCCCCGCCGCGCCGTCGCTGCCGACCACCTCCGGCAGCGCGCCGGCGGCGTTGGCGACCACCGGCAGGCCGCAGGCCATGGCCTCGCTGGCGGGGAAGCCGAAGCCCTCGAAGAAGGAGGGCACCACCGCGATGCGCGCCGTCGAGTACTGGGCGACCAGCTCCGGGAGCTCGAGCCATTCGCGGCACAGCACGACGCGGCCCTCGAGCCCAAAGCGACGGATCAGACGCGGTACGAGTCCGTCTTCGGGGATCCGTCCATCGACGATCTTGAGGCGAACGGAATCCGGCAGGTACCGGAGGGCTTCGAGGAGGGTTCCGATTCCCTTTTTTCGGTCTTCGGTGCGGCCCACGAAGAGGAGGTCGGTTTCGATGGCGCGCCCCGGTACCGGCCGAAAGAGATCGCAATCGGTGCCGTTGTACACGACGTCGACTTCCTTCTGGGGGATGCCGAAGTAGCGCTCGATCTCGACCCGCGAGGCCTCGCTGACGGTGACGATCTTGTCGAGCCGCGGGGCCACGCGCTCCTGCATGAAGAGCGGAAAATAGAGCGTGCGTCGGATCCGAGAGGCCAGGTTCCGATCGATCTGGTAGTCGGCCCGTCGATCGATGTGGAGGGGGTGGTGGATCACCGAAACGACCGGCACGCCCGTCGCCCGGATCGCGAGCAGCCCCCAGGACAGCGACTGGTTGTCGAACACGACGTCGAAGCGGTGCCGCTCCTGGAGCGCGCGCCAGCGCGCGAGCAGACGCAGCCCGAAGGTCTGCATCTCCGGAAAGGTTCCAAAGCGTGACACCGCCAGCTCCCAGAAGGTGAGCGGTTCGGTGAGAAGTGGGCGCGGGCCCTCCTCGCGCACGAGGGTGCGCACCCGCCGCGCGAAGACGTTGGCATTGGGAATGCGGTGGACGGGGATGTCGGGTTCGAGAGTGGGGTAGGGCGGGCCCGCGATCACGTGGACGTCGTGGCCGGCGCGCTGCCACTCGCGCGCCAGGTAGGCGGCGTAGATCCCCTGCCCGCCGCAGTACATGTTCCCGCGATAGGTGAGGAGCGCGATCCGCACCGGCGTCAGGAGTCCGCGTCGCCCGGCTCGGATTCCGCCGGGAGGTCGACGACGTCGGCGTCCGGGTCGATCCGGACCGTCAGGATCGTCCAGCCAACCCAGAACACGAGACCCAGGACGAAGAGCACCAACGCGGCGACGGGGACCGCCAGAGCCCAGTAGCTGCGCGCGATGATTCCGGCGAGGAAGAGCAAGGCCGCGATCGCCGCCGCGAGGCAGATCAGAGCGCCCTGCAGGCGCTGCGTCGAGTCCATGGGTAGGTGGGCCTCTCTTCCCGGGCCGGTCGGCGGCCGGCCGCCGAGTATTCGCGGCCCCCGACACAGTGTCAATCGTCGCTCCCCCGCTTCGAGGGACGCTTGCGTCGCGCCGCCGCGTCGCGGAGCGTTAGGATGGCGCCATGTACGTCGTCGGTCTGATGTCGGGGACTTCCGCGGATGGAATCGATGCCGCGTTGGTGCAGTGGCCCGATGGCGCCGCCGCTCGACCCTTTCGCCTCGTGGCCTTTCGCGAGGATCCCTTCGACACGGCGTTTCGAGAGCGGATCCATCGACTGGCGGCCGGTCTCGACCCGGGCGCCGAGACCCTCCGCGAATATGCCGCCCTCGACGCGGAGCTGGCCCGGTGTTTTGCCGCGAGTGCGGGGCGCGTCGTCGCCGATGCCGGCCTGGCCCCGTCCGACATCGCCGCCATCGCTTCCCACGGCCAAACCGTCGGCCACTTCCCCGAGGTGGGGGGTACGCTCCAACTCGGCAGTCCCTCGCGGATCGCCGAGGCCAGCGGAATCGAGACCGTCGGGAACTTTCGCGTGCGCGATCAGGCGGCGGGGGGAGAAGGAGCTCCGCTGGCGCCCTTTTTTCATTGGGCGTTGTGCGCGGATCCGGACGAAGCGCGGATCGTGCTGAATCTCGGCGGAATGGCGAACCTCACCTGGCTCCCCGCCGGTGGGGACCCGGACGAGGTGATCGCGTTCGACATCGGGCCCGCCAACGCACTCCTCGACGGGGTCGTGCAGCTGGTGTCCGAGGGACTCGAATCCTTCGATCGCGACGGGGCCCGCGCGGCGCGGGGTCAAGTCGAAACCCGGCTCCTCGACGAGTTGCTCGACGACGATTTCCTGCGGCGCGCCCCTCCGAAGTCGACCGGACGCGAGCGTTACGGGCTTCGCGAGGCGGAGGCCCTGCTCGGGCGCGGCGCGATGGACCCGGATGATCTGGTCGCCACGCTCACCGCCTTTTGCGCCGAGGCGACGGCGCAGGCCATACGAGATTTTCTCCCGGAGACGCCCGCGCGCATCCTGGTGGGGGGCGGGGGAGGGCGCAACCCGGTCCTCATGTCCGCACTCGGGCGGCGCTGCGGGGTTCCGGTGGCTCTCCTCGATGACGCCGGAATCCCGGCCGACGCGGCGGAGGCCATGGCCTTCTCGCTGATGGGTCGCAACACGCTGCTGGGTCTTCCGAATCACCTGCCGCAGTGCACGGGTGCGGGCCGCGCCACGGTGCTCGGCGAGCGCGCGCCGGCCGGCCCGAGCTGAACGCGCGTCAGAAGGTCACCCGCATTCCATCGTCGGCGGTTTCGAAGGCGAGCTTGCCGCGTCGGTCTGCCATGTCGGCACTCAGATGCGTGAGGATCATCCGCTTGGCGCGGAAGCGCTCCCGTTCCGCCAGGAGTCGCTGGTAGGTCAGGTGGAACTCGAACTCCCGCTCGAAGAAGGTGCACTCGCAGACGAAGAGGTCGGGTGCCCCGACGCGCTCGGGGAGTTCTTCGTACCAACCCGTATCGCCACTGTAGACGAGCGCGCTCCCTTCGTGGTGCACGATCAGACTGTGGGGGTGGGTGTCGGCTTGATGTTGGGCGGCGAAGGTCTCGATGGTGGCGCCGCCCACCTCGATGGCGGCGCCACGGTCGGGCCATTCGCGAAAGTGGAGTGGGAGTGGGAACTGCAGGACCCCCTCCATCGTATGCCCGAGCGCCGCGGCGACGCGGAGGACGCGTTCTTCGACACCCGGCGGCCCGACGATCACCAGCGGGTGCGTGCGTCGGTCTTCGAAATTAGACGCGAGCAGGAATTGCGGGATGCCGCCGAAATGGTCGGCGTGAAAATGGGACACCGCGATGGTGTCGATCGACGCGCGGGGGATCCCCAGGGTCGCGAGCCCGGTCCCGGTGGTGGGTGAGCAGTCGAGGAGCAGAGCGCCCGTGTCGGGTTCGCCGTCGCCGCGAACGACGATGCCACTCTGGCGTCGCCCACCCGCGCCAAACGCATCGCTCGTTCCGACAAAGATCAGCTCGCTCAACCGGCGTCCACCTCGATGAAGCGGCCCCCCGCGAACACGCCATGGGTCCCGCGGAAGCCGTCCGGCACTGCCTCGCCGCCCCAGACTACCGCGTGGCGCAGCGTCACGTCCCGCCCGATTTGGGCGCCGCCTCCGAGCACGAGTTCGTCTTTGGAAGAAAAGGTGGTGCCGCGTTGGCGCGCCGGTCCGTCGCCGGGCCAGTAGCGCAAGGGAAGCGGTTCGAGATTGGCGCGGAGGTACTCGGCGAGTGTTCCCACCGGCTCCCACACGGATTCTTCTGCGGGCAGGACGCGCGCGCAGAGATCGTCCGCACCGCCCTCGAGTTCAGGGGCCAGCCAATCGTCCAGGTGGCTGAAGCGTTCGCGAAGCGGCATCGAATCGAATACGGTCGGCGAGAACAAGTTGACACTCATGTAGAGGCCCTCGTCGCATTCGCCGCCGAGGTCGAAGCGCGTGGCGATGCGGCGGATCGTGCCCTTCCGGTCGATCCCGATGCTCCCAAACGTTCCGGCGCGGGGATCCCGGCGCAACAGCAGGGTGGCGCGTCGCCCGCGCGAGAGGTGGAGCTCGATCTCGCGTTCGAGGTCGAAGTCGAAGAGCATGTCGCCCGCGAGGACGATGGACGGGTCGCTCTCCGCGAGGAACTCGTGCACGCGCTTGATCCCACCGCCGGTGTCGAGCAGGTGTTGTTCGTGAGAAAAGTGAAGCGTCACGCCTTCCGGACACCAGTCCAGCGCGGCGTCGCGGACGGTTTCGGGAAGGTGGTGGAGGTTGACTGCGACCTCGCGCACGCCGTGCTCGGCGAGCCAACGGAGGGCGTAGGCGATCATGGGAATTCCCCGCACGGGCAGAGCGGGTTTGGCAAGGTGGTCCGAGAGGGGCTGCAAGCGCGTCCCCAGGCCCGCCGCCAGGATCATTGCGCGCACGAAACCTCCGCCGGAGACGCGAGCCAGCGTCGCCACTCGTCGAAGCAACTGTCGACTCGTGTCAGGCGCTCTGCAGCGTCGCAGAGATAGGTCCGGTGTGTCGGCCGAAAGCGTTCGTAGCGCGGGTCGCCCCGTCGGGCGGCTTCGATGAAGTACGCGTCGTCCTTNNGCGCGCGAGGGTGAGCAGGTCGAAGCGCTCGCAGAAAAGCTCGGGGGGCGGCGCGTCCGGGAGCGCAACCCGCGTGGTCTCGCAGAGATCGCGAACCCAGGCGTCGGGGAGCGCCACATAGGAATCGCGGAGCAGACACACGAGGTCGTATTCGGGCGGCGCGAGAAACGCGCCCTGGAGGTCGATCAGGACGGGCTCCGCGCCGCGGAAGAGCACATTGGAACTCTGCAGATCGCGGTGCGCCAGCCGCGAGGGCGCCGAACGGACGCGCTCCTCGACCAGAGCAAACGCCCGTTCGACACAATCGCGCTCGGCGGGGCGGGCGTCTCGGCCCAGCCACGCCGGGAGCGCCACCGCAAGGGCGCGCTCGCGTTTTCCCGCCAGGAAGTGCGCGAGATGTCGCTCATACGCGGGCAACCCGTCAGCCGGCGCCGCGAGGTGTTGAAGTCGCACGATGAGCCCGCAGATGTTCTCGTAGAGCTTCCGCAGTTCCTCATCCAAGCCCCGCGCCGCGCGTCGCTCGAGAGAATCGTCCCCGAGGTCTTCGAGCACCTCGATGCCTGCCGCGCCACCGAGACGCCGCGGGACGGGGANNCGTCTCGATCCGAATCACTGCTCGCTTGCCTTCCTCGGTCTCGACCCGCAGAAAGCGATGGGCACCGAGGCCCGGCTTCAGCTCCGCGACGAGTCTGGCGGAAGCGCCCAGGACGCGGCTCGCCAGACGCAGGCCCGCCGTTTCGAGCTCAGGGGCACTCACGAGAAGAAGGCATGGCAGGCAGCGGTGGCCGCGAGCAGGCCGACGAGGTCACCCGTCAGACAGGCGGGCAACGCGTGCCGCGCGTCGCGAATGCGAGCGGCGCCGAGGTAGATCGTGAGGACGTAGAAGGTCGTTTCCGTCGACCCCTGGAGGGTGGACACCAACATCCCGGCGAAGGAATCGGGTCCCTGCGTTTTGAGCGTCTCGAACATGACGCCGTAGGCGCCCGATCCGGACAGCGGGCGCAGGATTGCCATCGGCATCGCTTCCCCCGGGATCCCGAGGAGATTCGTGACGGGTGCGAGGGCTCCGATTACGAGGTCCAGGGCTCCCGAGGCGCGGAACATGGCGAGAGCCGCGAGGATCATGACCAGGAAGGGCACGATTCGGACCGCGACGTCGAGCGCCTCCTTCGCGCCCTCCACCGCCGCTTCGTACACCCGTACCCGGCCGAGCAGGCCAAAGATGAGAAGTGTCGCGATGAAAAGGGGAAGGAACCAACCCTGCAGGAGGCCGAGCATCGCGGCCCCGAGCCCGGCGCCTTCGGTTGTGACGCTGTCGCGGATCCGGAACGCCGCGCCGCTCCCCACGATCGCGAAGAAACCCACGACCACGGCCAGGGCACTCCATTCGAATTTCGGGGGTGGGCGCGGAAGCTCGATCGGGGCGTCGTCTTCGGGCGGCTCGGGCTCGGGCTCGTCCCCGCCGGCGGCCGCGGTGGCTCGCGCGCGGAACCAGGGGAGCTCTTTGAGAAGCAGGGCCGCGGTGATCGCCGCCGCCGTGGACGCACCGGTTGCGATCAGGGTCGGGAGCCAGATGGCATCTGGCGTGGCCGAACCCAGGCTCGCCCGAACCGCGATCACACCCGTGGGAAAGAGCGCCACACTCGAGGCGTTGATCGCAAGAAAGAGAACCATCGCGTTGCTTGCTGAGCCCGGGTGCGGGTTTAGACGCTGGAGCTCAACCATCGCCTTGAGTCCGAAGGGGGTGGCGGCATTCCCCAGACCCAGGGCGTTCGAAGCGAGGTTCATCACCATCGCGCCCATCGCAGGGTGATCGGGCGGGACGTCGGGAAACAAGCGCCGCAGGATCGGGGCCATCGCCCGTGTCATCCAGTAGAGCAGGCCGCCGTCACGGGCGACGCGCATGAGCCCGAGAAAGAGAGCCATCGCGCCCACCAGACCGATCACGAGCTCGACGGCCGATTTTGCGCCTTCGAGGCCCTCGCGACCGACCTCCTGGACGTCGCCGAACCAGGCCGCGTACGCCACCGAGCCCAAGATGAGTGCGAGCCATATCGCGTTGAGCACGGACCCCCCGGACCGGCTGGGTGTCAACGGCGCGACGAAGTCCGACCGCCGCACGCCCCGTTTGTCGACGTTTCGTCGAGATCGGACGATGGGTTGAGGCGGTGAGGGATTCGAGGCCGATTGCCCCCGACGAAACTCGGGGATAGCCTCGCTTGCGTCAAGGCTGGCGCTCGGCGCCTCGATCCCGTCTTTCACGTGCGATCGAGGAAGCGGGCTCGGCCGATTCGCCAACGATGGCGCGTTTTGGGGGGAACGTGACGTCGACCCGCTCGGGATGCAGTCCGTTCGGTGACGCGAGTTGCCGCGTCACGCCGCAGGGTGCCGTCGGCCCGGCCGGCCGGGTTCACCGGGTCTGCGCCCGGATCGTGCGCCGTGTTTCGGGTCTCGTGGCGGTGGGTGCGGCGCTCCTGCTGTTCGGGGGCGGCACCGTGCCCGACGCGTCCGCGCGCGTCGACACCCTCTCTGCCGATCTCGCCGCCGCGCTGCGCCACCCCGCGCTGCGGGCCACCGAGCTCTCGGTTCTCGTGGTCGAACGGCAGGGCGGCACGGTCGTGCTCGAACGGGGCGCCGATGCCGCGCTGGTGCCGGCGTCCAACCAGAAACTCCTCACCGCGGCGGCCGCACTCCACGCATTCGGGCCCGCCCACCGTTACGAGACCCGCGTCACCGCCGGCAAAGAGATCGATGAAGACGGCGCCGTAGACGGCCTGTGTGTCGTCGGAGCGGGCGATCCGGCGCTGACCTCCGAGGATTGGTGGCGTCTGNNGACTTCGCCAGGTGCGGGGGCCGATCTGCTTGGACGATTCACTCTTCGACCGCGTGCGCTGGCATCCCGACTGGGGTGCGGTGAGCTCGCGGGCCTACCACGCCCCCGTCAGCGCGCTGGCGGCGAACTACGGAGCCTTCGCTGTCGAGGTGGGCCCCGGCGTCTCGCCGGGGAGTCCGGCACGCGTCGATCTGGATCCGCCGCTCCTGCATTTCGACGTGGAGAACACGGCGCGCACCTCGGGCGGCCGCGCGGCGCGCCTCGCGGTGCGTCGACGTCCAGGCGAGGGCCGCGAGGCGATTCGGGTGAGCGGCGAAATCGGCGCGCGGGGCGAGCCGAAGGTGATCTACCGAAGCACCGCGCTCCCCACCCGGTACGCGGGCGCGCTCTTTCAAGCCCAGTTGCAAGCGAATGGTATCGCCGCCGGAGGCGGACTTTCTCCGGCGGGNNCCTCCTCAAATACAGCAACAACCAGATCGCCGAAGCACTGGTCAAGTCCATGGGCGCCGAGCGCGATGGCAAGCCCGGAACCTGGCCGAGCGGTGTGGCGGCGGTGCGGGCCGAATTGGAGCGCCGCGGCCTTCCCCTCGACGGTGTCGTGATCAGCGACGGATCCGGGTTGTCACGCAAGAACCGCGTGAGCGCCCGTCTCCTGGTCGCGTTGCTGCGCAGTATCGACCGCGATTTTGGTGTCGCGCCCGAAATCCTGGCCTCGTTGCCGATCGCTGGACTCGACGGGACGTTGAAAGAGAGGGCGGAGTCGGTTCGCGGTCGCGTGCGCGCCAAGACCGGCCGCCTCGACGGTGTTGCCTCTCTCGCGGGGATCGCGGCAGCCCACGACGGCCGCGAATACGTGTTCGCGCTGCTGAGCAACGGAAAGGCGGGGAACGATTACGCGGTGGGCGCGGCGATCGACGCGTTCCTCGCGGCGCTGGTGGGACCGACGCCGGGGGACGTGGCGTCCGGGGCGGTCTCGAGTCCCGTCTCACCGGTCCCGAACTAGCTCCACTCGCGCTACGAGCCGATCGGGCTCCCGCTGACACGCGAGTAGGCGCCGAGCACGAGGTCGGGATACTCGGCCGGGAGCCCGCTGCCGTTGCGCAGGAACCCGTCGATTCGTCCCGGACCCCAGTTGTAGGCGGCCAGCGCCGCGCGCACGCTGTCGTAGCGATCGATCAGTTCGCGAAGATAGGCGACGCCGAGCCGGATATTCAGTTCCGGCTCGAACAGGCTGCCCGTTCCCTGCCAGGTCTCCCCGGTTCGTTCCGCGAGCTCTTGCCCGGTGCGCGGCATGATCTGCATCAAGCCGAGGGCCCCGACGGGCGAGACCGCGTGCGGGTTGTAGGCGCTCTCGATCTCGATGACCGCGAGGACGAGGGCCGGCGATACGTCGTAGCGCCGGCTGGCTTCGAGAATCGTGTGGGCTACGCGATGCCGTTCGTCCGGGGTGAGCCGCCGCCCGCGGCGCTCGAGGCGTTTCATCACGAGACCGGCGTGTTCACTGCCGACCGCGAGGGGTGCGCTGGCCACCGGGGGCAAACCCCGCTGCGCCGTCGCGGGCGCGGCGCTCTCGGACGCGACCGGGCCCGCGCAGGGCGCGATCAGGAACAGGAAACCACAGATGAGCAGGACCGCCGAGCGGTCGGAATACGGCGTCATCGTCTACCCCAACGCCGCCGTGAACGAAACGAGGCCCAGCGCCTGCAGAATGGCGAGATTGTTTACGACGGCGAACCCGGTCCAGACACACACCGCCGCGAAGAACCCGAGTTTCAGGCCGTGGGGGAGGATCGCGGATCGAATCACAACGACGATCGCGCCGATCGTGACGAGTGTGTCGAGGAGGAGGCCCGGGACCAGGCCGATCTGATCGAAGAGCCAGGCGGCGAGTGGGTTCCCCTCCATGACGTCGAACCCGGCAACCGGTGCGCGCAGGCACAAATACGTCGTCCAGTGGTCGGCCGTACTGACCAGAATGACGCCGACGGCGAGAATTTTGAGCAACAACCGAGGAGTCCTCCGCGAACCACGGCCCGCGTGGGCCGATAGCGGGAGGAAAGAGCAAGAGCCGTGCCGGGCGCAGCGTGCAAACGCGATTCGCTGGGCGTGTCGGCCTTCTGCGCACCGAGTTGCGCGGCGGCGAGGCACGCAGCGCCTTGCGGAGTTCGAGCGGGGAGGGAAGCCGCCTTCCCAAGGCGGGCAGGGTGCCGGTCGGGTGGGATCGTCGCAGTGTCGGCAGACGGCGCGCGGAACGACCGCAGCCGCGCAGCAAGAGCCGGATGGGCCTAGCGGCGCTTCATGCGCCCCTTTCCGAGGAGGAGCCAGTCGAGCGAGACATTCTCTTTCAGCGAGAGCTGGATGAGAAAATCCGTGTGCGGGGTGGTTCCATTCTCGTAGCGGTTGACGTTCTGCTGGAACACGCCGAGGTCGCGCGCGAACTGACGCTGCGAGCGGTCGCCGCGCACCTGCGCGAGTCGCTCCGGGAGCTTTCTCTTCATCCGATTCACCGCCTGCGCCATCTTGCCCGCGACTCCTTGTCTCGAATCCACCGACGGATTCGCCCGAGGAAGGGCGGCGGATATTAGTCCCAGCATTTCTCCCGATCAAGAGAAAGTGAAGCGGTGACGCGCGAAAGAATGGGAGCGATCGCCCGCGCCGCGCACCGAACATCGCACTCGCTCCACCCCCGAGGTCCGAGCGTCGCTACCTTCTTCGGTGTCGCGGGAGGAGGCGCAATCTCGCGCGCGACGTCCGCAGTGTCGGAGGAGCTCAGCCATGTGCATCACGTCCGTGGCGCAGCCGTGCGCGTGACCGGAGGCGAGTGGGGCGGACACGCCCTGCGCGCACCGCGGGGTGCACAGGTGCGGCCCACCGCCGACCGCGTTCGCGAATCGCTGTTCGCCTCTCTGGGCCGCTTCGATGGCGCTTCGGTGTTCGACGGCTTCGCGGGCACGGGCGCGCTCGGCATCGAAGCCCTGTCGCGGGGCGCGGAACACGCGGTGTTCGCGGAGCGCTCGAAGAGGGTGCTCCCGGTGTTGCGCGAGAATCTCTCGCGTGTGGGCGCGGCCGAGCGCTCGGAGGTGCACGGTGGGGATGTGTGCGCAGTGTTGCGGCGGCTTCGCGAGCAGACGCCTGCGCCCATATTCGACTGGGTCTTCCTCGACCCGCCCTATCGCGAGGGTCAGGGCGATTTGCGTCGCGTTCTGGAGCTCCTGCGGGAGGGCGCGCTCCTCGCCGAGGGGGCGCAGATCGTCGTCGAGACCAGCCGCCATTTCCCGGTCGACCCCCCGGAGGGCTTGGATCGGATCCGAGAGCGGCGCTATGGAGATACGGTCGTGGTATATCTCTCTCTCCCGGCGGGACCGCCCGTCGGGCACCCAACGGAGTAGTGGGAGTAGGGGATGGCGCAACACGAGAAAGGGGAAGGGCGGCTCGCCCTGTTCCCCGCGAGCTTTGACCCGGTCACCAACGGCCACATCGATCTGATCGACCGCGGCCTGGCGGTGTTCGACGAACTCGTCGTGGCCGTCGCGCACAACATCACCAAGTCCGGGACCTTCACCGTCGAGGAGCGGGTGGAGATGCTCGAGGCGGCGGTCGGTTCGCGGCCAGGGATCCGCGTGACTCAGTTCGACGGGCTCCTGGTGGATTACGCCCGCCGGATCGGAGCCTCCGCCGTGATCCGCGGGCTGCGCGCCGTCTCCGACTTCGAATACGAGTTCGAGATGGCGCTGATGAACCGCCACCTCTATCCCGAGATCGAGACGCTGTTCATGATGACCAGCCAGGAGTTCTTCTACGTGAGCTCCTCGCGCCTCAAGGAGCTCGTGCGCTTCGGAACCAACGTCGAAGAATTCGTGCCGCCGGTGGTGGCAGCCCGCCTCAAGGAACGCGTCGGCACCCGGTAGAGCGATAGACGGTTGGCGCGACCGCGCCTCGGGAGCGGTGGGTGGCGGGGCCGGCTCGGCGACGANNACGCTGTGGACCGGAACGCACCCGGGGAGGGTGCGCTGTTTCTCGCCCACGACGGGCGGGCGTTGGGCCCGCACCTCGTCGCACTCATGGCCGAGGCGGTGGCGGGACCTGTGCACACTGTGCGCGGCCCCTTGCCGACCCCGGTGATGAGCTGGGCGCTCGCCCACGACCTCGGCCGAGGCGGTATCCAAGCGACCGCGAGCCACAACCCCCCGGCCGATCACGGGTTGAAAGTGTTCGGCGGAGACGGGGTTCCGCTGGGGGGTCGCAACGCGCGCCCTCTGCTGCGCACGCTTCGAAGCCAACGGGGGGCTTCGCNNCGGCCCGGGCGATCGACTGCGTTCGAGGCAGACCTCCGCTCGGAGTACGGCGCTGCACTCCGCGCGGTGTCCCGCGAACTGGGCTCCGTTCCGCGGGTGGTCTACGACGCGATGCACGGGGTGGGGGCCGGCGTATTGACCCCGGCGTGGTCGGCCGGAGGCGTACACGTAGAGGGTCTGCGCCAGCGCGGGAGTCCTCGATTCGGCGACGGGTCTCCCGACCCGCGCCCCGAGCGTCTTCGCGCACTGGCCGAGGCGTCCCGCAGCGGGCGCTGCGCGGGCTTCGCGACCGACGGAGACGCCGACCGCTTCGCACTCATCGACGAGCGGGGTCGGGCCCTCGGCGAAGACGAAGCCCTCGCGCTTCTCCTCNNACGCGGCGCGGTGTCCCTGACGCCGGCGACGGGCTCGAGGCCGGAACGCGTCGCTGAGTCGTATGGTCTGCCCGTCTTCCGGCGCGGCGCCGGGTTTCGCCGTTGCGGTGAAGCCCTCGCGGCGGGCCGCGCGGACCTCGCAGGCGACGAGAGTGGCGGCTTTGCGTGGCGCCGGCACTCGCACGACAAGGACGGCATGCTGGCTTGCCTGGTCGCGAGCGCGGTGGCCGCGGGCCCCGGAGGCCTCGCAGGGGCGCGGGCCCGCCTCGCGCGGCGAATCGGGGATACGGCGTGGGCGCGACGAGCGTTGGCGCGGACGCCCGCTCGCCGGGCCGCTTTGGCCCAACTCCACGACGATCCGCCCGATCGGGTCGGGGGCGTGCGGGTCACGGGCTGGACCTGGGGCCGCGACCCGCGCGCGGAGTTCGCCGACGGCTCGCTCATGCTGCGCCTCTCCGAGACCGAGGGAGTGATAAGGCTCTACGCAGAGGCGGGGACTCCCCGCGGCCTGCGCGAGCGCCTCGCGGCAGGGACGCGTTTGCTCGACGGCCGGCCGAGATCCAGGTAGCCTGCTGTCACCTTCCTGCGCGCTGTGGAGTCCCGCTCCAGAACCCCAGTTCCGCTTTTGTTGGGGGGGTGACAAAGCATGAGCCGAGGCCTCGAAGATCGGCCGAAAATCCGCGAAATGAATCGCGAAACGATCGGTAATGCCGAGCTCGACGAGTCTTCGGGCGACACCTCCCCCGAGGTTCCGTCGGTTCTGTTCGCGATCGGCGGGGGGATCGCGGCCTACAAGGCCCCGGAGCTGGTCCGTGCTCTCATCGCGGAAGGCTTCGACGTTCGCTGCGCCCTGACCCGCGCGGCGACCGAATTCGTGGCGCCGCTCTCCCTGCAGACGATGAGTGGGCACGCGGTGCGGAGTGAGCTCCTCGACCGCGAGCAGGAAGGGGAGATCGACCACATCCGTCTGGCCGATGGCGCCGATCTGGTGCTGGTGGCACCCGCCACAGCGGATCTCCTGGCCAAGATGGCCCATGGCATCGCCGACGACCTCGTGACGACGCTGCTCCTTGCGACCCGGGCGCCGGTGCTCGTGGCGCCCGCAATGAACGTCAACATGTGGGACCACCCGGCCACCCGGTCCAATCTGGAAACGCTGCAGGAACGCGGCGTCGCGGTGATCGGACCGGACAAGGGCTNNTGGCCTGTGGTTGGGAGGGCGCCGGCCGGATGAGCGACCCACGCGAAATCGCGGCCCAGGCCTCGCTCCTCGTCGCGCCCAAGAGCCTGCGCGGCGAATCGCTGCTGATCACGGCGGGGGGCACGCGCGAGCCGCTCGACCCGGTTCGCGCCATCACGAATCGCTCCTCGGGAAAAATGGGGTTCGCGATTGCAAGCGAAGCCGCACGCCGCGGAGCGGAGGTCACCCTCGTTTCCGGCCCCGTTTCGCTGTCGACCCCGCCCGGTGTGAAGCGGGTGGATGTCGAGACAGCTCTCGAGATGAGGGAAGCCGTGCTCGCCGCCCTCGACGGTACGACTGCGTTCGTCGCCGCGGCTGCGGTGGCCGACTTCCGGCCGGCCGAGCGCGCCGACCACAAAATCAAGAAGGAAGCCCTCGCGTGCGACGGCGAGTCACCCTCGCTCGAAGTGCGTCTCGTCCCCAACCCCGACATTCTGGCGGAAGTGGCCTCGCGCCCGGCAGAGGCGGGCCGTCCCGAATTCGTGGTCGGGTTTGCGGCCGAGAGCCGCGACCTGATCGAGGCGGCGCGGCGCAAACTCGAGCGAAAGCGCTGCGATTTGATCGTCGCCAACGACATCAGCCGCAGCGGCGCGGGTTTCGAGGCCGACTCCAACGCCGTGATCCTCGTGGCGCCGGACCGGCCCGAGATCGAGGTGCCCCTGGCTCCGAAGTCGGAAGTTGCGGCGGTTCTTCTCGATTACGTCGAAGCAGAGCTGCGAGTCGGGCGCTCGTGATCCGCCTCAAACTCTCGGCACTCCTCCTGAGTCTTGGCCTGTGGTGTGCGGCGGCCGCAGGGGCGCAAGCGGCCTCCCTCCACGTCATCCAGGTGTCCGGAACGATCAACCCCGCCTCGTCGGATTTCATCCAGCGGAGCATCGAGCAGGCGGAGGCCGAGGACGCGATCGGAGTCCTGCTCGAACTCGACACCCCCGGCGGCCTGGTGTCCTCCACCAAGGACATCATCCAGGCGATGCTGAACGCACAGGTGCCCATCGTGGTGTGGTCTACGTCTCGCCACAGGGCGCGTGGGCCGGGTCCGCGGGCACCTTCATCACGATCGCCGGCCACGTGGCCGCGATGGCACCGGGGACCTCGATCGGGGCCGCCCATCCCGTTGGCATCGGAGGGGGATCTCCGGGCGGCACGCCCAAAGGCGACGACGACGAATCCGCGCCCGGCCGAGATATCGCAGGAGAGAAGGCCGAGAACCTGCTGGCGGCATTCATCGAATCGATCGCCAAAGAGCGCAACCGCAACGTCGAGTGGGCCCAACAGGCGGTGCGCGAATCGGTGGCGGTGACCGCTGACGAAGCACTCGAACTCGGTGTGATCGACCTGGTGGCCGGGAATCGGGCGGACCTCCTCGAGCAGATCAACGGCCGCGTGGTCGAGGTCGGAGGGGAAGAGCGAACCCTCGACCTCTCCGGTGTCGCCGTCGTCGAAGTCGAGATGACCCTCGTGCAACGCGTCATGCACGTCATCGCGAGCCCCGACGTGGCGGTCTTGTTGNNCGCGGCCTGTCTGGTGCTGGCGATGATCGCGATGCAGATCCTGCCTTTCTCCTGGCTGGGCCTCATCGTCTTCTTCGCGGGGATCGCGCTGGCCGTGGCGGAGCTCTTTATCCCATCGTTTGGCCTTCTCTTCGTCTTGGGGCTCCTCTGCATGCTCTTCGGCGGTACCATGGTCTTCGATATGCCCGAAGTCTCCGATCTGCGGGTGTCCTTCTGGCCCGTTCTCGTACCGGCCGTACTGAGCTTTGGCGCCTTCGGCGCCCTCGTGGCCGTCGCGGTGGGGCGCAGCCGGGGCCTGGCCCAGGTGGCGGGTACCGACGAGCTGATCNNTCGAGAGTCCGATCGGGCCCGGTGTCCAGGGTCGGATCTTTCTCCGCGGCGAGTACTGGAACGCCCTCCTCGAAGGAGAGGCGGACGACCTCAACGTCGGCGACCGGGCCGAAGTCGTTCGCGTCGAGGGCCTGCGGGTCTGGGTGCGTCGCCGCCACAAGGAGTGATATGAGCCTTCCGCTTTCCATCGCGCTCGGTGTTCTCGTGGTCCTCGTGGTCCTCGGTGCCAACGTGCTCAAAGAGTACGAGCGCGGCGTCGTGTTCCGGCTGGGCCGCTTCGTCGGGATCAAGA
>JABAHO010003038.1_pt1 | contig 18159 bp, 20 predicted proteins | sample 7062071 | NCBI WGS metagenome assembly JABAHO01 (sample SAMN14534356, study PRJNA622989) | marine sediment metagenome | biome: marine biome [ENVO:00000428]; feature: marine pelagic biome [ENVO:01000023]; material: deep marine sediment [ENVO:00002113] | place: India: Gulf of Kutch | collected...
TTTCTCCAGAGTGCACGATGGGTCGTGATACCCCACACCCGGTTGAAGGATGCCTCCACGCGGCCGAGTACATTGATCACCATCCACAACAGAATCCCAAGACCAATGCCGCCTATAGCCCCGAAGCTGACGTTGTCTACTTTTTCAAACGCCTGCTCGACAAGGCTGTTAATCTGGGTCGCGAGATCTAGTTTTGCCGGTTCTGCCGTGTCGGTTGCCGGCGGGGGAACAGCGTCTGGCTGCACAGAGCTGCCGTGTTCTGTCCGAGGCATTTCGGGAGCAGTCGTGTGTTCGGCTTCCCGGAGCGCATCCGTGTTGGTTTCAAACTGGGCGGTCCATTCCGACACGCGCTCCTTAATCCATGTGCGGGCGGCGTCATCGCCCCCGAGGCCCCTCGCCAGTGCCAGCGACAGCGCAAGGATCGGCACAATCGACATCAGGGTGCTGAAAGTCAGCGCGGAGGCATGCAGGGGACACTCGTCTTCCCGGAAGCCTTTGAACACGAGATGCAGCACCCGCACGCAGCGCGCAAGCAGCAGGCGCAGGCCTGTAAGCGAGGCGAGTTCAATGTCCCAGACGGTATCCGTTAAAAGCGAACGAATTCCGGGTGATGGCTTTCTTTCCGTTAATTTTTTTCGGCTTTTGCGCATTATTCCGAACCAGGCTGAATTGTGTCTGTCATTTCGAAAAGACTCCAGATGGCAATCGTTTTTGCGTCGGTGATTTCGCCGGATGCGATGCGGTTGCGAATATCATCGCCGCTGAGCAGCGTTACCGAGATGGCCTCATCCTCGTCCGGGGAAAGAGGGCTCGGGTCGATGTCGACGTCGGCCAGGTAGAGGTTCAGGCATTCATCCGTATAGCCGGGAGCCGGGTGACAGATGCCAAGACGAGTCAAATTCAGAACGCGGTATCCGCTCTCCTCGCTGACTTCGCGGCGTGCGCAAGCGTCAGGTGACTCGCCTTCGTCGAGCGTGCCCGCGATGGCTTCCAGCATGATGCGCTCAATGGCTTTTCGGTATTGCCGAACAAAAACAAACTGTCCAGCGGGTGTTCGCGCCAGGACAACTGCCGCGCCCGGGTGCCGGATAATTTCCCGGCGGCCCCTGCGTCCTGATGAAAGCTCAACCTCCTGCACTTCGACGTTCAGAAGGCAGCCTCTGAATCCCCACTCTTTTTTTACCGTTAATTCATTCATTCTGTACGGGTACTATGACTGACTCAACGGCCCTGCCGCAATCTTTAACCACTTGTGCAGGTGTCGCCGCCCATTTGCCTTGCAATGCGACCTCCGGTTGCCTAGCGTTTGGGGCTGACCAGATACAACCTAAACATTCACCGGGAGAAATATGTCTACAATTCAAAATGTTTTTGCACGTCAGATCATCGATTCGCGCGGGAATCCAACCGTTGAAGCGGATGTGATGCTTGAAACCGGTATCGTTGGACGTGCGGCCGTACCCTCAGGGGCATCAACGGGAGAAAATGAGGCCGTGGAACTCCGGGACGGCAATGAGAAGCGCTACCTGGGGCGCGGAGTCCTTAAGGCGGTAGAGAATGTTAACGAGGTGATCGGTCCGGAGCTTTTTGGCCGCGATTGCAATGACCAGGTAGACATTGACCGTGCAATGATTTCCCTGGATGGTTCGGAAACGAAGAAAAACCTTGGCGCGAATGCGATGCTGGCCGTATCCCTCGCTGTTGCCAAGGCGGCTGCTGAAGAGGCCGGATTACCGCTTTTCCGCTACATTGGCGGAACCAATGCCCGCCGCCTGCCCGTGCCCATGATGAATGTCTTGAACGGTGGCGCCCATTCGGATGCGCCGATCGACGTGCAGGAGTTCATGATCATGCCGGTCGGGGCCTCCTGTTTCAGCGAAGCCTTGCGGGCGGGGGCTGAAGTGTTTCATGCGCTGAAGTCGGTTTTAAAACAGAAAAACCTCAGCACGGCTGTCGGTGATGAAGGCGGTTTTGCCCCGGAGTTGGAAAGCAACGAGCAGGCCCTTGAGGTCCTCATCAAGGCAATCAAGCAGGCCGGTTACAAGCCGGGTAAGGACATCTTTCTCGCCCTGGATGTCGCATCGAGCGAATTTTACGTGAAATCCAAAAAGCGCTATGTCTTTAAGAAAAGTGACGGCAAGGCCCGCACAGCAGAGCAGATGGCTGATTTCCTGGAGGACTGGGTCAATCGGTACCCGATTATCAGTATCGAAGACGGAATGGACGAAAACGACTGGAAAGGCTGGAAAGTACTGACTGACCGCATCGGTGAGAACGTACAGCTTGTCGGCGACGACCTGTTTGTGACAAATACCAAGTTCCTGCAAAAGGGCATCGATCTCGGGGTTGGTAACTCGATCCTGATCAAGGTCAACCAGATAGGAACCCTGACCGAAACCCTTGAGGCCATTGAGCTGGCCACCCGTGCAGGTTATACCTCGGTCGTCAGTCACCGTTCAGGTGAGACGGAGGACACCACCATTGCGGATATCGCGGTAGCTACTAACGCAGGCCAGATTAAGACCGGTTCCCTGAGTCGTACGGACCGGATAGCTAAATACAATCAGCTTCTGCGAATTGAAGAAACGCTTGGCCTGGACGCCGTTTACGGCGGTGTCCTGAAGTGCGGATAAGGGCTGCGGAGACGGGGTTCTCGTAAACCTGAGCTTGCGCACCGCCCCGGGAGTGGCAGGCTTCTGTGCCGAGCGGGAAACGGCGGGAAGGTAGGATGAATGCCGCGAAAGGGTTCCAGCAACGTGATGCGCGTGATCAGCGTGGTGGCGGTAATTGCCTCGCTGCTGGTCGGAACCAGCCTGCTGATTCCCCGCTATCACCGTCTTCGGCAGTTGCAGAGCAAGCGCGCACAACTGGAGCGCGATAACCGGCTGACAGAAAGCAAGATTGTTGAGATTGAAAACAGGATTCAAATGTTCGATCATGATCCTGCATTCGTCGAAAAAACGGCCCGTGAAGCCGGAATGATTAAAACAAATGAAATGCTTTACCGCGTTGCACCCTAGCGGTTCTGGAGATCGATCGATGCGCAACAATCAACCTCATTCCTTGAAATTTCCCCGGATCCTCCGTAGCGCAGTTCTTGGTGCGTTGATGGTTTTTGCCTCAGGTTGCGTCGATGTGGAGCAGCGCCTGATACTGGATCCCGATGGATCCGGCACGCTGCGAATCAAACACGAGGTTTCCGAGCCCACGGTCAAGCGGATCAAAAGCATGCTTTCGCTCAGCGATGAGCTGGCCAGCGTCTCCGGTACCGAGTTACCTCCCCTCCCCGCCGATGATTTCACCTACATTGTCTTTGATCCCACACGGGAAAGCGTGCTCCGGAAAATCAATTCCTACAAACACCTGGGTGTCGAACTGATCGACTATAAGTTTTTTGCACGCGGGGGTAAGCGGACGGTTGAATTTGTCGCGAAGTTTAATGATCTGGAAAAGCTTGCGCAGGCGGATTTTTTTGCGTCGTACGGGTTTTCCCTGGTTAAATCCAAAAACGGCAACTACGTTTTTTATACCCGTCCGGCGATCACGGATGAATTTAACTCTTCGTGGGATTTCCGGGATCCCAATGTGGTGAAAATGATTGCCCCCTTCCTGCAGGACTTTCGTTTTCATTTTACCCTGCAGCTGCCGGGCGACGTCCTCAAGACCAACGCCCACCGCCAAAGCTATCGTACCCTTGAGTGGCGGTACGAATTTGGCGAGGATCCTTACGCCCTCACACGGCTCCAGCGGGATCAGCTGACCGCTGTCTTCAGGAGTAACGGCCTTTCCATCCCGGAAGTTCGACAGGTTCCGGCCGTCACCGAATCCGGGGACACACAGCCCTGAGCGTGTCACCCGCTGATCAGCTCTCTTCCCGCTGTAAATTATATCTTCGCGAGCAGCGGGAATTCTGCTATACGAATCTCATTTGTCTCGGGATCTTTGGAGAGAGTCATGGACGAACTGCTTCGATTGCTTAAGGAAAACGCGCTGCGCACGCCTGCTGATCTGGCCAAAATGCTCGGTTTGTCAGAAGAGGATGTCAAAACCCGCATCCTGGAGTATGAGCAAAAGGGCGTTATTCGCGGGTATCAGGCCATCGTGAATGAGGACCAGCTTGACCTGACGACAGTACGCGCGGTAATCGAGGTTAAAATAACGCCTGAGCGGGATGCCGGTTTTAATCACGTGGCCGAACGGATTGCACGTTTCGAGGAGGTGGAATCCGTTCATCTGATGTCAGGAGGCTATGACCTGCTGGTTTTTGTTAAGGGAGAACGCCTTCACGAAGTTGCCTATTTTGTGAATGAACGACTCGCAACCCTGCAGGGGGTGCTTTCTACCTCCACGCATTTCGTTCTTAAAAAGTACAAAGACCAGGGCGTCCTGATGGAAAATGCTGCAGCATCGGAGCGGTTGCAGGTCACTCCCTGACGCCCGGGCCGCCTGCCCGCTTCTGTTATCCCTAGAATGTCACGATTTTCCACCGGAGTATGATGAACAGTTCCAATGACACCACCTCAACAAACGGCAGCACAAAACTGGCTGTCGCATCATATCTCGGCTCAGTTCCGCGATCAGGCATTCGCGACTTTTTTGAAATCGTGGCAACGCGCAAGGATATCATCAGTCTTGGGATCGGAGAGCCTGACTTTGTTTCTCCTTGGCATATCTGCGAGGCGGCGATCTATGCGCTTGAGCACGGAGCTACGTCTTACACTTCTAATCTTGGCGTACTCGAGTTGCGTGAAACCATTTGCGAGTATCTCGAAGAGCGGTTTGGGGCAAAGTACGATCCTCAAAATGAGTGCCTGGTGACCGTGGGGGTCAGTGAGGCGCTCGACCTCGCGGTGCGTGCCGTCATCGATCCCGGTGATGAGGTGCTATATCATGAGCCCTCCTTTGTTGCCTATGCCCCCCTGATAACGTTTGCCCATGGTGTGCCGGTCAGCATTCCTACGCGCCGGGAAAACAACTTTCATCTCACCCGCGCCGAGCTGGAAGCCGTGGTGACGAAAAAAACCAAGGCGATCATGCTCAACTTTCCGACAAACCCAACGGGGGCGACCCTGGGACGGGAAGAGCTTGCGGACATCGCCGAATTCGCCGTAGAGCACGATCTGATCGTTATATCAGACGAGATATATGCGGAGTTAACATTCGACAGCAACCACGTCAGCATCGCTGCCCTGCCCGGGATGAAAGAACGCACAATTCTGCTCAACGGATTTTCCAAGGCCTGGGCCATGACCGGGTTTCGGCTTGGCTATGCCTGTGCTCCGCCGCAGTTCACAGAGGCCATGATGAAGATTCATCAATACACCATGATGTGTGCGCCGGTTGTGAGCCAGAAGGCCGCAGCCGAGGCGCTGCGGGGCGGCGATGCCCATGTCACCCGCATGCGGGATGAATACAGGCGCAGACGAAACTTTATATCCACATCTTTCAATGAATGCGGTCTGCCGTGTACGCCGGCAGAGGGGGCATTTTACGCCTGGCCCTATATTGGGGATTTCGGTCTCAGTTCAATGGACTTTTCCCTTCGGCTCCTTGAAGAGGAAAATGTTGCCTGCGTGCCTGGAACGGCGTTCGGGGCCTCCGGTGAGGGGTATCTTCGTTGTTCGTTTGCGACTGAAATGGAGGAAATCAAGGAAGCCGCCCGGCGTATTGCGAATTTCACTTCGACGTTGTAGGTCGCGTCTTCTTTTTTGCCGTTGTGCCCGCGCCGGGCTTTCGCTATCGTTCGCAGCTTGATTTACCGGGCCGGAGCGTCCATGTGGTGAATTCGTCATGAAACTTGCTTTAAAATACAGGTCCGCGATCCCGGAGGCGCGCAGGATTGTCATTAAAATCGGCAGCCGGGTGCTTGTGCAGAAAACCGGAAGGCCTGATGTGCGCCGCATGCGCAGCCTCGTGAAAGAAATAGCGGCGCTGCACCACGGTGGGCACGAAGTGGCCGTAGTGACGTCTGGTGCCATTGGGGCCGGCATGGAGGCACTCGGCATGCGCACCCGTCCCGCATCTTTGCCGGATCTTCAAATGGCTGCCGCCGTCGGCCAAACCCGGTTGATGGCGCGGTATGCCGAACTTTTCCATGCCCGTGACTGTACCGTGGGACAGGTCTTGCTGACACATGCTGACTTTCATCACAAGGTGCGTATGACCAATGCCAGGCGCACCGTGGAAAACCTGCTTCGCAGCAAGGTTGTACCGGTCATTAACGAAAACGATGCCGTTGCCGATGAAGAGATTCGCGCGGATCTTGCCGTTGGGGATAACGATTTGCTGGCTTCCCTGGTTGTGCGCCTGATCCGCGCCGATCTACTGTTGTTGATGACTACGGCCAACGGGGTGCGGGAACCCGGTGTGAACGGGCGTACACGCCGCGTTTCCTTTATTGAAAGCGTCAACAAAAAGACCTTGGCGCTCGCGAACCCTCATGACTCATCCCTTTCCCGCGGCGGCATGCAAAGCAAGCTGAAGGTGGCACGCGATGTGGCCCGCTCCGGGTGCACGACGGTCATTGCAAATGGGCGCGAAACCGGGATGATCACCCGAATTATGAAAGGAGAGGATGCCGGCACGATCATTCTTGCCTCCTGATGAGGATGCCGGGAGCAGGTAATCTCCCTGTCAAAACCGCTATGAGTATACATGATGATATCCTGGAGACGGTAAAGCGGGCACGTGCAGCCTCCCGCCAACTCAATGTTTTGGGTGAAAGACGTAAAAACCTCATCCTTAATGGAATGGCTGACGGAATTGACGGCGCACGGGAGCGCATCAAAACCGAAAACGAGCGTGACCTGGCAGCTGCAAAGGATGCCGGTTTGTCGGATGCCATGGTAGATCGCCTGACATTGAGTGAAAACCGGTTGGACGGCATGATCAAGGGCTTGCGTGATGTTGCCAATCTCAAGGATCCTGTCGGCACGCAAATAAGCCGCTGGATTCGGCCTAATGGTCTTCAAATTGTCAAGCAGCGCGTGCCGATCGGTGTGATTGCCGTGATTTATGAATCCCGTCCGAATGTAACGGCCGATACCGCCGGGCTTTGTTTTAAGACCTCGAACGCCATCATTTTGCGCGGCGGCAAGGAGGCCATGTATTCCAATGCCGCGATTGCCGATGCGATGATTGCAGGCGGAACCGAAAAAGGACTTCCCGAAAATGCAGTGCAGCTGATCAGGACCGTGGACCGTGAGGCTGTTCGCGAACTACTGCACATGGATGAGTGGGTTGATCTGGTAATACCCCGTGGCGGGGAGGCGTTGATTCGAACCGTTGCGGAAGAGGCGCGTATGCCCGTNNAGCGGCGGATCCTGAAATGGCTGTTGCCGTAGCAGTAAATGCAAAGGTTCAGCGCCCGGGAGTTTGCAACGCCATGGAAACACTCCTGATCCACGAGGCGGTCGCCGGTTCTCTGCTTCCGCAAATTGCAGCTGCCATGCGGGAATCCGGCGTGGAGCTGCGCGGCGATGAACGGGCCCGGGAAATCGTGACGGACATGCGGCCTGCAGAGGATGCGGACTGGTCAGAGGAGTACCTCGACCTGATTCTCTCCGTGCGGGTTGTCCCCTCGGTCGAGGAGGCTATCGCCCACATCAACCTTTATGGCTCCGGCCATTCCGACGCCATTATTTCGGAAGACGAGAGTGCGCAGAAGGCCTTTCTTGCGGAAGTCGACTCGTCCACTGTGTATGTCAATGCCTCAACACGCTTTACGGATGGTGCCGAATTCGGCATGGGGGCGGAGATCGGTATCAGTACCGACAAAATACATGCTCGCGGTCCCATGGGGCTTGAGGAGTTGACGACCTACAAGTACCTGGTTTACGGCAAGGGTCAGATTCGGAGCTAGATCCGGTGCCGCGACGTGGCTGTCTGCGAGGCCACCCACCACCACAAAACCGCCGGCTACTTGCTGTCTCCCGGAAGATGCAGGACGGGGCTTTCCGAAAGGTTGTNNCTGCAGGTCCGGAAACCTCTTGTGTGACCGGGGCCTGTACCTCCTCGGGCTCCGGTGTGACGACCGGAAGAGGCGCGGGTGCAGGTGTCGGGGCAGCTTTCTTTTTGGCAGCAGGCTTTCGTACAGCGGGTTTCGGCGCAGCAGGTTTGGGTTCCTGTACGCGAATCACTTCAAGCGGTTCCATGATGACGTCTTCGTCGCCAAAGTGATCGCGAGGTTGCTGTGATTTGACACCCGCCGGGGGGCCGTAACGGCCATATTTGCGGCGTTCGTAGTTACGGTCATACAGGGCGAAGCTGTATCGCGATGAAAAGTATTCCCATTCGGATCGTGAAAAATGAAAGACACGGTCCAATGCATTAAAAACCTTCGTGGTCTCCAGTGTGTCAATGTGCCTGGCATCCATTTGCCCTGACAACGCACCTGCCAGGCTGCGCGGGATGCCGGAGTTGGGACCAAGCACCACCGTAAGGTCGGGCCACCCGTCCAGTCCGTCAGAAGAGGTTAACCCTTCAATGTTTATACGGTTCCAGGAACGTGACGGTCCGTCCCAATGGTTAAGAAAGGCTGATCCGTCCGGGGCTTTCTCGTAACTCACAATGTCAACATTACGCTTCTCTGATACCGTCACGGCCAGGGTGATCGCATTTTTCGTAGCCGGAACAACCAGAAGAACATTTGGGTCGTTCTGACCGGACTTAAACGTTAGACCCCATAACAGGAAAACCGGAAGAATGCTGAACAGAACACCGTTCGTACGTCTCATCTTTTGTAAACTCCTCTCATATCACATACTTTAAGCAGTACAGCACTTTGTCAACGCTTAAAGCTTTCGTTTGCAGAGGGAAATACACCGTACCAGGCAGATTGCAGATTCAGGGCTTGCGGGTATCGATCCGGCCAGATATCTTTTCGACTTTTGGCCGTGCCGCGGACAAGAAATCCATGAAAATCTGAGGAGTTTGCCATTATGTCGCGTGTGTATAATTTCAGTGCAGGACCCGCTACGCTTCCCCTTTCCGTGCTCGAGGAAGCCAGGGATGAACTCGTTGATTACCGCGGGTCCGGTGTATCCATCATGGAATGCAGTCACCGCGGAAAAGAATACATGGCCGTGCAGGAAGAGGCTGTATCCAATGTCCGTGAGCTCATGTCTGTTCCGGATACTCATGAAATCCTGCTGCTGCAGGGCGGTGCAAGCCACCAATTTGCCATGGTCCCGATGAACCTGCTGGCCGAGGGGCAGACCGCAGACTATACCGCATCCGGGTCCTGGGCCTCGAAAGCGATCAAGGAGGCTGGCAAAATCGGCAAGGTTCATATTGCGGCAGACTGCGGCAAGGAAATTCCCACCAGGGTGCCGATGCCGGAAGAGTTGCAACTCACCGATTCTGCAGCCTATGTGCACATCACAAGCAACGAGACCATATCCGGTGCACAGTGGAAGACCTTTCCCAAAACCGCTGCGCCCCTGGTTGCGGATATGTCCTCTGACATCCTTTCCCGCCCCGTTGATGTAAGTGATTTCGGATTAATTTACGCCGGTGCGCAGAAGAATCTCGGTCCTTCAGGGGTAACGCTGGTTATCATCCGGCGCGACCTCGCCGAGGCGTCTCCTGAACATTTGCCCGCAATTTTGCGCTACTCGACGCACATGGAGGCCGACTCGATGTATAACACGCCTCCCTGCTTCGCCATCTACATGCTTTCATTAACGACGCGCTGGCTGAAGCAGGCCGGGGTTGAAGCCGTTTACGAGAAAAATCGAGCCAAGGCTGCCCGGTTATACGATGCCATTGATGCAACAGACTTTTATTCGGGAACGGCCGTCCCCGGGCACCGTTCAGACATGAATATCACGTTCCGAATTGCGGATGAATCGCTCGAACCTGTGTTCCTGGCCGAAGCGGACAAGGAGGGCCTGGTTCAGCTCAAGGGGCATCGCTCCGTAGGCGGATTGCGGGCATCAATCTACAACGCATTTCCGGAAGAAGGCGTTGATGCCCTTGTGGCCTTCATGCGCGCTTTTGAATCCCGCCACGGATAAGGCTGACGCCGCACCTGCATGCTTGCCTGTCGGCTTGGAATAGGGTATCACCTCAAGTCGCAAATGCGCCTGTAGCTCAATTGGATAGAGCGTCGGCCTCCGGAGCCGAAGGTTGCAGGTTCGAACCCTGCCAGGCGCATATTCCTTTCTGATTCCCTGCACGCCGCCATTTCATGGGCCACGCAAGATCTGCACAGACAGCCAACGCATTAACGCCGAAGTCGTCCGGGCGTTCCGATCAATCAGGCCTAAATGATGTTCTCCAAGCATGGCCGTATTGACACGCAGAAAGTTGCACTGTGACAGGACAAGGTGAAGATATAGCCCCAGATCCTCGCCTGGTTTATTCGTTATCCCACGGTGAAGCGCAGTTTTAAGGTACATGGCTTCAACAGTCCGGTTCTCCGCAATCGCTTTCAGAAATGTTTCGATCGATTGTTTGTTTGCCGTGAAAATATCCTCGCGGTTCATGTAGATCTCTAATCCACGGGCAGACTCGTAAAAGCGCGATAGCAACAGCGTGGCGATTTTTTCTGAGTTATCGCCTGGGATGAGGTTGAAATCCGGTCCGGCATGCTGAATGAGGTAATTGTAGCAGGCTATATGCAGATGCGGCGAAAATTCCGATTGGATGCATTTTTCGAGTACCCAGCGTGAAAGCAGTAGCTGAGCTGCACGTGAATCGGCCATCGCGAGGGTCAGCAGTTGCGTATCCCATGTAGACCAGCGATAGGCTCGGGCGCCTGTTCCGGTGGCCCGAAATTCTCGATAGGCATCGAATGAGCTCGAACAGAGCGCGTGCAAAATAGCTTTAAGCTGACTCATGGAGAGCTCAGAAGCGTGCTCGGCGAGTTCGTCGCTCAAGACTGTGCGCACGCGGGCGCTATCGCCGAGATAAAGCGGTAAAAATTTATCAAGATCCAGTCGGCTGTAGTTAAAAGCCGGCGGGTCCAGACGGCTGGCACCAGTCTCAGGATCAATGCGAGTTGCCCGGCGAGCGACCCGGATGTCAGACTTAATCGCGGCGCGGCGGAGGCGCTCCATCTCGTTCCTGAAGTCTGCTTCTGCAGAAGGCGGCGGGCCGTAGGCTGCAACCAGAAGTGATTCCCCCAAAGACCTCGACTTTGTGAGCTGAATGCACTCGCCAAAAAATGCTTCCCCTCCCCGCGGAATTCCGATGGTTTGAGCGGCAGTTATGGCCACAAATACAGGCTCGAGCGCCTGGTGCCACGGGTATTCGGCCTGGTAAACTTCCGGAGACAAACCGGTAATTGCTTCGGAGTTAACGCGGGCGGCATGCGGGGTGGATGCCGGGCGCGGAGCCGAAAGTTTTGCCGGGGCATTGGTGCCGGGTGCACCCACGGTCAGATCCAGCGCGGCGATGGCCGTGACGGATTCAAATTGAAGCGCCAAAGCCAGCGTCAGTGCCGCGATGCATCGCCCGCGATATGAACGCATGGTGTCGGCCGGCTCAACTGTAGATGCGGCTTTAAAAATCAGGGGAATCCTCCGTTTTGCTGAGGAGTTCCGGCCAGGCGGCGGCCGCAGCAGACAGGGCCCGCCCGCGGTGCGAAATGCGGTTTTTTTCAACAGGGTCCAGTTCGGCATAGGTGCAGGTATACCCGGTCGGGATAAACAGCGGGTCATAACCGAAGCCGGCCTCGCCGGCTGCCTGCATGGCGATGGTGCCGGAACAAACGCCCTCGATGCTGCGGCAGTTTCCCGCAGGATCTGCCAGGGCCAGTACGCAGACAAATTTTGCGGAACGGTCTTTGAAACTTGCAAGGTTCTTCAACAGCTTGTTGTTGTTGGCCTCATCATCGGTGGGGATCCCCGCATACCGGGCGGAATAAACCCCGGGCTCTCCGTGTAAGGCCGTTACGCAAAGGCCGGNNAGGCTGACGAGGTCATGGGGAGTACACAAAATTCGTTTGATTTCATTGAGCTTGTGGAGGTTGCGTGTGGCGATAACAATTTTCACGATAGGTGGCCTGTCTCTGGGGTTTTAACCATAACCGACAAAGAATCGTGCATCGGGTCTGGTTTTTCATGCTAAAAAACCTATAGTACTCCTACTTAAGCAGAGGAGCTGTTAATGCCGGATTCGTTGGGCCAAATTCTGAATAAAATCCCGTCCTATTGCAAGGCGGCTGAGTCTCTGAAGGAAACACTCCTGGCTCACCTGGTGGTACTCGGGGAAATTCCTGCACCTACGTTTGAGGAAGCGAATCGTATTGCCATGCTGCAGCAGCGTTTCAGTGACCAGAACCTGCAGGATGTGGCTACGGACGGTGTCGGGAACTGCCAGGCCATCATTGCAGGTGAAAATCCGGAAAAAAACATCCTGGTGGTTGCGCATGCTGATACCGTTTTTTCTGATGATGTCGACCATAACATCACGATTGAAGAAGACAGGCTGGAGGGGCCCGGTGTCGGGGACAACAGCCTCGGGCTTGCGACGCTGGCCACCCTGCCCTGCCTGCTCGACGCGCTGAACATCCGCCTCAACTCAAACGTGATTCTTCTCGGCGTAACGCGCGGACTGGGGCGCGCCGACCTTGAGGGCATGCGGTTTTATTTGCAGCGTGCCGTGCAGCCCATTCGCACAGCAATTTGCGTTGAAGGCGTTCAGCTTGGGCGATTGAGCACCACGTCGATCGGCATGTTGCGCGGCGAAATCACCTGTTCTGTGCCGGATGAATACGACTGGACCCGGTTCGGAACCGGCGGGGCGATTTTCGAGTTGAATGAGATCATCAATCAACTCGTCGAGATACGGCTGCCCAAGCGTCCGCGAACCTCGATCGTTATGGGTTCTATCCGCGGCGGGACCTCGTTCAGCAAACTGGCGACCGAGGCTTCGCTCCGGTTTGAAATTCGAAGCGAATCGGCGCAAATGGTGGATGAAATTAAATCGCAGATAGACGATATCATTACCGAGGCGCTGACCAGTACCTCCGCGGATATCGCGCTGGATGTTCTGGCCCGGCGTGCACCCGGCGGTCTCGCATCCGGGCATCCCCTGCCGCGCACAACCCGCGCAATTTTGAAAGCGCTAGAGGTTGATCCCCGGGTCGCCCCTTCAACCTCGGAGCTTTCTGCATTAATCGGTGACGGGATTCCGGGAATAACCCTCGGCGTGACAACCGGCGAGCGGCAGCACAGCCTTTCTGAGCAGATACGGCTTACGCCGGCCTACAAGGGCTTGGCTCAGCTTGTGGCGCTGCTCTGCGCCATAGACGGAGGGCTATGCGATGCAGATTGATGAATGGCTGAAAAGCAACACCTTCAGCTACGATCACTTTTCGGATCTCGACAAGCTCGTGGAGGAAAAAGAGCGGCAGGGACTTTCGATTTCTCTCTGCCTGCCTTCGCTCAACGAGGAAAAAACAATTGGAAAGGAAATTGTTATTTTCCGGTCGGAACTCATGAACCGGCACCGACTGCTTGATGAAATTGCCGTGATCGATTCCGGTTCCACTGATCGTACGCGTGAAATCGCAAGCGCCTATGGGGCCGATGTCTACCTTGCCTCTGACATTCTGCCCGAAGTCGGGGAACGCAAGGGTAAGGGTGAGAACCTTTGGAAAGCCATTTACCAGCTTAAGGGCGACATCATTATTTACGTTGATTCGGATATCAAAAATATTCATGCCCGCTTTGCTTATGCATTGGTGGCCCCCCTGCTCTTTCATTCCGATATTAAGTACGTCAAAGCGTTTTATGACCGCCCGCTCGTCATGTCCGAGGGGGTGCGGCCCTCCGGGGGCGGTCGTGTAACCGAAATACTGGTTCGGCCCCTCTTTTCGCTGTTCTTTCCGGATTTGTCCGCCCTGATTCAGCCCTTATCCGGTGAATACGCCGTGCGCCGGGAAGTGCTCGAGTCCATTCCTTTTCCTATAGGCTATGGAGTCGAAACATCGCATCTTATCGACGTGTACCGGAAATGGGGGCTTTCCGCGCTGGCGCAGTCTGACCTTGGCAGCCGCGTGCATCACAATCAGCCTACCGGTGACCTTGGAAGAATGGCCTTTGGAATCCTGAAGGCATTTCTTCGAAGAGCGGAGGCGCTTGGTGAAATCAAGGGACTCCCGGATTTACAGGATATCCTCTACCAGTTCCAGGTGAATGACGGGATTTACGAGCGACTCACGCACACAATTCACGAGGAGGAACGGCCTCCGATGATTGATGTGCCCGCCTACCGAGAACTGCGGGGTCTGGACGCCTGATGCCGCCTCTGCGCGTCGCTATTGTACACTATCACCTCAGGCGCGGAGGTGTGCGCCGCGTCATAGAAAACNNGTGCGGCGCGTCATAGAAAACAGCCTGCTTGACCCTGCAACGGGTGTGCAGACAGTCGTTCTTTCCGGGGAAACAGCAAGCCCCGATGTATCGCTTACTGCCCCCGTCTGTGTCCTGCCCGCGCTTGGATATGATGCGCCGGCTGCCGGGGCTGCCGAAGTGATGAATGAAGCACGCAGGCTATGTTCGCATGAGCTGGGCGGGCCACCCGATGTCTGGCATTTTCACAATCACGCCCTCGGCAAAAACCAAAACGTTCCCGCCCTGGTCAACGCCCTTGCGACCGCGGGAGAAAAGGTGTTGTTGCATATTCATGATTTTGCAGAGGACGGCCGCCCTGCAAACTATGCAGCCGTACAAACCGCCGGGGTGCCTCTTTATCCGGAAGGTGCCCATGTGCATTACGGAACCCTTAATTCGCGGGATTATGAAATTCTTCGGGCTGCCGGCGCTCAAAATTTGCACAGGTTGCCAAACCCGGTTACCCCACCCGCCCTTGACAACCCGGCNNCCACCCGCCCTTGACAACCCGGCGGTGCCTGAAATACCTCGCCGCATCCTCTATCCCACACGCGCCATAAGGCGCAAAAATATTGGCGAAATTCTGCTGTGGGCTGCGGTGCAAAAGGACTGCGATGAATTTTGGGTTACGCTTGCCCCTGAAAACCCGCGGGAACGCCCGATTTATGATTACTGGGTGGGGCTTTCAGAGGAACTGAACCTGCCGATTGTGTTCGAAGCCGTTGACCGTAAACCCTTTCCTGAGCTTGTTGCGGAGTGCAGCCATTTTATCACGACCAGTGTCTCGGAGGGTTTCGGCCTGGCCTTCCTTGAAGGCTGGCTTGCTGATCGACCGCTTCTCGGGCGGAAACTCCCAGAGATTACGACGGATTTCGAAAGCGCGGGAGTTGATCTCAGCGGTCTTTACGATGCGGTCAGGGTGCCTATCGGCTGGATTGACTTACCGAAGTTTGACACAAAGCTTCGCATGGCTTTGCAGCGCAGCGCCGATGCATACGGAATTCAATACTCTGAAGACCGGTTTAACTCTGCGAAAGCGTTTTTGATTTCAGGAGACCATGTCGATTTCGGCCGTCTGGATGAGGAACTGCAATCAGATGTTATTAGGCACCTGGCCCGGTGCCCTGCTGATACACCCTTGATCGATCCTTGTGTATTGACTCCGCCTGAGCCACCGGGGCGTACCGCGGGTAACCGCGATCGCATATCCGAGATTTATTCTCCTGATCGGTACCATGACCGCCTGTTGCGCCTTTATCGATCCCTTTCAGAAACCGTTGCTTCTCCGGTAACACGCCTCGACGCTTTGAGCGTTCTCCATGCTTTTCTGGAACCCGAGAGAGTTAATCTGCTGCGATCATGATTTTCCCTGTTAATAACCGGCGGCCCCTGGTTGATAAGGTGCGGGAGCTTTCCGCACCGATGCAGCCTGAACCGACAGGAATGGATCCGTCCACGGGAGATTCCGGCACCGTCAAGGCCGTCCTTTTTGATATTTACGGCACCTTGCTCTGTTCGGGTTCAGGTGATATCGGGCACCACTGCGCAGTGGATTCACTGCAGGCGATGCACGAGGCCTTGAGTTCGGTTTGCGATGGACCTGTTTCGGCAGAAACTGCCGAAGATGCATCCGCCCGGTACCGAGCGGAAATACAGGCAGACCATGCCGCGGCCAGAGAGAATGGAGTTCAATTTCCTGAGGTCGACATTCTTTCCGTCTGGGAAAGAATACTGCGCGGCGTGCATGCCTTCGAGGTTGCGCGGGATCGATCTCGGGTTGAAATGGCTGCCGTGATATACGAGTGCATGACGAATCCCGTCTGGCCGATGCCCGGAATGCAGCAGACCCTCGAGCAGTTATCCCGTGTCCCCCTCCGGCTTGGAATTGTCTCTAATGCGCAATTCTATACGCCCCTCGTCCTTGAGGCCTTTACGGGGCAAGCGCTTGAGTCACTAGGGTTTTCGCCCGAGCTCTGCGCCTGGTCCTATGAACTTCGCGAAGCAAAGCCTTCTACAGCTCTTTTTGCAGGGCCATTGCGTGTGCTGGAGGCAGAGGGTATTCATCCTCGCGATACGCTTTATGTGGGAAACGACATGCTGAACGATGTCTGGACTGCCTCCGAAGCAGGCTGTAAGACTGTTCTTTTTGCCGGCGACCGGCGATCTCTCCGCCTAAGGGAAGCTGAGTCTCGATGCAAGCTCCTGAAGCCGGATTTCGTCGTGACAGCCTTAGACCAGGTTGTCGATATGCTGGCGCCGTAGCGTGTTAGGCCCATCACGTGACTGAACCACTGCGCTGGGTCAGGTGATCTGTATATCCGCCTTGTCGCGCAGGTCTTTAACGTAGGCAGCGAGAACGGCTCCGCGATCCACGTGTCTAAGAAATTCGCGTATGCTTTCACGCACTTCGGCCAGGGGTGCCTCGCCACCCGGGACCCTGCCGGTCACCTCAACAAGGTGGAGCCCCTGCGAGGATTCCACGACCTCGCTTATTTCCTGGATCGCCAGCGAGAAAAAAACCTCGTCGAGTTCCGGAAGTGCAGTCCCCCTGTCAATCCACCCGAGGCTACCGCCGTGAGATTTCCCGCTGGGGCACTCCGAGTGCACTGATGCAAGGTCTTCGAATTGCGCGCCATTTTGCAGCTCGAGGCGCAGCTGGCCCAGACGGCTGCAGGCTGCGGCCCTGTCGGCACCGGATTCTGATTCGCAGGTGATGAGAATGTGCCGTACGCTGGCGCGGTCCGGTCGGCGGTACTCCGAACGATGCGCATTATAATGTGTCTCGATATCGTCTTCCGTGGGATCGGAAATGCCTTTCGTTATGCTGTCGACAAGGAGATCGACCTTGAGCCCATCTTCCAGTTTATGTCGAACTTCTCCGATTGTTTTTCCTGCCTGGTGGAGTGCATTTTCCAGGTTGGCCTGTCCACCGACAGTTGCCACCATGGCCTGCCATGCTTCCTCGAGTTTATCATCAGGCACGTGGATATCCATGTTGGCGGCCTGTTCCATCAACAGGCGTCCGCCAATGGCCTGGTCAACAGCTTTGCGTTTTAAATGCGGTAGCTGCTCTCTGATTTCGGACTGGGAGAGGTGCCCGGTATAAAACTTCACCAGGCGCTCCAGTTCGTGCTCTACGGCTGCAGGCGGTAAAAGCTCTCCGTTGATATAAATACTCATGATCCGGGTTTTTCTTGTTCTATGCTTCGGTCAAGATACCGGGCAACATCGCAGGCCTTGGTATCTACGTCAACCTGTACGCTTGTGATGTGCACCCGTTTCTGGCGGTAGAAATTAATAATAGGCTGCGTCCGGGCCTGGTAAAGCATAAGTCGGGAATGAACCTTCTCCGCCGAATCATCCCTGCGCCCGTCTCTGTCGCCCCCGGTGTTGAGTCGAATTCGCTCCAGCGCAACCTCAGGGGTGCAGGCAAGGATCACTACCCTGTGCACGGTAAGATGCGGCTCAAGGTCTTCGGCCTGCTGCAAATGCCGTGGAAGGCCGTTTAACACGAAAAGCCCGTTGCCATGCCGGCTTTTGAAGGCGTTGAGAATACGCAGGGCCAGGCTGAACTCAGAGCGCTCAAGCAGCCGCCCTTTCTCGATGATGCCGGTTATGCGTTCGATGTCATCCCGGGTCCATCCCGGTACTTCTTCATAGGCAATGCGGCGCAACTCGCAACCAAAATCAAAATGAAAACAGGAGGAGCCGTATAGACCGTTAGCAGCGAGGTAGTCCCCCAGTGGTGATTTTCCGGCCCCGGTGGGCCCAAGCAGCAAAATGGCTTCCTGCATGCCGGATTGTCCTCAGTGAATTA
>JABAHO010000592.1_pt1 | contig 18112 bp, 14 predicted proteins | sample 7062071 | NCBI WGS metagenome assembly JABAHO01 (sample SAMN14534356, study PRJNA622989) | marine sediment metagenome | biome: marine biome [ENVO:00000428]; feature: marine pelagic biome [ENVO:01000023]; material: deep marine sediment [ENVO:00002113] | place: India: Gulf of Kutch | collected...
GACAGGAGACAGGAAATGGTCGGTAACGCGCTCAGAAAAATCACCGCAGCGACGAGCACGGATTTGAACGTCTCCTCAACAAAAAGCGTTTCCTCAACAGACTGAATCAGGAACGCCATTCCCAGCGCGGCCACAAGCGGAAGCAGAAGGTGGGAGGAATCCATCGCCCCGGGATGAACGGCACCGGCAACCGCCAGGGAGACAACGCCAAGCGCAACACTCCATTTCAGGACATGTACGCGGTCTTCTCCAAAGCGAAAGAAAAGTGACACAACAAAAAAACAGGCAACAAGACCGATGCCGGCCATCCGCAGCTGTGATTCCAGGCGGGGTCCTATCTCGCTTACGAACCGATCCCAAATAACCGGGACAAGCACCGATGTACGAAGGTTGGGTGCCAGGTCACGATCAACCGTGTCTCCGGGAAACAGGGAGGTGTCGTAAAGGGCTGTCAAAGGCGCAGCACCGAATAGGCTCCCTGTCAGATCCAGGTTTCGCAGAAGCCAGGGGGCAACAGAGGCCAGCAACCCTACCGCGAAAACGGCCAGCATGGGTCCCCGCCAGCGCCCCGCAGATGCGCCGACCAGTATAGCCACCGGAATAAACACCACCGCCATCGAATAGGTGGTCAGGAATGCTGCCCCGCAGAAGAGGCCGGCCAGGCCCGCGGCCGCAAAGCCACCGCCCCCACCCGAAACAAAAGAAGCTGCGGTAAAAGCAGATACTACCATGAGAAGGGCAAGCGGACGGGCCCCGCCCGAAACCGCGTCGGAGAGTACAGGCTCCGAGACGAGAAAAACGAGCGTTGAGGCTGCTGCAATACGAGGATCAAAATACCTGGCAGCCAGCAGGTACAGGAGGCAACCGGCCAACACCGTACATAGACCGCCAAGCGGCAGAAGGATCTTTTTTTCAGCATCGACAGCCCTGAAACCATGACCGGTATCACCCTTGAAAAACCGGGAGAGGAGCCAGGGGTATGCCGGCGCATTTCGCACATCCGGCATCGTCATCGCCCCGGCCGCAGGCCGCGCGCGCAGCAGGCCTGAATCCAACGGGCGGATGCAGGCGGTTTGCATTTTTCCCGTATGCGACAACTGGTAAGCCACCTGGGCCTTGTCCATCGTGCCAGGGTCGGTAATTCCCCGAAACTGGGAAAAGGCGAACAGCGAGACGACCCCGGCACCAAATACCAGCCACATCATCCCGCGCATCACATGCAGCCCCACCCCGTCCCCGAGGCTGTTGACCAGGCGCTGTACCGTAGATTCACGAAACATCATAGATTACCCATTCGGGAAAGTACTGTCCGGCCCTGCTCCCGCGGCAGCATCCTCTTCCTCGTATTGACGCAGCTTGCGGTGCAGCGTGCGCCGGCTGATACCCAGTTCTTCGGCGGCGCGGGTCCGGTTGTTATCGTTTCTTTCCAATGCCCTGAAGATCATGGCACGCTCTGCATCTGCAAGCGAGTCCGCTGAAGGCATTTGAGAAGCTCGCCCTGACGGCACCCGTCCGCCGGTTTGAACTTCGGAACGGATCCCCTGTGGAACATCCCGTGAGGTGAGCCGGTCTCCACGGCATAATACGACCATTTTCTCTATCGTATTTCGAAGTTCCCGTACGTTTCCCGGCCAGTCGTAAGCCGATAGCATGGCGACAGCGTCAGGCGTGATACCTTCTATCGGCTTGGCATTCTGTTCGCTGAATTCGCGAATGAACCGGTTGATGAGCAGCGGAACGTCGTCTGCGCGCTCTCGCACGGGCGGAAGCTCAATCGTCACAACATCCAGCCGGAAAAAAAGGTCTTCGCGAAATTTGCCCTCCCGTACCAGGGTGCGAAGGTCCCGGTTTGTCGCGGTGATCAACCGGATATCCACGTCGACCGTCTGGTCTCCTCCAACACGTTCAAATTTTCGTTCTTCGAGTACGCGCAGCAACTTCACCTGAACCGCAGCGTTGATTTCGGATATTTCGTCGAGGAAAAGGGTTCCTCCATCCGCCAGTTCAAAGCGGCCCCTCCTCCGCGCAGTTGCCCCGGTAAACGCCCCCTTTTCGTGTCCGAAGAGTTCACTTTCAAGCAGGGTTTCCGTCAGGGCCGCGCAGTGCACGGCGACAAACGGACCTTTTGCCCTCGTGCTCAGTTGATGTATGGCATGCGCCACAAGCTCTTTACCTGTGCCGCTTTCCCCCTGAACGAGCACCGTGGCCTGGGTAGGTGCGGCCTGGCGAATCACATCGAACAACTGCCGCATCGGGTAGGAATTGCCTATAATGTTCTCCACGCCGAATTTGTCGTCAAGTTGAGCCTTGAGCGTGCGGTTTTCATGTTCCATTTCCCTCGTTTTCAAAGCCCGCTGCAGCAATAACTCCAGGTGGTCAAGATTGACCGGCTTCATGAGAAAATCGTATGCGCCGCCCTTCATGGCCTCGACAGCGGTTTCCACGTTTCCGTAGGCCGTGAGCAGAATGCATATCATTCCCGGATGAATGGCCAGCGCACGCCGCAACAGGGTTAGCCCGTCCATTCCCGGCATTCGAATGTCACTCAGGAGCACCTGGATTTCCTGGTTACGCAACACCTCAAGGGCAGATTCAGCATTTTCTGCAGCCTGCACATCGTATGCCCGCTGCAACGCTCTGCTCAATCCGTCACGGGTATTCTTATCGTCTTCGACAATCAGTATTTTCGGTTTCATCAATCCTTCGCAGTTCGTCCGGTGTTCAGGGAGAGGGATGATCCGCCTTCTCTCCCGGTTGTTCCTTGGCCTTTTTTGCAGACGGTTGTCCAAGCCTGCGCACCCGCCTGTCGGCGAGCGGCAGCAGAATTGTGAATCGCGTACCGGTATCCGGCTTGCTTTCAACCTCGATCTGCCCCCCGTGGTCCTGGACAATTCGCTGTACGATCATCAGGCCCAGTCCTGAACCGCCGCGTTTTGTGGTGTGGTACGGTTCGAAAATTCTGCCAAGGTCTTCGGGATCTATCCCCTGCCCGTTGTCCAAAAACTCGATGGCAAAAAAGTGGTCGGACTGGGAAAGAGCGATGTTCAGGCGCCCCCGGACAGGCATCGCCTGGAAAGCATTTTTGATAAGGTTGTAAAAGACCTGTTTAATTTGGTCCTTATCCACGTGGATACGGGGAACCGCGGCAGGGCAATCCAGCTGCACCTCGATATCACGATTAACAATTTCATGACGCATAATGACCAGCGTCTGCTCAAGAAGTTCCTTGATATCGGTCAATGCGAGGCTGGGCGCGCTCGGGCGAATCGCCTTGAGAAACTGCGTAATGATGAGGTCGAGCCGGGACACCTCTGAACTGGCAATATCAACCAGTTCCTTCACGGGCACTTGATGCTCTTCGGGCAGCGAGCGCAGTTCGCGTTCCAGAAGCTGCAGGTGAATCGTCAGGGCGTTGAGCGGGTTTCCAATTTCATGTGCGACCCCGGCGGCAAGAAGTTTCACGGCGTTAATACGCTCCGACTCGAGCAGGTTGGCTTCGTCTTCACGGCTGCGCGTGATATCACGCAGAATCACCACCGCACCCTGTGCCGTGTCCTGGGATTCGGCCAGCGGCACCGCATAGAAACTGACGTAGCGGTGCTCCGGGTAGGTTACTTCAATTTCGCCGGTCGTTAATTTAGACCAGTCTGAGGCTTCCATGTCGAGAATGCGGCTCCAGTCAAGGTCAGGGACCGCTTTCTGCGCAGGCCGTCCCTGCAACTGCTCCAATGAAAACCCCATCAGCTGTTCCGCGGAACGGTTCGCATAGGTCATTCGCCCGGCATCATCAATCACGATGACACCTTCCTGGATTGACTGGAAAATGGTCTCCAGCAGGCCGCGCTCCTGCACCAGTCGCATGAACTGTGTCTGCAGGCTTTCCGGATCGAGTCGGTCCAGCCGCTCAATGACCTTGTCCAGAAACCCGTCTTTTTTTGTTCTTCGCATTACAACTCCATGGAGAGAGACACTTTGACATTGAGACAATTTGTCGCTCTTTTTGTCAATATCAATCGCAGCTCTTGAATTATGATCATGCTGACTTTATCGTCGGTCCTTTAATAATTCCGCAGGGAGCACTGACGATGGACAAACCACTGACCGATGAAACAACCGCAAACCTGGCTGCTCTAACATCAAACCCCTACCCCGGACGCGGCATTGTCATTGGTCAATCCCCCGATGCCAGACACTATGTCCAGATTTACTGGATCATGGGTCGCAGCGCGAACAGCCGCAATCGGATCTTTGCAGAAGAAAACGGATCGGTGCATACTGCGCCGTTTGACCCCTCGCTTGTCGAGGATCCTTCCCTGATCATTTACAACTGCCTGCGCGTACACGGATCCCGGCACATTGTCACCAACGGGGATCATACGGATACTGTTTTTGAAGCACTGGATGCGGGCGGTTCGTTTGAATCAGCCCTTTACAGCCGCGACTTTGAACCGGATGCACCGAACTATACCCCGAGAATTGCCGGAATTCTGGACTTGGATAGTACACTGCACCGTTACCAGCTGGGTATTCTCAAAACGCTTCATCATGACGCCAATCATCAATCGAGACAGGTATTCAATTACAGCCGGGCCATTCCAGGCGCAGGTCATTATATCTCTACCTACGAAGCGGACGGGTCTCCTCTGCCTTCCTTCAGCGGAGAACCGCGGCTCATGCCCCTGTCAGACGACATCGACCAAACCATCGACACCTACTGGGACGCTCTGGATAAGGACAACCGGGTTTCTCTTCTCGTAAAATTTATTGATGCCGGCAGCGGCATGACAGATCTTCGAATTCGCAACGTGCATGGCTCCTGATTCAGGAAAGGCGGGAAAGGCCCGGCGGAACTGTCGACACAGCAAGGTTGTTCCCGGTCTTTAAAAGATCATGAACCCATCTGCATCGCCAGGCCCGCCGCGTCCCCTCTCTGAAGCCAATGCAAACACGGTTTCAACGCCGCACCACCCGGGCTCTGCAAAGCCTTCCAGGCTTCACACGGCGAACCAGGGAGCCGACTTTCCGGCCGGCCGGTCGGTTACCCCGCGAAAGGTCCTGGCCAGCCCGGCAACATACCTGCAACGCTTCGCAACCCATGTTAAAAGGCATTTGCTCCGCCCTTCCGGCTTGCGGGCCTCGTTCGTTATCAGCCAGCACCTTTTTATTCGCCTCCTGGCCGGCATCTACATCACGGCATTTGCCTCCTTCTGGAGCCAGGCAGGCGGCCTTGTCGGCAGCAACGGCATTCTTCCTGCAGATCAACTGCTGCGGCATCTGCAAACAAAAGAAACGTTTGGCTTCCTCGACTGGCCCAGCCTGTTTGTTTTATTTCCCACGGATACGGGCTTAAACGTCCTGTGCGCGGCCGGCACAGTGATTGGCGCCATTCTCATGCTGACCGGCTTCCTGCCAATGCTGCTGCTGACATTGCTGTGGGTCCTTTACCTTTCGCTGGTGCTAGTCGGGCAGGTTTTCATGAATTTCCAATGGGATGTCCTGCTACTGGAAACCGGTTTCCTGGCCATACTGTATGCATCATCCCTGCTGCGGCCTGGGTTTGCGGGCCGTTTTCCTCCATCGACCGTTGTGCGGCTGCTGCTCTACTGGCTTCTTTTCCGGCTGATGTTCCGCTCGGGGCTGGTCAAACTGGCCAGTAATGACGATGTCTGGTGGGATCTCTCTGCCCTGAACTACCATTATTGGACGCAGCCCATACCCACCTGGACCGCCTGGTACATGCATCAGCTGCCGGACCTCTTTCACAAGATCAGCGTTTCCCTGACATATGCCATCGAACTGGCACTGCCGTTTGCAATTTTTCTACCGCGCCGATTTCGCCTGACAGCCTGCACCGGCTTTACCTTTCTCATGCTTATGATTATCGGCACCGGCAACTACACCTACTTTAACTACCTTGCTATCGTGTTGTGTATTCCCCTCATCGACGATTCGGTTTTTCCAGCATTTCTGCAAAAGCGGGTCCGGCCCATCAGCCCCCCTCCCCGGAGGTGGCTGATATGGAACATACCCCGCCATGCCGCAATTCTAGCCGCAGCAGCATGCATACTTGCCATGACCGTTCCGTATACGTTTCAAACGCTGCAGCAGGCCAATTATGTCAGGGCGGCAAGAGCGCTTGAAAAAGCAGATGCTTCAGCGGACGCATTTGAAAAACTGCCGCGGCCCGGACCGGTACCGGAACTAAGCCGCAGGCTGAACGAGACCTTAGCTCCGTTCAGACTGGTCGGGCATTACGGCCTTTTTGCGGACATGACGGAATCACGGCCGGAAATCATTATTGAAGCCTCTCTCGATGGGGTTGCCTGGCATCCCTATGAATTTAAATACAAGCCGGGAACGGCAACTCGCAGGCCGCCGTTTGTCGCACCGCATCAACCGCGCCTGGATTGGCAAATGTGGTTCGCGGCACTCCAGCGTCCTGAATCTGTTTACTGGTTTCCCCCTTTTCTCCGTGGGCTTCTTGAAGCGCGCCCGGAAATACTGGCCTTACTGGAGTCCTCTCCGTTCGGGTCCGACCCTCCCCGGTATGTGAGGGCAAGGCGCACTGAGTACAGGTTCTCAGATTCGGAAACCCGTAAGAAAACCGGCGCGTGGTGGATATGCACGGACAGGGGCCTTTATCTTCCCTATCCCGCGATAGGCCTTGAAAACTTCAAAACCTCCCGGCAGGCGGACCGTCATCCCCGTCATTAACACCGCGAACGTAAACAGGCCGGCCGCCAAGGGTCCGGCATGCTTCGGGAAACGGTCTGCCAAATGCATCTTCCATTCGGTCATGCGCCGGCAGGGGATCGATGGGAATCTCTCCCTGCTCCGCGTAAACAACAAGACAGCATTCTCCGTCCGGCAGCATAAACCGGTAGACATGCCTGCCATTGGCCTCGCCGCGATCACGCTGCACAAACGTAGCATTCCCCAGCGTGGCAACAAAATGCCGGAGCATTTCGAAAGCAGGACGTTTTCGCCAGCCGTCCGGATCTGTATCATCAACAAGCCCGAATCCGCGCGCGACCAACCGCCACCAGTATACCCTCTCCACATGCCCCGAACACAGCGCGATTAATAGATACCGAATCATGAAATCGGCATAATCATCCTCTGAAACATTCGGATCGTTTTCCCGGGGCCCGGGTGATTCATAGGGAGAAGTCACGGGCGAATATTCGCCGGTACCTGCCAGGGGCCAGTTCACTTCGGACACGATCAGCCTGTCATCGCTGCCGCGCATCACAGCGGCCATCGAGCGGGCTAACGCACACTTCTCAACGGTTGAAAACACCCCTTGTCGCGCTTCAGGAGCTCCCCGCCGGTCCACATACAGGTGGTGCGAAAGCGCCGCAAAGCGGAAGGAGGACGGCAGCCTTGCCAGGGCACCCAGGACATAGGGATATTCAAAGTCGATCACGGCCGGGCCTGTCAGTTGCAGGCCGGGCATTTTCGAAAGGCCTTCCTGGAACGGTCGCATAAGAATATCCCAGTCACGCAACCCCCATATCCCCCACTTGACACGGTTGATGGCATGCCCGGCTTCGACCATTGAGACATACGGCGCGCAGTCTTCAAGCGTCCTTGCCACAAAATTCGACCAGGACTCCGGCTGCAGAACCGCATTTCTATCCTGCACAATCGCAATGGCCACGGAGAAACCTGTATCCGCTAACTGCCGCACGACACCCGCCCGAAAAGTACGGTCTGCTTCTCCCTTGTGGTGATAAAACCGGATAAGGCAGGATTTCAGGCCAAGCTCCTCCAGCAACCTTAGCTGTCGCTCAACAGAATTCGGATCGGGCTCAATTGCCATCCCGATGCGCCCTGCCAGCGGAACCGGGGAGCCAAAGCTGAGCGTCTTACGACGCCGGAAATCCAGCAGGACAGGGATCGCATGCCGCAGGGTCGACAGGGCAGGCGAAAGGGTTCTCGACATTCCGTAGTACCGGCCGCGGTCTCCTGATCGCAGCGCACTCACAGCCTGGGCGGATTTTTCATCCCAAATCCACATGTCGCGTTCACTCGGATAGAGGCCGTCAGGGCTCCCCTGCAGGGCCCGGCGAAAGGTCCGCAGCGGGTGGCGCAGGGGACGCGTTCGCGTATGCCACGCAAAGCGCCGGCGATAATGCCGCTCCCAGTACAGGTAGTCCGCGGGAGGAACATCCTTCCAATACATCTCGTGAAACACGCGCAGCAGGTCGGACGGAAAATATATGCGCGATATGTCCCGAGCCCGCGACCGCATGGAGACGGCTGCCGGCATCCGCCCGCGGTTCAGATCAATAAAAGAGACCTCCCTCCACTGCCCATCCGAATCCCGCGACAGCAAAACATTCTGGTTTCCGAGATCACAGTGAACAAATCCCGCCTCATGCATGCAGCGCACGGCATCAGCCAGAACCTGCATGAGGCTCAAAATACGTCCGCAGTCGGGGTCTTCCCGGAAAAGCCGACACAACGCCTCGGTCACGCTGACGGTATTCGCCTGGTAGACCGAAACAAAATAGCTCTGCAGAATTCGGCACCCTTTACGCTCCTGGAAAAAAGCAATGGGCTGAGGCGTTCCCACGCCCCGTCGGCTCAGGTATTCCGAGGCGGTCCATGTCCGTTCCGCCTTCGAACCGGACCGGCGCCGCAGCCAATCCTGCAGCCCGGTCTCTCTTCCAAAGGCCTTTACCAGGATGTCCAGGCCCTCTCCGCCGAGTTCCGTCCGCATCCGCACATTAAGATTTCTGCCGTCGGTAACAATTTCGGCTTCTTCGGACCGGATCTTACCGGGAAGAGATTCGAGGAATGCCAGCATCGGCCCGGTATTCCAGCGGGACATGACTTTCCCCTGGAAGTTCCCGAACGTTAGATCCAGAACCTGCTCCTGCACAGCATCCATGATCGTGCCTGTATACCATAGCGGCCCGGAAACCACAATCAGGCCGATACCGGCCGGAATGTACACTCGCGCCTTGACTCCACCTGCTCCAGTAAGCAGGATTTTCTCCCATGGAGCTCATCGAGGAGATTCTGGTCAAGGTACAGGAAGGCCGGCTTTCGCCGTCTGAGGCGGTCGCGTTTATCAAGGGAACCCGGGAAAAGGACCTTTCCTTTGCGCGCGTAGACCTGGAGCGCCCGGCCCGCTGCGGCAGCCCGGAAGTCATCTATTGTCCCGGCAAAACCCGGGACCAGATTGTTTCCATCATGGAGGCGATGCAGGAGGCTTCGCAGGATATTATTGCATCACGGGCCGACGCCGGGATTTATGAGGCTGTCCGCAACCGCTTTCCCGAGGCCGTGTACCATGCGGAGGCCCGCATGATTATCCTCCGGAACACCGCCCCCCTGCCCCCTGCCGGTTCCATTGTCATTGCCTGTGCGGGCACCAGCGATATCCCGGTTGCCGAAGAGGCCGCCGTAACAGCCGAACACCTCGGCGGACGGGTCACCCGGATGCATGACGTGGGTGTTGCCGGGCTTCATCGGCTCACGTCGCGACTCGACACGCTGCGTGCTGCAAACGTTGCGGTGGTTGTGGCCGGAATGGAGGGCGCGTTACCCTCTGTAATAGGCGGACTCGTCAGTTGTCCGGTTATTGCCGTGCCCACCAGTGTCGGTTACGGCACGGGAGCCGGCGGCTATGCCGCTTTACTCGCAATGCTGAATTCCTGTGCAGCCGGCATCACCGTGGTCAATATCGATAACGGGTTCGGTGCCGGCATCGCCGCGACACAGATCAATCGACTGGCAGAGCGTGAACCCTCCAGCTCAAAGGCCCGGGACGAATGAACCTATTGCAAATTGACAGCATTGGCGGTGCCAGCGGCAACATGATTCTGGGCGCATTGATCAACCTGGGCATTGACCGGGCATCACTCCTTGAAAAGCTGCAGTCGTTGGCGGTTGAAGACACCCAAATCGATATTGAGGAAAAAGCCGAACACGGCCAGCACGGGCTCCTGGTTACCGTACACCACGATGAGGGGGACCATCTGCCTCACCGCACCCTGCGTGATGTACGCAGCATCATTGAATCCGCCCCCATAAGCCAGCAAACGCAAGCACTCAGCCTGGAAGTATTCAAAAGCCTTGCAGAGGCCGAGGGACGGGTACATGCAAAGCCCGCGGAAAGCGTACACTTTCATGAAGTAGGGGCTATTGATGCCATTATCGACATTGTTGGCTGCTGCCTGGCCCTGGAGATGCTGGAAATTGACGCCGTGCGCGTTGGAACGCTTCCACTCGGTACTGGCACGACCGAATGCGCTCACGGAATTATCCCGGTGCCTGTTCCGGCAACCGTTGAACTCCTCAAGGGACATCCCGTGCTTCAGACCGAAGAACCGTTTGAGCTCGTGACTCCAACCGGAGCGGCCCTGCTCGCAACCTGGGCGCGCCGCCTTCCTTGTACCCCCGGACGCGCAGGCTCGATTGCAGCCAGCGGCCTTGGATTCGGACACCGCAGCCTGACCTCGCGAACGAACTGCCTCAGAGCCACCCTGATCATACCGGCAACGACGGATGCGGCAGCNNCCCTACTCGAATGCAACCTTGATGACATGTCCCCCGAACTCGCAGGTGCGCTGACTGAAAAACTCTTCCGGATGGGCGCCCTCGATGTCTGGACACAGCCCGTGCACATGAAGAAACAGCGCACCGGCATCCTTCTGAGCATTCTCTGCAAACCCGGGGAGGCAGATAACCTCATCGACACCGTATTTCGAGAAAGCACGACTTTCGGCATCCGGCAAAGTGCCATGAACCGATCCGTACTCGAAAGGCGCTCGGAAACCGTTGACACCCCGTACGGCCCCGTCCGGATCAAAATCGGGACATGGAAAGGGGTCGAGGTTACAGCCTCACCCGAATATGAAGACTGTGCGGCCTGCGCACATGAGCACGGCGTTGCGCTTAAAACCGTCTACACCGCAGCGTTGACAGCTTACCGTCCCGGCAACTGAGGGCTGCTGCGGGCTCCCTTCCCCGCTGCAGGTCAGACGTGAGAACCGCGCCACCCCAGCTTATGCCGGAGGACGGAAAAATAGCTGTAGCCCGGCAAATGAATAAAGCGAACATCCTGTTGGCAGCGACGAACATTCAACACGGTTCCAGCTGCGAGCGTCTGCCCGACCTGCCCGTCAACAGACAGAATCAGGCCCCGGTCTGAATCGCCGGCACAACTGAAGGTCAAAAGGCGGTCATCGGGAACGACCAGGGGACGAGAACTCAACGAATGCGGGCAGATCCAACTGATCACCAGGGCCCGCGTTCCGGGAACAATGATGGGGCCGCCGGCCGAAAGCGAATGCCCGGTACTGCCTGTCGGCGTGGAGACAATCAGACCGTCGCAAACATAGGAGGCAACATTTTCACCATCCACGGACATTTTGAGCGTGATCACGCGCGAGGAATCCACGCTGCTCACAACAACATCGTTCAGGCCGACGTACATTACCTCCCCGCCATCCGGAGGTTCCACATGGCATTGGACCATCGAGCGGGGACTGATCTGGATATTGTCCTCAGCCAGGCAGGTGATGGCCCGGTCAATTTCCTCCTCAGCCACACTGGTCATGAACCCGAGACTTCCCAGGTTCAGGCCCATGACCGGCACATCTCCGCCGCACAGGTCACGCACCGCCCGCAACATCGTGCCGTCACCCCCAAGCGCCAGCAGGGCATCCACACGGCCTTCCATTTCATCAAGGCTGATAACTTCTGCGCCGGGAAGCAAGGCGGCCGTCCGCGCATCCGCACACAGGACCAGGCCCCGGTCGCGGGCACTTTGCCCGATTCGGTTCAAAACTTCCGCGGCACGCGGTTTGTCGCAATTGGCCGTGAGCCCTAACGTTTTCATGGGTGTTCGCCTGATTTTTTTTGCCAGTGGGCAAGAAATTCCACGTTGCCCGCAGGTCCCCGCACGGGTGATTCTATCACGCCTTTCCAGGCCAGTCCCAGCCGGGACTCGCCAAACTCCCGGACCCGGTTGATCACGGCCTCCCGAACCGCTTCATCACGCACAACGCCTCCCCTGCCCACCTGCTCACGCCCTGCTTCGAACTGCGGCTTTATAAGCGTAACACATTCACTGCCGGGCTCGAGGACGTCTATAAGCGCCGGCAAAATCTTTGTCAACGATATGAAGGAAACATCCACAGACGCAAAGGACGGCCTCGGATCAAATAACGCACAGTCCAGGCCTCTCGCATTCAGGCCTTCCATCACGATAACCCGCGGGTCATTGCGTAACTGCCAGTGTAACTGCCCCTTACCGACATCAATCGCATAGACGCTCTTTGCTCCGTGCTGAAGCATGCAGTCCGTGAATCCACCCGTCGATGCACCGACATCGATACAAACCCGTTGATGCACCGACAGCTTGAACCCTTCAAACGCGGCCTCCAGCTTGTCGCCTCCGCGACTGACAAAGCGGGGCTGGGCGATAATCTCAAAGCGATCCGTTGTCAAAACAGGAGCGCTTGGCTTGTCAATCCGCTGGTCGTTCACGCGCACCAGCCCCGCGCGAATAACGGCCTGTGCTTTTTCACGGCTTTCCGTCAATCCGGCCTCGGTCAGACATATATCCAGGCGCTTGCGGCTCATGTTCGAAACTATAGCCGCTCACCCATTTCGAGGCGACTCCGAACAGGAAGATTATCAGGTTTGATCACACCGCCTGACCGTGTAGAATGCGCGTCAAAACCGATACAGATTTCCCGTTTACGCAAGGAACCGCACATGCGCTCACACTGCCTGCTGCTTTCGATTTTGATGTCCGCTGCCGGCCTGTCGGCTGAAACGCACTATCCCGCTGCCGACTGGCAGGATGCTCCGGACCCGCTGGCCAGTCCGAATGCGGTCGTCGGCGGCGAATTTCGCATTTTTGCAGGGCAATACCCCAAAAGCCTCAATTACCTGCTCGACAACAACATGTTCACCTACCAGGTGTTCAGCTCAATGTACGAAACACTCCTGGGCACGGACCCGATTACGGCAGAATACACCCCGATGCTGGCCTCCGCCTGGTCAATCTCAGATGACAAGAAAACCTTCACCTTCCAGATAGATACGAATGCCGTGTGGAGTGACGGCCGGGCGATTACCGCCCGGGACGTTCAATGGACCTATGACACGATCCTGGACGATAAAAACCTGACCGGGGTTCACAAGGTTTCCCTTGAAAATTTCGCACGGCCCGAAATTGCAGGTTCAAATCTCGTACGCTTCACGGCGAAAGAGGTCCACTGGCGCAATCTTGCGGCAGCCGGCGGGTTTCCGATCCTGCCGAGGCATGCGTTCGAAGGCATGGACTTCAACAAAATTCATTTTGAATTTCCGGTGATATCCGGCCCCTATCGGCTTGGTGAGCTTCGGGAGCGGGTCTTCCTGAAAATGGAGCGGCGGCCTGACTGGTGGGCCTGGCGCTATCGGCGCTTTCAAAACACCGGAAATTTCGAAACGCTGAATTTCAGGTTTTTTGCAGAGCGCTCAAACGCGTTTGAGGCGTTCAAGCAGGGTCTGATTGACATGTTTCCCATCTACACGGCGCGACTCTGGGTAAAGGAAACATCCGGCGAAAAATTCGAAAAAAACTGGATCCTTAAGCAGCGCGTGGAAAATTTCAACCCGATCGGCTTCCAGGGTTTCGCCATGAACATGCGGCGACCGCCGTTTAACGATCTGAATGTCCGCAAAGCCATGACGCACCTGATCGACCGGGAAAAGATGAACAAGACCCTGATGCACAGCCAGTACTTCATGCATCGATCCTACTACGAAAATTTATATTCCGCGGACACGCCCTGTGAGAATCCTTATGCCGCCTTTGACAAGGATGCAGCCCGGGAACTCCTCGCCGAAAGCGGATGGCGGGCAAACCCGGATACCGGTATTCTCGAAAAGGACGGGCGTGAATTTACCTTTAAATTCCTGACACGGGATCCAAGCTCCGAAAAATTCCTGGCCATTTTTGCCGAGGATCTCAAGGACATCGGCATCCGCTTCGAAATCGACAAGAAAGATCTCGCGGCCTGGATGAAGGACATGGACAAATTCAATTTTGACATGACCTGGGCGGCATGGGGCGGAAGCCTCAGGCCCGACCCGGAGGGCATGTGGTTGTCCCGCGAGGCGGATCGCGTCGGCGGAAACAATGTCACCGGCTTTCGCGACGACCGGGTTGACCGCATCATCGAAGAGCAAAAGTCGGTTTTTGACATCCATCGCCGCCAGGAACTGTTACGGGAACTGGACCGCATTCTGACCGCCGAAAGTCCTTACGCCCTGCTGTGGAACATCAATGCCACCCGCCTTGTGTACTGGAACAAGTTCGGCACCCCGGACACGGTTCTTTCCAAGTATGGCGATGAGCGCTCGGCTTATGCCTACTGGTGGTTCGACGAAGACTCGGCAGCCGACCTGGAAGATGCCATGGACACGGGAGCGGTGCTGCCCGGCTGCCCGTCAACGGTTACGTTTGAAGACGTCTTTGCCCCCTGAGCCGGTATGCGCAGCCTCTTATGCATTTTTATTATTTTCTCGGGCCTCCGCACATTGCCTGCGCAGACGGCCACGCCGGTTGCGAACCCTGACCTTCCCCAGATTCAAACCGCCGTAGAGGCACTCGGCGCCACAACCTGGCCGGAGCGCGATGTCGCCCAGAAAACGCTCCTGCTGCTGGCCGAGAAGGATAGCGAGGCGGTTCTCGAAGCCTGCATTTCCGCTCACGTTAACAGCGGTGATCCCGAAATCGAACATCGTACCCTGCGCATCATGCGCGAAGTGGTGGTGAACCAGGTGTTTCATTCGCGGCGCGGTTACCTGGGCGTACGATTAAGCCGGCAGCGCGAACCGATTTCTGCAAATGGCCAGATATATTTCCCGATCATCGTGGAGCAGGTCATGCCCAACACCGCGGCACAGGCCTCCGGCATTCGAAACGGCGACAAGATTATCCGGGTGGATGCTTCGGCCTGCACAACCGGCTTTGGAGTCACTGAGATGGTTAATTATATCTCAGGCCGGGAACCCGGCAGCACCCTCAACCTGACATTGTGGTCGGCCGGCAAAGAGGCACAAAAAAAAGTTATCCTCCGCCAGCGCCCCAGCTTTCCGTCCGACCCCTCCCCCGAGCACCAGAAAAAAGAGTTTTTTGAGCAGTGGTACCGAAAAAAACTATCAGAAAAACGCAATCAACAGGGAATCCACGCACCGCCTGCAGGCTGACCCTTGAGCGCCCGGCGGCCGCGTGCAGTGCAGCACAGCCCCTGCATCTCGCAGCATGGAACGAACAGAGTATTTCTTACGACGCCTGCTTCTTATCATTCCCACGTTTCTGGGCATCACGATTGTCTGCTTTGCTCTCACACAGTTTATTCCGGGAGGGCCGGTCGAGCAGCGCCTGATTGAAATGCGCGCCCTTTCAGGAGGTGCTGATTCCAGGGGGGCGGACGCGGCCTCCACGGTGACCGAGGAGTACCGGAAAAACCTTGAAGCTTACTACGGCTTCGACAAGCCTTTCCTGACACAGTACTACCAGTGGCTGGTGACCAATCGCCTCGGGCTCTTAATGGAGTCATATGCCCACCCTAACAAAACGGCATGGTCCCTGATCAAGGAGCGCCTTCCGGTTTCACTTATTTTCGGGCTGACGGGCTTCATTCTCAGTTACCTGATCTGCATTCCGCTGGGAATTTCAAAAGCCCTCCGGCACGGAGGTTTCTTTGACCTTTCCTCGAGTGTAATCGTTTTTGTGGGCTACGCGATTCCTCCCATTGCCCTGGGCATGATTCTAAGGATGCTCTTTTGCGGAACCGTGGATCATTTCTGGGACATTTTTCCTGTGGCCGGTTTCCGCTCGGACACCTTTGAAGGCATGGCCCCCGGACAACAGGCCGTGGACATTATCATGCACATGCTTCTTCCCGTGCTGTGTTATGTCATCGGTAATTTTGCCGTTCTGACCATCCTGATGAAAAACTCGCTCCTCGATCAGATCGGCAGCGATTACATTCGCACGGTCCTTGCCAAAGGCGGCACCCGCAAACGGGCCATATGGGGCCATGCCCTTCGCAACAGCCTGATTCCAATCGCCACGGGGCTTGGCGGCCTTCTGACCGTCATGTTTGCCGGATCCGTCATTATCGAACGCATGTTTGAAATCGATGGCATGGGCCGACTGGGATTTGACGCGATCGTTGGGCGGGATTACGTCGTCTTTCTCGGCACGCTCTCCGTTACCTCTGTGCTTGGACTCCTGGGCAATGTGCTCTCTGACTTTTTCTATGTTTTGATTGATCCGAGAATCAATTTCCAAAAGGGCTGAGCCGATCAGCGGTTACCGCAGATGTTTGCAGCATTAAAAAAACTTACCAATGACCCGATGACCCGCAGGAGAATTCAGCGGTTCAGGTCCCACAAACGCGCCCTGTGGTCTCTGCGCATATTGACCGGCCTGTACATCCTTAGCCTGGGCGCTGAGCTGATCTGCAACGACAAACCCCTCTTTGTCAGGTTTGAAGGCAACACCTACTTTCCCATTGTTCGCTACTACCCCGACGATGTGTTTACAGGAAGCGGAAAAAAGACCCGGCCGGACTACAGGGAGCTCGAGAACGCGCCCGTGTTTTCCGACAGGGAAGACAATTTCATGGTGTTCCCCCCCGTGCCGTTCAGCCCGTATGAAAATATTCCGCCGGAATTGATCCAGGAGGAACAAACCGCCACGCTTGTTTTACGGCCCGTCCCCCGGGTCGCGACCGTAAATATCGACACCAGCTTTGTCATTGAGACATCGCGCAATGCAGGGTTTTTCTTCGATGCCGGGGACAACGACGTCCAGGGGCGCCAATTGACAGACCGCTGGCCGATTCCCAAATCGGTACAGGCCGCCATCACGGCCCGATTTGCCAACCGGGAGGCAGAGCGCGTGGAGGTTCCGCTGGTTTCACGGGACGGCAGCTGTCATGCGACCCTTACCCTCTCCCGGTTTCGGGAACGAAGCCGACCGCCGCAATCGGTACGCATGACGTTTCGGGAAATGATTTCGGAGCACAATGCCGCAGCCCGCATCGTGTTCACCCCCTCCCTCACCGTACGCGGGCAACCGCCCGAACTGTGGCACAGTCTTCAACCGAAAGAGCGCGACTTCCTTCAGGCCTATGTGGCAGAAAATTTTGACAGGCCCGCACTGCGCCAGACAAAAACGTTTTCAGGGATATCCTACCAGGTCGAACTGGAAAAAAATGACGTCAGCTATCCGCATCCGCCGGTAAAGGGGCACTGGTTCGGCTTTGACGATGCCGGCCGCGATGTATTCGCCCGCGTGTTTTACGGGTTCAGGGTATCCGTCACCTTCGGACTGGTGCTGGTCACCGTATCCATGCTCCTGGGCACGGTCATGGGAGCCGTCCAGGGTTACCGGGGCGGAAAAACTGACATTTTCATGCAGCGGCTGATAGAAATCTGGAGCACCCTGCCCTTTCTTTATGTGATGATCCTGATGGGAGCCGTTTTTGGCCGCGGGCTTCTGATTCTCATGGTCTGCTACGGTCTCTTCAACTGGATTGGCATCTCGTATTACANNCATGATCCTGATTGGTTCGGTGTATGGGCGGGGTTTCGGACTGCTCCTGCTTTGCTACGGCATGTTCAACTGGATCGGAATCTCGTATTACATGCGGGCGGAATTTCTTCGTCTGCGGGGGCAGCCGTTTGTTGAAGCTGCCCGCTGCATGGGTATACCGGCACACAAAATCATGTACCGGCATATCCTTCCAAACGCAGTCACGCCGGTAATCACCTTTTTCCCATTTTCCCTTGTCAGCGCGGTTTATGCCCTTGTCGCGCTTGACTACCTTGGCTTTGGCCTTCCCCCTCCCATGCCGAGCTGGGGAGAACTGCTGCACCAGGCTCAGACACACCGTGATGCGTGGTGGCTGATTCTCTACCCTTCCCTTTCCCTGTTTGCCGTCATGCTGCTGGGCGTATTCATCGGAGAGGGAATTCGCGAAGCTTTTGACCCACGGCAATATTCAAAAATGGAATAGCCGGAGTTTTCATGGAACCGCTGCTTAACATCAAAAACCTGACCGTCTCGTTCAACACAGAGCAGGGA
>JABAHO010001162.1_pt1 | contig 18100 bp, 19 predicted proteins | sample 7062071 | NCBI WGS metagenome assembly JABAHO01 (sample SAMN14534356, study PRJNA622989) | marine sediment metagenome | biome: marine biome [ENVO:00000428]; feature: marine pelagic biome [ENVO:01000023]; material: deep marine sediment [ENVO:00002113] | place: India: Gulf of Kutch | collected...
ACCTCGACCTCGACGGAGACCACGCCCCGAAACCCACCTCGTTCTACTACGACCCCCTGATCGACGTGCATCACCGCCTGCCGGTGCGCTCGCATCTCTTCACCTGTTGGTACCTGGCTTCGCAGGTCCCCGAGGAGGCGCGCCGCCTCTTCACCGCGGGGCTCGCCAATGCCGGCTACGACACCGATCCACCCCCCGACCCCATCGAACCCCGCTCCTCGGCCGTGGCACTCGCCCTCGCGCGCGAGTGGGCGATCCCCGATCTGGAAGAGCGCATGGCGCGCGCCATCGAGGAGCGCTTCGAGCCCGCCTGGAACCTCGAGCGGGGCGAGTTCACCTGGGCCCTCGGCCTCGACGAGGAGCATCCCCGGGGTCAGTACAACGCCTTTCTCGCGGCGGCGGAAGCGAGCGCACCCGGGTTGTGGACGGCTCTCTCCGAGGCGCCCCTGCCGGCGTGTCCCCAGGTCGTGGGCGTGGACTTCCCGACGGTCGCTCTCGCTCGTGCAACCTGGCGGAGCGGTGTCCTCGAACTCACCCTCGACGTGCACCGCGGCANNCGCTTCGAGGTGCACGGTATGGGCGAGGGGGCGCCGGTGATTCGCGGTGAGCCGGCGGCGCGCATCGAGCGACGCGGCGAGGTGCTCGTCGTCTCGACCCCGCTCCGCTCGGGGAACCTGGAGATTCACCAGGCTCCCTGAGCGGGAGGGTTACTCGAGTTCGAAGATCTTTCTGCTCCAGGTCTTGTCGGCCATCTTGATCCGCCCCGCGGCGATCACGGTCTGGCCTTTGGACAGGTTCACCGCACCTCGGGTCTCCCGCTCGCCGGGTTGGTCGAGCCAATACACACCCGAGCCCTGGCTCGACATCGGCCCCGAGGCGGTGACCGCGATGGCCTGGTCGCATCCAAGCGGCATGGAGGCCTCCGGTTGTGCACCCCCTGCAGCCCCCAGTAGGCGCGCACCCGACGCGCGATGCAAGCGTGTTTCACCCGCCGGCACCGAAAAGGGTCGGCCGGGTCGACCCGCCGCCGTCAGATGTGTCTATTTGTGCCCAAAGAAGCCGTAGGAACCCACTTCGAAGAGCGCGGTGGCCATCGGCGGTTCCTCGCAGCGCTCGCGAATGTCCGCGATGAAACGCTGAAAGGAAGCCGTTTTGAGCATGGGGTTGCGGCCCTGCTCGGGCTCGAAGGACGCGATGTGAATGAAGGACAGACCGTCGTCGAGCTGGAAGGACGCATACGACAATCCCTCGGGGCGCGTGTCCTCGAGCTCTTTGAAGACCGCCCGGATGAAGGCGAGATTCTCGTCGGCGCGATCGGCCTTGACCTTGTAGCCCACCATTACTCGTTCCATGGCGCGATCTCCTCGCGGAAAGCGTACGCCACATCGAGTCCATCAACTCCTCGAAAACGCCCCGCAGTGAGCGCGACGCCTAGATGTTGATTTCCATCTCGACCCAGAAGCGGTAACGGTCCGCGGGGCCGTGGGACGCATCGCCCTCGAGCACACCGCCCTTGGTGCGCAAGAGCAAGAAACGGTTCACGCGATAGGTGAGCACCGCATCGAGTTCGTCACCCAGGTGATGGCCGCCGTGGTCGCTGTAGAAGCGGTGGAGGACGACGGCGCCATCGAGGCCCCAGGGGAGGGCGGGGCAGATTTCGAGAAAGAGATCCTGCAGGCCGCCGGGTCCACCGTTCGTCGTGAAGGCGTCGGCCCAACCGTTGAAGGGGTGGAGCCTCGCCAGGGGCGTCAAGAACTGGGCGTCTCCGTCGTCGCTCCCGAGAAGCTCGTACCCGAGCCGCAGGCCCCCGATGTGCTCGTGGGCAATCTCGATCTCCCCGTTTACATAGTTCGCCGCGTAGTCGAGTGGGTTGCGTCCGGCGTCGCGCTGGTGTGCATAGGAAGCTGGGCGCGGAGGCTCACGTTCGGAGCGACCCCGTATTCGCCGTGGGCGAGAAACCCGACGCTGTTGGATGACGAGAGTGGCGCGTCGTCCTCGAAGTCGAGGAAGTAGCCAAACACCGACACGTCGAGAAACGGGAGTCCGCGGTAGGCGAGGTGCACGAGGTGAGTCTCGGCGTCGTAGTCGCGGGTGAGGGCGCTCCCTTCGTCTCCGAAGGGCCGGTGCACCTTGAAGAGGTATGCGTATCGGACCTCGAGGCCCGAGATGCCGAGATTCGTCGCCGCGAGAGCGGCATCATACGTCGCTTCGTTTTGACGTCGCGCCCTGTTTCCGATGAAGCGGGCATTGTCGAGGACGATTCGCTGACGCCCCCCACGCAAATGGAGGTCGGCCCAGGCGTCGTTTTCGTATTGGAGATACCCCTGATTGAGGTCGGTCTCCTCCGGGTCCGCCACCAGGGTCCGCCCGTTGGGGCGCTCGACCCCATCGAAGTACTTGTCGTGGTCGAGCGAGAAGCTGTTCTCGAGCTCCGCGTAGGCCGAGAATCCGTAGATCGGCTTCGAGCCGATCCCGGCCCGGGTGCGCATCGTCCAGGCGGTGGCGTGGCGGGTGTCCGGGGTTTCGATGTTCCCGAGCTCGAGGCGCGGGCGGAGTTCGATGCGGATCTTGTAGTAGTCGTTGTCGAAGAAACGGAGCCAGTCCGGGTCCTTCGCAACATCGGTCTGCGCGCTGGCGGGAAGGGCGAGGAAGGCGATGGCGGCGCCCACGACCAGGCGCCATCGCGGAACACGATGGGGCAATCGATCGCTCGCCGCTCAGGGATCGCCGGTCTGGTCGCGTAGCGCGCGCAGGGCTTCGAGGTCTCCGCTCTGCACGGCGTCGCGGATCCGCCGGGCGAGTTTCGGGGAATGAAAGCGGCTGGTGAAGGGGATGGTGATGTCGCCGGCCTTGTCGAAGAGAAGCGTGACCTCGAACTCCTTGCCCATCACCATCGGAACTTCGAGACCGTAGAGCTCGACGTAGTAGCCCACCTCGCTGAGTTCGTAGGCCTTGCCCGTAGCGGGAATCGGGATGTGCGGGACGGTGTCGACCGCGCGAGCGCCGTCACGTCGGGTCACGAGGTGAAACCGGGTCGGTCCGTCCGCCACGGAAGAGGCCGCCCCGACGAGGCGATCGGCGGCGCCCGCGTTCTTGAACTCGAAAAAGAGCTTCACCTCGTGCAGGCCGATCGCGCCTTTCGCCCAAGGGTCGACGATCTCGAGTTCACCCAGGGTGTGGACCGCGGGGGCGGGCAGCTCCTCGGCGCCTGCGACGCCGGACGAAATCAGTAGGCAGAGGGCCGCGAGCGGTGCGCGCCAGCGCGCGCCAGCGGCTCTCATTCAGTCGCCCGGGTGAATCCGGATCAGCCGGTTGTTCGCCGTCTCGGTGCCGTGGATCGCGGGGTCGCGCTTGCCGATCGGGAGATTGGAATAGGCCGTCCAGAGATCGCCGGTTTCGTGATCGAGCTCGATGCTGCGCAGATAGGCCTCTTTGCGCGGCATCGGGTAGTGGCGCCAGCGCTCGTCGGCGATGTCGAAGCGATAGATCCGGTCGGAGTTGGTCGTCCCCACCCAGATCGCATTGCGCTTTTCGTCGAGCGTGACCGAGTAGGAGGCGCCCGCGCGGTCCGGCATGTCGTAGCGCGCGAGTTCCTTCCCGGTCTGGGTGTCGTACTTCACGAGCTGGCCTTCGCCGAAGAGGGGGACCCAGAGCGTCCCGTCGTCGTCGATGGCGAGACGCCGCGGCATGGCTCCGCGCTCGAACTCGACGAGGTGCTCCACCGTCTCGGTCTCGGTGTTGAAGGCGCCGAGATAGCCGTGGAGCTGCGTCCACCACACACGCTTCCCGCTCGGGTCGAGCGCGGCCCCGTAGAGGAAGGTGTGAAAGACTTCTTCGCCTTTGGGCACCGGCATCGTGTAGCGCTTGATCTCGCCCGTCTCGATTTGGATGCTCCAGAGTTCGTTGATCCCGATCAGGGTGAGCCAGATGCGCCCCTTGGCGTCGGGCTCGACCTGGCGTTTGGCGTTGAAGGCCGCGTCGTGGGTGATGGCGAACTTCACGCCTTCGGGCGGCGGGTAGATGCGCCACTCGTGGGTCTTGGTGTCGAAGCGCGCCATCGCGTAGCTCTCCTCGAGGGCGATCCAGAGGTTGCCCTTCGAGTCCGCGTTGACCGTGTGGGGGCCTTGCGGGCCCTCACCCGGGACGTCGTGCCACTCGACGGCGCCCGAGCGCGGGTCGAGGCTACCGATGCGGTCGCCGTCGAGTTCGAGGAACCACACCTTGTCCGAGCCCGGGGCGATGGCGACCTCGCGGGTCCAGCCAAAGCTCGGGAGGACGAACTCTTCGATCACGGTGTCCTTGGTGACGCCGTATTCGCCGAGCTCTTTCACGTCGTCGTAGTCGGTCATCGTCTCGAAGTTGGTCGGGAACTCCTTTGCCAACACCGGCACCACGATTTCCATGTCGCGCGGCGTGAAGAAGCTCGTCTCGGGCGTAATGGCGGCGATGTAGTCGGGGTTGTCCGGCGTGAGGCCCCATCGCAGCTCCGTGTGTCCCGAGGGCCCCATGGAGAGCGCCTGGGCGCGCATGTACTGCACGATGGCTTCCCAGCCGACCTCGCGTGCTTCGGGGCTGGCGCCGGCCAGGGTCGACGCAAAGCGGCGCACCCGCTCGGCGCTCACCTGGTGACAGTTCGAGCACTCGGCCACGAGCATGTGGTAGCCACGCGTCCCGGGTTCGCCGGGGATCCACGCGGAGGCCGGCACCTGGTCGGCGACGTTGGCCTTGGGCTTCAGGGTGAAGCTCACGTCGAGCGTCTCGCCCTGCGGGTCGGCGACGCGCGCGACCTCTTCCCACCCGATGCGGAAGGCGTTCACCTCGAGCGAAGCCGCCGAGGTCTTGATGCCCGGCGAGCTGAAGGTGCCGTCGGCGGCACTGAACACCGTGGTCATCGCCGGCGCCGTGTCCTTCGCCGCGATGTTGATGCGCACGTTCGGAATCGGGTTGCCCGCTTCGTCCTTCACGACGCCGTGTACCTGGGCGGCCCACGCCGGCGCGGCGAGGAAGACGAGCGCGAACAGAGTTGCGACGACGGTCTGGATCACGAGTTCACCCTCTTCATCACCTCGTTGTAGAGGTGCCGCGGCGCCATTTCGCCGTCGCCCATGATCGCGTCGGTAACACCGCCCGACTCGAGGCCGGCCTGCGAGGCGTCGAGGGTCACGGTGTCCTCCCGGAAGGCGTCGCGAAGTGCGATCTTCCCGTGCTCCTGCACGATCAGGTCGCTCGGCTTCTCCGGCTCGAGGAAATTGATGCTCCCGATCCAGCGCGTCTTGTTGACGTCGATCGGCCAGAACTCGTGACCGTAGTACCCACCGATGAAGGGATCGACGAGCATGTTCGGGAAGAAGCCGTGGCAATCGAAGGCGAAGTAGGGGTCGTCGTCCGGGTTGACGCCCGGGAACTGGGCTCCGATTTCTTCCCCGCCGGCGGCGTACCAGTTGGAGCCGCGTTGGCGCACCCAGATTTCGAGGGGATCGGGTTCGTAGCTGGGTGACACCATGAAGGTCACCGACCGGTTCCCGCCCTCGAAGAGCCGGATCGAGGTGGGCCGACAATTCGGGTTGAGGGGCCCGTTGAAGGCGGTGGGGATGGTCGCCGCGTGCACGGTCTGGACGTGATAGCCCTCCTGGAACGCGTCGATGGCGACCTTCCAGTTGGTGTTGACGGTGGCCGTCCAGATGCCCCGCTTGCGCACCCGTTCGAAGGGGAAGTCGGCGAGGAGTTCGGCGTGGGGTCGGATCTGATCCTCGAGGCTCTGCTCGGGGTTCGGGTCGACATTGATGAAGATGAAGTCCTTCCACACCGCGCAGTGCACGGGCTTGAGCCCGCGCTTCGCCTTGTCGAGACCGACGAACTGACCTTCGTCGGGCACGTCCACCAAGCGGCCGTCGTTTCCATACACCCACCCGTGGAATCGGCAGGTGAAGTACTTCTTGTGTTGCGTGTCCCAGTTCTCGTGGTTCTCCCAGCACACCGTGGTCCCGCGGTGCTGGCAGGCGTTGTAGAACGCGCGGATCTCGCCGTGGTCGTCGCGGGTGATGATGAAGGACGGGTAGGTGCCGTTCTTCTTGGTGCGCACCACCTCGAGGGTCTGGACGAAGTAGTCACCGGGCTTCGGGATGCGCTCGGCGCGGCCGACATAGAGCCAGGTCTTCTTGAAGATCTTTTCGCGCTCGAGCTCGAAGAAGTCTTCCGAGACGTAGGGCTCGATCGAGAGCGGGCCCATGTCGACATCGGGGTAGCGCTGCTGGACGGGGTGTTCGTCCCAAGCGGGGAGGCGGGGATCGGCGGCGGGTTGACTGCTGGCCATGGTGTCCTCGTGCTCGCTCTTTGGCGTGTAGACGGTTGCGCGTGGGTGCGGCTATTCGCCGACGACCTTCACCGGATCCGTCGGGGAGATGATGTGGAAGCGCTCGTACGCCACGGAGTTCGGGACGTCGGGCTCGCGNNCAGCAGGCGATTGGCCTGCGGCGACATCGCGTTGAGTTCGAACTGGTCGATGTAGTTGCAGAGCTCGTCGAGGCGCGGGAACACGGCGTTGTGGAAGGCGTCGAGCTCTTCCATGCTGCGCGTCACCCGGAAGGCGCTGCGCTCGGCCTCGCTGGGATGGACCCAGTCTTCCGCGTACTTCTCTAAATCGCTGAATTCACTCGGTAAAAGCGTTCCGTTGGACGACATGGATTCCTCGCTGACGGGGCCCGACCGTAGCACGGGACCCTCCTCTGGACGTACCCTATGCTGCGCCGCGCCGAGCTGTCAAACCCTTGAAAAGAGGGCGGAAATCGCGGTCGACCGGGACGCGATCGCGGTCCGACGGGAGCCCAGGGATCCGGGAGAGTGGGATGAGCGCAAGTCTGCCCGAGGGATATGAGGATCTGGAACGCTTCGTGCCGGAGTGGGTGAAGGGCAGCGAGCGCNNCTTCCGCGTCGCGCAGTCGCAAGAGCGACTCCAGGAGTTCTACGACGCCCTGCTTCCGCGTCTCGAGGCGATCGTCGCGGACCTCGACCGGGCCGATATCCAGCGACTCGATCGCAGGCAGGGCAACCTCCTCGAGCTCGCGCTGATGGCGATGGAAGTGGCGCCGGCGATCGAGTACTACAACCAGCCAGACGTTCCGGACTCGGTGGAGTTCGAGAAGTTCGAGATTCTTCCCGCGCCGGCCAAGTACCGCATCATCGACGGTCCGACCCCGGTCTAGCAGGAGCGCCCATGAGTACCGCCATCGACCTCACCTCTCCCGAGCGCCTGCGCGCGGCCGAGAACCCCGGTCTCGGGACGGGGCCGGTCTCGACCGAGCCATTCATCTCCCCCGAATACCTGGAGCGCGAATGCGAGCACATCTTTTCGAAGATGTGGCTCATGGTGGGTCGTACCGACCGCGTCGAGCAGCCCGGCGACTACTTCGTCAAACAGGTCGACTGCCTCGGGAAGAACATCGTCGTGGTGCGTGGGCGAGACGGCGAAGTGCGGGCCTTCTACAACGTGTGCCGCCACCGGGGCACCAACGTCGCGGAAGGCGCCGGCAACTGTAAGTACTTCACCTGCCGTTTTCACGGCTGGGTCTACGACACCGAGGGGAAGATCCGCGACATCCCCGAAGAGTCGCAGTTCCACGTCCTCGACAAGAGCGAGCTGAACCTCGACCCGGTCCACTGCGAAGTGTGGAAGGGCTTCATCTTCGTGAACTTCGACCGCGAGCCCCGCGAGACGCTCCACGAGCAGCTCGCCGAGTTCACCACCCACCTCGCCGACTATCCCTTCGAGCAGATGCAGGTCGCCGGGCGCTGGGGCGCCACCTTGAAGGCGAATTGGAAGCTCTTTCAGGACGCCTTCCAGGAGGGCTACCACGTCGCCACCGTGCACGCGGGAACCATCGGCAACTATTTCACCGGCCGTCTCAACCCCGGCTGTCGGCCCTATCGCCTCGAGCTCTTCGACCGCAACCGGGCCATGAGCTTTTCCTACAACCCGGACTTCGAGCCGCATCCCTCCGAAATCTTCGCGGTGAAGATCGGCCAATCGCTCAGCCAGGGCGACGCCGCCAGCGGGGCCGAGAACTTTCCCGGCGCCAACCCGGCCGGTGACCCGCACTACTCCTTCGACATCAACGCGGTGTTTCCGAACTGGCTGCTCGATACCTCGTACGGGTTCTTCTTCATCCACGAGTTCTGGCCCCTCGACGCCAACACCACACGCTGGGAAGCGACGCTCCACTTCATGCCGCCCCGCAACGCCTCCGAGGTCGTGAGCCAGGCCCAGTCCATCACCCTCTTGCGCGACGCGTTCCGTGAAGACATCGCCACGGCGGAGGGCTCCCAGGCGGGGCTCCTCTCCGGGTCGCTCAAAGAGATCAACTTCTCCGACGCCGAGATCACCTGCCGCCATCAGTACGAGGTGATCGAGCGAATCCTTTCCGAAGCGTCGTAGACCCAGGCGCCCGCGCCCGCCGCGGGCGGACCCGGAGGGCGTCATGACGACAAAGTCGAACGCGATCCGACAGCGGCTGCCGCACCCGGTGGTCGACTCGGACGGACACTGGCGCGAATTCGAGCCCATCGCGGTGGACTATCTCCGCGAGGAGGCGGGGCCGGCGGTCGCCGAGCGCTGGAGCTCGCGCGTGCGGGCGCTCGGCCAGAGTTCCTTTGCCGAGATGAGTCTCGCCGAGAAGATGGACCGGCGCGCGGGGCAGCCTCCGTGGTGGGCGCTGGGGAGCCCCAACACCCTCGACAACGCCACTTCCTTTCTCCCGCGGCTCATNNTTGCCCCCTATCTGGGGGACGAGGAGCTGCGCCGCGCCGGGTGCCGCGCCTTCAACCGCTACGCCTGTGAGACCTGGGCGGAGTTCTCCTCGCGCGTCACACCCATCGGTGTGATTCCCATGCACACCCCCGAAGAAGCGGTCGAAGAACTCGAGCACTGCAAGGCGCTCGGGATCAAAGCCGTCGCCCTCGGGAGTCTGGTGCGCCGCGCGGTGCCCGCCGCCGAACGCCAGGGAGTGAGCAAGCGCTATGCCTGCTGGCTCGATGTCCTCGGGATCGACAGCATCCACGACTACGACCCGGTGTGGCAGAAGTGTGAGGAGCTCGGGTATCCGGCCACCTTCCACTCGGCGGCGGAGAACTACGGGCTGCGCAATTCGCCGACGAACTTCGTCTTCAACCACATCGGGCACTTCGGGGCCGCCGGTCACGCGGTGTGCAAGGCGCTCTTTCTGGGTGGAGTCACGCGGCGGTTTCCGAAGATGAAGTTCGCGTTTCTCGAGGGCGGCGCCGCCTGGGGCTGCAGCCTGTTTTCGGATCTCATCGGTCACTGGGAGAAGCGCAACGGCGAGGTCATCCACGCCCTCAACCCCGCCAACCTCGACGGCGCCCGCCTCGCGGAACTCGTCAAGCAATACGGCAGCGACGAAATGGTGAAGCGCTGGCCCGACTTCGAAACGGTGATCCAGGGCGGGATGGGGAGCGCCATCCCCGACGAGCTCGACGATTTCAAGGCCTGCGAAATCGACAATCGCGAAGAGCTCTACGACCTCTTTGTGCCCCCCTTCTTCTTTGGGTGCGAAGCCGACGATCCGACGCTCCTCTACGCCTTCGCCGACCAGGTGAACCCCTTTGGGGCCAAGCTCGGTGCGATTCTCTCCTCCGATATCAGCCACTTCGACGTGCCCGACATGACCGAGGTCCTCGAGGAGGCCTGGGAGCTCGTCGAGGAACGCGGCATGAGCGAGGAAGACTTTCGGGCCTTCGCCTTCGGGAATGCCGTGGACCTCTGGGCGAGTCTCAACCCCGACTTTTTTGCCGGCACCGTCGTCGAGGATGCGGCGCGGGCCCACCAACAACAACGAGGCGCCTCTTGAAGCTCTATCGCTCGATTCTCTTTGTTCCCGGAAACCGCCCCGACTGGATCGACAAGGCACCCAAGTACGGTTCGGACGCACTGATTCTCGACCTCGAAGACGCGGTGCCCAACGACGAGAAACCCGAGGCCCGCGGTATCGTGCGCGCCGGGATCGAACGTCTGCGCGAGGGCGGCACGCCGGCGGTGGTGCGGGTCAACGGGCTCGATACCGGCCTGACCAGTGAGGACGTCGAGGCCATCGTCACCGAGGGGCTCGTCGCCGTGGCGATCCCGAAGCTCGAGCGGGTGGAAGAGGTGCTCAAGGTCGACGCCTGGATCGAGCACTTCGAACACAAGGCCGGGCTCGAGCCCGGGAGCGTCGAGATCATCGCGCTTCCCGAAACCGCGCGCGGGATCAAAGATGCCTACGACCTCGCCACGGCCTGCCCACGGGTGGGCAACGTCGCCGGTGGGGCCAGCGCGCGCTCGGGCGACATCACCAAGGCGATCGGATATCGATGGACGCCCGAAGGTCTCGAGACGCTGGCCCTCGCCTCCCACGTCCTGCTCGCCGCGCGCGCCGCGGGCATCGAGTACCCGCTCTCGATCGGGTCGCTCGAGGTGGGCGACACCGACCTGGTGCGCGCCCAACTCGAGCGCGCCCGCGCGGTGGGCTACCGCTGCGCGCTGGCGATTCACCCCACGGCAATCCCCATCGCGAACGAGATCTTCTCGCCCTCTCCGGAAGAGATCGAGTGGAACAAGGGTGTGATGCAGGCGATGCACGACGCCGAGCAGGCCGGGAAGGCCGCGGTCACCTATGACGGTATGATGATCGACTACGCCCATGTGCGGAACGCGCTCGATCTCCTGCGTCAGGCCGAGAGCTTTGGCCTGGAGGTCGGGAGCTACCCGATGGTGGAGGCGCTTTGAGTATGACCGCGGTCATACTCCCCACCGCGAAGATGTAGGACCGTCTGGAACGGAGGCCCCGTGGTGCGACCCAAAGATGCTGCGCTGGAAGAGCGGGTTGCCGGCGAGCACCGGCGGCTGGCCCCCTTCTTCGAGGCGACCCGCGAATCCCTGCGGAAACGCAATCCGGGGGAGGCCTTTGCGTCGCTCTCGACCCTTCGCGCGGAGCTCGAGTCCCATACCGCCCAGGAGGACCGGCTCTACTATCCGGCGCTCTGGTCGCTGTGCCCGGAGCACAAGGATTCGTTGGAGCGTTTCATCCGCGCTCACGACGGGTTTCGGCGGGACCTCGATGAGATCGGCCGTGAGATCTCCGTGGGCGCGCTGGACCGGGCGACGGCGCGTTTCGAAGCCTTCTCCGAATCCTTCGCCGTCCACGAAGTCTACGAAGAAGATCTTCTTCGGACGATCGATGAGGCCTCCCCTTGGGATCGCACGCCCGCGGCACCATGAAGTCGCGGCCCGGAACGGCCACCGCGTGTAGCCCCACGATGGATCTGCAGCAGGCGCAGTTCTTCAGGTGCCTGCCGCCGAGTGCGCTTCACTGGGCGGAACAACGAGTCGAGCGTCGGAAGATCTATCCACGGCGCCAGCTCTTCTCCGCGGGGGATCCGGCTCTGCATCTGTGGGTCGTCGAGCGCGGGGAAGTGAGGCTGGTGCAGACCTCCGCGCGTGGCCAGGTCACGACGCTCGAGGCCCTCGGTCCGGGCGAGATGTTCGGACTGTGGTCGGGAGAGCCGGAGGAGCGCTACGCCGCGACCGCCGAAGGGCTCAGCGACGGTCGCGTCTGGCGGCTGTCCCGTGAGGCCGTCGCACATCTCAAGGCGGAGGTGCCCGCGCTATCCGGGGAGATGGTGGGCATCATCGCCGAGCGCCTCCGGGATGCCCACGCGCGCCTCCACTCGTTTGCGCACGACCCGGTGCCCGCTCGTCTCGCGGACGCACTGTTGCGCGCCGGCGACGGGAGGGAGGCCCACGTGACGCGCAAGGTCCTCGCGGAGGCGTCGGGGACCACGGTGGAAACCGCGATCCGTGTCATGCGCCGCTTCGAACGGGAGGGCCTCGTGCGCGGCGAGGTGGGCGCGATCACGATCCTCGACGCCCGACGGCTCGAGGAGATCGCGCATACCAACCGCTAGGCCGCCGCCTCCCGCCGCACGCTCAGGGCAGCCACCAAAAGACGGCTTGGATCACCCCGATGATTCCCACACAGAATGCGGCGGTGAGCCAGAAGGCCCGGGTCGCGAGTTCGTCGCCTGTGAATGCTCGTGCCATGGTTCCTCCGTACGAAGAGGAACCTACGACGCGTTTCGGCGGGGCGTTATGACCTCCGTCAGGTCGCCCGGCCAGGGGCCGGGCGGTGCCCCGCGCTAATCGCGGTGGTAGAACGATTCGCGGGCCCGCGACGCAGGAACGAGCGGGATCTCGTCGTCGGTGAGCGGCGCCATCCGCTCCTTCCGGGCGAGGGCTGCCTCGATATACGGGGCGAGGCGCTCGGCCTTCTCGGCTTCCTTGGCGTCCCGCTGCCCTGCGAACTCGGGGTACACGTCTTTCCCGAAGAACTCGAGACTCTCGCAGATGTGCTCGTGTCGGTTCTTCCCGCCTTGCTGCAGAAAGATGATCTGGTCCACACCGACGTCGTCGAACTCGTGGACGAGCTTTCGATAGTTGTCGGGGGTTCCGATCCCCGGGGCCTCGAGGGTCGGGAGATCCCGATCGCGCAGCGCGAGGTATTCGTCCCAGAGGGTGCTCCGCCCCGGACGGGTGTCGTTCGCGACGAGAGCGTTGATCGCGTAGCGGAAGAAGGCAAAGCCATCGACGCCCCGCTTGAAGGCTTCTTCCTCACTCGGGTGGATCGAGAAACCCGCCACCATGGCGATGTTGGCGTTCACGCTGTGGCCGAGCGGAACGCATTCTTCCGACTGGATGATCGAGTAGTAGGTGTCGGCCCATCCGCGCGCCTCGTCCGGGTCGACGAAGGTAAAGGCGAGGGCGCCCAGGCCGTTGCGCGCCGCCGTTTCGATGGTTCGTCGGTTGGTGCAGGCCAGCCACATCGGCGGGTGCGGCTTCTGTCGGGGCTTGGGCACGACGTTGCGGCAGGGCATCGAGAAGCCCTCGCCCTCGTAGCCGGGGTAGGGCTCCATCACCATCATGTTGGCGATCTGCTCGGCGGCCTCGAAGGAGAGCGCCTGCTTGCGCTTCGACGGAATGCCATAGCCGTGGAGCTCGAGGCGGGTGGCGCCTTCGCCGATCCCGAACTCGACCCGGCCGTTCGAAATGAGATCGAGCATCGCCACGGCTTCCGCAGTGCGGGACGGGTGGTTGTAGTGCGGGATGACCTGACGGATCCCGAAGCCGAGGCGGATGTTCTCGGTCTTCGCCGCGAGCGCGGAGAGGAACACCTCCGAGGCGGAGCAGTGCGAGTACTCCTCGAGGAAGTGGTGCTCGACGGCCCACGCGTGGTCGATCCCGATCCGGTCGGCGAGCTGCACCTGTTCGATCGCTTCGTTGATCAGCCGATACTCGGCGTCCTCGTCCCAGGGTTTGGGGAGCTGCAGTTCGTAGAACACACCAAAGCGCATCGACAGGTCCTCGTTGTGATTCTCCGGACCCTATGACTTCGGGGAGGCCCGGGGATATGCGCGCCATCATACCGCGTCCTCTCCGCTTGACGGATGCTCGGCATCATTCCCAGAACCCCAGCGCGGAGGGAGCGATCGTGCACATCGGAAACCTCGTCGTCTTTCAAAACCCGCGGACCGAGAATCGCGCGGATCAGGACATGTACGCACACGAGCTGCGCCTGGCGGACCTCGCCGAGCCGCTCGGCTTCGACTCGCTCTGGAGCGTCGAGCACCACTTCACCGACTACACCTTGTGCCCGAATCCGGTGACCTTTGCCGCGTACATGGCCGGCCGCACTCGGAAGATCAAGCTCGGGACCGCCGCCATCATTCTGCCCTGGCACAAGGACCCGCTCCGGGTCGCCTCGGACATCGCGATGCTCGACAACCTCGCCCCGGGGCGGATCTGTGTAGGCCTCGGGCGCGGAATCGGCCGGGTCGAGTACGACGGCTTCGGTGTCGATATGAACGAATCGCGNNCCTCTGGGCGCTCGACACCGGGAGGATGGCGCCCTTCGACGGCAAGTACTTCCAGCAACGCGTCGAACGGGAGATCCGCCCGCGGCCGGTGGGCCAACTCAAAGATCGACTCTTCATCGTGTCGATCTCGCCCGACACGGTGCCCTTCGCGGCCACCTACGGCGGGACGCTGATGACCTTCGCCTTCGGGCCCTGGGAGTCGCGCGTGCCCGACATCGAGCGCTACCGGGAGATCTACGAGAAAGAGCACGGCCGGCCGGCCCCGCCGACCTCCGCGAATATGTTCGTGTATTGCCACGACGACCCCGGGAAGGCCCAGGCCATGGCGACCCGCTACATGCGCGACTACTGGCAGTCCGCGATCGACCACTACGAGATGGATGGCGAGCACTTCTCCGACGCGAAGAGCTACGAATACTACGCCGAGGCTGCCAAGGCGCTGCGCGACGACCTCGAGGGGATGAAGGACCACTTCGTGGACCTTCAGCTCTGGGGAACGCCTTCGCAGTGCGTGGATCGCATCGAGGCGCTCCGCGACACGGTCGGTCCGATCCAGATCAATGGGTGCTTCAGCTATGCCGGGATGGACTACGCGGAGGCGGAGACGAGCATGCGCCTGTTCGCCGACAAGGTGATTCCGGTCGTACGGGACTGGTAGACGGCGCCGGGCCGCGGCCCGGTACACTGGGTCGGTGAGCTGGGGCGGTTCGCGGGGAGGCAGGTATGCGAGTGGTCGTGATTGGCGCCGGGATGGCGGGGATTCTCTCCGCCATCAAGCTCACCGAGGCCGGGTACGACGACGTGGTGGTGTACGAGAAGGCCGCCTCGGTGGGCGGGACCTGGCGGGAGAACACCTACCCGGGCCTCACCTGCGACGTGCCCTCCCACCTCTACAGCTACTCCTTCGAGCCGAATCCCCAGTGGAGCCACGTCTACGCGCCGGGGTCCGAGATCCAGCGCTACTTCGAGGATGTGGCGCGCAAGTACGATGTCGAGAAGTACTTCCGCTTTGGCCGCGAGGTGACCGCCTGCGTCTTCCGCGACGGGCAGTGGCACCTGGAGATCGGCGAGGGAGAGCGTGACGTCGCGGACGTCGTCATCGCCGCGACCGGCGTCCTCCACCACCCCAACATCCCGACCTTCCCGGGAATCGAGAGCTTCGAAGGCGCGGTGTTCCACAGCGCCCGCTGGGATCACGACGTTCCGCTCGACGGCCGTCGGGTGGGGGTGATCGGAACCGGCTCGACGGCGATCCAGATCACGTCGGCCCTCGTCGATCGGGTCGCCCGCTTTTCGCTGTTTCAGCGCACGGCCCAGTGGATCATGCCGGGAGAGAACCCGGCCTACACCGACGCCGAGCGCGCGGAGTTCGCCTCGAACCCCGCGAAGCTCGACACCCTCCGGGCGGAGATGAACCGCGTCTTCATCGACCAGCTCTCGAACGCGGTGATCAACGCGGATTCGCCCGCGATGAAGGNNGGCCATGTCCACGACCCGGTGCTGCGGGAACAGCTCCGTCCGACCTACCGGGCGGCCTGCAAACGTCTGATCTTCTCACCCGACTTCTACGAAGCGATCCAGCACCCGAACGCGGAGCTCGTGACCTCCGCCATCGAGCGGGTCGAGCCCGGCGGGATCCGCACCCGAGACGGTGTGCTGCACCCGCTCGATGTCATCGTGCTCGCCACCGGGTTCCGTCCCGACCGCTTCATCCGGCCGACCGTCGTCCGGGGCCGGGGCGGTGTGGATCTCGACGCGGTGTGGGGAAAACGGCCGGTGGCCTACCTCTCGATCTCGGTCCCGGGCTTTCCGAACTTCTTCATGCTGAACGGGCCCAACGGCCCGGTGGGCAACTTCTCGCTGATCGAGGTCGCCGAGCTCCAGCTCGGCTACGTCCTGCAGCTGCTGGATGGGATCCGCAGCGGGTCCTGGCGCGAGATCAGCGCGAGCGCCGAAGCGACACGGGCCTTCGACGAGGCCCGCATCGAGGCGTCCAAGCAGAGTATCTGGGCGACGGGGTGCAGCAGCTGGTATCTCGACGAAGACGGCGTTCCCGCGAGCTGGCCCTGGACCTATGCGCGCTTCGCCGAGGAAATGGCCGAGCCCGATCTCTCCGCCTACGAGCTCCACGGCTGATCCCGCCCGCAGGCCCCGCGGCCGAAACCGCCTCTGGGCCGCAGGACTGACGCCGCGCAGCGCGCCGTCTAACGCTCCGTGGGAAACGCGGGTGCGACCTCTTCGAGGAACATCTGGTAGGCGTCCCAATCGATGGGCGGACGGAACGCGATGTTGAGCCCCTGCGCGCCCACGCGTTCGAATTCGCCGATCCGGTCGACCGCTTCCTGGGCGGATCCCATCAAGACGCCGCCGGTCCCCAGATGGGCGAGCTCGGCCTTGCGCTTTTCGAGGATCTCCGGATCGTCGGAGAGGAAGAACCCGACATTGATGGTTCGCGTGATCTCCGCCGGGTCGCGACCCGTCTCCTCGCAGGCGCGGTCGAGGGCTTCGAGGCGCTCGGCGTACTTCTCCGGCGAGAGATAGGGGACGTTGAAGCCGTCGGCGAAACGCGCCGCGATCTTCGGGGTGCGCTTCGGGCCCTGTCCCCCCACCCACAGACGCATCTTGGGATTCAGGGGCTTGGGGGCGCACACCGCGCCGTCGAGGGTGTAGTGGCGTCCCTTGAAGGTCGTCGATTCATCGCGGAGGAGCGAGCGGGTCACCTCGAGGGCCTCCTCGAGTTGGTCGAGACGCTCGCCGAGCGGAGCGAAGTCGTACCCGAACTCGCGAAACTCCTCCTCGAACCATCCCGCCCCGAGACCGAGTTCCACCCGGCCTCCCGAAAGGTGATCAATGGTGACCGCGGCTTTGGCCAGCACGCCCGGCGTCCGGAAGGGAGCGCAGAAGACGAGGCAGCCCACGCGCAATTGCTCGGTGCAAGCCGCGAGGGCAGTGAGAGCGGCGACGCCCTCGAAACAGGGGTTGCGTCCCTCGGTCAAGGGGTTCGCGTAGAAGTGATCCCAGACCGAGGCCCAGTAGAGGCCCCCCTGGTCCGCCATCTTCCAGGCGCGCTGCAATTCATCCATCGAGAGATCTTGGGGACCGGTGTGGATCCCGAGTTGAATACCCATGGGCACCTCTTGGGGGGCTTCCGCGCTCGCGGTTGGTTGCGTGGTCCGGCCGGGGTCTAGCGCGCGGCGGTTTCCAGGCCCTTCCGCGCCTGTTGGCGGATGTAGTGATAGAGGCTGTCGATCTCGCGCTCGCTGAGATCCAGGAAACGGGGCATCCCGAGCTGTTGTCGCCCCTCCTGCACCACCTGGAAGAAGGTCGCGCGATCGGTGGTGAAGGGCGAGGCGCGGAGGTCGGGGGCTTTGCCTCCCGAGACCACCCCGCCGCCGTGACAGATCACGCACACCTCCGAGTAGAGGACGGCACCTTCGCCCGCGAGTGCGGTGTCGACCTCGAACCCCGCGACGTCGAGCGGCTTGGGGAGGTAGGGGGGCGGGGAGGGCGGCATCGCGATCTCGCCACCGAGGGCGAAGGTGAACAGACGTCGCGGGTGCACGCGGTACGCCCAGCCGTGTTTGGCGGTGAGACCACCCCCGATCGCCGGGAGCGCACCGCCCCAGCCGACGAGGATCGAGATGTACTGCTTGCCGTCCACGCTGTAGGTGATGGGCGGCGCCGAAATCCCCGACCCGAGGTTCTCGGTCCAGAGGCGCTCGCCCGTCGTCGCGTCGTACGCCACGAAGTCGCCGTCGGCGGTTCCCTGGAACACCAGGTTGCCAGCCGTCGTCATCGTGCCCGGGTTCCAGTTTTCCGGGAGCGGCACCGACCACACCGGCTTCTGGGTGACCGGGTTCCACGCGAGGAGCGCGGCCGACCCACCCAGGCTATCGGGGATGGCCTCGGTGAAGCCCTCGAGGCCGAAGTCGATCCGGAAACTCGGCGACTTCCACGACTTGTGGTCGACGCCCTTGTCGCTGTACATGCCGGGCATCTCGATCGTCGGGATGTAGGCGAGCCCGGTGTTCGGGTTGTAGGACATCGCGTGCCAGCTGTGGACGCCGACGGGTCCCGGCCAGACTTCCTGCTCCCCGTCCTCGTAGCGCGCGCCCTCTACCTCCACGGGCCGCCCGGTCTCGAGGTCGACGTGGGTGGCCCAGGTCACCTTGCCGATCTTCTC
>JABAHO010005180.1_pt3 | contig 18072 bp, 16 predicted proteins | sample 7062071 | NCBI WGS metagenome assembly JABAHO01 (sample SAMN14534356, study PRJNA622989) | marine sediment metagenome | biome: marine biome [ENVO:00000428]; feature: marine pelagic biome [ENVO:01000023]; material: deep marine sediment [ENVO:00002113] | place: India: Gulf of Kutch | collected...
GGCGCGCCGTCGCGTCCCAGCCGCTGCGCGGGAGCTCGTCGAAGCGCACGCCGCTCTGGCGCAACTCTTCGGGAGCTTTGCCCGCCGCGGCCACGAGCCCCATCGGGATCGTGCGCTTCATCCCGTCGATCTGGAAGACGTCGCCGTACTTCTCGTCGTGGACGATCCGCGGCGCCTTGGTCTCCCACTTGCGATCGATGTGCGCCGTGTAGCAGTCCGGCGGCTCGGTGATGTNNGATGTGGGAGTCGGCAGAGAGAATCGGGTAGCTCACGATGCGGAACCTCCTCGCAGTACGCGGCCGGGCATCGGCCCCTCGAGATCGACGGCGTCGGCGCCGTCTTCGCGGATCACCGTCCCGTTCACGACGACGGCGCGCACGCCGGTCGCGTCCGAGACCAGGCGGTCGGCGCCGGCTGGGAAGTCGTAGACCCGGCGCAGCGGCGAGCAGCCCACCGTCTCCGGATCGAAGACCGTGATGTCGCCGGCCAGGCCGATCTGCAGACGGCCGCGATCCGTAATGCCAAAGACGTCGGCGGTCTGACTGGTGAGCATCCGCACGGCTTCTTCGGTGGTGAGCAGGCCCTTGTCGCGCACCCAGTTCGCGAGCAGGTGGGTCGGCGCGCAGGCGTCGCAGAGCTGGCTCGCGTGGGCGCCCGCGTCGGAGAGCCCGAGCATCGTCGCCGGGTGCTCGAGGAGCTGGCCCACCTGCTCTTCGTCGGTGTTGAACACCGCGGCGCGGAAGCGCCCCTCGAGATTCCCCTCGAGACCGAGGTCGAAGAGGCAGTCCACCGGGTCTTGTCCGCGTCCGGCGGCGATCTCGCCGATGGTGCGCTCTTCGAGTTCGGGGTGCTCCGGGAACCACGACACGGCGATCTCCGGAATCCGCCCGATCACGCCGCCGCCGCGCTCGGCGCGCTGCTTGAACTTGGCGCGGAAGTCCGGGTCGGCGTAGAGGCGCTTGCGCCCCTCGAAGTCGGCCTGTGAGACCGGTTTGAAGAACGAGTAGGCCTCGAAGATGAAGGGCGTCTTGAACTGGAACTCGAAGTTCAAGGGTCGCGGCATCACCTGCGGATAGACCTCGACGCCCTGCTCCTGCATCGACTGCGAGCGCTCGAGGATCGACTCGAGCTTGCCAAAGCTCTTGCCCATCCCCTGCAGCAGCGCGGTCCAGCTNNCTGGATCTTCTCGAACTCGTCGAGGAAGAGCCCGCGGCCGTTGGTCACCTGCATCGTGCCCCGCCCCGCTTCGCCGAGGCAGTTCGCGAGCGTTTCGATCTCGTCGAAGCTCGCGGCGCGGCTCGGCACCGGGCGTCCCTCGTAGCCCACGTGCGTCGCGGCCTTCGAGGTGGCGAAGCCGATCGCGCCGGCGGCGAGCGCGTCGGCGACGATGGCGCGCATCTTGGCGATCTCGTCGGCGGTGGCCTCGCGCTCGGTGGACTCCTCGCCCATCACGTACATGCGCACCGGGGTGTGTCCCACGAGGGCGCCGAAGTTGATGGCGACACCGCTCGCTTCGATGGCGTCGAGATACTCGGGGAAGGATTCGAAGGGCCACTGATCCGGTTCGCCGACGCCTTCGCGCAGCGCGTTGATCGACATGCCCTCGACGTTCTCGAGCGTGCGCAGGATCAGGTCGCGGTGCTCCGCGCGCGTGGGCGCGATCCCGAAGCCGCAGTTGCCGACGACCACCGTCGTCACGCCGTGCCACGGGGAGATCGTGAGCATGCGGTCCCAGAACACCTGGGCGTCGTAGTGCGTGTGGATGTCGACGAAGCCGGGACACACGACGTGACCATCGGCTTCGAGTGTGCGATCTGCCGAGCCCTGGACGGCACCCATCGCGGCGATCTTTCCGTCTTTCACGGCGATGTCGCCGCGCACGGCGTCCGCGCCGGTGCCATCGACCAGAGTGCCTCCGCGAATCATGAGGTCGTAGTCGGCCATGGGGTCCTCCCGTTCTACCGCGTGCCCACAGGTGCGCAGATCCGCGGTTCGGTGTGGTGCGTGACGCGCCCGGTTCTGGAAGTGGTTGACGAGGGTCCGAGCGCAGCCTCCCTAGGGTAACGCGCTCTAGCTACCCGCCGGTACACTCCCCAGGGGGATTCTCGGGCGGGTCGCGAGACTCAGAACACGCGCGAGAAGAGTTCCGCCCCGCCGACGAAGGTGCCCAGCATGCTGCCCATCGTGGTGAGCACGAAGACCAGGAGAATTCGGAGGAGCCGGTTGCTCCACCAGGCGCGCCAGTGCGAGGCGTCTTCGACCGCGCTCCGCAGCTCCGCGACCCGGGGCGGCGCGAGCAGGGTCTGGGCAAAGCCGGCGACATACCCGGCCCCGATCACGGGGGTCAAGCTGGTGATCGGAGCGGAAGCGAAGGCCGTGAGAACGGTGCCGGGGTGGGCGAGGGCGAGCGCGGCCCCGATCGCCGCCGGGATGCCGTTCGCCAGGATCCAGAACAACGCGCCGTCCCGGGCGGCCTCGACCCCCTCGCGCAGGCCGAGCGTTACCAGGGCGCCGACGATCAGNNGCAACCAGGGACGCCGCGGTGGGAGTTCCTCGAGCGCGTCCCGATCGATCTGGACACCACTCCCGAGGCGCTCCGCGATTCCGGCGACGTGCCCCGCGCCCACCACGGCCAACACCCGCTCGCCGGGTGCGGCGCGGATGCCGTCGCTGAGATAAGCATCGCGCTCGTCGATCAACACCCGCTTGATGCCGGGAAAGGCCTCGCCCAGCTCCGAGAGCAGCTGATTCAGGACGTCGCCGCGGCGGAGTTCGCGAAGATCCGCCTCGCTGATCTCGCCGGTCTCGAACATCGAAGCGCCGAGCGCCCCGGCAAATTGCAAGCGCGTGGACAGCCCCATCGCCGCCCACGCCCGCCGCAGTGTGATGCCCACATCCCGGTCCACCAGCGAGATGGGGATGTCCGCGGCTTCGGCCGTCCGGATCGCTTCGAGGAGTTCGCTTCCCGGCAGGACACCGAGCTCGTCTCCGATCCGTCGCTGGTACCCGGCGAGCACGAGGCTCACCAGCAACGTCGGAACCTGGCGTCGACGCAAGACCTCGCGCAGATCCAGCGACTCGAAACGCTGGCCCTCCTCGAGGGCCGCGCGCCGCCGGGCGTCGAGTTCCACGCAGACGTGGTCGGGGCGCTCGTTCGCGATGGCCTCGCGTACTGCCTCGACCGACTCCCGCGAGACGTGTGCGGTGCCGAGCAAAAGGACTTCGCGCCCCTCCACGCGCAGCCGCAGCAAGCCCTCCCCCTCGTCCCCAACCTCCGTGAGCCGCTCGTTCATCGCTGGGTCGTCTTCCCCCGTCCGTCGCGGTCCGCGGCCGCGCGTTGCCCGGCCCACCGCATTCTCATCCGCGCCGGCGGATTCTATGCTTCTCCCGTGGACGCCACCGCTTTCGCACTCGCTCTGTTCGCGACGACCCTCGGAATCGCCGTGCCACTCTACGCGTCCCGCGCACGGGGCCGCACCTACGCGGTGGCCTCTGCGGTCATCATGGGTCTCTCCTTTCCAGCGTGTTTGCTGACCGCGCTGCATCTGCGGGCGGCGTTCCCGGAGTGGGCGGGCGCGATCGACGGGGTGTGGGCCTACGGGTTCGCGGCGGGCGCGGGGCACCTCGCCTCACTGGTCCGGGCGCGGCTTCGGCCCCGCTGGTTCCGCGCGGCGATCAGCATCCCGGGGATGACCTGGATCGCCGCCGGCGTATTCTCGCTGGTGGCCCACGCCGCGCTCGCGCCCGTGCGGGTCGGGGCGTGGGCGCTGTCCCGCCCGCTCCCGTCCTGGTGGATCTTCCTCGAGCTGGTCCCCTTTGCCGTCGCGCTGGGGTCGCTGCCGACCTCGCTCTTCTTGCGCCGAGAGATCGTGCGAATTTCGCTTCCGGAGCCGCGCGCGCAAGACCCGCCGTCGCCCGCGACGCTGGTGCGGGTGCCGGTCCGCCGGCGTCGCGCGCGCGCTGTCGATTCGGCGGAGCGCCCGCTTCGCGTCGTGCAGATCACCGATCCCCACCTCGGGCCTTGGCAGCCGATCCACCTTCTCAAAACCCGGGTCCAGCAGCTCCTCGCCCATGATCCGGACCTCGTACTCCTCACCGGGGACTTTCTCACGATGGAATCGCGGGGAAGCCCGGGCTCGTTGGCAGAGGCGCTCTCGCCTTTGCAAGCGCGCCCCGGGTGTTGCTTCGCCGTGTTCGGCAACCACGACCACGAGGCGCCCGAGGAGGTGCGGGCCGGACTCGCGAGCAATGGGATCACCCTGCTCGTCGACGAGGAGGCCCGTGTGGACACCGAGGCCGGCGCCGTGCAACTGATCGGGTCCGATTGGGTGCGGCGCGACCCGGGGGCGCATCTCGAGGGGCTGCTGGCGCGCCACCCGCGCCGCGCCGATCACCTCCGGGTCCTCCTCCTCCACGACCCGGTCGGGTTCCCCGCACTTCCCGACGGAGAGGTCGACCTCACCCTCTCCGGCCACACCCACGGCGGGCAGGTCGGCCTGGTCTGCCTCGGCCTCGACTGGACCGTCCTCACGCGCACCCGCTGGCCGGATCACGGACTCTTCGGCTTCGGCTCGAACCGCCTCTATGTGCACCGTGGGACAGGCCACTACGGATTCCCGCTCCGTGTGGGGGTTCCGGGTGAGGCCTCGCTCCTCGAAGTGGTCTCACCGCAGTCGTGAGCGAGACCCCGTTCGCCGAGCGCGCCGCGGCGCTGCCCTTTCTCGGGCTCGGGGTGTCCACCGAGTACGGCGCGGCCGAGTCGCCGGGGGCGCTCGATATCCTGGCCCTGCGTCGCGCGCACCCCGACCGGGTCACCTTTCTCGAAATCGGAATCGATCTCGCGCGCGGTCTCGACGCGGTGGCCACCCGTTGGTGCGAGGCGGGGTGGCCCGCGACCTATCATTTTCTGGATCTCAATCTCGAATCCCCCGAACCGCTCGATGCGCGCTGGGTGGCGGCGGCCGAGGAAATGCGGCGGAGGATTCGCGCGCCCTGGCTCTGTGGGGATGCCGGGCTCTGGCACATCGGGCCGCGCGATCGCGGCCACGGGACCCTCATGCCCNNGTCGGCCGCGGAGATGGCGGCGCGCATCCGTGCACTGCGCGCCGCGCTCGGCTGCGAGGTGCTGCCCGAGAACCCCCCCGCGCATCTCTATCTAGGCGACCTCGATCTTCTCACCTATTTCACCCATGTAGCCGAGCGCGCGGATTGCGGACTCCTGCTCGACGCCGCGCATCTCGCGATCTACCAGCGCCTCCACGGGCGTTCGCCGACCGAGGGCCTCGACGCGTTCCCCCTCGAGCGCGTGATCGAGCTCCACGTCGCGGGGGGGACCCTTTTCGAGCACGCCGGACGCGAGTTCGTCGATGACGACCACAGCCCGGATCCCCTCCCAGACACCTGGGAAATCCTGGAGGCGGTGCTTCACCGCGCCACCCATCTGCGCGCGCTGGTGTACGAATGCGAGCGCAACCCCGCGCCCGCGATCGCGCCGAACCTCGAGCGACTGGCGCGGATGCTCCGGGGGCGCACGCGGATGAGGGCCCGGGGCGCCGGAGGCGTCGGGGCGTGAGGGTTCGCCAACTCCAGCACATCGTCTTTCGCATGCAACACGACCCGGCCTTCGCCGCGCGCGTGCTGGAGGGCGATGCCGATACGCTCGCGGCGCTGCGTCTGTCGGAGGACGAACAGCGCTGGTTGTGTGCGCCGGGAGCCGCGGCCTACGGCGCCGACCGCGGGCGTCGGCGACGGGTTCAGTTCTTGCGCAACGTGACCGGCGAATTCGTCGCATCCCGCACCCGGGGGCCTTCCGGTGAGGGCGACGACGGGTGGAGTGAACAGTTTCTCGAGAGCGAGGAGTTTCACCAGTGCGTTGCCGGATCTGGCCGCCTTCCCCTGGCCTTCGCCGACTACGCGGCGCGCCGCGGACGCGACGCGGGCGACGCGACCTTTTGCGCCCTGGTGGATCTCGAGGCCGCGATGGCGCGGGCGCGGCGGTCGGTGGCGGTGCGCCGCCCGGCCGCGAGGGGAGAGGTGGTCCTCGCGCCCTGGGTCCAGCTCTATACGCTGCCCGCCGGAACCCACGCACTCGCCGCGTCGGCCTCCGCGAGGGCGGTCGCATGTCAGGACGCGCGGACGCGGAGATGGTGGACGAGGAGCGCGCCGAGATCGTCTTGTTGGTCGCCGACGAACGCGAGCCGCCCCCGGGCGCGCTCCGCACGCTGCGCGTGGAGGCGCTCTCGCCGGTTGTGGCTTTGTTTCTGCGCAACGCCGAGAGCCCTTGGCCTCGTCGCGACTGGGACGCATTCGCCGACACACACGATCTCGAGCCCGCCGACGTCGAGTCCGTCGCCGCCGAGTTCGTCGCCGATCGCGTCCTCCTCGACGGACCGACCGAGCTGGATCCCTCGGGACGCGCGCGCGTGTAGGCGTCGAGGGCGCCACCCGCTGGGCGGGCGTCCACGGGCGTCGCGCGCGCTGACCGCCGGGCGGGCGCCTACGCGTCGGGCACGCCCACCGTACCCTTACGCGTCGCGCACGCCCGCGGCGGCGAGTGCCTTCTTGGCCGCGGCGCGGATGTCGTAGGTGCGGTTCATCATGATCCGCTGCGCGATCAGGCCACCCCCCGCCTGGAGCGAGGTGACCAGATGCCAGCCGCCAAAGGCGTCGGCGGTGAGGTCGCGGATCAGGTTCAGGATGCGCATCCGCACTTCGATGTCGGTGCCCTCTCTGGCGTGGAGGTACTTGCGGATGTATTCGCCGGACTCGGGGTGGCGGAGGTCTGCCTCCTTGGGGAGCGTGAGGACGAGACCGCCCGAGATGTCCTGCAGGTTGCGCACGGCGGTGTGATAATTCGCGGCGTAGTAGTACTTCCCGACATTGATATCGAGAACATTCGGGTGGACCATTCCCGAGGGAGTCGACTCGTAGCGACGGCAGGCCGCTTCGAGGTGAGTCCGGATGATGTGCGCGTAGCAGATCAACTCCGAAATCGCGTCCATCGACTCGGGCTTTCGCTCTTTGCCCTGATGTTCGACCACGAGTTGGGCGAGGCCGACCATGAGCTCGGCACGCTCCGCCGCTTCGAGGAGGCCCAGGGTGCGCTCCCAGAGACCGAGCGAGCGGGCGAAGACACCGGAGAGCGGGGTTTCACCGGCCAGGAATACCCGGTCCCAGGGGACGAAGACGTCGTCGAAGATGACCATGCCTTCGGGAATGCTGTGGTGCGCGCTCGCCGGGTAGTCGAACTCGTTGAGCTCCGGTGGAGCGAAGCTGCGGTTGATGATCTTCACACCGGGCGCGTTCGTCGGAATCGAAAACGCGACGGCGTAGTCTTCCTCGCCGTTGCGCATCGACTTGGTGGGCATCACGACCTGTTCGTGGACCAGGGACGCGGCGGTAATGTGAAACTTCGCCCCGCGTACCACGATGCCGTCGTCGCGTCGCTCGACGATCCGGACATAGAGGTCCGGGTCGTCCTGTTCGTTGGCGCGACGGCTGCGGTCGCCCTTGGCGTCGGTGATCACCTCGGCGGCGCGCAGGTCCCGGTCGCGGGCGTAGTGGTACATCGACTGGATGTTCTCGGCGAAGCGCGGGTTCACCTCACCCACTTCGTCCCGGACACTCATGAGCGCCATGAACACGCCGGTCACACCGCCGACGATGCTCGTGTCCGCTCCCAGCGAAAGACGCTGGAGAAGTTCCTCCTCCGAGGTCGGGATCTGGTAGATGCGATTCGCGATCTCGCCGGTTTCGGTTTCGTAGGTCAGCGTGTCGCGNNCGTAGTCGCGCGCGGCCACCTCGATGGGCACGCGAAAGTTGGGGTGGGCCGTGATGTCGTCGATCGACTCGCCATCCCAGTAGGTGACGCGACCGTCGCGCAGGCTCTCTCGGTATTCGCTCGGGGTTAGCAAGGCCATTCGGTGTCTCCTCGTACGGGGGCTCACGCGAGCGCGGGGATTCGGCGTCGGCCAAGACTATCAGACACGCGATGTCGAAAAGCGGCACACCTTCATTCGCACCTGTGGCGATTTGTGCTTGACCCGACAATGGGGGGTTGGTACGCACACGAGAGCACCGGGAGGGCCCCACGGGGTGGGAGCGACAGGCGACGGACGGGTCGACCGCATGGCGTCGACGGATCGATCGGGCACCACGGCGCGACGCGCCGAGGAGCTGGGTCGGATCTTTCCCGACCCGCTCCCGGTCGCAGCCGACGACGAGAGTCTCGATGTCTGGGGCTTTCGCGACAGTGGTTTCGCCATCAACGCACGGGGCCGTGTGGAAGCGGTGGGCAATCGCTACGCGATCTCCGGTCACGAGCTCCCCAGTCTGCTCCCGTGGATGGAAGAGGCACTCGCCCTCCCGATCGATCCGGCCGAACGCCAGGTCTCGCACTACCCGCCCGCGGTTCCGCCCTCGCGCGCGGACGCGGCGCTCCGAGGTGCCCTCGAGGCGCGTCTCGGTGCGGCCCACGTGGACGACGACGATCTGCTGCGCCTTCGTCGCGGCCATGGGCACACCCAGGAGGAGATGTACGCGATCAAGCAGGAGGGACTGCCCCGCGTGCCGGATCTCGTCGTCGCCCCCGGTTCGACCGAGGATGTGGCGGCGGTGGTCGACATCGCGAGGACCCACGGCGCGTGCCTCATTCCCTACGGTGGCGGCACCAACGTGACGGACGCGCTGCGCTGTCCCGAGGACGAAGCGCGCCCCATCGTGTCGGTCGACATGCGGCGGATGAACGCCGTCGAATGGATCGACCCCGACAACCAGATGGCGTGCATCCAGGCCGGTGCCGTCGGGCGCCACATCGCCGCGTGCCTGGCGGCGCACGGGTTCATCCTCGGGCACGAACCCGACAGCGTTGAGTTCTCGACGATGGGCGGGTGGATCGCGACCCACGCGAGCGGAATGAAAAAGAATCGCTACGGCAATATCGAGGAGCTCCTCCTCGACGTCGAAGCCGTCACCGCGCACGGGGTGGTCGCGCGCAGCGCGGTGGGACCCCGAGAGTCCGTGGGCAGCGAGCCAAAGCGGTGGCTGTTGGGCTCCGAGGGCACCCTCGGCATCGTGACCCGTGCGGTGGTCAAGATCTTCCCCAAACCGCCATCGCAGCGATACGGATCGGTCCTCTTCCACGATTTCGAGAGCGGCGTGGCATTCCTCGAAGAGCTCACCCGTCGCGGTGACCTCGCCGCGAGCGTGCGCCTCGTCGACAACCTGCAATTTCGCTTTGGCCAGGCGCTGAAACCCGCCAGCCGCGGATGGCGGGTCGCGAAGAGCCGCGTCGAGCGCTTCGTGGTAACGCGGCTCAAGGGATTCGACCCGGAGCAGATGACCGCGTGCACACTCGTCTTCGAGGGCGCCGAGGACGCCGTGCGAGACCAGGAGCGCCGGACCTACGCACTCGCCAAGCGCTACCGCGGGATGGCCGCGGGGAGCGAGAATGGAAAACGCGGCTACGAGCTCACCTTCGGGATCGCCTACATCCGCGACTTCGCGATGAATCACCACATCCTCGGCGAGTCGTTCGAAACCTCGGTGCCGTGGAACCGGGCGGTCGCGCTCTGCGAGAATGTGAAACAGCGCATCTGGCAGGAGCACGAAAAGCGGCAGCTCCCGGGTCAACCCTTCGTCACCTGTCGCGTGACCCAGCTCTACGACACGGGCGTGTGTATCTATTTCTATTTTGCATTCCACACCCTCGGAGTTGCGCGCCCCTCCGAGGTGTTCTCCGAGATCGAACACGCAGCGCGTGACGAAATCCTGCGCAGCGGTGGCTCTCTCTCCCACCATCACGGCGTCGGAAAGCTGCGCGCGAAGTTCCTCCCCGAGATCATGTCGCCCGCGGCGCTCGAGTGGAAGCGCGCGACCAAGCGGGCGGTCGATCCCGACAATCTCTTTGGCGCGGCGAATCAGGGCACCTGAGGGTGCGCGGGGGGAACAGATGACGCAGGAGCGAAGCGACGCGCGACGCCGTGCCGAGAATGCGGTGCCCGGGGGCGCCGGGCCGGTCGACCCGAGGAGCATCTTGCTCACCGGGGCGACGGGTTTTCTCGGGAAGGTCGTGCTCGAAGAGCTGCTGCGTCGCGACGACGAGTTCGATTTCGACCGGGTGTTCGTGCTCGTCCGCGCCGCCGACGACCGCGCAGCCCAGATTCGTCTCGAACGCGAAGTCCTCGGTTCGGAGTGTTTTGCAGATTTTGGCGTGGACGCCTTCGAGCGGGTCGAGCTGTTGCGCGGCGATGTCTCCCAGCCGGGCTGCGGGTTGGACCCCCGCGACGCCCGCCGTGTCGAAGCCTGTGTGAGCCGGATCATCCACTGCGCGGCTTCGGTGGAGTTCGACCTGCCGCTGGCGGCGGCGGCGCAGATCAACATCCAGGGGGCTCTCGAGGTCGTCGATCTGGCGCAGCGCTGCGGGCACCTCGAGGCGCTGGTGCAGGTGTCGACGGCGTACGTGACCGCCGCAGACGCGGATCCCTGCACGGCGCGGGAAGAACTCGCACCCCTGCCCCGACCCGCCGCGGCCATCTACGGCGAGATCCAGAGCGGGCGCGCCGAGCGGCGCGCACTCCTCCGGGAAACCGGTCACCCCAACACCTATACGCTGACCAAGGCCATTGCCGAACACCTGGCGGTGGAGCGGGGCGCGGAGCTTCCGCTCACGATCCTGCGCCCGAGCATCATCTCGGCGAGCCGCAGGTTCCCCTTCCCCGGCTGGATCGACAGCAGCGCGGCCTTTGCCAGTGTCGTCACCGGAATCGGCGTGGGTCAACTGCGGACGATCGCCGCGGATCCCGATGCGCAGATCGACATCGTCCCCTGTGACGACGTCGCCCGCGGCGCGATCGATGCCGCGTTCTCCGACACGGCGAAGCCCGGTTCGGTGCAGATCCGCCACGCGACCGTGGGCATCGATCGTTGCGCGACGACGCGGATGTGCCGCGAGGGGATCGAGGATTTCTTCGGGCGCCACCGCGTCGGCCTGGGTCCGCAGCTCCGCGATCTGCGCCGGGACGGGGCGCGCTTCCGCCTGGAAGAATGGGCCTGGCACCGCGTCCCGCTCGGCGCGCGTTCCCTGTACCACCGGCTTCTCCGCCAGAGTGCGAAGGGGGGCTCGGTGCGGCGTCTTCGCGAGCGTGTGCTCGAGCTCAACCGGGTCTTTCCCTATTTCACGCAGAACACATTCGACTTTCGCGCGGAGAAACCCCTGGTCGGCGAGGATTTCGACCCGGAGGTGTACATCCAGACCGTCTGCTCCGGCGTTCATCGCCACCTGCTCCGCCAGGATCCGCGCGAGATCACCTTTGCCGGACGCGAGCACCCGGTGTCGCGCGCGGATTGGAGGGAGGTCATGCGACCCCCCGGCGCGACGCCCTCGCGCCGGCTCGCGGGTTGGCTCCTCGCGAAACTGCTGCGCCGCTGCGTCGGCCGGGTCACGTTCGATCTCTCGTCGCTCGAACAAGCGCGGGCCCGCGCCGAAAGCGACGGGGAGTGGCTCATCCTTCCCACACACCGCAGCTATTTCGATTTCCTGCTGCTGCCCTACCTCTTTTTCGCGCGGCCCGAGCTCGGCATCGCCAACCCCGAAATCGCGGCCGACGAACAGTTCTCGCGGATTCCCGTACTGAGCCGGATCGCGCGCGGCTGCGGCGCCTTCTTTCTGCGCCGTGGGCTCGGGGCCGAGGACAAAGAGCTCACCCAGCAGGTCCACGAAATCACCAAAGACGGCAAACCGATCCTCTTCTTCGTCGAGGGGGGACGCTCGCGCTCTCGCGAATGCCTCCCGCCAAAGCGCGGTCTGCTCCGCTGCCTCCAGGGGACCGGGAAGCGCTTCAATTTGTTGCCGGTGACGGTCAACTACGACCGCGTCCCGGAAGAGGCGACTTTCGAGATCGAGCTCCAGGGGGGGCGCGCCCAGCGCATCCGGCTCCGCACGCTGGTCGGGTGGCTGCGCCGGGTCCGGCGGGGGGAGATCGACCTCGGTCGCATCCACGTGAGCTTTGGCGAGCCCCTCGACCTCGATCTCAGCACCGATGTGCGTGAACTCGCCAGTCAGGTGGTCGACGAGCTCGAGCGCGGTCTCGTCGCCACGACCCATCATTTGCGCTGCTTTCTCGAGCAGCACCGGCTCGACGCGGTCGATCTCCAGTGGCTCTCCGAGGCGATCCAGGCGCGGGGCGGGCGGGTGCTGAGAAGCCGCCTCCGGCGGACCGGGGTCTCCGCGACGATTGAAGCTACGCTGCAACGCCAGTGGAAGCACCTGTTCCGGCCCGATCGGCAGGCGCGGGCGCGGGGCGAGATCGAAGACCCCCGCCTGATCGCGCTTCTCGACGTGCTCTTTCCTACGGTCACCGAAGGGGAGCAACCGTCATAGGGTCCGCGCGCTCGAGGGGCGCCCAGAGGGGCTTCCGTTTCCACCCCAATTGGAGCGCGGTGGGTCCGGGCAACTCTCCAAGTGCCCGACAAAACAGAGTTCTCGGTCAAGCCTCTGCCCCACACGGCCGAAGCAGGACGGCGTAGCGCTCGTGCTACCGTATTCACTGCGAACTCCCGCCCCCTGAGGCCCAGAGAGCTCGAGGAGCGCACCCTGCAGGCGAAAAGTGGAAAGCCCCGCGCTTCCGCCGGTTCAGACGGGATGCAATCGGCCAAGCCCGATGCCCCGGCCGCGGAACGACAGACCCAGGCGCAGCCGCGCTATCTGGTTACCTTCGACGGCCTGATGGAAGTTCCGGACATGGACGACATGATCGAGTCCCTGGAACGCGAGGTGGAAGTCATTCGCAGTCCGGTCCTCTGCTAGGGACATCATGGCGGTTCGCAAGGTCCGGATTCGGCGCCTCCGCGCGCCCGACCCCCACGAAGAGCGACGAGCAGCGCTCTCCGCGGTGACGCCGTACCTGGGCCTGGTCCGCGCGCCCACCCTGCCCCAGGACGCACAGACCGGGAACGAACTGGTCGTCGCGACCTACAACCTGCACCGCTGGACGCCGCCCAACCGCCGCCTGCCGGAGCCCGATCGGGGAAGCTTCGTCATCTCGGAGCTCGGCGCCGACGTCGTGGCGCTCCAGGAAGTGTTGCGCCCCTTCGCCGGCGAGGATCCCCTGCTGGCGCTGAGCGAGCGCCTCCAGCTCCACACGGCATTTGTCACCACCCGGATCCACCGGCTCGGCGAGCTGGGGAACGCGATTTTGAGCCGATGGCCGATCGCCCAGGCTTCGCTCCTCGACATCTCCTTTTCCAAGGTCGAGCGCCGAACGGCTCTGGCCGCGCAGCTCTCCACCCCGATGNNACGCACCTCTCGCTGGTCCATCGCCGACGGCGTCGCCAGGTGCAGCACCTGCTCGAACACCCGACCCTCCAGGGCCCGGTCTTTCTGGTCGGGGACATGAACGCCTGGCGCAAACGGGATCGCGCGGGGTTGGCCCTCGACGCCGAGCTCCACCCGAACCCGGAGCTCGAATGGCCGGCGAGCTTCCCCGCATCGCGCCCGATTCTCCCCCTCGACCGGGTCTACGCGCGCGGTGCGAAGGTTCTCGAGATGCGTGCCCACGAGAGCCCCGCCGCGGTGCGCGCCTCCGATCACCTTCCGGTGATCGCGCACATGTCGGTCCTCTAGCGTCTCGCGGGCCGCTCCTAGGGAAGCGCTTCGAGCGCGTACACCAGGTGTACGCTCGCGCGAAATTCGAGTTCACCGGCCGCGACCGGAACCGATTGCGCGGCGAATCCCGCATCCATCCGGACGCCGCGCGCCACCGGCAACGCCGGGCTCTCGCCGTCGCGAACCTCGAGCAGGGCGCCCAGTCGACCGCCCGCTTCGCTCGCGAGGAGTCTCGCTTTTCGTTTTGCGTCGGCGACGGCGGCGACGCGCGCCCGATCGAGGAGCGGCGCCCGGTCCTGCACGTCGAAGGCGATGTTGCCGATTTCGTTCGCGCCCGCGGCCACCAGGGTGTCGAGGACCGGCCCGGCCTGATCGAGCTCGCGCACCCGCACGCGGATGTGGCTGGAGGCGCGGTAGCCGGTGAGTGCCCCGCGTTGCCTCGATGCTCCCTGCTCGTAGACTGGGCGGAGCTGGAGATTGCGGGTCTGGACGTCGGCGCGCGCGACCCCGCGCGCGTCGAGCGCCTCCAGCACCCGGCGCATGCTCTCGCTGTTCTGGAGGATCGCTTCGCCCGCCTGGGGGGCTTCGCTCGTCACGCCCGCGTCGAGAAGGGCGAGATCGGGGGGCGCGTGGACGCTGCCCGAACCCGTGACGCGAAGCGTCGCCGGGGTCTCGGCCAGCGCGGGGCGCGTCGCTCCGACCCCCCAGATCAGCAGCGCGGCGATTGCGCCGTGTGTCGCTAAGCGTCCGATCTCCCGACCGATTCCCCGTTGTCGCATCCCGTGGGCCTCCCGCGCGGAAGATACCTTGCGTCGCCCCATCCCCGCCGGAACACTTGGGGGGTGCCCACCGCCCGCACACACGGACGACGCCTGCCCGCCAGCGTCCTCGCACTCGCGTGTGGGCTCTTTCTGGGCTGCAGCTCGATGCAGGGCGCCCGCCACTACAGCGCGGGCAACGACGCCCTGGCCGCGGGCGACGCCGGCCACGCCGTACATCATTTCGAGGAGGCGGCGCGCCTCGTGCCCCACGCCTCTGAGATCCAGAACCATCTGGGCCTCGCCTATCAGGCGGCGGGGCGCCGCGACGACGCGCTGGCCGCGTACGAGCGGGCCGTCGACCTCGACTGCGACAACGCCGCCGCCCAGCACAACCTCGACGCGCTGCGCCGCCATCTGGGGCTCGCGGCCCACGAGAGCGGCGATGAGTGAAGAGGACCGACCGACGGGCCGTGGGGGCCGGGGCGACCGATCTTGGTCCGAAATCGATCGGATGCGCGATGGAAGCCGTCCGCGCGACGAGCGCCGTCCCCGCGGAGCGGCGGCGCAAGCGCGGGCCAAGGGAGCGACCGAGCAGTATCTCAAGAGTCTCGATGACAAACTCTTCGCGAAGGGCGGCGTCGGCGGCGCGGAGGCCGATGTCCTCGCGAAAGCGGTACTCGACGGGCGCGGGTCTCCCGAGTTCGACAGCCATTGCAGTGCGTATCTCGCCGCTGTGCCGGAGCCGACCGACCTCGATTTGATCGCGGTGCTCCTCGACGCGCGGGGCGCCGAAACTCGCGTCGCCGCGCTGCGGGCCCTCGAGGCGGCACTCGATCGGGGCGCCGAGCCCAGCCGCGCTCTCAGACGCGCCGTGCGCAGCGCGAGCGAGGATTTCGACGACGCCGTCGCTTATGCGGCCGAAGATGTTCTCGCTAAGATCTCCGGATGAGCGACCTCGAACGCGATGCGTTGGTCCGCTACCTCGACGACCACAACCTCAAACGCACGCGTCAACGAGAAGTCATCCTCGACGTCTTCCTGGAATCGACGGGGCATATCTCGAGCGACGAGTTGACGGACCGTGTCCGTGGTCGCTTTCCGAGCATCGGAACGACGACGGTGTACCGCACGATGAAGATCTTGTGCGATGCGGGCCTCGCGGTGGAACGGAATTTCGAGGGCGGTGTGACCCGGTACGAAATTCCCCACCAACACCACGATCACCTGGTGTGCACGCGCTGCGGGAAGATCGTCGAGTTCGAGTGCGAGATGATCGAGTCGGCCCAGGACGAGATCGCGACGCGCTACGGCTTCCGCCTGCTGCGCCACCGCCACGAGCTCTACGGGCACTGCTCGGATTGTCAGAAGGAGTCGGCGCCCCCCTCCTGAGTCGGGGGCGTGGGCGACGAGACCAACACGGAGACGGGCATGGGGAGCGCGGAGTCGTTCGCAGTGGAGCGCGTGCTCGTCACGGGCTGTTCGAGCGGGATCGGTCGGGCGGCGGTGCACGCCCTGGCCGCCCGGGGCCTGTCGGTCATCGCCAGCGCCCGCGACCCGGAGACGCTGCGCGACCTCCCGGCCGAGCGCTGTGTCGCGCTCGACGTGTGCGACGAGCACTCGGTCGCGCGCGCCCTGGAGGCCGCCGGGCGGGTCGACGCGCTGGTGAACAACGCCGCGTGGAGCGTCAGCGGGCCCGTCGAAAAAGTCCCCCTCGAGGCGGCGCGGGCCATGTTCGAGACCAACGTATTTGCTCCGGCGCGTCTGATCCAAGCGCTGGTGCCCGCGATGCGAGAGCGCGGCGGCGGCGTGATCGTGAATGTGAGTTCGCTCGCGGGGCGGGTGGTTCCGCCGCTCGGCGGGTTCTATTCCGCGAGTAAATTCGCACTCNNCTCTCCGAGGCGCTGCACTTCGAGCTCTCGCGCTTCAAGATCCGCGTCGCGGTCATCGAGCCCGGCTATGTCAATACGCCCTTCCGAGACAAAGCCGGGCGCTACGGCACCGACGACGCACCCTACGACGAGCTCGCGCGCCAATGGGAGGGAAGCGACGACAAGCTCGTGGGGGGGTCCCGCCCGGGTCCCGAAGCGGTCGCCGACGCGATCGCGGATGCCATTCAGAGCACCGAGAACCAGCTTCGCTGGGTGGTGGGGAGCGACTCCGAACTGGTGCTCGGCGCGCGCAGAGCCCTGGACGATGCCGCCTTCGAGGAGGCGATGCGGAAGATGCTGAGCCTCGATTGGTGATCGACACCGCGCCCCCCGAACGACGCGGGCCCCCGGTTCCCACCGGCGGTGGCCCGCGGGATTCTCTCCGGTTTACCCTAGTGGCGCTGTGGGGTGGTCGGCGCACAACGATGTGGCAACGGTGAAGCGAGTTCTCGCGCTCGCCCTGATTGCCCTCGGAATGGCGCTTCCGGGGTGCGGCCGCTTCTTCGCTTCGGAGCCCGAGGAGCCGAAGAAGCGGATCGTCCTCGTCACCGAGTACGACGACACCCGGCTCGGCGCCGAGGCGTCCGCCGATGTGGCCGCCGAGATGGGGCTCATCAAGGATGCCCGGCTGAGTGAATACCTGGACCGCGTCGGGCGACGGCTCTTGCGCTTTGCTCCGGAGCGCCCCTTCGAGTACCGCTTCGAAGCCGTCGACCAGATCGAGCCCAACGCCTTCGCGCTGCCCGGGGGCTACATCTACGTCTCCCGGGGCGCTGCTGGCGCTCGCGAACTCGGAGGACGAGCTCGCAAACGTTCTGGGGCACGAAATCACCCACGCCGCCGAGCGCCACGCCGCGGCCCGTCAGGAGCTCGCGGCGCGGCAGAGTCCGCTCCTGATGCCCCTGCTGTCGTATGCCCGCATCGCCGCCTACAGCCGCGACCAGGAGCGCAGCGCAGACCGCGGGGGGCAGCGGATGGCCGCCAAGGCCGGGTACGACCCGATCGGGATGGCTCACTTTCTCGACCAGCTCCGCGACATCGAGCGTCTGCAGTTCCGCGGATCGGGGCCGACTTTTTTGTCGACGCACCCCGGGACCTCCGAGCGCGTCACCGACTGCAGCGTGCGCGCGAGCAATCTCAGCTTCGAGCGCAACTCGGCGACCGAGGAGGCGCGCGATCGCTATCTCAAGACCATCGAGGGTGTACTCCTCGGAGAGAACCCGGCGGAAGGCGTCTTCGAAGACACCACCTTCCTGCATCCGGATCTCGGGTTTCGCATCCGCTTTCCGGAGGACTGGATTCTCGAGAACGGTCGCAACGCGGTCGGCGCGCGCTCGCCCGACGGCGAGGCGCACATCTTTTTGACCCTCGCGCCGATCCCCGAGCCGGGTGTGCTCGATCCAGAGGTCTCCGCGCGCCTCTTTCTGCGCCGCAACGTGGGCCAGTACCAGGCCGACCTCGACAACGCGAAACGGATCATGTTGGGCTCGCTCCCCGCCTTTCGCGTGGAGGGGCGCGGCATCGTCGAGGGGCAGAACATGGGGGCCCAACTCACCTTCGTCCCGCTCGGCGATTTGATGTACCGCATCACCGCCGTGGCACCGATCCGCGTCTCGCGCGAATACGCGGGACGCGCCCGCGTGACCGCCCGCAGCTTCCGCGCCCTCACGCCCCGCGAACGCCATTCGGTGATCGAGACGCGTCTGGGTCTCGCGGTCGCACAGGCCGGCGAAACCCTCGCCGCGCTCTCCGAACGCACCGGGAACGCCTGGGGCGATCA
>JABAHO010005291.1_pt2 | contig 18064 bp, 20 predicted proteins | sample 7062071 | NCBI WGS metagenome assembly JABAHO01 (sample SAMN14534356, study PRJNA622989) | marine sediment metagenome | biome: marine biome [ENVO:00000428]; feature: marine pelagic biome [ENVO:01000023]; material: deep marine sediment [ENVO:00002113] | place: India: Gulf of Kutch | collected...
TTGCCCGCCGTGCTCACCCTCACTACCACTGCCTCTCCCGGAGGGCGCCGCGTCGCGATTGCGCTCGAAGAGCTCGGTCTTCCCTACGCGCTGCGCGTGGTCGAGATGAGCGCGATCGAGCAGATCGATCCGGAGTTTTTGAAGAAGAGCCCAAACCAGACCCTTCCGCTGCTCGAAGACGACGGGATCGTCCTCTTCGAATCCGGTGCCATGTTGCTGTATCTCGCCGAACGTGAGGGTGCACTGATCCCGAAGGGTCCAAACGACCGCGCGCGTATGCTCCAGTACGTGTTCCTCTCGAGCCGCGCGCTGGGCCCCAATCTCGATCGACTCCTCGCGCAGCTTCGAAAACCAATCGAGGAGCGCAGCCGCGACCTCGTCGAAGCCGTGGGCGAGGAAGTGTCGCGGGGGCTCGAAGCGCTGGAGCGTATCCTCGAGGACGGCCGTCCCTACCTCGCCGACGAGTACACGGTCGCCGACATCATGCACTACCCGTGGCTGCAGCCGCTTCACGCGATGCGGGCGCCCCCGCTTCTCGAGTGTCCAAACGTCGTGGCGTGGCTCGCGCGGGTCGCCGAGCGCCCCGCCGTGACACGGGGGATGTCGCTCCAGGGCCGCTAGCGCGCCGGCGTCGGGGCGCCGCCGGCGGGCATCCAGCCGAGCGCGGCCAGGGCGGCGTCCGCTTCTTCGAGCTCCGGGGCAAACACCAGGACCAGGGCGACGTCGCCCTCGCGCGGGGCGACCCCGCGGTGCATCGGGCTACAGCGCTCCCCCCGCACCGTCGCGAGGAGCACGAAGGGATCGGTGTTCAGGCCCGACAGCGCGGCGGCGCCGTTTGCGTTCTCGTCCGCCGCCGGTGCGCCCTCCGGTACGCCGTCGAAGACATAGCGGTGCATTTCGGTCGCCTCCTGGCGGATCCGCACCGACCAGCGCTCGACATCCTTGGGCCGGTCGAAGAGCGTGAGACTTCCCTGGCGCTCGAGTCGGCTCTCGGTGTAGCGCGTCGCGCGGCGGTTGATGGCGACGTAGGTCTCGGGCACCGAGAACTCCTCGGACGCCTCCCGCGCGAAGATGCCGTTGATCTCGTCGTTGGGGGTGAGCCCCACCGCGACGCGGATGTGTTCGAGACGAGCCCGCGAGAGAGTGCGCTCCTCGAGTGCGTTGCCGTAGATCGCCTGGTAGCCGCGCTCTTCCGCCGCGCGGATGTGCGCGGGGTTGGAGTCGAGGAACACGACGCGGGTGCCGTAGCCCGCGAGGGCGTCGCCGAGCGTCAGGGCCAGCTCGTCGGCTCCGAGGATCGCCACTCCGTCTCGGCCCGGGGCCCGTACCCCGAGAAGACCCGCGACGAAGCCCGCCGAGATGCCCTGCAGGAGCACCGTCACGGCGATGGTCAGGAACACGAGGGCGCGCAATTCGGAGCCGCCCTGCATCCCCGCCGCTTCCATCACCGCGGCGAACAGGGAGGCCACCGCGGCCGCGACGATCCCGCGCGGGGCGATCCAGGAGAGGAAGGCGCGTTCGCGGAGGTCGAGGTCGGAGGAGACGGTGCTGGCCCACACGTTGAGGGGTCGCACGACGAGGATCAACGCCGCGACCGTGGCCACGCCCGGAGCCCCCAGGGCCATGACGTCGGCCATCCGCACATCGGCGGCGAGGAGCACGAAAAGGAGCCCGATCATGCCGATCGTCAGGTGCTCCTGGAATTCGCGCAGTTCGCGGCTCACCTGGGTGCGCACGTTGCCGAGGACGGTTCCCGCGACCACCACCGCGAGGATGCCCGTGTCCGACACGATCGCGTTGCACCCGGCGAAGAGCAGCAGTGCGCCCGCCAGACTCACGATGTTTTCGAGACCGTCGGGGACGGCGCGCCGCCAGCGCAGCAGGCCGGCCAGCGCGAATCCGAACACCAAGCCCGCGATGGCGCCGAAGCCCAGACGCAACAGCAAGCCCTGAAGCCCCGGTGAGATCGAGGTGTGGGCCCCGACGACCACCTGTAGCGCCACGGCGGCGAGGATGGCGCCGATCGGATCGATCAGGACGCCCTCGGCCTCGAGCACCGTATTCAGTCGGGTGCGGACCGGGGTATTGCGCAGCAGCGGGCCGATCACGGTCGGGCCGGTCACGATCACGAGCGTTCCGAAGATGATCGACAGCTCCCAGGTCCAGCCCATGAGCAGATGGGTCGCCACGGCGGCGCCGACCGCGGTCACGACGGCGCCGATCGTCACGAGGTTGCGGATCGGCCCGCCCTCGCGGCGCAGCCTCGCGATGTCGACGAGGTTCAGCCCGCCTTCGAAGAGGATGATGGCGACCCCGAGCTCGACGATCCCGAACAGGCCTTCGCCGAGCGCGCGCGGGTCGAGCCAGTGGAGCACGTCGGGGCCGATCACCACGCCGATCGCGAGCAGCGGGACGATGGAGGGGATGCGCAGGTGACGCGCGACCAGCTGTCCGACGACACCCGCGCCGAGGGCCGACGCAAACACGAGATGGGGGCTCTCGGCATCCATCGACAGGCGACAGTACCAGATGGCTCGCGGCGCCCCAGGGGTGTGCCCCAATTGCTACCGTGACGTCGAGGGGACTCGGCACCGAAGCGAAGAGACGGACATGGACTCGTCTGCAACCGCACAACCCGCGCCCGATTTTCCCGCCGTGCTCTCCGAACACGGTCTGGGCACGCTGCGACGTGGCGCCACACGCACGCTTCAGGTCAATGTCGGGAAACGCTGCAACCAGGCGTGCCACCACTGTCATGTGGACGCCGGCCCGCTGCGCACCGAGAACATGACCCGCGAAACCGCAGAGCGGGTGCTGGCGCTCCTTCGCAGAAGCCCCGGGATCGAGACGGTGGACCTCACCGGCGGCGCCCCCGAGCTCAATCCGAACTTTCGAGACCTGGTGCGCGGCGCTCGCGCCTGTGGCGCGGCGGTCATCGACCGCTGCAACCTCACCGTCCTCTTCGAGGCGGGTCAGGAAGACACGGCCGACTTCCTCGCCGACGCAGGCGTGCACATCATCGCCTCGCTCCCCTGCTATTCGCGTGAGAACGTCGAAGCGCAGCGCGGTCGGGGTGTCTTCGACAAGAGCGTCCGGGCACTGCAGCAGCTGAACGAGCTGGGGTACGGCTGCGCGGACGGCCTCCGGCTCGATCTCGTCTACAACCCGGTGGGCCCCGTCCTGCCGCCCCCGCAGGCCGAACTCGAGGACCAGTACCGGGAGGAACTCGGAGACCTCTTCGGGATCCGCTTCAATCGGCTACTCACCTTGACGAACCTTCCGATCAAGCGCTTCGCACATCAACTCGCGCGCGAAGGACGCCACGCGGAATACCTCTCGCTGCTGGTGACCCACTTCAATCCGGACACGGTCTCCGGCCTGATGTGCCGCGACACGGTCTCGGTCGGCTGGGACGGCGCGCTCTACGATTGCGACTTCAACCAGATGCTCGAAATTCCGCTGGGCGGCGCACCCGCGACCCTCGCCGATGTCGACACCCTCGAGAGCCTCGTAGGGCTGCCGATCGCGACCGCCTCGCACTGCTTTGCGTGTACCGCCGGGAGCGGATCGAGCTGTGGGGGGGCGCTGGCGAGCTAGGGGGTCCGTCGTCGCGTCCGCTGTAACCGACCTCTCCCCGCCGCGTATGCTCTGCTCGAGGAGACGGAATGGCGGCGAGCGGACCCAACGACGAATCGGCTCTCTCGGCCGAGGCCGACGGCAAACGCTGGACCCGCGTTCTCGTGCTCGGCGTCGCCGCGCTCGCCCTGCTGCTGGTCGGCCGCGAGGTGGCGGGCGGCCTCGGTGCGTTCGCCGCGTGGGTCGAGGCCCGGGGCGCGCTGGGCTGGGGCATCTTTGTCGCCGCGTACGCACTCGCGGTGGTGGCCTTTGTTCCCGGGTCGATCCTGACCCTCGCCGGCGGCGCCCTCTTCGGACTCGCCCTCGGCACCGCTCTCGTCTTCGTCGCCGCGGTGCTGGGCTCCGCCCTCGCGTTCCTGGTGGCGCGCTATCTCGCGCGGCCCGCGGTCGAGGGTTGGATCCGGGACAACCCGCGCTTTGCCGCCATCGACCGCGCGATCGGCGGGCAGGGGAGGCGGATCGTCTTTCTTCTGCGGCTCTCGCCCGCGTTTCCCTTCAGCTTTCTGAACTACGCGCTCGGGGTGACGCGGGTTCGCTTTGGCGACTACCTGCTGGCGTCCATCGGCATGCTCCCGGCGACGCTGCTCTATGTCTACTACGGCAAGGTCGCCGGCGAGGTCGCCAGCCTCGCCGCCGCCGGCCCGGCGGAACGCGGCCCCGCCGAATACGTCGTGCTGGGCCTCGGCCTGGCCGCCACCCTCGCGGTCACCGTGCTCGTGACGCGCATTGCGCGGCGAGCGCTGCGCGAAGCCACCGGCGACGACGCGGTGGAAGGGAGCGCATAGTGCGTCCGCGCGTGGGCCGAATGCCGCAGAGAAAGGAAGGGCGATGAGCGCTGCGATCACACTCGAACCCCCGGACGAACACAACCGGGCGTTGGGAGAGGCTCTTCGCCCGACGCGTTGGACGAACCCGACACCGGAGGGCCGATACAACCTCGTGGTGCTGGGCGCGGGAACCGCGGGTCTGGTGAGCGCCGCGGTGGCCGCCGGACTCGGCGCGCGGGTCGCCCTCGTCGAGCGTCATCTGATGGGCGGCGATTGCCTGAACGTCGGCTGCGTCCCTTCGAAGGCGCTGATCCGCGCCGGTCGTTTCGCCGCCGACGCGCGGCGGGCGCACGAGCTGGGCCTCGCGGCGGCGCCCGGGGGCGGACCCGACTTTTCCGCCGCCATGGGGCGCATGCGTTCGATTCGCGCCGGGATCGCCCCCCACGACTCGCCCCTGCGATTTCGCGACGAACTCGGTGTCGACGTCTTTCTCGGCGACGGGCGCTTTGTCGACCCGAACACCGTCGAGGTCGACGGCACACCGCTGTCGTTTGCGCGCGCGGTGGTGGCGACGGGCGCGCGCGCCCACGCCCCTCCGATCCCCGGCCTCGACACGGCGGGCTATCTGACGAACGAGAGCGTGTTTTCGCTCACCGAGGCGCCCCGCCGCCTGGCCGTGATCGGTGGCGGGCCCATCGGCTGTGAACTGGCCCAGACCTTTGCGCGTCTCGGGTCGACGGTGCACCTGCTCGAGGCGGCTCCCCAGGTGCTGATCCGGGAAGACCCGGAGGCGGCGGCGATCGTGCGGACGGCCCTCGAACGCGACGGCGTCACCGTGCACACCGAGGCCGCCATCGAGCGCGTCGAGCGCGCCGGGAACGGCAAGAGCGTTGCCCTCGGTGCGGGCGAGCGTCTCGAGGTCGACGAAATCCTCGTCGCGGCGGGCCGGCGGCCCAATGTCGAGGGCCTCGGGCTCGAGGCGGCAGGCGTGTCCTTCGATCCGCGGCGCGGGGTCGAGGTGGACGACACCCTGCGCACCACCCACCCCAACGTGTACGCGGTGGGAGATTGTGCGATGCGCTGGCAGTTCACCCACGCCGCCGACGCCGCGGCCAAGATCGTGGTGCAGAACGCGCTCTTTTGGGGTCGCAAGAAGCTCTCCGCGCTGAACATGCCCTGGTGTACCTACACCGATCCCGAAGTGGCCCACATCGGCCTCTATGAACACGAGGCGGCGGAGCGGGGCGTCGAAACCGATGTCCACGGTGTTCCGATGAAGGACAACGACCGCGCGCGCTGCGATGGCGAGACCGAGGGCTTCGTGAAGATTCTGACGCGGCGCGGCCGCGATGAAATCGTGGGGGCCACGGTGGTGGCGAGCCATGCGGGCGACCTGATCGCGACACTCGGCGTGGCCATGGCGGGAAAGGTCGGTCTCGCCACGATTGCGGGCGCGATCTTCCCCTACCCCACCCAGGCGGAGGCGCTCAAAGGCGCCGCCAACCAGTACATGCGCTCGCGTCTCACGCCGCGGATCAAGCGCGTCTTCGAGCGCGTGCTCGCCTGGCGCCGCTAGCGCCTACGCGCCGGCTCCGAAGAGACGGTGCCCGTAGCGGAGGCCGATGCACAGCGCGATACCGACCGGGGGCACCCAGACGGGCAGGCCGCGCCACGCTCCCGGGCTCGGGCGGATCCAAAAGGGGGTGGCGGCCAGCCACGCCGCGAACCCGTCTTCCGTGGCGCTCTTCCGACGATCCTGGTGCCAACACCCGAGCACCGCGAACACCGGGAACCCCGCCCAGAACGCCACATCGGTGGCGAACCCCATGAAGGGGAGGTGCAGCGCCCCAAAGAGCCCCACTCCCCCGAAGAGCGGGTGGCGTGTGATGCGGTGCACCGGTGCGACGGCGGCGGCGTCCGGCGCGTCGCTTCCCAGCGCCGCGGGGCTGGGGGTCGCGAAGCTCGCCACGACGAGGATCCAGGCGACGACGCCCTGGAGCGCGTAGAGCGCGAAGCGAAGCGCGTCGGGGATGGCGAAGGCGTAGAGCAGCGCCCCCTCGTGGCGATGGCCGCCGTACACCGCGCAGAGCCACACGAAGGTCAGCAGGGCGATCAGCGAATAGACGCCGAGAAAGCCGCGGTCGCCGAGGACACGCACGAGTGCCGGGCGCAGCGTCGCGCTCGAGAGAACCATGTGTGTCACCGCGAAGAGCACCCAGAGGAGCACGATCTGGACGGTGGCATCCATCTCAGTGATACCGCGCGATCACCTGGTGGGCGAAGTCGCGCATTTGCCCCACCGGGTCGTCCGTGACCTGGAAGGCGAAGTGCGTGAGTCCCTCGGCCTCGAGGGCGCGAATGTTCTCGATCACGGCGTCGGGCTCGGCCACCATGGCCACGCTCTCGGCCAACGCCGGCTCGAGAAACTCGCGTTCGTCCTCGCGGGCGTAGATCAGGTGGCCCTCGTGGAGACGCAGGTGCCGGGTCTGCGGGTCGAGCGCTTCGGCGTATTTGCGGTAGCGCCGCACCAACTCCGCGAGGTGGTCTGGGAGGGGGAGGAGCCCCTCGTCCCACTCGATCTGCACGTGCAGGAAGTTGGTCATGAAGCCCTCGAGACTCCTCATCACGCGCTCGCTCGCGGCGCTCTCTCCGGGGCGGAGCAGCGCCAACGGATAGAAGGCCTTGGTCGGAACACTTCCCGCCTCGCGTCCGGCGGAGACCGACGCGGCGTCGATCTGCGCGCGCGCGTCGCGCAACCCCTCGGGCGAAAGACCGAAACTCAGGTGCGCATCACACTCGGCGCCGCAAAACGCCATCGTCTTCGGTCCGAAGGCCGAGAGGGTCAGCGGAATCGGGTCGCCCAGATGGAGAAAGCCCCGGTCGGGATGGAGAAAACGCACCGCGTGGCTCTCCCCCGCCTCTTCCATCCACCCCGTCTCGCCGCGCAGGAGGGTCTGGATGAGGCGGATGTCGCGCTTCATCTCCTCGAGCTTCACAGGACGAAGCCCCATGGTGAGCCGCGCCGTATTGCCGTTGCCCACTCCGAGCTCCACGCGTCCGGGTGCGAGCTCGGCCACGGTTGCGATCGAATGCGCGATGACCGGCGCGATCCGCGTGCTGGGCACCGCCACCCCCGTCCCCAACCGGATGCGTTTCGTGACGTGTGCGGCGACGGCCATCGTCGCGTAGACGTCCGAGTAGATCATTTGTGAGTCGTAGAACCACGCCTGGTCGAAGCCCAGGGCCTCGGCCTGCGCCACGAGATCGTGATCTCCGACGCGAGAGGTAAACACCACTCCGAATTCCACAGCCAACCTCCTGCTGGAGTCTCGGGGAGTCCCGGACCGGGGAGGACACGCACCCCCGCGCCCGGAAGCGCCGCCTGTCGCCATTCTATACCGTCGGCCCGCCGTGACCGACGTCACCCCCGCCGCCCGCCCCGGACCCGCGCCGATCGACACGCGAGCCGGGCGCGTCCTGATCGGCGCGCTCTTCCTGATTCTGATGACGGGCTCGGGCCTCGCCTTCTACAACCTGATGGTCTTCCTCCACGCCTTTTCCTCCGAGGGCATCCTCGGCCTCGACTGGGTGTCGTGGGCGATCGGTTTCTTCTTTGTCCTGAACGGCTTCGCCGGCCTCGGCGTCTCGACGCTCCTCGATCGCTTCCCGGCGCGCTTCGTGATCGCCGGCGGGAGTCTCGTCACCGGCGCGAGCCTGGCGTTGCTGGGCCGCGTCACGGGAACCGTCGAGTTCTTCGTGGTCTTCGGTGTGTTCGGCGTGGGCTTTGCCGCGACCTCCCTGATCCCGGCGATGACCCTCGTCGCTCGCTGGTTCCACGAGCGCCGCTCGGTCGCGGTCTCGATCGTGTCCACGGGTCTCTCGCTGGGCGGCATCTTGTTGACGCCTCCGAGCGCGCGCTTCATCGAGGCCTACGGGATCGCGGCGGTCATGCCCTGGATCGGCCTGGCCTACGTCGCCGGGATTCTCCCCCTCGCGCTCTTCTTCGTGCGCGACCACCCGCCCATTGACGACAGCAGCGGCACCACCCTCCCCGAAGCGACGGGAACGCCCTACCGGGAGGCGGTGACGAGCCGCTACTTCATCTGGCTCGGCGCGGCCTACGTCGCGATCATGCTCGCGCAGGTGGGTGTGCTCCAGCACCTCTACAACGCGGTGGCCTTTCGGGTCGACACGGACTTCGGCCGCCGCATCATCCAGGTGCTGGCCGGGTCGAGTGTGGTCGGTCGCTTCTCGGGGGGGTTCGTGCTGCTGCGCGCGCCGATCCGCCCCATCACCTTCGTCCTCATCGCCGGGCAGGGAACGGCCCTCGCGTGCCTCGCGGTCGCGGAGCAGGAGTGGGCCATCGTCGCGAGTGTGGTGCTCTTCGGCCTGACCGTCGGCAACCTGTTGATGATCCAACCGCTGCTACTCGCCAACGCCTTCGGCATGCGCGACTACGGCCACATCTATTCGACGAGCCAGCTCGTGAGCACCGTGGGCTACGCCTCGGGCCCCGGCGTCATCGCCTATTGCTTCGGACTCTTCGGGGGCTACCGCGAGGCATTCTGGGTGGCGGCGGGCGCAAGCGCCCTCGCGTTCCTGTGTCTGGCCCTCGCCGGGCGGCCGCGCGCGGGGCCCTAGGGGCGGGCCCCGCTACTTCTTGCCGAGCGCCCCGCTCGCGCGCAGGGTTTCCACCTGCGCCGCGTCGTAGCCGAGCTCGTCCAGCACCTCGGAGGTGTGCTCGCCGAGCTTGGGAGCGCGCACCGGCTTCGTCTTGGTTTCCCCCCGCAGCCAGATCGGGCTGTTGATCACGTCCTTGCGGCCGAGTTCGCCCTGATCGATCTCCATGAAGATGTCGTTCGCCAGCATCTGGGGATCCTGCGGTGCTTCGTCGGTTCGCCCCACCACACTGAAGGTGATCTGCGCGCCGTCCAGGATCTTCTGCCAGTCGGCGTAGTCGCGGGTGAGGAAGGTCTTTTCGAGCTCCGCGGCGAGCGTGTGGGCGTGCTGGTTGCGCGTCTTCTGGTCGCCAAAGCGGGCATCGTCCAGCAGATCGGGCCGTTCGATCGCCCGCGCAAAGCGCTCCCAGTCCTTGTCGGGTGTGATCACGATCAGCAGGATCCAGCGCCCGTCGCGCGTCGGATACTGGTTGATCAACGCGTTGGGCGGGGTTTCGCGGCGGATGCCCTCGAAGGGCGCGCAGCCGGCGAGCATCGAGGAGATCATGCAGGCGTTGGCCCAGGCGCCGTTCGCCATGAGCGAACTCGACACCTTGCCACCCTTGCCCGTCTTCTCGCGCTTGTAGAGCGCCAGCATGATCCCGCCAAAGAGCGCCATAGCGCTCGGGTGGTCGCCCATTCCGGCGGCCGAGAGCGCCGGCTCGCCATCGGGCGGACGCACCACGTCCATCAGACCGGTGCGCGCCCAATAGGCAGTGGCGTCGAAACCGGGTTTGTCGATCTCTTCGCCGTTCTCGCCGTAGCCCGTGACCTGGGCGTAGATCAGCTTCTCGTTCTCGGATTCGAGGTCCTCGTAGCGGATGCGCAGCCGCTCGAGCACGCGGGGCGGGAAGTTCGTCACGAACACGTCGCTTCGCCGCACGAGGTCGAGCAGCACGCCGCGGGCCTCTTCCACCTTCACGTCGAGCACGATGCCGCGCTTGTTGCGGTTGTCGTGTTGGAACATGTAGTCGAGGTCGTTCGGCGGGAAGGGCGGCGCCATGTGCGTATAGCGATAGGGGTCCCCGATCCCGGGGCCTTCCACCTTGATCACCTCGGCACCAAAATCCGACATCACTGTCGTGCTCGCGGGGCCAAAAATGTATGTGGCCATGTCGATCACCCGGATCCCCGAGAGAATTCCGCCGCTCATTCCATTCCTCCTACGGTGCTTCGCCGCTTCCGCCGGCCCGCCGACCCACCGGCATCACCGGCATCGGCCCCTGCGGCCAGGCAGTGTACCCGCGCGGGGCGCCGCGGGCCCCCGGGAGCGCGAGGCCCGGCGTCCGGCCCGCTCGCCCGGTACGCTCGGTCGGCCGGGCCGCCGCGGCCCGAGAGCCCAGAGCGCGGGAGAGCCATCGCATGGAACTGCAGGATGCCATCCACAGCACCAACACCTGTCGCTATTACCGAAGCGACCCGGTCCCGGATGCCGTTCTCGAGCGCGCGATCTCCGGCGCCCGTTTCGCCCCGAACGGGGGGAACCGGCAACCGGTGCGCTTCATCGCGGTGCGCGACCCCGCTGTGAAGGAGACGCTCCGCGATCTCTATCTGCCCTACTGGAACGCCTATATGAAGGCGGCCGGCGGCGGCGAGATCCGGGTGGGCATCCTCCCCAAGTCCGCCCGCGACGCCGACCACTTCGCCAACCACCTCCACGAGATCCCGGTCCTCATGATGATCTGCGCCCGCCTCGAGGATGTGCACCCCACCGATCACGAACTCGGGCGCCTCAGTGTCGTGGGCGGAGCCTCGATCTATCCCGCGGTGCAGAATTTTCTGCTCGGCTGCCGCGAGCAGGGCCTCGGCACGGCACTCACGACACTGCTCTGTCACGAAGAGCCCAAGATCAAAGAACTCCTTGCGATCCCGGAAGACATCTCGGTCGTGGCGACCATCGCGGTGGGGTATCCCGAAAAGCCCTTTCCGAAGAAGCTCTCGCGGCGACCCGTCGCCGAGATCGCCTTCGTCGATCGCTACGGCGAGGTCATGCCGACGATTGGAGACGACGCGTGAGCTCCGATGCGGCGGTCGCCCACACGACGACCGAGTTCGACGCGCCCTGGGGCGCGGGCGAGGGGCTTCACGCCGCGGCGCTGCTGCCCGCCATCGAGGCGCAAGCCGAACAGGCAGATCAGACGCGAAGCCTCGACCCGGGTGTCGTCGCCGAGATCAAAAAGGGCGACCTCCTCGCACTCTCCGCCACCCGCGAGATCAGCGGGCTCGAGGGGAGCGTGCTCCACATCGCCAAAGAGCTCGAAGCCGTGGCCTCTGCGTGTGGGTCCACCGGCTGGTGTCTGTGGAACCACTTCTGCGTCTTTCACCTCTACTGCGGGGCGCTGGGTCCGTCGCAACGCGATCTCCTCGCCTCGATCGTCGAGGCCCGCGAATGGGTGTGCTTTCCGGCCGGCGCTGGAACCCGGGTGCTCGGCACCCTCGACGGCGACCGCATCCGCCTGAACGGCTCGGCGCAGTTCGGCTCCGGGGCGCGCTACGGGGAGTGGATCGGCGTGGCTTTCGGTGTCGACCGCGGCGACGGACAAGTCGGCGACCCGCCCGATATCCGCTTCACCATCGTCCGGCGCGACGACCCGGGGGTGCGCGTCGATCCCACCTGGGACGGGATGGGGTTGCGCGCGTCCGCCACCGACCACGTGCACTACGAAGACGCGACGGTCCCCGCGGACCGGTGGTCTCCCTGGTTTGGCGCGCGCGCCGATCAGTTCCGTCGCGACGACTACGCGGTGATCCATCCCCGCTATCGCGAAGACTGGGTCGGGCTCTCGGATCTGTGGCTGGGCGCTCAAGCCGCCGGGTTGGTGCGCGCTGCGCTGCGCGACACCTGCGCGGAGGTACGACACCGCCGCGCCATTCTCGGCGCCAAGATGGTCGAGCGCGCCTCGATCCATTTGAACCTCGGACGCGCCGCGTGGTTGCTCCGCGCGGCACGCGCGTCGGTGGAGACGGGTTGTCGCGAAGTCGACGAGCGCGTCGAAGCGGGGCGCGCACCCACCCAGTCCGACTACCTCGCGCAGATGGGGCACTGCACCGCGGCGCTCTCGGCCTGCGACGAAGCCATGCGCCTCATCCTCCGCGTGCTCGGCGGAAACGGGCTGCGCGAGAGCGGGCACTTCGAACGGCGCTACCGGGATTTTCAGGCCATGCCGCTCCATATCAATGCTCACCAGGACCGCGTGAGCGAACAGCTGGGACGCCACATCCTCGGCATCCCGCTCGAGATGTTCTGATGCGGGGCGCCGTCGGCCGCTACACGATCTTCTTTGTCGCGCTGGGACTCGTGCTGTGGGCGTATCAGACGAAGATGCAACCCCCGCCGGAGGGTCCCGAGCTTCCGGACCACCCGCTCATCCTGGCGAAACTCGAGTCCGAGGAGCTGCTGAACGACGGGCTCAAGATCGCGCGGGCGCTGCTCATCCAGGACGGCGAGTTCAAACCCTTCGCCTCGGGGCTCACCGAGCACCGCGAGGTCGAGCGCGTCGCCGGGATGTCGCGCAGCGAGCGCAGCTCCTTCGAGATCGTCGAGATGCTCGAGCGCAGCCTTCGCGACGAAGCCGAGGAACGCAGCTACCGCGCCATCGCGATCGTGTCCGACGTCCGCTACGAAATCGAGGGCGATTCCACGCCGCGCACCGCTGTGCAGGTCACCCTCGAACACCGAGAGGGCTACTGCGTCGACGTGATCGCCCGCTACACGCAACAGGGCGACACGCTCGAGTACGACCGCCTCCTGGCGTCACCGCGCCAGGGACGCGTGTTCGATACCTGCTATTCCGCGAGCCAGCCCCTGCCCCCGACGACCCCCGGTGTGAGGGAGAGCTAGATGGAGCTCGAGGGATCCTGTCATTGTCAGGCCGTGCGCTTCCGCGTCGAGTCGGCGCATCCCTACCCCTTCAACCTCTGCTACTGCTCGATCTGCCGCAAGACCGCGGGAGGCGGCGGCTACGCCATCAACCTCGGCGGCGAGGCCGATTCGCTCCAGGTCGAGGGGCGCGACGCCGTGCGCGTGTACCGGGCCGTCCTGGACGGCGAGCGAAGCCCCCTGGAGCGCCATTTCTGCGGAACCTGCGGAAGCATGCTCTGGGTGTGGGACCCGCGCTGGCCCGAACTCATCCACCCCTTTGCGTCGGCGATCGACGGCGATCTGCCGGCCGCCCCCGAGCGCACCCACCTCCTGCTCGAGTCCAGGCCCGAGTGGGTGCCGCTGCTGACCGAGGCCAACGACCTGTGCTTCGACCACTACCCAGACGAGTCGATCGCCGAGTGGCACCGACGCCTCGGGCTCGAACGCTAGGGCCTCGACCCGCGTCGTGCGCCGCGGGCGTTCGGAGCCTCAGACCCGCGCGTCCCCCAGGAACACGCAGGTCTCGCATTCGTCCTGCGCGGCGGCGAGCTGCTCGTCGAGGTCGCACTGGTACTGCGGCGTGTCGTAGCGCTCGACGCGGTCGTCCTCGCGGCCCGATTCGCGGGCGGCGTCGGGGTCGGGGCGCATCACGCGATCCTTCCAGGCGTCGTCGTCGCTCCAGGTGAACGGGAGCGGCCGGATCTGCCCCGGCGCCTCGAGCGTCTCGAAGGCCTCGAAGGCGGCGCGCAGGATGTCGCGCTGGCCCGCGGCGTCGTGCGGTTTCCCGGTGGTGTGACCGAGCGGAAAGTCGAGATAGGCGGCGCGCGGCGGATTCACCGACGCGGTGATCGACCAGGCGCTCGTCATCGAGAGGGTCGGAATGCCGGCGGCCTCGATCTCGCGTGCGATCAGTCCCACGGACTGATGACACACCGGTCAGACCGGGACGAGGAGCACGACGTCGACCTCGTCCTCCCGCATCCGCTCTTTGAGGGCCGGCGCGATCACGTCGCGCACCTTGCGCGAGGAGTAGATCCCGCCCATGAAGGTGTAGGCGCGCGGGGCGAGCGAGCCGATCGTGCCGTCGTCCACGAACTCGCGCAGGCGGTCGAGCGGGAACACCACATTCGGATCGCTGCGCGCGTCGGTGAGGTCGTAGGCGAAGTGGGTGGCTCGGAGCTTGTCCGTCGGTGTATCCGTCGCGATTTCGCGATAGCTGATGTCGTCCTTGAAGTGGAAGGCGATCTGCCCCTCGACATAGATCCCCCCCGAGGCGATGAGCCCCACGCGGCTCTCGGACAGGGGCTTTTGCAGCGGGGCCCACGCCGGCGGGCTCTCGCTCTCCACCCACTGGTAGATGGGGTACCCGAGCGCGCTGTACTGCTCGCGGGTGCGCTCGATGTAGTCGACGGGCGGTCGGGTCATGGCGGTCTCTAGCGTCCGTGGAACACGGGCTGGCGCTTTTCCACAAAGGCCTTGGCGGCGTCCTTGTGGTCCTGCGTCGTCCCGCAGTGGTTGTGGTAGGTGACCTCGCGGTCCATATAGGTCGGGAGATCCTCACCCCAGGCGCGGTTGATGTTCTCTTTCATGTAGCGGTAGGCAATCGTCGGCCCCGCCGCGAGCTGCTGCGCGAATGCTTCCACCTCCTTGTCGAAGGTCTCGGCCGGCACCACGCGGTTCACCAGCCCGAGCTGGAGCGCCGTCTCCGCATCCACGCGATCCGAAAGCAGGTAGAGCTCTTTGGCCTTGGCCTCACCGACGAGGCGGGTCATGAACCAGCCGCCGCCGTAATCGCCGCTGAAACCGACCTTGGCGAAGGCCGTGGTCAATACGGCGCGCTCGCTCATGATGCGAAAATCGCAGGACAGCGCGATCGAGAGCCCGGCCCCTGCGGCCGGGCCCGGGAGCGCAGCGATCACGGGTTTGGGCATGGCGTGGAGCGCGCCGGATGTCGCGCGCTGGCTGAGGCGCTGGTTGTGGACGCGCTGGTCGAAGCTCCCACCCTCGGTGGCCGCACCCTTGGCGAACTCCTTGACATCGCCACCCGCGCAGAAGGCGCCCCCGGCCCCGGTGAGGACCACGCAACGGACCTCGTCGTCGCGCTCGACCTCGCGAATCGCCCGGTCGAGTGCGTCGAGCATCTCACCCGACAACGCGTTGCGGCGGTCGGGGCGGTTCATCGTGAGGGTCGCGACGCCGGCGTCGATGGCGGCGAGGAGATGGTCGGTGCCGGTGTCGAGGGTGCGGGCCGTCATGAAGCCTCCTTTGCGGCGCGAGTGTACCGAAGCCTATGGTCCCGCCGTGGAACGCTGCATCGTCGATACCGGAGCGCAGGTCGCCTGGCGAGAGGTCCCGGCGCCTGGCCCGTCCGCCAGCCAACCTGGGAATGGCGCGGGCGCGAGCCCCGAGCGGACGCCCTGTGTGTGGATCCACGGCGGCTCGGTGGAGGACTCCTCCTATGTCGTCGACGACCTGGCGCCCTTTGCCGACCGTCTGCGGGTGCTCTGCCCCGACGTGCGCGGTCACGGAGGCTCCCAGAAGTTCGAGGCGCCCGAGCACTACACCTACACCGCCAAGTGCGGCGACCTGGTGGCGTGGCTGCGCCACCTCGGCGTCGGCACCTCGCTCTGGGGCGGGGTTTCGATGGGGGGCGCGCTTTCACTCTTTGCGGCGTGCGAATACCCAGAACGGGTGCGCGCCGTCATCTCGATCAGCGGGCCGCCCTTTGCACCCCCCGACACGGAGAAAGCCTACTACCGGAAGAACCGACACTGGATCGAGTCGGGTCGCTTCTCGGGGTACTTCGACGCCAATGTCGAACGCCGCATGGGTGCCGACGCGCTGGCCCGGTTGCGGGCGCGACCGGAACGCTACGCCGAACTCACCGAGCCCCTCTACCAGCACAGCGTCGCCTCGCTCCTGGCGCTCCTCGACGAGACCTACAGCCGCGAGGACTGGTCCGAGCGCTGTGAACACATCGCGTGCCCGGTGCTCCTGATCGGCGGGTCCGAAGACGGCTGGCCCACCCGGCAGATGACCGAGTCGCTGGCCGAGCGCGTGCCGGGCGCGCGTCTCCACATCGTCGAGGGCGGACCCCACTTCCCGAACCGCACCCACCGCGACGAAGTGCAGGGGGTGATCCGCGAGTTCCTGGAGACCCTGGGCCTCGACGACTCCGCGGCCTAGGGACGCGCTACGAACTCCCCACCCGCGCCGGAGTCACGCCTGGGCATCCAACACCGCGCGTTAGGGTCGCTCTACGAATTCCACGATGTTGCCGTCGGGGTCCTTCACCATCGCGATGTGAACGTCGGGAATGATCTCGCTCTGCGGGATCGTGAACTCGATATTCTCGGTCCGCATGCGGTCGCACACCTCGGAGAGGTTCGAGACGCGGAAGGTGATGTACCGGAACCCCAGCTGTTGATCGAGCCCGATCTTTCCGGCTCCGGGTGTCTTCTTCACTTCCACCAACTTCAGATCGGTCTGCCCGTAGGCGAGTCGATGGATCGTCCCGAGCGGCGTCGGCATCTCCTGTGTCTTCTCGAGACCCAGGAGATCGCGGTAGAAGGCGAGGCTCTTCTCGATGTCGCTCACGATGACACCGATGTCGATGGCTTCTTTGGCGGGCTTGAGTAGCATGGCTTCCTCCGAGGCAGCGAGCGTACCGGAGCGGAGGAAGGGATGGAAGCAGAGCGATTTCGCCAGGCGCTGCTCGCCGTGGACGCCGCCGCCCTCTCCGACGCCGACAAGTCCATCCGCGTGATGGAGCCCGCGCTGCGTCCCTTGCGCCCCGGGCTGCGCCTCCTCGGCACAGCGCACACGGTGCGCTGCCGGGAGGATTTTCTGACGGTGCTCTGCGCCCTGCGCGACGCGGATCCGGGCGAGGTGCTGGTCGTCGATACCGAGGGCAGCCAGAACGCGGTCGCGGGCGAACTCTTTGGCCACGAAGCCCAGCGCAAGGGCCTCGCCGGAATCGTCATCGACGGCGCCTGCCGCGACAGCGCCGCGCTGCGAGCGCTCGAGATGCCCATCTACGCGCGCTTCCACACCCCGCGCGCCGGGACGGCCATCGAACGCCTGGAGACCCAGGTGCCGGTGCGCTGCGGCGGTGTGCGTGTGCGTCCGGGCGATTGGCTCTACGGTGACGACGACGGCATTCTGGTGGCGAGCGAGGACGAACTCCGCGCCGCGCTACCGCGCGCCGAGGAAATCCAGCGCGCCGAGTCGGAACTGCGGCGGCGCATGAACGCGGGGGAGTCGCTCGTCGGACTCACCAACCTCGACGAGCACGAGGCCAAACGCGAGCGCGGCGAAGACAGCGCGCTCGCGTTCAAGGTGTAGGTATGGCGGCCCCCTTCGCCAGACGCCTGGCCGGGATGCGGCGCAGCGACGTCGTCGCGATCCTCAAGTTGGCCGAGCGGCCCGACGTCCTCTCCTTTGCCGGCGGCCTCCCCGCCCCCGAATCGTTCTTGCTCGAAGATTTTGCAGAACTCGAAGCGGCCGTCCTCCGCGACCACGGCCGCAGCGCACTCGGCTATGGGCCGAGCCCCGGGATCGCCGCACTGCGCGGAACCCTCGCCGCCTGGATGGCGGCGCGCGGGCGCCCCACCGACGAAGAGGAGATCCTCGTCACCACCGGCGGAATCGCCGCCCTCGACCTGATCGCCAAGGCCTTCCTCGACCCGGGCGACCTCGTGCTGGTCGGTGCACCCTCCTATCTGGCGGCGCTCCACGTGCTGCGGAGCTACGAAGCGCGGATCGAGGGGGTGGACCTCGACGCCGAGGGCCTCGACCCGGACGCGCTCGAGGCGACGCTGCGCGACCACGCCGCGGCGGGACGACGCCCGAAGTTCCTCTATCTCGTGCCCACCTTCCAGAACCCCACGGGCCTCANNCCGAGAACGTGATCCACATCAATACGCTCTCGAAGATCGTCGCCCCGAGCCTGCGTCTCGGCTGGCTCGCCGGCCCGCGCCCCCTGGTCGACGCCCTGATCCTCTGCAAGCAGGGCCAGGACCAGTGCTCGACCACGGCGGGCCAGTGGTTGGCGCACCGCTTCCTCTCCGAGGGCGTGGCCG
>JABAHO010012792.1_pt2 | contig 18055 bp, 16 predicted proteins | sample 7062071 | NCBI WGS metagenome assembly JABAHO01 (sample SAMN14534356, study PRJNA622989) | marine sediment metagenome | biome: marine biome [ENVO:00000428]; feature: marine pelagic biome [ENVO:01000023]; material: deep marine sediment [ENVO:00002113] | place: India: Gulf of Kutch | collected...
AACTGATCGAAGAGAAATATATCGGCATCCGCCCGGCACCGGGTTACCCCGCGTGTCCCGATCACACCGAGAAAGACAAGCTCTGGAAACTGCTGGACGTCGAAGCAGCCATTGGCCTGCGGCTAACGGAGTCCTATGCAATGGTGCCGACGGCCGCGGTCAGCGGTTTCTACTTCGCCCATCCTGACGCGCGCTATTTCTCGGTCGGGCAGGTCGATCGCGACCAGGTCGAGTCGTACGCTGAACGCAAGGGCATTAGCGTCGCCGAGGCCGAGAAGTGGCTCGCACCGAACCTCGGCTACGATCGCGACAGCCGCAACGCAGCCTGACGATTAACCAGACGCAACGATCGCCCAGCCGGACTCGGCGATCTGGCGATAAGCACGGCCACGCTCGATCGCCCGTGGATCTGCCGCATTGCCGTCGACACCTCGCTTCAGAACGCCCGCGAGGATCGCAGCCAGCCGGAACATCGAGAAGACAACGTAGAACGTGATGTCGGGCACGCTGCTTCTTCCTGCGGCATTCGCATACGTTTCGAGCAGGGTTTGCTGCCCCGGAATGCCCAGTTCCCCGAGGTCGAGGCCTTGTAAGCCGAACATCAGCGAGCTCTGGCCCAGGAAATGCGGCGCCAGGAAATAGCCGACATCGCCCAGCGGATGGCCGATCGTCGATAGCTCCCAGTCGAGCACGGCGGCGACGTCGGGTTGTTCGCTGTCGAAGATCAGGTTGCCCGGCCTGAAATCGCCGTGGACGATCGACGCCAGATCGTCGTCGGGGTTGTTCGCGGGCAACCATTCGATGAGCCGGTCCATCTCGGCGCAGTCTTCGACTTTCGACGCTTCGTATTGCTTCGACCAGCGCGCAACTTGTCTTGACACGTAGCCCGACGGCTTACCGAAATCGGTGAGACCCACTGCCTCATAGTCAACCGAATGCAAAGCGCCGAGAACGCGGGCCGCCGAGTGGTACATCCGGCCGCGTTCGTCAGGGCTGCAGTCCGGCAATGAAGGGTCCGAGATAACGCGGCCCGGGACATAGTCCATGACATAGAACGGTGTGCCGATGATGGTTGCATCCTCGCAAAAGCGCCGCACTGCTGGTACTGGCACATCGGTAGCCGCCAGCGCTTCGAGGATCATGAATTCGCGCTCTATGGCGTGCGCGGTCGGCAACAACTTACCGGGCGGCTTTTTGCGCACGACATAGTCCGTGTCGCCGGACGTGACGCGATACGTGGGGTTGGATTGTCCTCCCTTAATGCGGCTCACGGAGATCGGCGCGTCGATCCCGTCCACGTGTTCGCGCAGCCAGGTCTCGAGCACCGCTTCGTCCAGCCAGTGTCGGCCGCGCTGTGCCGGCCTGCCCTCTTCGTCACCCACCGTCAGTGGTTCCCGCCTGCGAAATTGACACTCTCAAGGCCCCAAGCATAGCATTAGAGAGATTTGTCTACTTTGGGGATCGGCGGCGATGCACAACTACACGATCACGGTAACCCGACGAACCGACGAAACCGCCATCGCGTTCCCGTTCTGCTTCGAGATCACCGTGCCGCTCCCCGCCTCCGAGGTATGGGAGGAGTGGATCACGACACTCACGGACTATCACAAGAGCTGGTTCTGGCCGACGCGATACAGCCAGCCCACCGTTGAAGACGGGATCGTCGCCAAGGGCGGTCGGATGATCCTGACCTACCAGATCCCCAATCCGCACGACCCGTCCAGACCGGACAAGAACGCAACTTACGAGTTCAACATACTCGAGTGCAAACCAGACGATATGTTCTTCGAGTATCGCGCGACGGAAGGCCACCCGTTCCTGAGGGGTGGCGGCTCACTCGAGGTCAAGCCTGTTGATGCCAACATCAGCTTGCTGACCTGGCAGGGAGAATACAGCCACGATGCCGACGATCCGGGAAAGATTGCTCAGGGTGACGTCTTCGCGTTCTTCCTTTGCCAGTTCTTCACCGCGACCGCTCAGAACGTTCGCAAGCACTGCGAGTAGGTCATCAGCCCGATAGTCCGAGCAGCCCGCTCCAGTGGGCCATGTCCGACTCCATGGTCTTGGCACGGATGGCGATCTGTACCACGAACTCATGCACGCCCAGCCTTCGGACCCGCTCGATCATGTCCAGGATCTCGTCCTGCGTGTGCTCGGGATTCCAGGGCAGATTGAGCTTGACGCGGAAACCGTCGTCCGGCGACCGGCCCGCTTCGGCGAGCGCAGCGTAGACACGCTCCATCAGCGGTTCCGGATCGTCCTTGCCCATCCACACGCCGTACCAGCCGTCACCGATCCGGATTGATCGCCGGATGGCCGCGTCGGAGTTCCCACCGATCAGTATCGGCGGTCCGCCCTCCGTCAGCGGAAACGGCCTGAGCAGGACGTCCTCGAACTCGGCGAACTCGCCATGGAACTCGGCTACGTCTGCCGTCCAGGCCATCTTGATGATGTCGAGGTACTCGTCGAATCGCTTGCCACGACGCTCCCATGGCACACCGAGCGCAGCGTATTCCGCCTTCGACCAGCCGAGTCCGGCACCGAACTCGAACCGGCCCGGGGCGATGTGATCCAGCGTCATGATCTCTTTCGCGGTCAGCAAGGGCGGTCGCTCCGGCACGACGAGCACCGTGGTACCGAGCCTCAGGCGCGTCGTGACACAGGCCGCAACCGCGCAGACCAATAGCGGGTCGTACAAGCCGACCCTCTNNAGCCTTCCTGGTACGTTGGAAAAAACACGATGTGCTCGGGCGCCCAGAGCGAATTGAAACCGCAGGATTCCGCGGCGATCGCGAAGCCCTTCAGGAATTCGATATCGCGTAGTGGCGAGTCACCGAATGCTGCCGCCAGGCCGATTTTCATTTAGAGAGTTTCTCCCGCTTGAGCTTCATGCCCGCTGCCTCGCGGTCCCACGTGTCCGTGGTAACGCCTTCCTTGCGCAGGCGCGTTTTCTGAACCTTGTTGGTCGGCGTCTTCGGCAATGCTTCCATGAACCGCACGTATCGAGGCACCATGAAGTGCGCCATCTGGGGCACGAGGAATTCGATCAGATCGACCGGGTCGATCGAGCGCCCCGGCTTCGGTTCGANNTTCGATCACTGTCATGACCTCGTCCTCGGAGAATTCGCTCGGCACCGGAATAACGGCAGTGTCGAGCACGTCGGGATATTGCATGACGACCTTTTCTACCTCGAGGGAGGAGATGTTCTCGCCGCGCCGGCGGATCGCATCCTTGATGCGGTCGACGAAGAAGTAGCGACCCTGTTCGTCCTTCCTGAAGGCATCACCTGTGTGATACCAGCCGTTGCGCCATGCTTCGACCGTCGCTTCCGGGTTTTTCACATAGCCGCTGTTGAGCGCCCACGGGAGATCGGCGCGAACGATAAGCTCGCCGACTTTTCCTATGGGAACCTCGATGTCGTGCTCATCGACAATCCGGCATTCGACACCGTCGCGCTCACGGCCGCAATATCCTGATCGCGTCGGATTGATCTCACTGATGAGCGGGATCGGTGCCTCACTCATGCCGAATCCGGTGAAGTACTCGAAGTCATGCCGCTCGGCCAGCTCCCGGATCCGGTCGTCGACCGGCGCCACGAGGCATCGGCGCAACGGATTGTCCTTGTCATCGTCTGCCGGAGTGCGTTTGTGCAGGAATGCGACGACGCTGCCGATCAGCCCGCAATGCACCGCGCAGTTCATCGAACGCATGGTGTCCCAGAACTTGTCCGTGCTGAATCCCTCGACGACGCCGATGGACGCATGCCGCGCAAGCGCACCGACGACGCCGCCGGTCGCGCCGAGGTGGAACAGCGGCATGCTGATCATGCAACGTTCGTGCGGCTCTATGAAGCCGACAGCCATGATGCCGACTGTGTAGTAGTGCAGATAGGAGCACACGACGCCCTTGGATGGACCGGTCGTGCCGGAAGTGTAGATGATCGCCATCGTATCCCACGGCATGACGTCTTCGACCGGCTCGAGTTCCGATGCCTCGCCATCCAGGCGATCGCCGGGCAGGAGTTGTTGCGGCAGATCGACGTCGGGGATATCGCCCAGCACGATGACCGTCTCGAGGTTCGGCAGGTCGAGCCCCTGCAGGCGATCGACGAGTCCGGGATGCACGATCATGATGCTGGCGCCCGAATTTTCTATTACGTGTCGCAGCAATTCGCCGCGATAGGCGAGATTCACCGGCGCATAGACGGCCCCGAGATAGGTGACCGCGAACCAGGCCCTGATAATGGCCGGCCCGTTCGGCAGCCAGACGAGCACGCTGTCATCCTTTTCGACACCAAGGGCCTGCAGTCCACGCGCCCAGCCGCGCACGAGCGAACGAGTTTGCGCATAGGTCCACTGCGTGCCGTCGTCGAATACCGCAAAGACCCGGTCCGGCACTTCGTCAGCGCCCTTGTCGAGCATTGCGCCAATGACGCAATCGTCCCTGCTCGGCAAGTCAGGGTTGTACCAGTCCGGGTAGTGGCTCATTGCATTTGGGATCACAAGCGACCGGCCAGAGTATATAATCTATTGAAGGATTAGAGAATTTATTCTAGTCTAGTGCACGAACACTGAGGATTCATCTTGCTGTCTGACACAATTCGCGGCGGCACTTTAGCCGGCGTAAACGTGGCGACGCATACAGCCAGGAGACTGTCGATGAAGCTGTCCACCAAGGGGCCTTTGGCCAAAGCACTCGCATTCGCAATGGTGTGCCTGATCGGTTTGACGCCTCCGCCGAACGCCATTGCGCAGGATCTCGAAGAGGTCATCGTTACTGCTCAACGGCGCGAGCAGAACGTACTCGATGTGCCGGTGTCGCTGGATGTTCTGACCGAGCAGGATCTGCAGGGACTCTCCGACGTCAGGGACCTCTACAAGGTATCTCCGACCGTCCAGTTCCAGGGCGGAGTCAGCAGCGGCGGACAAAGCCTTTCGATACGCGGTGTCGGTGGCGGCGGTTTCGCGGCATCGTTCGAACACAGCGTCAGCGTCGTGGTCGATCAGATCGCTACCGGACCGTCCGGTTCGGCACTGACCGATTTCTGGGATGTCGAGCGCATCGAGGTGTTGAACGGACCGCAAGGCACGCTATTCGGCAAGAACGTGTCGGCCGGCCTGATCAATATCGTCACGAAGGACCCGACCGACGAATTCGAGGCCTGGGCCAAGGTCAGCTACGAGACGGAGTACGAGAAGGCGCGTATCGACGGCGTGCTGAGCGGCCCGCTCTCCGACAACTGGAAGGCAAGGCTGTCCGTGTATCGGCTCGACGAGGGCGATGGCCTCATCAATAACCCGATTCGCGGTATCACCGAAAACCGGAAAGACAGCACCGGCATTCGGCTGAAGGTCGCCTACGAGGGCGATTCTTTCGATTTCAACGGGGGACTCACCTACAAGAAGAGCGATTCGGTTTGCTGCGCCCGGGTGTTCACGGGAATCCAGCCAGACTCATTCAATATTTTCGCCGCGATTGCGTTAGGTCGCATAGAGGCGAATGGCGTGGAGATCGGCCAGTCCAACCGAACGACGATCGGCGAGAATCCCGTCTGGGACGATATCGAATCGGTGAATGGTTTTGCCGAGCTCATCTGGGAACTGGACAGCGGCCATCAGATCAAGTCGGTGACCGGTTTCCGCGACTGGGAACAGGAGGACGGGAACGATGTCGATGCCGTAGACATCAACATCATCGACGGCGGGCTCACGCATGACCTCTCGATGTTCAGCCAGGAACTCCAGTTCCTGTCGCCGACCGGGGGGCCGCTCGAATACATCCTGGGGCTGTATTACTACAACACGAATAACGAAGAGACGACGTGGCTCACCGGTTTCGTCGATATCATCGGCATTGAGCTTCGTGATGACTGGCGAACCGGCGCCGAAGTCGAGAACATCGCCGCGTTCGGTCACGTCACCTACGAGTTCAACGAGCGCTGGACCGGTTTCGCCGGTGCGCGAATATTGCGCGAAGAGCAGACCGTCGACGGCAAGCTGACCGGCGGCTTCGTCTTTCCCGGCGACTTCGCGCCGGCAGTAGCGTCCATCGAAGATACTGATTGGATGGGGACACTGGGTCTGCAATTCCATCCGTCGGATAACACGATGTTCTACGGCTCGTATTCACGAGGGTACAAAGGCGGGCTCATCGTCAACACGATCGGCTCGGTATTCTTCCGCGGCGACACCGAATCGCCCAAGGTGAATCCGGAAACCGTCGATAGCTTCGAAATCGGCATCAAGACGACGGCGCTCGACAACCGGCTGAGGTTGTCGGCGACGGCGTTCATGTCGGAGTTCGATGACTTCCAGGCCTCGGCCTTCGACGGCAATGCGAATTCGTTCGTATTCCGCAATGCCGGCGTGGTGCAAACGCGCGGGCTGGAGCTCGATGTCAATGCCAATCTCTGGGACAGCGGCTCGTTGTTCCTGACGCTGGCATACATCGATGCCGAGTTCGACGAGTTCCTTGGCGCGCCCTGTCCGATCCCGCAAGTCACGGCCGGAACCTGTGACAATGCCGGCGGGCAGGATCTCTCCGGTCGCTCGATCAACAACAGCCCCAAGCTGCGGTACACGCTTGGCGCCGACCACAACTTCACGATCGGCTCGATGGACGCCTATGTCCGCGCCGAGTACACATTCCGTGACGATGTCATCTTCGACGGCGACCTGGACCCGAATACCGCCATCGGCTCTTATGGACTGCTCGGCGCGCGTTTTGCACTGATGCCCACTGACAACACCGAAATCGCGCTGTGGGGGCGCAACCTGACGGACGAGTACTATTTCGTCAGGATCATCGATGCACCTCTCGAAGACGGTCTGTATTCAGGGCATCCTGCGCCCGAGCGCGAAATCGGTATCGAAGCGATGGTCCGGTTCTGAAAATTCAGTCTAAGCCGGACCGGGTGCTCGGTCCGGCTTAGTTGAAGCGGGGAAGACACGCCGAAAGCGGGATGGACCAGACCCTTATCATCGCGATCCTGCTCGGGACACTGATCCTGATCGAGGCCCTGAACGGGCGTTTCTTCAAGAAGGCCGCCACGCTCGACGACCGCGTCGTCGAATGGTTCAGCACGCTGATCGTACCGCTGGTCGTCGTGCCCAATATTTTCTTCTGGACATTCCACGGACTGGACGCCTGGATCCCCCAGTACAAGGGCTCACTGGCGGATCTCGCGCCGTGGGCGATGATCCTGATACTGCTGATCGGCGATGACATGACGCAGTACTGGTATCACCGTCTGGCGCACAGTGTGCCGTTTCTTTTCAATTTTCACCGGGCGCATCACGAAGCGCGTTACATGAGCGTGCGCGTGGTCTACCGCAACGGCTTCGTCTACTACTCGCTGCTACCTCCGCTGTGGATTTCAGCCGCCCTGATCTGGGCCGGGCTCGGCGAGGCGTACGTTTATTTCGGTCTCGTCAAAGTCGTTGTTATCCTCGGGGCCCACTGCGCCGTGCCCTGGGACGCGTTTTTGTACCGGCACCGCTGGCTGTCGCCCGTAGCCTGGGTTGTCGAACGCACCATCTCCACGCCGGCGACACATTACGCACATCACGGCATGGACCCGAGAGATGGCGTGACAAACTTCAACGGCAATTACGGGAATCTGCTCTTTTTCTGGGATGTGCTTTTTGGTACGGCCAAGATCACGCGCCGCTACCCAGAGAATTTCGGCGTACTCGATGACGAGCGCCCGACTTTCCTGCGCCAGATCTTTTTCCCGCTGTTTCGATCGGTTCGCATCGGTCGTTAGCGGTCGAATCGGACAACCGCCTGCGGGTCAGCTCGAGTGGCGAGCAGGCGATGTCAGGCAGGCGCGAGGGATTCCCGGACTCGCGCGCGGATCACTTTCTTGTCGAGTTTGCCCAGGTTGGTCAAGGGTATCGACTCCCAGAAGAGAACGATCTTGGGCGCGACGAGGCTGCCCTTTCGGTCCTTCACATACTGGATGATCGCATTCTCGTCCGCTTGCTCACCCTCGCGTAAGACGATGACCGCCACGACGACCTCGCCCCACTTCTCGTGCGGTGCGCCGACGACCGCGACACCCTGAACGGCCGGGTACTCGTGCAGCACCTCCTCGATCTCGCGCGGATAGACGTTGAAGCCGCCGCGGATGACCATGTCCTTCTTGCGATCGACGATCGTGAGATAGCCGTCTTCGTCGACCTCCCCGACATCGCCCGTATAGAGCCAGCCGTCGCGGAGAGTCGCATCCGTGGCATCGGCGTTGTTCAGATATCCGCTCATGACGTTCGCGCACTGAACGACGATCTCGCCAGCTTCGCCGGGGGCGACCTCGAGTCCTTCTTCGTCGAGGAGTCGCAATCGAGTCTGGTAGGTCGGCCGCCCGGCGGATCCAAGGACTCGGGCCTCGCGTTCCGGGTCGTCGACGACGTGCTCGAACCGCGACAGGACGCTCATCATCATAGGCGCCTCCGTTTGGCCGAAGAGCTGCGTCATGACCGGACCGAATGAACCGAGTGCCTGTTTGAGCCGCTCCGGGGCGATAGGGGCGGCCCCGTAGACGATGTTCGCCAGGCTCGAGAGGTCGAACGATGACCGCGCGGGGTGATCGAGCAACACATAGATCATCGTCGGGACGAGAAACGTCGCACTGACTTTCTCGCGTTCGATCGTCGCCATGAAGGACTCGGGCTCGAAATGATCGACGATGACGCAGCGACCACGCCGGAGCAGTATCGGCAACAGCAGGCAACCACCCGCGTGCGTCAGCGGCGTCGGAAAGAGGAAGACCTCACCCCAGGCAATCTCGAGTTCCAGCATCTCCGAGTAATAGGTGTAGATCCACGAACGGTGGGAGAGCATGACGCCCTTCGGGCGCCCCGTCGTTCCGCCGGTGAAGTAGATGCCGGCGAGATCTTCCGGATCGATCTCGACCGGATCAGGATCCGGTCCGTCGTTCTCCATCAGCGACTCTAGCGCGACGTGGCCCTCCGGAAGCGCATCGTCGCCGCCGACGCGGATGAACGACGCCACCGTCTCGAGATCAGGCGCCATCGCCAGCACTCTGTCCTGCAGGTCGCGGTGGTAAATCAGCGTCGTGCATTCCGCCTCGTTCATCATGTAAACGTGATCTGCGGGTGCCAAAAGCACAGCGAGCGGCACGCGGATCGCCCCGCACTTCGCGAGTGCGTATTCGCAGAAAACGTACTCCGGGCAATTCGCCATCAGGAAGGCGACCGTATCGCCGTGGCCGACGCCGAGATCCTGCAGTGCACGAGTCAGGCGCCGCGCGTTGTCGCCGAACTCCCTGTAGGTGATATGGGTGTCACCGTGCGTGATGGCCGTATGCGGACCGAAGCTCGCTACGCAACGGTCATACAGCTCTCCGACTGTCGATTCGATCACGCCGATCAACCTCTCATCCGCGGCGATCGTGTCACCCTCGCATGTGGAAGAGCATCGTGTAATCGAGCGACAGGACCTTTTCGTCGTGCTGGTTTACGACCGTGTACTGCCAGACCTGCACACCTTTCTTCGGGTCGCTCGTCACGCGCGTGCTCATGACCTCGACGTCCACGTGGATCGTGTCGCCGATCCGGACCGGCGCGTGCATCCGCATGTTGTCGACGCCCAGCCAGGCGATGGCCGCATCGCCCCCGAACCCGGCCTGGAACACGAGTCCGACTGCGAGTGCGAATATCATCGGCCCGTGCACGAGCCGCTCGCCGAACTCGGTTTTCGCCGCGTACTCGGCATCCATGTGCAGCGGGTAGAAATCCATCGTCAACCCGGCCCAGTTGATGACGTGGGTCTCGGTCACGGTGATCGATGGTGTGGTGTGCCGATCACCGACTGCGAAGTCGTCGCCGTACCTCTCAGGCATCGGGCGCGTCCCCGCCGGATGCACCGACGGGCCGGAATACCGGCATCGTGAATTCATCCGTGCGTTTCTCGAAGGCCACCTCGACCGGCATGTCGCAGACGAGTTCGTCGGGATCGTAGTCGACGACATTGCTCAGCATCTGTACACCCTCCTCCAGCCGGATGACAGCGATGACAAACGGCGTATCCGGTGCGAAAGCAGACGGCGCGTTGTTATGGACGACCGTGAAACTATAGACGGTGCCGCGGCCGCTGGCCTCGACCCAGCCGAGCGCATCCTCGCCGCAACTCGGGCACACGATCCGCGGATAGAAGACATGCGCCTTGCAGTCGCCGCATTGCTGGATGATCAGGCGATGCTCCCTCGTGGCATCCCAGAAGGGTCTCGCCCAGGGGCTCACGAGTGGGACCGGTTTGGCTGGTGCGTCCATATCGTGCCTCGCTTTATGGAATCTCGGTGCCGAGCACCGTGACCTGCGCATCGAAGTAAGTGCCGCCCGTTGCTGTCTCGACAGCGAACCGCGCGTCGGGCACCTGGCGCTCGCCCGCTTTACCCATCAACTGGCGCGCTGCTTCGATCATCAACGAGACGGAACCGCCGGCGCCGATGTGACCTTTCGACAACATGCCGCCTTCGGTCGTCGTCGGTATCGATCCACCCGGCCAGGTCTCCCCGTCAATGAACATCTGGCCGCCCTGGCCAAACTCGGCGAAACCCAGTTCCTCGAACGTGATGAGCTGATAGATCGGATAGGAGTCGTATATCTCGGCAATATCGCAGTCCTGCGGACCGATGCCGGCCTCCGCGAACGCCTCGCGCCCGGCTTTCGCCCAGCCGAAACGCGCGAGATCGGGCTCTTGCGAATAGACGAAATGACTCACGACACCGCTCTCGCCAAGGAGATATACGGGCTTGTTCGGCAAATCACGCGCGCGCTCCGCAGATGTAACGACGAACGCACCGCCGCCGTCGAAGAGCATGTTCGATTCCTTCGCATGGAGCGGTGTCGACAACATCTTGGATTCGAGTACTTCCTCGATCGTCAGCGGTTTTCTGAAGAAGGCATTCGGATTCAGCTCGGCCCACTTGCGGTTGGAGACACAGACCGCCGCCAGCTGCTCGGCCGTGGTGCCGGTCTCGTACACGTAGCGTTGGGNNGATCGACGCCATCTGTTCGGCGGTCGTTCCGGTCTCGTGCATATATCGTTGGGTTGCGAGCGCAGCGACCGAGGAATAGTGCTGGCCGAACGGCACTTCCCATTCGTTCGAAATGCCGGCCGTCGAGAAAAGATCGATACCACCCTGCATCGACACGCCGGTACCGAGTTTGTCGGCATGGACGAACAGGACGTAATTGGCAACACCTGCGTAGACGAGCCCACCCGCTATCTGTAGCGCGTTGCTGCTCGACGAACCACCCGAGAACACCTGGATGTTCTTGCGCACGTTTTTCAGCCCGAGCTCCTCGACGAGCCGGCCGGTCGTGAGCTCTGTCGTGAACGCGAAATTGAACATCGCGCCCGTCGGCACGACATAGTCGATATCGTCCTTGGTCAGACCAGCGTCGGCGATGGCTTCGCGCGCCGATTCCACTGCGAAGCTAATGGCCTCCTTCTCCGGGAAACGGCCCGTCGGGTGCTCGCCGATACCGACGATTGCGATTTCACCCCTGAGTTTGCTCATCGATTGCTCCAACGCTCGAACGAACAAGCGACGTCTAATATTAGAGAAAACACTCTACATTTTCCACGCATCAACGGTGTGGTTGCAGCCCGTCAGTCACCGGTCGATGATCGGCGGCCGGTCGCGCCACCGGCACGCATTGACGGTGCAAACTCGTGCCGAAAACCGGTAGTCTCGGGCGTCGTCCAGCATCGAGCGTCGCGGGAGCACCATGGGGAGCCTGATCGCATCGGAGAGCAACCTAGCTGTGGCCGCGGGGCTTTTTGCCATCGTCTTCGCGGGACTGCTGGCCGAGAGAACCGAGTTCGGTCGCAAGATCTCCGCGCCGCTCATCGCATTGGCCGGCGGCATGCTGCTGTCGAATATCCGGGTGCTGCCGTTCGAGTCGCCGGCCTATGGGTTCGTCGTGGCCTATCTCGTGCCGCTGGCGATCCCGCTGTTGCTGCTGGACGCGGACCTCAAACGCATTTTTCGTGAGACCGGCCCAACGCTGATCGCCTTTCTCGCGGGCGCTGCCGGCACGGTCGCGGGCGCGGCGCTTGGCTTCATGCTGATCGACGTGGGCCCGGAAACCAACAAGGCCGTCGGCGTGCTCGCCGCGACCTACATCGGCGGATCGTTCAACTTCGTCGCCGTGTCCCAGGCGCTGCAGTTCGACGACCCCGAACTGCTTGCAGCGACCGCAACGGCCCAGGGTGTTGCCGCGATTCCTTATCTCGGCCTCCTCATACTCGCGCCGAGCATCGGTTTCCTGGCGCGGCGGTTCGGTATGTCGGAGCGGGGCAACGACCAGGATCAACCGGGCAGCGTACTGCACGACCACGAAATCGAAGCGCCGATCGGCAATACCGCAGCGTGCGTCACATTCAGCCTAGTTCTCTGCGCTGTCAGCCTGGGTCTCGCGGAGCTGCTGGGCATCGCCCAGTACGGCATCCTGATCATCACATTGTTCACCGTGGCGGTCGCCTCGCTCGCGCCGGGCTTCATGAAGCGGCTGGCCGGCGGCGACAAGATCGGGCTGATGCTGGTCTACGTCTTCATCGCTGCGGTGGGCGCGCAGTCGAACGTCTGGGAACTCGCCGGCATGGCCGCGATCCTCGTCGCGTTCCTCGGCGTCGTACTGACCGTCCACGCCGCTTTCGTGCTCGCCGCGGGTCTCATCTTCCGGCTGAGGCTGCCCGAAATCATCACGGGGTCGAATGCCTGCGCGTTCGGCGCCTCGACGGCNNGCCTCGTCACGCCCGGCATCCTCTGCGGCATCCTGGGTTACGTGATCGCGAACTTCATCGGCGTCGCACTGTCATCGATGCTGGGTGGCAGCTGAGTTCACCCGACAGACCGGGAACAATCAGGTGCTGCCGGTCGGCACGTCCACCCACTCGCGCGCCCAGCCGACGCCATAAGTGAATTCGCCTGCGTGGACCATCGCCGGACGGGCAGGTGCCAGCATCAGAAGCGGCGCGTTCTCGACGACGAACTCTTTTTCGCCGGCAGGACCCCAGAGATCGAACCCGGCACCCATCCCTGTCGTCTCGCCAGGACCTTCGACGGTGTATTGCTCTATGCGCTCGCCGGTCACGATGTTCGTGATCCAGCCAACGGCGCCCGGCTCGACCGGCTCGCCGAGATCGGACGGTCCATATCGGCCGTCGAGCGCGCCGTCGTGCGAGGCGAGGAAGACCTTGACGCGATCGAGTACCGCAACCTTGTCCGGACCCGTGCGCTCGCGAGACAGATGCCCGCGATAGGCGAGCGTGTTGAGACATCCCTCGACGCCGGGCGTCAGATCATTGAACTCAGCGCCGCCGAACTCGGCCAGGAATGATGTTCCGCCGGCCGCTACAACCGCCTGGCTCAACTGACCTGGCACATGTCGGTCGATCACGACCGGCAGGTAGCCGAACGAGGTGCTGAGTTCGAGGTCGCCGTAGTCATAGGCGTAATGCAGCCCGCGACCGGGTGTGCCCGAGTGAAGATCGATGACACAGTCCGCCGTGTCGAGCAACGTCGAGATCAGCGTGTGCGCGACCTGGTCGGTCATGAACCCCGAGTCCCGGCCCGGGAATCGGCGGTTGATCTCGATGCGGTCCGGGGTGTGGCGGCGCTCGCCCTGGAGGCCAAACGGATTGGCCGCCGGTGCCAGCAGCACCGTGCCTGCCAGGTCCATGTCGGCCAGTCTATGCATCAGCGCGTGAACGGCGAGTACGGCGAGCGGCTTGTCACCGTTGATGCCGGCGACGATCGCCGTCGCGGGCCCCGGCTTCGTGCCTTTCAATTCATGGAAGCGGATCTGCCATGGCGTGCCATCGACCCTGAGGCCCGGCACATCGACGTCGAAGGTGCGTATGGGTGTGCCCACGCGTGTCAGGCGTAGCGCGGGATGATGTCCCGGCCGATGCGCTCGATGGCCTTGATCGTCGCCTCCGGCGACGGACCGCCCTGGAAACGGAGCCGCAGCACGATCTCCTCCGGCTGGATCTGCTCGATCCANNTTCTCCTCCGGCTGGATCTGCTCGATCCAGCGGTCGAGCGTCTCGACCCAGGTATCGACCGAGCCCACCAGAAACCGGTCTTCGAGCAGATCCTCAAGTTGGAGCTGTTCCTTGTTGTCGAGCTTCTTGAGCCACGGGTCGACGCGAACGTCGTAGGGCTTGCTCTCAGAACCCGACTCCGCCTTCCAGCCACCCTTCATTCGCGGGAAATACTCTGCATGCGCCTGCACGACCGCCGGCCCGTACTCCTCGCGCGCTGCTTCGTCGGTCTCGGCGAGCCACGCCTCGCGAAGCAGGCAGACGCGCGGCTCGGTGCCTTGCGCCTCGCATTCGGACCGATAGAGATCGGTCAGTTCGGCGATGACCTCGCCGGTGCGCATAGGATCGGGCAGCCAACCGTCGGCCAGGCGCGCCGCGCGCCGCACGCCCGCCTTCGCCCAGGCACCGACCCAGACCTCGGGCCGGCACTCGCCCATGGCCGGATCGAGTGCCGGTACGACGCCGCGCCCGAGATCGAGTTCGATCTCACCGTTGCGGAACGCGTTGATCGTCGCAAGACCCTCCTCCATCGCCTTGCCGCGATCCTCGAGACGCTTGCCGAGCAGCGTGAACTCGTGTTCGTTGTACCCGGCGCCCACGCCCAGCCGGAAACGGNNCCGTCGCATCCTGGATGACCTCGTACGGATCACGCAGCGGCAGCTGCACGACCATGATCGCAAACCCCAGTGTCGTCGTCTGCGACAGCGCGACGGCCGCGAGGATGTGCGGGCTGGTGTTGTAGGCCGTGACGCCCATGCGGCGTTCGCCGACTACGGCCGAGTAGAAGCCCGCTTTCTCCGCCGCCTGGCACTCGGCGATGAAACTCGGCAGATCGTACTGGTATTGACCGTCAACGATCCTCTGTAGCGGCACTGCGATGCTGAAGCGCATGGCCTCACGCTAGCACTGGCATGGCGAAGCGGTCAAAAACCTGTTGCCGGGTCGGGAACGCTACCCGGACAGAGGCCACCGGTTTGCGGTCTCGTCGGGATACCGGGTCGACTCGACGCCTAGCCCTTGATGGCGCGCGTGATCCACGGATAGCCGTACTTCCGCAATCCGTACTCCTCGATGTCCACGAAACCGAGATCGGCCAGGAAAGCGGGAAAGTCGAAATACCGCGATTCGGTGAAAAACGGCTCGGCGCGATAGGTCGTTTCCCAGTCGAGGAGCACCGCCTGTAACGGCCCGACGACGCGGAACGGCGGGATATCGTTGATGACGATCTCCCCGCCGGGTTCGAGGATGCGGTGCATTTCACGGAGGATGTCCGCGGTCACGTCGTTCGGCATTTCATGATGCAGCGTGTAGCTGACAACTGCATCGAAGCTCTCGTCGTCTTCGGCGACGTTGCGGGCATCCTCCTGGCGGAATGTGATACCCCAGCCCATGCGCTCGCTGATACGGTGGCCGTCCACGAGCCGCCGGGTCGACAGATCGCCCGCCACCAGTTCGGCGTCGGGGTAGAGACTCCGCATGATGCCCGACGTGCCCGCGCCACCGCAGCCGGCGTCGTAAGCGCGGCGCGGTGTGTGCCGGAACTGGCTCAGGACCTCCCGGCGATGCGTCCTGACGTCGTCGTAGACCTCGACTGCCGCATTGCCGCCACGGCTGTAGACGTGCGGCATGATCGCGGCGGACCACATGGGGCCCGCCAGGTCGTAGCCTTCCCAGCCGCCGGGCTGCAGATGCCACTCAACGCCGTCGTGATAGTCGGGCACGGCGAGATCCGGATTGAGAATCAGCCGCTCTTCGCCCCCGACCGCATCCTCGCTCTGAGCCTTCGCCTCGAACCTGGCGCGCTTGCGCTCGACTGCGGTCAGGCCACGCACCCAGTTCTCTTCGGCGATATAGCGCTCGTATAGCCGATTAAAGCGATAGGCCGCGGAGCGCTCCGCGACGTTGCGACTGGCATCCAGGAGTTCGCGCNNCTGATCGAGCGCGATGGTCTTGTCGTCGAAGTTCAACGTCGCACCTTGTATGGTTGCCGGCAGACTGTACAAACAATAATGCACCCCTCCGAGGGGCTGCAACGGAGGTGAGCGGATGGGGGACAGCGAGCGGCCGGCGCCGAGACCGGAATCGATCTACCTCGGCTGGTCGGTCGGCACACTCGGCGTCGCGACGCTGCTGAACACGCAGAACTCGGCCGCGCTCTTCTTCTTCGTGACCGTGCTCAGCATCGAGCCGGTTGTCGCCGGAGCCATGCTCACCGGTATGCGTCTTTACGACATGGTGACGGATCCTGCGATGGGCGTACTGACCGATCGCACACGTTCGCGATGGGGCCGCAGGAGACCGTACCTCCTCGTCGGCGGCATCGGTTGCGGAGCGGCGTTCGCGCTCCTGTTCTCGGTAGGTGTTCTGACCGGAGACGACACCAACCTGGTTCTGGTCATGGCTGCACTTTTGCTTCTGGCGACGGCCCAGACCATATTCAACGTCCCCTATCTGGCCATGCCGGCCGAGATGGTCGACGGCTATCACGAGCGCTCCCGCATGATGTCGCCACGCGTGGTGTTCATCGCGCTCGGCATGCTCGCCGGCACGGCCGGTTCGCCCGCACTGCTCGGTGTGTGCCAGGACTACTTCGGCATGGATCAGCGATCAGCCTATAGTGCGCTCGGGCTGATTTACGGTGCATTCATCGCGCTGGTGATGTCCGCGAGCTTCTTCGGCACGGCCCGGGCCCGATTCACCGAACGCGTGCGGGCCACGATGCCGCTCAGCGAGCGCATCGCGATGGTGCTCGGCAACCGGCCATTCATGCTGTTCCTCGGCGTGAAGCTGGCCGGCATGTTCGCCGTCGCATCCATCCTCGCCGCTTCGTTTTTCTTCGTCACGGTCGTCATGCAGCGGCCTATCGGGATCGCTGCGATCCTCGGTGTCATGACCGCCATCGGTCAGCTCGGCACCGTGCCGCTGTGGCTCGCCTGGTCGAAGCGTCGCGGAAAGAAATACATCCTCGTCGTCTCGTCACTGATGAGTGTCGTCGTGACGGCGACATGGCTCCTGTCGGGTCCCGAGGAGTCGTTGATGATCTTCGGCCTTCGCGGCCTGCTGCTGGGTGCGGCCGGTTGCGGCGCATTGCTCGGTGTTCAGGCCATGCTGCCGGACGTGATCGCCTTCGATCACCAGCGCACCGGGCTCAGGCGCGAAGGCATCTATGCGGGCTTTATCAGCTTCGCCGAGAAGGTGGCATTTACGCTCTCGGCGCTGGCGATAGGCGGTTTCCTGTCCTCGGTGGGCTTCGAGCGCGGAACGCCGGCGGACCAGCAGCCACAGGAAGCAGTGTTCGCCATCATGATCTGCCAGGCTGGCATCCCCATCGCGGCGTACCTGATGAAGATCGTGCTGCTCCGCTTCTACGAGCTGGACGAGTCCAGGCTCGAAACCGCGGCATGAGGACCGGGAGTCGATGGACGACGCCAGTTCATTGCTGATGTCGTAGCGGCCGGAGACGGTCAATTACCACCTGCTCTCAGCGCTGCTTCTCAACGAACTGCAGAAGCAGGAGGATCGGAAATCCGATCTGGAAGAGAGGCTGAAACGCCTGTGTCTCATCGAGGCCAAGCTGGAGCATCTGGAAGAAATCGCGGAGACGAACAGGTCCTTCCGACGACGCAGATCACAGACTACGACTAGCGCCGGATAAGGGCGGCACCCTGTCCATGAGACGGGGTGCCGTTCCTAAAGCAATTTGCTGAGACTCATATCGTCTGCAACAGCCGCCAGGCGCCGGTCTCGCGTCCAGATCCTCGTTGAGCCGGACAGTGCCGTGGACGCAAGCAGGTGCGCGTCGATGTAACCGATGCCGCGGCCCATCAGCGCATTCTCTTCGATGAAATAACGGACCTCCGCGTCCGAGGCGACCGGCACGATAGGCAGCGCGTCGAGCAGCGACAAAATTTCCTGGCGCTTGCACAAGTGACCGCAGGCGATTTCACCAACGACGAATGGGTGCGTCAAAACGCCAGC
>JABAHO010019288.1_pt1 | contig 18055 bp, 19 predicted proteins | sample 7062071 | NCBI WGS metagenome assembly JABAHO01 (sample SAMN14534356, study PRJNA622989) | marine sediment metagenome | biome: marine biome [ENVO:00000428]; feature: marine pelagic biome [ENVO:01000023]; material: deep marine sediment [ENVO:00002113] | place: India: Gulf of Kutch | collected...
TACGGCGCTCTGCGGAATCGACTTCGGACGGGTCTCGAAGATCAAGATCGACCCGGCGCACGGGAACCTGGCGCGTTGGCACGAGGCCGTGTCCGGGCGACCGAGCGCGAAAGCGTAGACGGGCGCCGCGTGCGGGGCTTGGCGCGGGTCGGATCGCTCACCCTGTTGGTGCTCGGGGCGTGCGGCGCACCGGTGTACGAGGGCGTCGGCGTGGTAGAGGAGGTCGACCGGGACAACCGGCAAGTGGTGATCGCGCACGACGACATCGCGGGCCTGATGCCCGCGATGACGATGAATTTCGATGTCGCGCACCCGGCGCTCCTCGAGCCCCTGGAACCCGGGCAGTCGGTGCGCTTCAGCGTGCGCCGTGAGCGTCACGCCTATCGCATCGTGTCGATTCGGGCCGAGGGGAGCGCGGTGACACCTTCGGCGAGCGGGCGCACGCGGGCTCTGGCCGAGGGCCGCGCGCCCGACTTCGAGTTGATCGACCAGGACGGACGCGCGTTCGCGCTCTCCTCGCTGCGCGGCAAGACGACGGTGCTCGATTTCATCTACACGGAATGCCCCGGGCCCTGCCCGGCACTCACCGGTCTCCACGTCGATGTCCAACGCGCGCTTCCCGAGGCGCTGCGCGCCACCACCCATTTCGTCTCGGTCAGCATCGATCCGGTTCGAGATACCCCCGAAGCGCTGCGCGCCTACGCCGCCGCTCGCGGGATCGATCTCGACGGGTGGAGTCTCCTCACCGGCGAACCCGAAGCGATCACGCAGATCCTTGAAGCCTACGCGGTCGGGTCGATGATGCAGACGGACGGCAGCGTGGACCACCAGATTCTCACCTATCTGATCGACGCGGACGGCGCGGTGGCCGGGCACTACTTCGGCGCGGGGCAATCTGTCGAGGAGTGGGTCGACGCCATCGCGGCAATCGCGCCCGCGCGCCCCGTCCCGGGGAGGGGCTGAAAGGCCGCCGCAACACCCTCGCGCGACGGCCCCCGGCCCGCTTCGGGGTACGCCGCGCGACACGGCCAACGGGTCGGCGACGCGCCGGCAAGCGGCGCGCGAATGCGGCGCAGCATTTGCGGTCCTTCTGCGCCCACTCCGCGCCCGCACAACGAAAATCCACCGCGGACGCCACTTTCGCGGGCCCCCGGGACACTTTCTATCTTGGAGACGAGCGCGGGGTTGCGTTCGGCTCCCGCGAGCGAGGCGCAGCGTGTCACAGGGCGCAGCGAGCCAGCACAGGACCCGTCGACAGGGGCGCCCGGTCGCCCTGCGCCTGGTGCTCCTCGCTTCCGTCCTGGTGTTCTGCACCGGAGCGCAAGTGGTCGATGTGCGCTCCGCACGACACCGGGACTTCACCCGGGTCGTGTTCGAGACCGATGAAGCCGTCTCCTACGCCATCGAGAACCGGAGCCTCGGCTCCGACCGTCTCGTCGAGTTGTCGCTCCCGGCGGAAGCCAGCGAAACCATCCTCCGCGCTGTCCATCCCCCCGCGGTGTCGGTGGAGTTGGTCACCGAGGGAATCGGGACCCGCGCGCTCGTCCACGTGTCCGAACCCGTCGATGTGTGGACGAATCAGATCGACAACCCACCCCGGGTCGTGCTCGACCTGCGGTTGGCGGAACCGGTGGCCCACCGGGATCCGGAACAACTCGACGCGCTCGACTACCAGATCGTCGTGGAGGCGAACCCCGGTCCGGCGCGACAGGCGCTCTCCGACGCGGAGTCCTCGACACCCGACGCATCCCCGTCCTCCTCCGGTGGTGGCGCGTCGCCACCGGCCGCCGCAGCGGGAACGGGAGACCGGAGCCCGGCGCCGCCCTCGAGCGCTGGACTGGAGGACGAGCCGCCCGCGGACACCCCGACCGGCTGGGCCCAGCATCCCACGCTTTGGCGGGCACTGGCCGCCGTAGCNNGCGCACACCGACGCCGCGGCGACCAGACCGCCCGCGAGTGCGTCCGCCGATGAGCACGCGGCGCCCGCCCCGGAACCCGTCGATGAGTCGAACGCCCCCGAGCCGGTCGACGCACCGCGCGCTCCCGAGGCCGGCGCATCGCGGAGTGCTCCCGAGATCCAGCCCTCCACGCCTCCGCACTGGGAGGCGCCGAGCGCGCAGGAGACGGAGACCTCTGGGGCCGAGCTGGACGACGACGAGATGCAGCTGGAACCCGCGTCGGCGGACGCGTCGACACAACCCCCGCCCGATCGAGGATCACCCATGGAACCCCTCCCCGAAGTGCACGCCACCCCCGAACCGGCCGTCGAGAGTGCCGACGTCGTCTCGATCGAGCCGCTCCTCGAGAGTCTCGACCAGGAGGACGATCCCGCGGAGGCGCCCCCGGCACCGACGACGAGCGATCGCGAACCCGGGCCGAGCGGAGAGTTCTTCGCGCTGGTGGCTCGCTTGGACGAACGCATCGCCGCGTTGGAACGAGAGCTCGAACAGACCCGAGAAGAAGCNNACTGCGCGAGCGCAGCGCCTCCCAGGCCGAGGAACTCAAAGCCCATCGGGCCGCGATGACCCGCCTGCTGCGTCGGTCGGGGCGTTTGCGGGTCGGGGGGAGCGCACCGCCCCGCGCGCCAATCCCTTCAAGTTCCTAGACAAATCGCCCGATCTACCCCCCGGGAGGCTCCCCATGTCGCGGGGGCCAGGTGAGNNCGAAAACGGATTGCCATTGTCGGGCCGGCCGCGGACGGTCTCGAACTCATCCCGCCGCTCGAGGCCAATCCCGAGGTCGAGGTGGCGGCACTCGTCGTCGAAGATCTCGATGCGGGTCTCACGGCCCTCCGCGCGGCGCTGCCGGATCTCGCCACGCGCTACGCCGAGCGGATGACCACCGACCTCGACGCGGCACTCGCCCTCCCGGATCTGATCGCCGTTGTCGACGCAGACGCGAGCCGGGCCCAGCGCCGCCGCTTCGAGCGGGTGGCGGGGCTGCAGATCACCACGCCCGCGCTGGCCCGCTTGCTCTACGCTTTTGGCCCCGTGGATGCCTTTACCAAAGCCGATCTCCTCCACGCCTTGCGCGAGATCCTCGACTCCTACGACCTCGCCCTGGATCGGCGCGCGCTCTTCACCCGCGTGCTCCAGGTGGCGGTGGCCGCCACCGGCGCCGAGCGCGGCTCGTTGATGCTCTGGGACGGCGAGGCGCGCGAACTCAGCCTCGAAGCGGCGATCGGAATCGAGCAGGAGCTCCACGAGAAGATCCGACTCCGTTCGGGGGAGGGCGTGGCGGGGCGTGTGTTCGCGCTCGGCGAATCGATCCTGCTCCACGGCAAAGCCGATCAGCACCGCTACGACATCACCCGAGAGCGCGACGACATCCAGTCGGCGATCTCGGCTCCGCTCGTCTACAACGGGCAGGTCCTGGGCGTGCTCAACCTCTCCCACGGTCGCGATCGCGACGTCTTCGATGCAGAGGACCTGGACTTCGTCGAGCAGCTGGCCCGTCTCGACGCGCGCATCATCGCGCGCGCCGAGGAAGTGCACGGTCTGCGCCGGGAGTCGGAGGCGCTGCGAGCCGAGTCGGAGGTCCACCGCATCCTCTCCGCGGATACCCCGTTGGGGGAGCGGCTGCGCGTTCTGTGTCGCGAGTTGGCCCGCGACGAACAGGGTGTGACGCGTCTCTATCTCCACGACGCCGATCTCGACGGGCTTGTGCTGCACGCATCCTCCACCGGATCCTTCGCCTTCGGTCCGCGCGAGCGCGTCGCCGTCGGTGAAGGCGTGGTAGGCGCAGTGGCGGAACACCAACGCGAAGTCGTGCTGCGCGGCGCGAATGGCGACCGAGAGATGGTGCTCGTGGCATTTCCCCTCTCGCGCGGCGACGAGCTCCTCGGGGTGCTCACGCTCGAAGCCGCCGGCCTCGAAGAGCCCAATTTTGCGCGCCTGCGCTCGGCGGTGGAAGCCGTCGCGGCCAATCTGTTGGAACAGATCCGCGGTGCACGCCTGGAACGCGCTTCGCGCCGCCAGTCGCAGGTGACCGAGATCGTCGCCCGGCTCGGCGCGCAGGATGAACGCGACGAGCTCTGCGCCACCGCGGCGGATGAGGTGACCCTGCTCCTCGAAGCCCAGGACGCCGTACTGCGTTTGCGCGACGCGCGCTCGGGCCGCTTTCGGATCGTTGCCTGGAGCGGGGTGGGGGCCTGGAGGGAGGCGCGGCTGGCGCGCCTCGAGAAGACCCTGGCTGCCGATTGTATCCGCGGGCGCGAGTCGATCCGTGTGTCCGACCTCGGGGCCGCCGAGGGAGCACCCTGCGGAGACGCCGCGATGGCGCTTCCGCTCATCCGCAACGGACGCGCGATCGGAAGCATCTCGGTGCTCGGGAAAGTTCCCGAAGAGCCGCTCCTCGGTGAGTGCTTCGACGGCGAAGACGAAGGCCTGCTCGGCCAATTGGGCCAGCACTTTCTGACGGCCCTCTCCGACCTCAGCGAACAGGGCAAATCGATCGAGGACGAGGCCCACGACGCCGCCACCGGCCTCCCCGGCGCCGCGGTCTTCCGGGCGCGTCTGGAGGAAGAAGTGGCGCGCTCGGCACGTCGCGAACACTCGCTGGTGCTGTTCTCGATCCACCTCCGCGGGCTCGAAGCACTGTGCGACGAGGGCCGCGGGGAAGAGGCCGACGAAGTGGCGGGCCACATCGCCGCGGCCTTGCGCGACGCACTGCGTCCCTTCGATGTCGTCGGCCGTCGCGGACCCGATCAGTTCGACGCGCTCGTCCCCGAGCCCGACGCCGCGATTCCCGATATCGCGACCGCGCTGGGTCGGGCTCTGCGCAGCGCCCTCGACCTGCATCCCGACGCCACCGCGGGAATCGACTTCAGCCTCGGTTACGCCGTGTACCCGGATGACGGGGAGGAGCCGGACGACCTGCTCGCGCGCTCCGATCAGGCGCGCATCGACGCGCTCTAGCGGGCGGGGTCGGGACGGACCGGGTTCTCCGGCGCGGCTCGGAGACCGCGCGGAAGCGAGTCGCGGCCTCGCTCCTCGATTTGGGCTCGCCAAGTCGCCACGGCCTCCGGAGGGGCCGTCGCAGACTCGGGCTCCACGGGCTCGCCGTTGCCCAGACAGCTCGTCAGCATCAGAACACAGATCAGGTCGACCACGATGGGCTCCTCTGGGGCTCTCCATGAGGTCGGGTCTACGAGTGGGTCTCTTTAGGCCCAAATCGGTGAAATCGTGAGCGCGGTCACCGATTCAGGCGCAGAGAGATCCCCCTGGGGGTTAAAATGAGCCGGACGCGGAGCTAGCATGCGCCGCCTAGGAGGACGGGATGGATTTCGCCGGGCTGGCGGAGGTGCAGCAGGCGGGCGGCCTGCGCATCGTGATCGTCGAAGGGGTGCCAAGTCCCTGGGGCCAAGCGGCCAAGACCTTTTTCGAACTGAAGGGTGTCCCGTTCCTCGTGGCCGCGCAGGAGCCCGGGGGCGCCAATGACGCGCTCCTCGCGTGGTCGGGCCAAGCCGGGGCGCCGGTCGTCGCCTACGAGGAGGAGCCGCCCCGCCACGGCTGGGCCGACATTCTCTTTCTCGCCGACCGCATCGCGCCGGAACCGCGCTTGATCCCCGCCGATGCGGGCGACCGCGCGCTCATGTTGGGCCTCTCTCACGAAATCTGTGGGGAGCTCGGGCTCGGGTGGTGCCGTCGGCTCATGATGATGAAGCCCGCGATCGAAAGCGGGAACCCTCCGGAAGGGATGGCGAGGATGGCCGAGCGCTATCGCTACGACGCCGCGCAGGCAAACGCCGCACCCGAGCGCGTCGCCGCCATTCTCAAGAACCTGGCAGAACAGCTGCGCAGCCAGCGCGCGCGGGGCAGTCACTTCCTCATTGGCGAGGAACTCTCGGCGCTCGACATCTACTGGGCGGCCTTCGCCAACCTCCTCGATCCGCTGCCCGACGCGCTGTGTCCGATGCCCGCCGAACTCCGGCCCGCCTTCGTCAACCAGGACGAGGGAATCGCCGACGCACTCGACAAGGCCCTCCTCGAGCACCGGGACTTCATTTGCGAGGAATACTTCCGACTCCCGATGGAGTTCTGACATGATCGATCTCTACACGGCTTCGACCCCGAACGGTTGGAAGGTGTCGATCTTCCTCGAGGAAGCGGAACTTCCGTACCGCGTCGTTCCCATCGACATGGGGAAGCTCGAGCAGAAAGAGGACTGGTTCCTCGAGATCTGCCCCAACGGACGCATCCCGGCGATCGTCGATAAGGATGTCGATACCGAAGGCGGGGGGCTGGCGGTTTTCGAGTCTGGCGCGATCATGATCTACCTGGCGGAAAAAACCGGCCGGTTGTTGCCGACCGACGTCGTGGAACGCAGCCGGACGATTCAGTGGCTGATGTTCCAGATGGGGGGCGTCNNATCCCGGCGATCGTCGATCGCGACGCCGACGATTTCGCCGTCTTCGAATCGGGCGCGATTCTTCTCTATCTCGCCGAGCAAACGGGTCGTTTTCTCCCCTCGGAGCCCCGCGCGCGCTCCGTCGCGCTGCAGTGGCTGATGTTCCAGATGGGGGGCGTGGGCCCGATGCAGGGGCAGGCCAACGTCTTCACCCGCTACGCGCCCGAGCCGATCCCGTTTGCGATCTCGCGATACCAGAACGAGACCGCCCGTCTCTACGGGGTCCTCGACAGGCGTCTGCAGGAGGTGCCCTACCTCGCGGGCGAGTACGGGGTGGCCGACATGGCGACCTGGCCCTGGGTCCACATCGCGGCGATGGCCGGCGTGGACACGGCGCCGTTCTCGCACCTGCGCCGCTGGGCAGACGACATCGCCGAACGCCCCGCGGTGCAGCGCGGCATCGTCGTTCCCGAGAAGCTCGAACTCGACCTCGACGACCCGGAGAAGCTCGAGCGTCTGTTCACGATGGCCCGCACCATGATGCAGCGGTAGCGGAGGCCATCTGCGCCGCACCCGTCCGAACCGCGCGGGGGGTGGAGCCGGGGCGCTGCGCGCCCGCGCGGATCAGCGACCCTCGAAGGTGGGCGGGCGTTTTGCGAAGAAGGCGTCGATCCCTTCCTTCGCGTCCGCGGTGTGCGCCATCTCCGCGATCGTGCGGGTCTCGAGCTCCATCTGGGTTTCGAGGGTCTCGCTGGCGCTTCCCAGCACCATTTTTTTGACACCGCCGTAGGCCTCGGTCGGGCCCGCCGCGAGCTCGTCGGCCAGGGCGCGGGCCTGGTCGAGCACCTGATCGTCGGGGACCACGCGGTTCACCAGACCCCATTCGGCCGCTTCCTGGGCGGTGAGCACGCGGTTGGTCAGCATCAACTCGAGGGTGCGGTGGGAGCCCAGCAGGCGTGGCAAGAAGTAGGTGCTGCTGCCGTCGGGGGTGAGCCCGGCCTTGGTGTAGGCCATGGTGAACTTCGCCGATTCGGCCGCGATCGCGAGGTCGGTCGAACACACCACGCTGAACCCCGCACCGGCTGCGGTGCCGTTGATGGCACCGATCAGCGGAGCCCGCATGCGGGCAAAGCGCGAGATCGCGGCGTGAAGGTAGGTGGTCATCTCCTTGAGGAGCGCGGCCATGCCGTCGCCCGCCTTGGCGAAGGAGCCGAGGTCCCCGCCGGCGGAGAACATCTTGCCACTCCCCGTCAGGAGGACGGCGCGCACTGCGGGATCCTCGTCGCAGCGGATCGCGAGCTCCATCAGTGCGCGGGAGGTTTCGAGGTCGAGGGCGTTGGCGGCGTCGGGCCGGTTGAAGGTGATCTCGGCGACGCCACCGCGCCGCTCGAAGAGGATCGTGTCAGACATGGGTCATTCTCCTGGGTCCTGAGCGCAGGGCGTCGGACGATACCGGAGCGCAGGGTGCCTCGCCGTGCCCCTCAACGCGGGGTGCCTCGCCGTGCGCCTCTACGCGGGGCGCCCCGGCAAGTGCGCCGGGGGACCCCGTCGCGAGCGGGGTGCCAGGCTCGCCATCGCAAGTGCCCACGCGTCGATGCGCTCGAATTCGCGCCGGCTGCCGCCGACCTCGAGGGTGAGCGAGACCACCTTCGGCTCTTCGCCGGCGACAAAGGTGGCGGCGAAGTGGATCCCATTGGCGTGGCGCGCCGACACTTCGACGCAGGGCTCCCCGCTTCGCCGCAATCCGTCCCGTATCACGGGGCAGTCCACTTCCCGCCACTCGGTGGGGGTCGGGTGCGCGACCCCGGCGATCCAAACGGCGAGCGGGTCGGTTGGGAGTTCGGCCGACACACGCTCGGCGGGCAGCCTTTTCACGCCCTCCACGGCGTCGCGTCCCCCGCAGCCCAGACCCACAAGGGCCGAGAGCGCGAGCGCGACGCACGCGGGCGCTGCGATGCAGAGTGCGCGCCCTCGCGGCGCCTCATTCAAACAGCTTCTTGCCCGTCGCAAAGAGCACGAAGACCACTGCGCCGAAGACGAAGATGCCGGCGGCCAGATGGAAGGGTGCCGCGAAACTCCCCGTCGTCTGCACGAGATACCCGGTGATGGTGATGCCGATGATCCCCGGGAGGGTCCCCGCGGTGTTCGTCACACCCAGCAGGACGTCGGCGTAGCGCGGTGCGATGTCCAGGTGGTTCGTCGCGAAACCCGAGAGCACGAAGGACAGCATGCCGAGTGCGCAGCACATGTAGATGATCGCCAACGTGGTCTGGCCGGCCTCGACCCGACTCACCAGAAGCAGGAACACGGCCGCCCCCACCAGGCCGAGGGTCTGTTGTTGTTTGCGCACATAGGTCACCGAGAAACCGCGCCCGATCATCGTGTCGGCGATCCAGGCGGCGACGTTGCTCATCGCGAACATCGAGAGCCAGGGCGCAGCGGAGGCCAGCCCCGAGTCGCGCAGCGACAACCCGAGTTCCGACACGAAGTAGCTCGGGAGCCACGCCAGCAACACGTAGAAGCCCCAGTTGGCACAGAAGTGGTTGACGATGATGCACCACACCGCCGGCGAGGAGAACATCGCCTTGTAGGGCACCGACTCGGGAACTTCGGGCGGCGCGGCACTGGCCTCGATGTAGGCCACTTCCTCCGGCGTGATGTTCGGGTGCTCTTGCGGGGTGTTGCTCACCTTCCAGTGCCAGAAGAGGTACCAGAAGAAGCCGGTGCTCCCGAAGATGTAGAAGACCGCCGGCCAGTCCCAACGCTCGATGATCTCCCCGGTGAGGATGAGGGCCGACAGAGTCCCCAGCGAGATCCCGCTGAAGGTGATCACCACCGAACGCGCCTTCTCCGCGCTCGGAATCCAGCGCCCGTAGAGGTTGTACATCGACGGGAAGGCCATGCCTTCGCCGATGCCCATGGCGATCCGGGCGATGATCAACACGGCGAAGGAGAAGGCCGCGGCGGGCGGGGTGAGCATCGTAAAGATCGACCACCAGATCACCGCGAAGCCCAGCACGATCTTCCCGCCGAAGCGGTTGGCGAGGGCCCCGCCCGGAACCTGGGTGGCCATGTAGCCGATGAAGAACGAGGAGAGGACGTAGCCCTTGACCGTGTCGGTCCAGCCGAATTCGTTCTGCATCGCGATCGCCGCGAGCGAGATGTTGACGCGGTCGATGTAGCAGATGAAGGTGCCGACAAAGCACAGGCCGACGAGGGTGTAGCGCCGTTGCCAGCCGCTCGGTTTGGGCGGCGTCTGCGCCGGGGCGTCCGATGCCATGGGGTCCCTCCGATTGAGCGAGCGATTCTACGCGCGCGCGGGTAGGGGACCCAGCAAAAGATTGCGCCGGGTCGGTCGCTGTGAGAAAGGCGTTTTGGTTACGGGCAGTTAGCGCCCGAGCGCAGGAAGGCCACGAGCTTCCAGCGGTCTTCCTCGGAAAGCGCGCCGCCAAAGCCGGGCATGCGGGTGCCGACGACGCCGTCCGAGATCGACGCGAAGATCTCCGCGTCGCTCCCGCCGTTCTTCCAGACACAGTCGAAGAGGTAGGGGGCATCCCGGTTGTCGGGCTTGAGGCCGTGACAATAGGCGCCGCAGGTGCCCTTGAAGAGCGATTGGCCGCGTCGGATCGCCTCCGGATCGTCGGCGTACTGCGCGGCGGGTGAGGCGTCGGCGCCGCTACACCCCGCGAGGAGCGCGCCCGACACGAGCACGGCCGCACCGAGACGCACGCGTGCGGACTTCGTCCGCGCCCCCAACCTTCGCAGCCACTCGGATGCGTCTTCTCGTTTGCTCACGTCACTCACACTCTGTTCATTCGACCGCGGGTGCGCCCGCAGCAGCTCCGTATTCACGCCGGGAGGGTAGCCCCGATCACTCGCTCGGTTGCAGACTCTCGCGCAGGGCGCTCATCGACGCGCGACTCGAGGTCGTCGGGTAGGGCGCGTGGACCGGCATGTTGTATTGCCGCAGCAGCGCCTCGAAGGCGCCGCGCGCGGCGAGTTCGCCGATCGCCGTGTCGATCAGCGCGGCGAATTCCGGGTCGGCCGCGGCGAGCGTGCCGACGTGAAAATTCCAGCGAAGCGCCTCCGGGATCTCGAAGTCCTCGCGTCGTTCGAGCCCGATCACGGCGAGCGAGGGCCCAAACACCAGCGCCGCTTCCACCTCTCCGGCCTCNNTCTCGGCGACGACGTGGGCGACGCTCACCGAGAGGACGGAAACGCGTTTGCCGCGCAGCGCCCCCAGGTCGGGGCGGAGCTCGGAGCCGGCCACGAGTTCGAACCCGGCGGCGTAGTAGGGGCGCGACAGCACCAGGTCCTCTGCATCCTCCCCGAGCGACCCAGCCCCCGGGATCGAGGAGAGTGCGTTGCACTCCCCCCGTTTCATGGCGCGCACCGGAAAGGAGGACTCCTCGAGCTCGATGATCTTGGGCGCGCTCGGGATCCAGGTCACCTCGAAACGTCGGCCCGCCTGCTCCGCGATCGCCGCCATGGCGTCGACGTCGAAGCCGTCTTCGCTCTCGCGCACCGACCGCGGCGGGTCGCGGTCTTCGAGGCACACATGGAGCGGCGCCGCGTCCGGATCGAGCGGGCGGGGTCCGCGCGACTCGGCGCCCCCGCATCCTCCGAGCAAGAGCAAGAGAGGCGTCGCGAGGAGGCCGATGCGCAGCCCAAGCCAATCGAAGAATCCGGTCCCCACCCTACTCCTCGGGCAGGCGGAACACGAAGAAGTGTCCGCCTTCTGGAATCTTCGAGGGGCCGCCCGAGAAGGCGTCGAGGGTCGACCAGCTGCCCGACGCGATCGCCAGGTAGGTCACGCCGTCGATTTCGTACGCCACCGGCTGGCTGCGCATCCCCCCACCCATGCGGAATCGCCAGAGTTCGTCGCCGGTCTTGGCGTCAAAGGCGAGCGCATCGCCGGTGAGATTGCCGGTGAACACCACGCCGCCCGCAGTGCTCAGCGTGCCGCCCATCATTGGGAAGCGATCTCGATAGCGCCAAACCGCTTCCCCGGTGTTCACGTCGATCGCGGAGAGGAGCCCGTAGGCCTTGCCTTCGTTGGCGTCGACGGTTTCCGGCAGACCGCCGAGATAGGGCAGACCCTTGGTGAAGACCACCACGCCCTTGGCATAGCGCTGACAGGCTTCGATCGAGGGGATGAAGGCGAGCTCGAGGTCGGGGTTGTAGGCGGCGGTGAAGGCACCGTTGATGCCTCCCAGGTTGCTCGGGCAGATGCGCTCGGTCGGCTCTTCCTGCGGGAAGGCTTTGGGATTCACGACGGGTCGGCCCGCCGCGTCGACCGTGGCCCAGTTGATCTGCTCGACGTACGCCGCTGCGCGCTTGAAGGCACCGTCGGGTCGATTCAGGANNTGTTGCCGTCGTAGTCCCAGACGTCGTGCGGGGTGGTCTGGAAATGCCACTTGCGTTGCCCCGTCGCCGGGTCGAGGGCCAGGATCGTGTTCGAGTAGAGGTTGTCCCCCGCGCGCAGGTCGCCGTTCCAGTCGGGGGAGGGGTTCCCGGTGGTCCAGTAGAGCGTGTCGCTGACCGGGTCGTAGGCTCCCGTCGTCCAGGCCGGTGCGCCGCCGGTCTCGTTGGAATTGCCGGCCCACGAGTCGGCGCCCTCTTCTCCCGCCGCGGGTACGGTGTAGTGGCGCCAGATGCGTTCGCCCGACTGCACGTCGTAGGCGTCGAAGTAGCCGCGCACCCCGTACTCCCCCCCGGCGATCCCGATGACGGCGAGATTGCGGACGATGAGCGGTGCGGACGTGATGCTGATGCCGTCGGCGTAGGGCGCCACCGTCGCGGTCCAGGCGATCTCGCCGCTGCGGCGGTTGAACGCGATGAGCTTTGCGTCGAGGGTTCCCATCAAGACGAGGTCGCCGGCGATCGCGACCCCGCGGTTCGGCGGACCGCAGCACAGCCGCAGGTCGTCCGGTTGCTGATGGTCGTAGCGCCAGAGGATGTCGCCGTTCTTGGCGTCGAGGGCGAAGAGACGGTTGTACGAGGTCGTCACATAGATCACGCCGTCGTACACGATGGGGGACACTTCGAACTGGCCCACCGTCCCGCTCGCGAGGGTCCAGGCGACCTGGAGTTTCGAGACCGATTTGGGGTTCAGGCTCGTGAGCGGGCTGTGCCGGTGCCCGGCGTAGTTTCCGTAGTAGTGGAGCCAGCGGTCGGTCGAGGCAAAGGGGTCGTTCAACATCGACTGGGTGACGGGGCCGGCCCCGCGCCCGACCTCGCCCTCGGCGATCCAGTGCGTGCCCACACCGGCGAGGATGTCGCCGCCGCCGGCTTCGCCGAATTCACCCGCTTCGATCCCGCCGCCGGCTTCGGCGGGCGCGCCCGCTTTGGTCGCCTCGCCGGCCGGCGGCGCCGCGGGCTCCGGCGCGCCACAGGCGAGGCTCGCGGCCACGCAGAGCGAGAGCGATCCCAGGGCAAAACGGCGTAGCGCTTGGATTCTCATGTCGGTCCTCCGGGTCCCGGTGGATTAAGGGGTAGGGGCGATCGATGTCAAGCCGTCGGGTCGAGAGCTTCCCACGCGCGGCCTTTCCATCCAAAAGAAAAGCGCTCCGGTTGGAGAATCTCGGCGACGATCTCGAGCGACTCGGCGATTCGCGCCCCGGGGCGGTTCATGTGGAGAAAACCATCGATCAGAAAACAATTTCCCTCTCGTACCGCCCGCAGCGCTTCGAAGCCCGGGCGGCGCGTGAGGGCGGGGAGCTCTTTGCGGATCCGGGGCAGGTCGAAACCGCAGGGGGCGAGCAGCAGGACGTCGGGGTCGAGCGCCGCAAGCGTATCCTGCTCGATCCATTCGGCGTGGGTGCCCGCGACACCGGTCACCGATCGGCCGCCCGCTCCCTCGACCAGCTCCGGAAGCCAGTTCCCGCAGCCCATGATGGGATCGATCCACTCGAGGCACGCGACGCGGGGGGCGGGGCCCGGGCGCGCCTGCGCCTCGGTCCGCAGCGCGTCGATCCGCTCTCTCTCGCGTCGCGCGTAGCTCGCGCCGCGTTCGGCCACCCCGCACCCGCGGCCGACGCGCTCGAAGTCGTCGATGACATCCGCGAGGGTGTTCGGCTCGACCGCGACGACCTCGGGCCGGTGCCCGGTCCAATCGGTGAGCGCGTCGCGCAGATCGCCGGGGGTGACCGCGCAGACCTCGCACTGCGTCTGGGTCAGGATCACGTCGGGCGCGAGCGCGCGCAGGCGCTCGGCGTCGACCCGGTAGACCGAGAGCCCGTCGCGCACGAGGGTCTTGACCCGCTCGTCGATCTCGGCACTGGGTGCCTCGATGTCCATTTTGGGAGTGGTCAGGACGGGGAGCGTCTCGACACCGAAAGGCCGGTCGCACTCGTGGGACCGGCCGACGAGGCGGCCGACCAGCCCCAGCGCCCCGGCGATTTCGGTCGTGCTCGGAAGTAGCGAGAGAATCCGGCCGCTCACAACGGCGGGGATTGTAGGGGAGCCGCGGGACCCCGCCTCGCCTGGCGCGCTTCGCGGTCGGCGACCCGACCGACGGTCAACCGACCCACCGGCCGACCGGCGAACGGGCCCGCCGGTGATCCGATGATTCGGCTCGTGAGGCCGGCGCCGGACCGCCGATCCACGCGTGAGCTGGCATTCGGGGGGGTCGCCGACATGCTACTCCCTCCCCATGCCTCCCGCGCTCTCACCCGAAACCGTCGAAGACCGGCTGCGACACTGGCCCGTCGCGCGTCTCGCGACGTTGCGCGACAGCGGGGCCGCCCACCTGGTCCCGGTGGTGTTCCACTGGGAAGGGTCCCGGTTGTGGATTCCGGTCGACGGAAAGCCGAAGCGCGACCGGGAGCTCGAGCGCGTGCGGAACATCGAGCGCGACCCGCGCGCGACGCTCCTCGTAGACGCCTACGGCGACGACTGGGCCGCTTTGTGGTGGATCCATCTGGAGGGGCGGGCGACGATCCGCCGCGACGAGGCGAGTGAGGATTTTGGCGACGCGGCAGAGGGCCTGCGTCGAAAATATCCGCAATATCAGGACGTGCCCTTGTTTCGGGGCGTGCCGACCTTGATCGAGATCACGCCCGAGCGCCAGACCTCGTGGTGCGCCCGGGACGGGTCCTCGGGGGGCTCCGAGGGCGCAAACGCAACCGACCCCCCGAACGGGGGACAGGGACGAGCGGAGACCGAGGATGAGTGAAGACGTCGCATTTCTGTGCCTCGGCGCCATGGGGGCGCCGATGGCCGGACACCTGGCGCGTGCGGGGCACCGGGTGCGGGTGTGGAACCGCACACGTGCGCGCGCCGAAGCGTGGTGCGAGGAGCACGGGGGGAGCGTCGCCGAGACCCCCGCGGCGGCCGCCGAGGGCGCCGCATTCGTATTCGCCTGCACCGGCAACGACGATGCGCTCCGCGAAATCTGCACGGGCACGGAGGGGGCGCTCGAGGCGATGCGCGAGGGCTCGGTCTTCGTCGATCACACGACGGTGTCGGCCACCGTCACCCGCGAACTCTCGGGCCCCGCGGCGACGCGCGGGGTCGCCTTCCTCGACGCGCCGGTGTCCGGGGGCGAAGAGGGCGCCAAGCGCGGCGCCCTCACGGTGATGGTCGGTGGCGACGACGGCGCCTTCGAGCGCGCGCGCCCGGTGATCGAGGCGTACGCAAAAGCCGTGACACACCTGGGCCCCTCCGGCGCCGGCCAGCTCACCAAAATGGTGAACCAGGTCTGCATCGCGGGCGTGCTCGAGGGGTTGTCCGAGGGGCTCTGCTTCGCAGAGCGGGCGGGTCTCGACCCGAATGCGGTCGTCGAGGCGATTTCTCAGGGCGCCGCCGGGTCCTGGCAGATGGAGAACCGCGCCGCGACGATGATCGAGGGCCATTTCGATTTTGGCTTCGCGGTCGATTGGATGCGAAAAGATCTGGGCATCGCCCTCGACGAGTCGCGCCGCAACGGCGCCGCGCTCCCGGTGGCGGCGCAGGTCGACACGTACTACGCGGCGCTCCAGGCCCGCGGGTTGGGCCGCGCCGATACCTCGAGTCTCATCGAACACCTTCGCAAACGAGAGGACATCTCCTGAGATGGCGGAGTTCGTCTACACCTTGCAGGACCTGCGCAAAGCGCTCCCCGACGGCCGCATGGTCCTCGACGGGATCACCCTGGCTTTTCTTCCCGGTGCGAAGATCGGGGTGGTGGGCCCGAACGGCACCGGGAAGAGCACGCTCTTGCGCGTGATCGCGGGGGAAGAACAGGAGTACGGTGGCGAGGCGCACGCCGCCGACGGCGTGCGGGTCGGCTTTTTGCCGCAAGAACCCGTGCTGCCGAGCGGAGAGACGGTGCGCGCCTGTGTCGAGGCAGGGGTGTCCGAGGTGCGCGATCTCCTCCGGGAGTTCGAGACCGTCTCCGCGCGCTTCGGCGAGGAACTCGACGACGACGCCATGAACGCGCTCATCGAAGAGCAGGCCGCGCTCCAGGACCGCATCGAAGCGGCCGACGGGTGGGAGCTCGAACGCCGACTCGATGTGNNTCGATGTGGCCATGGACGCGCTGCAGACCCCGCCCGGGGACAGCGTGGTGGACACGCTCTCCGGCGGGGAAAAGCGACGGGTGGCCCTCTGCCAGCTTCTGCTGCAGAAGCCCGACCTGCTGCTCCTCNNGACGCCGAGTCGGTGGCCTGGCTCGAGCGCCACCTCCAGGAGTACCCCGGCACCGTCGTCGCGATCACCCACGACCGCTACTTCCTCGACAACGTCGCCGAGTGGATCCTCGAGCTCGACCGCGGGCCCGGCATCCCCTTCAAGGGCAACTACTCGTCGTGGCTCGAGCAGAAGCAGGCGCGCCTGGAGGTGGAAGAGAAGCAGGCCTCCGCGCGCCGGCGCACCCTCCAGCGCGAGCTCGAGTGGATCCGCATGACCCCGCGCGCGCGCCAGGCCAAGGGCAAGGCGCGGATCCGGGGATTCGAAGAGCTTCGTGCGGAAGAGGAGCAGCGCCTGCCCGAAAGCGTGGAGATCCCGATTCCGCCCGGCCCGCGTCTCGGCGACGTCGTGATCGAAGCCGAAGGTCTCAGCAAGGGCTTCGGCGATCGCCTGCTCATCGAAGACCTGTCCTTCAAGCTGCCGCCCGGCGGAATCGTCGGCGTGATCGGCCCCAACGGCGCGGGCAAGACCACGCTCTTCAACATGATCGCGGGAACCGAGGCACCCGACAGCGGCACCTTGCGTCTCGGCGAGACGGTGTCGCTCGCGTACGTGGATCAATCGCGCGACGCCCTCGCGAGCGACCGCAATGTGTGGGAAGAGATCAGCGGTGGGGAGGAACGCATCGAGATCGGTTCGCGCGACATCGCGTCGCGGGCCTACGTCGCGTCCTTCGGGTTCCGGGGGGGCGATCAGCAAAAGCCCGTCGCGAAGCTCTCGGGCGGAGAACGAAACCGCGTGCATTTGGCCAAGATGCTGCGCAGTGGCGGCAACGTGCTGCTCCTCGACGAGCCGACCAACGACCTCGACGTCGACACCCTGCGCGCCCTCGAAGAGGCGCTGCTGGGCTTCGCGGGCTGCGCCGTCGTCATCTCCCACGACCGCTGGTTCCTGGACCGACCGCATCGCCACCCACATCCTCGCCTTCGAGGGCGACAGCCACGTGGAGTGGTTCGAGGGCAACTTCGAGGACTACGAAGCCGACCGGCGCAAGCGCCACGGCGACGACCCGGACGCACCCAAACGCTTCCGCTTCAAGAAGCTCGAGCGCTGAGCGGAGCCCGCGCCCCGGCGCCGCGTCTGTCGCCCGGTTCTAGCGGCCGAAGGCGTCGCCGATGCGGATGATTGCGGTCTCGACCCGCTCCCGACTGTTGAAGGCGGAGAGCCGGAAATAGCCCTCGCCCGCGGGGCCGAAGCCCGCGCCGGGTGTCCCGACCACCTGCGCCTTTTCGAGCAGCGCATCGAAGAAGGCCCAGGAACTGCCCCGCTCGGGAACCTCGAGCCAGATATAGGGGGCGTGCTCCCCGCCAAAGACGCGAAACCCGGCGGCGCCGAGCCCCTCGCGGAGGCGCTCGGCGTTCCCCATATAGAAGGTGACCTGTTCGCGTGTCTGCTTCTGACCCTCGGGGCTGAAGACCGCCTCCGCGGCCCGCTGGATCGGGTAGGGCACCGAATTGAACTTGGTGGCGTGTCGCCGGTTCCACAGCGTCGCGAGCGGCACTCGATCCCCGTTCTCAGCGCGGCCGGTCACCCCTTTCGGGATCACGGTGTAGGCGCAGCGCAGCCCCCGGTGAACCCCGCTCGCTTCGAGAAGCTGCGCATCTCGATGGCGCAGCGCTCGGCGCCGGAGATCTCGTAGATCGAACGCGGGAGATCCGGATCCTGGATGAAGGCGTCGTAGGCGGCGTCGAAGACGAGGAGCGCGTCGTGCTCGAGGGCCCACGCGACCCAGTCGGCCAGGCGTGCGCGGGTGGCCACCGAGCCCGTGGGATTGTTCGGCGAACAGAGGTACGCGACGTCCGCGTCGGCGCCGGCCGGCGGGTCCGGGAAGAAGCCGTTGGCTTCGGTCGCCGGGAGGTAGAGGATGCCCGCGTAGCGGCCGTCGTCGTCGGCAGCCCCCGTGCGGCCCGCCATCACGTTGGTGTCGACGTAGACGGGGTAGACCGGATCGGTCACCGCGATCCGCGCGTCCGGGGAGAAGATCTCCTGGATGTTCCCGCTGTCCTGCTTGCTGCCGTCCGAGACGAAGATTTCGTCC
>JABAHO010001905.1_pt2 | contig 18024 bp, 13 predicted proteins | sample 7062071 | NCBI WGS metagenome assembly JABAHO01 (sample SAMN14534356, study PRJNA622989) | marine sediment metagenome | biome: marine biome [ENVO:00000428]; feature: marine pelagic biome [ENVO:01000023]; material: deep marine sediment [ENVO:00002113] | place: India: Gulf of Kutch | collected...
AGCGACTCGACGCACTGGCGCATGCGCCGCCTTGGAATCCACGAACGGGTTCCGGTTCGGTACATGGATCTCGCCGAGTACTCGAACATTCAACGCATTCTCGAGGACGAGCGCCCCGACGAGATCTACAACCTCGCGGCGCAGAGCTTTGTCGGTGTGTCCTTCGACCAGCCCATCGCCACCACTCACAGCAATTCCCTCGGTGTGGTCCATCTGCTCGAAGCGATCCGGACCGTCGTCCCCGAAGCGCGCTTCTATCAGGCTTCGACCAGCGAGATGTTTGGACTCGCGCAGGAGACGCCGCAACGCGAGTCGACACCCTTCCGACCGCGCAGTCCCTACGGCGTATCCAAGGCCTACGCGCATTGGATCACGGTGAATTATCGAGAGGCTCAGGGCCTCCACGCGAGCTCGGGGATTCTCTTCAACCACGAGTCTCCCCGGCGCGGTCGAGAGTTCGTGACGCGCAAGATCTCCTTGGCCGCAGCGCGCATACGCGAAGGCCAACAGAAGAACGTCGCGTTGGGATCGCTCGACACGGCCCGCGATTGGGGTTTTGCCGGCGACTATGTCGAAGGGATGTGGCAGANNGTGTTGGCGACCGGGGCAAGCCACACGGTTCGCGAGTTCGCGGAGAGGGCCTTCGCGGCGGCGGGGATGCCGCTCCGTTTCGAAGGCGAGGGCGACGAGGAGCGCGGGATCGATCGCGACGGGGTTCCCCGTGTGGTCGTGGACGGCGCGTTCAAGCGCCCCGCCGAGGTGGAACATCTGCTCGGAGACTCCAGCAAGGCCCGGTCGGCTCTCGGTTGGGGGCCGCGGCACGATTTCGACCAGCTCGTCGAGATGATGATCGACGCCGACTGCCGCTGGGTGCGCGGAGAACTATCGTTCTGAGCGCGCGCGACGCGACCTGGGTCGCCGCCGTACTGAATCACGGCGCCTACGACGATCTCGAGATCTGTCTCGCTTCGGTCTTCGACCAACGACCGGACGCGTCGGCGGTCGAAGTCCTGGATACCGGCGTCGATCCGGCGCGCTTCGCGACGCTGGCTGCCCGGGAGCCGAGGGCGCGATGGGAAGCGGGGCCAAACCGGGGATATGCCGGCGGCGCCAATCACTTGCTGCGTGGAATCGATGACCGTCACCCGAATGCGACCTACGTCCTCCTCCTGAACCCCGATGTCCGATTGGATCCGGGTTTTGTCGAGGAATTGATCCGGGCCTCGGAGTCGGATGCGACGGTGGCCCTGGCCTGCGGGCGGTTGCTCCGACCCGGCCGCGAGCGCATCGATAGCGCCGGCATCGAGTTGCCGCGTCATCGCCGGCCCCGCGACCGCGGGAGCGAAGCCGTCGACCGGGGTCAGTTCGGCGTCTCCGAGTACGTCTTCGCGGCGAGCGGCGCGGCGATGTGGATTCGCCGTGCCGCGTTGCCCGACCTGGCGCTCGACGGTGAAGTCTTCGACGAGGAATTCTTCGTCTACCACGAGGACACCGATCTCGGATGGCGCGCGAATCGGCTCGGTTGGAAGGTGTTGTACGCGCCCGCCGCGACGGCGGTGCACGTCCGTGGGTGGCGGCGCGAGGAACGCTTTCGGGTGCCGGTCGCCGCGCGGATCCACTCCTTCAAGAACCACTATCTCCAGATCGCGAAAAACGAGCGCCTGCGGGACTTCGCGCTCAACCTTCCCTGGCTGCTCGCGTGGGAGGCCCTCCGCTTGGCCCACGCGTTGGTTCGCGACCGCGCACTGTTGCGCGGCTACCCCGCAGCGTGCCGGCGTCTCCCGTCGGCGTTTCGCAAGCGGCGACGCCTCGCCGCGAAACTCCGGTCGCGTGCCGCGAAGTAGCGAGAAGGGCCCGAATTCGCCACAGAACAGGCGATTCGCCAAACTCGCCCACAGGGGGCGCGGGGCGGAGGACAACGTGTTTCGGTCGATCAAGGGTTGGTGTGCAGCGACGCCAGTAGATCGCGTCCTTCGCCGTGCAGCGAGCGCCCAAGCGATCCGCCGCGCGCGTCGCTCTCGGCGCCCGTCCTTCGAAATCTTCGCTCCGCGGGGCCCCGCCGACGGACGCCTGGCTCCCGTCCTCGACGAATCCTCGACGGCGACCCCGACCGAGGTGGATTTCGTGCTCGCGAGCGGATCCGGGGTGTCCGTGGAGCGCAACCAGTTGCGCAACGCCGCGCTGTGTCTCGCACACCACGCCCTGGACTGGGTGGGTCTGGACGCGGTTCCCGGCGGGTCGGGTGAGGCCGCGGCGCTCGTGTCGGTACCCCGCTGGCGCTTGCACCAACAGGGAGGAGCGAGGCCCCCGGCCCCGGGGCGCGTCCTGCGCCTCCCCGAAATCGGCGCAAGCGATCGCGTCTCGAGTCTCCCGGGCTTTCCCCCGCCCTTTGAATCGGGCGCCGCGAACCCCTTTTCCGGACCGCGGGCAGAGCGGCCCTCACCGAGTTTTCGAGTGAGGGACGACGACCCGCGGCCCCTCGTGTTCGTTCTGCCCGCGGTCTTCGCGCGCGGCGGTGTGGAACGCAACCTGATCGAGGTCTTGCGGGAGCTCTCGGCCGAATACCGCTTTGTGATCGTGACCAACGAACCCGTGGGTGCCGACGGAAGCCTCCATCACCAGATCGGCGACCTCGCGCTCGCGGTGTACGAACTCGGCGCCCTGGCGCCGTCTTCGCTCCACCTCCACTTCCTCGAAACACTCCGCGACGCCTATGCCCCCGATCTCGTGTGGGTGTGCAACGGATCGCCTTGGTTCGTTGCACACGCTCGGTCGATCCGGAGGTTGTTCCACTCGATTCCGATCGTGGACCAACAGGTATACGACGACCGGGAAGGATGGATTCGCTTTTTTGGAGGCCGCCGCTTTCACGAGACCGATCGTTTCGTCGCGATCAATGCGAAGATCCGCTCGGCCTTCGTCGGGCGCTACTCCATCCCAGGTGAGAAGGTCGATCTCATTCACCATGGAATCGATGCCCGACGCTTTTGTCTCGGCACCGCCGAGCGTCTTCGACCGCGTCGCGCGGCGGGCGAGGGCAGGGCGCGGACCTTTCTCTTCGTGGGTCGCCTCGTGGCCCAAAAGCGTCCGCTAGAGTTTCTCGAATTGGCGCGACGCGCACGCGACCGGGGCCTCGCTGACGCCTTCGACCTCGTTGGAGAGGGTCCGATGCGGAGCGATTGCGAGGCATTCATCAAAACCCACGGTCTGGAGCGGGCGCGCTGTCTGCGACCCACGGATGCGATCGAGACCCACTACGCACGCGCCGACGGGCTGGTGGTGACGTCGGCGTACGAGGGCCTTCCGCTCTGCGTGCTCGAGGCGGCGGCGATGGGGCTCCCAGTGCTCGCCACCGATGTGGGTGAGATCGGAGGGGTGCTGGGCGATTTGGGGATCGGCACCGTCGTGGCGCCCGAGTCCGACGCCGCGACCCGCCGTCGGGTACCGGTTCTCCGCCACCCAGGCGGCGAAGAAATACCACGCGTGTTGGACACGTGCGCGCCGCGATCACGGCGTGTCCGAGCCTGCCCATGGTTGAGGCCAGCGAATCGGCGACATCCCTTTCGGTCGTGATTCCGACCCACAACCGCGCAGAAACGCTTCGCGAGACCCTCGATCGATCGCTGCGCTGCGCGGCCGGACTCGACATCGAGTTCCTCGTGATCGACGATGGGTCGAGCGATCACACCCGCGAAGTCGTCGCCTCTTTTGGGGACGCGGGAGGTCGCCTTCGATTCGAGTCGCTCGATCATGGGGGACCGGGGCGCGCGCGAAATCGAGGAGCCGCTCTCGCGACGAAAGACGCTGTCCTCTTCCTCGGGGATGACATCCAACCGGTCGACGGGCGCACCTTTGCCGCACACGCCGAGTATCACACCCGGCACCCCGCGCTCGAGCGGGCGATGCTGGGAAATGTCGTGTGGCCCCAATCGGACTCCTTTCCCGTGAATTTCGTGATGGCGCACGTAGCCGGGGAGGGCGGCGAACAATTCGGTTTCGCACACCTGGAGCCCGGGCAGCGTCTCGATTGGCGCTTTTTCTACACGGCCAATGTCTCCGTGAAACGCGCGATCGTGGATTGGGAGCGGGAGGGATTCGACACCCGATTCCACGCGGCCGCGTGGGAGGACATCGAGTTGGCCTATCGGCTGGCGAAATCGGGACGCCCGCTGCAGCTGGTGTTTTCAACCGACTCGGTCGGCACCCACCACCACCCGTTTTCGGTCCAGAGTTTTCTCGATCGGCAGGAACGGGCCGGCGCGATGGCGGCGACCTTCGTCCGGATTCACCCGGAGGCGGCTCGCGGCATCGGCGTGGCGACGCTCAACAAACGCCTCGAACGCTCCGACGCGCACCTGGATCACGCGATCGGAGATTTTCTCGCCGTGACCGAGGGGGTGTGCGCCTGGGCGCGTCTGCTCGAGCGCGGGCGTCGCCTGGGATCCCGGCCTTGGCACACCGAGCTGTTGCGTGCGGTGTTTCGCGTGCGCTTCCTTGAAGGCTATCTGACGGCCCCCGAAACCGAGGGAAACCTCGCCGCCGGGTACCAGTACGTGCTGGAGGAGCTCGACACGCTGCTCGCGGCGGGTGCCCGCGAGCACCTGTCGCCGGAAGTAGGGGAAGCCCTCGCGGCGCTGCGCGATCCGAGCGACCGATGGCGCGCTTGGGTCGCATTGCTGAAAGAGCGCGTGAAAGGCGCCCCGGGTGTCCCGCGGGTTCGGGCGCGGCTCCGGCGTATGCGCGCGTGGTCGGGTCGGCCATGAGCGACCCGCAATTCTCGGTCCTCATCCCGAGCTTCAACCACCGTCGATTTCTGGCAGAGTCCCTGCGCTCGGCGCTGCGTGCCCCAGAGGTCGCCGAGGTCGTCGTTGCCGATGACGGCTCGAGCGACGGGTCGAAGCAATGGCTCGATCATCTCGCGGAGCGATCCGTCCCGCGTCTTCGCGTGCTCGACACGCGGGGCAATGCGGGGGCTCACGCCCGACTGAACGAACTCGTCGGCGCGGCCTCGAACGATTGGGTTGCGGTGTTGAACTCCGACGATTGGTTTCTCTCGGGGCGGTTCCGCGCGGCCGGGATCGCCCGGCGGGCCCCGGCGACCCTGGTATTCGGCTACCTCCTCGTCGTCGACGGCGCCGGTCGCCCGCTCGGCCCCAAGCGCGCAGTCTTCGATCCCGAATACCCCTTTCCGGGCGAGTGGCGCGTGAAAGCGATGTTCTCGACGGGAGATCACCGGACGCTTCTGAGTCACCAGAACTACATCGCCTCGACGAGCAACATGATCTTCTCGAAGCGGCTCCATGCTGCCGTCGGGGGATTCCGCGGGTTTCGCTATGTCCACGACTGGGACTTCGCGCTGCGCTCGAGCCTGGAGGGGCAGGTCGTAGGAGTTCCCCATTTCCTGAGTGCGTATCGCCGACACGAGCGCAACACGATCGGCGAATCGAAGCGCGCGGTGGTGGCGGAAGTCCGGCGCCTCTTCGACACGATCGCGGGTGACTACCCCGCGTTCGGCAGCGACCAAGGAATCCGCAGGGCGCTGGACGCAAACCCCTACCTCTGCGGCGGCGAGGAGTTCTGGGGGTGAGCGAACGAGACGGTGCGCCGGCGCACGTAAGTGCGGCCGACCCGCGTCCCGGTCGGCGGGAGCTGCTGTTCTGGCTGCTCTTCTGCGGCGTTCTCGCCTTCGCCTTCCGCGACCTGCGGACCATCGGGTCGATGCCGCACCCCGGGCTCGATTCCTCCGAGGAGTTCTTCTTTTCCCCGTCGGCGGTTTCCCCTCTGCTGGTGGGTGTCCTCGCTGCGTGGTTTCTCTGGAATCGCCGGCGCCGCCTGCGATCGGCGCTCGGTCTTGCCCGGGGTTACGACCGGGTGATCGGCGGGTCGCTATGGTGTGTCGCCGCGGGCGTCTTCGCGTGGTCCCACTACGTCGAGGCGGCCCCGCTCCTCATCCCCTCGCTGATGGCGGCGCTGTTCGGTACGGCATGGATCGGTGGCGGACGCGCGGCGGCGAGCGCGATCCGCCGGCCGGTGTGGTTCCTGCTCTTCGCGATTCCGCNNATTCCGCTTCCCGCCGCGCTCTTGAATCAGATCCTCTACCCCCTCCAGGTCGCGACTGCGGACTTCACCGCGACCTTGCTCAGCGCGGTCGGAATCCACGCTGTGGCGTTCGGCGACCGCGTGTTTCGGCCCACGGCGGTCTTTCAGGTCATCGAATCTTGCAGCGGTCTGCGCGGGACGATCACCCTCGTGATGGCGGCGGTCGTCTACAACGAGCTCTTTCCCCGAGCGCCCCGCCATCAGCGCTGGCTGATCGCGACGGCGCCCCTGATCGGGATGGTGGCCAACGAGATTCGCGTCATCTCGATCGTGCTGAGCCCCTACTCCCAATTTGCGGCCGTGCACACCCTTCAGGGCGTGGTGGTGATCGCGCTCGGCGTGTTCGCGATCGCCTGGATGGACAGCGCGCTCTATCGAATCCTGGGAAGACCCGAATGGGTCCCCCTGCGGTGGCCAAAGCGTCGCCACCCGCTCGACCCGGCGTTTTGCGGCCTCGCGCTCGGCGGGGCGCTCGTCGTGGCGGTCGGATCGCTGGCGCTACCGACGTGGGAAGACCCTCGACTGGGCCGCGTCTCGCTGTCCCGGATCCCGAGTGCAGCGGCGGGGTGGAGGTCGGAGTCCCTCCCCCTCGACCAGCAGTTCCTCGGCACCGTTCGATACTCCGAATGGGTGCACCGTCGCTACACCCGCGGGACCGAAGAGGTGTTCTTGATGGTGGGGTCGGACACCCGCCTCGAACGCGAGGAGGACATCCTGTCGTTCAAGAGCGCGGTGCCGGGCTCGGGCTGGGAGGCGGTCGAACGGCGGCCGCGTCCCGACTGGCCGTGGGGGGCCTCCGCCCTGGGAGTGGAATTCACCAACCTCCACGCCGAGACCATGGTCTCGGTCACGTTCCAGTACGGGTTCGGCCGGCCCGGGCCCGAGGCGCTTCGTTCGTTCCTGGCGATCGACCGCTTCGATCGCTGGCGCCGGGAACCGGGCGTGGTGGTTCGCGTCGGGACCCTCGCGGAGCCCGCCGCTGGCGGACGCGACGCCGCAGAGGCGCGGTTGCGGGACTTTCTCGAGGCCTTTGGCCCCGCGATCGAAGCGGTGGCCCAGGGACGGCGACCCCGGTGAACTCCCACCGAGCTCAGGCCATTCGATCCGAGGCTCGCAACCCCCTTCTACTCGGGCTCCCGGCGTGGCGACACCGCTCCCTCGTACGGCGTCTCGCGTGGCGCCGCGTCGAAACGAAATTTCGCGGCACGGTGATGGGGATCGCCTGGACCGCGCTGATCCCGCTCTTGATGCTCGCGGTCTACACCTTCGTGTTTTCGGTCGTGTTCCGCTCGCGCTGGGGCGCGCAGACGCAAAGCGATGGCGACTTCGCGCTGTATCTGTTCTCGGGTCTCCTCATCTACGGGCTCTTCTCGGAGTGCGCCAACGCGGCGCCGCTGGCCCTCAAGAGTTACGGCCCGATGATCAAGCAGGTGCGGTTCCCGAGCGAAGTGGTGTCCTGGACCTGCCTCCTCGCCGCGGGATTTCAGTTCGCCGTGGGCTTCGCGGTGTTCGCCCTCGCGTATTTCGCGGTGAAAGGGATCCCGCCGGCGTCCTGGGTGTACCTCCCCGCGGTCTTGCTGCCGGTGGCATTGCTGAGCCTCGGCGCCGGCTGGATTCTCTCAGCGGTCGGCGCGGTCGTCGAAGATGTCGCACAAGTGGTCGGCGTGGGAACCACGGCGTTGCTCTTCTTGAGCCCCATCTTCTATTCAGCAGAGCGCATTCCAGAGGCATTTCGGGCCTACTACTTCGTCAATCCTTTCGCGCACCTCATCGGTATGTCGAAGGACGTGCTCTTCTCCGGTGTTCGGCCCGATTTGGGGGTTTTGACTACGATTACGATCGGCGCCTGGATCTTTGCTTGGCTGTCCTATCTCTGGTTCCGGCACGCGAAGGAATCGATCGCTGATGTCCTGTGAAGAGATCGTGATCTCCGCCAAGGGGCTCGGAAAGTCCTATCCGCTCTTCGACACCCGACGGGACCGACTCCGCTACGCAATGGGTGTGGGTCGGGAGCGGGTTCCGGCGTTCTGGGCGCTCAAGAGCTTCGACTTCGAAGTGGCGCGCGGGGAGAGCGTCGGACTCGTCGGGCGCAACGGGTCCGGAAAGAGCACGGCACTCGCCCTGATCGCGGGAACCCTGGCGCCCACCAAAGGGGAGGTCGAGGTTCGGGGGCGCGTGGCGCCCATTCTCGGTCTCGGGGTCGGCTTCAACCCCGAATTCAGTGGCCGCGAGAACGCCGAGATCAACGCGAGCATCCTGGGTGCCGCCGAACACGAAATTCGTTCCGCAATCCCGTCCATCGAGGAATTCGCGGGCATCGGCGAGTTCTTTGGCCGGCCGGTGAGGACCTATTCGAACGGAATGCGCGCGCGTCTCGCCTTCGCGGTGGCGATTCACACCCGGCCGGACATCCTGCTCATCGACGAAGTGCTCGCCGTGGGCGACGAGGCGTTCAAGCGTCGCTGCTTCGCAAAGATCGACGAGCTCAAGACCTCTGGCGTGACGACGGTCTTCGTCTCCCATTCCTCGAACCTGGTGGTCGAACTCTGTGACCGCGCGGTTCTCCTCGAACGGGGCGAAGCGGTCCTCTCCGGAGATCCCAAGGAGGTCGTGGCGCGGTACCAACAGCTCCTCTACGCCAGCCCGGCCCAGATTCCGGCGATCGTGGAGGGGTTCCGGCGCGGGGGCGATCCGCAGGATCCCGCATCCCCGCGAGTCGGGACGGCCGTGGCAACGGCTTCGAGGGTGGGGCGTCTGGATCCGGACCTCCGCCCACTCACGACCTTCGCCTACGAGTCCCGCGGCGCGCGGATCGAGGATGCGCGGATTCGGGATTCGCGGGGAGAGCCGGTCAACATCGCGCCGCAGTCCGCACCGCTGTGGTTCGAGTACAGCGTCGTGTTCGACCGGGACGCGATCGGCGTGCGATTCGGAATGCTGATCAAGCTCGCCTCTGGCGTCGAGATCGGAGGGCAGGTGAGTCACCCACCCACCGCCGAGGCGCCGACCATCGCGGCGGGGACCCGCGCCCGGGTGCGCTTCTCGTTGCGAGGGGCGCTGTCCCCGGGGACGTATTTTCTGAACGCGGGCGTTCGCGCCAAGGGAGACGAGGGCGAAGACTTCATCCACCGTGTGATCGATGTGGCGATTCTTCGCGTCGAAGCGGGAGACCCGACGCGCGTCACCGGAATCGTCGATCTCATCGAAGATGACGCGGAGCTCTCCTTCGAATCCGTCGCGGACGTGAGTGCCGCGACCGCGGCGGTCGGTGGATGACGGGGGGATCCGCAACGCCGCGGCGGGCCGTCTTCGTGGTGGGTATGCATCGGAGCGGGACCTCGCTGGTCAGCCGACTCCTCAGTCTCTACGGGTTCGCGCTGCCCAACACGCTCATGCCGGCGGGACCGCACAATGAACAGGGGTATTTCGAATCCCAACGGATCTTCGAGGCCCATCAGGAGTTGTTCCGTGAACTCGGTAGTGAATGGGATGATCTGAAGGATCCGCCGCGGAGCTTCTATGAGGGGCTCGGCGAGTCGCCGTGGCCCGCGCGCTTTCAGGAGCTCGTGCTGGACGAGTTCGGGTCCAGTGGTGATTTCGTCCTCAAAGACCCCAGGATTTCGAGGCTCCTGCCGCTGTGGCGCCGAGTGATGGACCACCTCTCCATCGAGCCCCTCTTTGTCACGATGGTTCGCGACCCCGAAGAGGTCGCCGCCTCGCTGCGCGCCGCCCAGGGCACTCCCGTGATCCGCGGAACTCTGCTTTGGCTCCGACACCAACTGAGCGCCGAGCGCGAGACGCGCGGCCGCCCGCGCGTCTTCGTGCACTACGACCGCTTGACCGCGGATTGGCGCACGGAGATGGAGCGGGTGATCGCGACGTTGGGTCTGTCCAATACGATCTCGGAGGAGGGCGTGGCGCGCGCCGACCGCTTCGTCGACCGAGACCTGAAACACCAACAGCGCAGCGGCAAACTCGGCGAGGTCCGCTCCCGCGGCTGGATCGCATCGGTGTATCGGCACCTTTGCGAGGCCACGGAGGCGGACCCATCGGACCCGCTGTACGCCACGGCGAGCGAGTGGTTCGACGATGTCACCGCGGAACTCGATTTCGCCGAGGCGGCGTACTCCGAGCTCTCCGATTCGAAGCGCGCCGAGTGGCCCCGGGCCCAACCCGAGCGAGATCGAGCGAATCGTGAATTGGCCGACCTGCGCGAGGTCCATGAGGACGCGAAGCGGGAGGCAGCGGATCTGGAAGGGCGGCTCGCGGTCGAGGAGAGACGCGCCCGCGAACGCGCATCGGAGGTACGCGAACTCCGGGCGGAGATCGAGGAGCGGGAGAACCGGCTGCGTCGCCAACTCGACACCATCACGCGCTCGGAACGAGCCATGGGCGAATTGGTCGATCGCATGGAGGACCGTGAAGCCGAAACGCGGAGGCTCGAGCGAGAGCTCGCTTCGGAGCGGAGCGATCTGGCCCACGCCCTCGAGCGTCTCGAGGCGGCGGAGAGCGCGCTCGAGGGCGAGCGGCGGAATGTGCTCGAGCGCGACCTGCACCGCCGTGTGCTCCGTCGAAAACTCGCGATGGCCGAGCGTCCCTGGACCACGCGAGCCGCCGCCTGGGCGGGGCTGTCCGAGAAGGATGAAGAAGCGCAGTGACCCGTCCTTCGCGTCTTCGCCAGATCCTGCGCCTCGTGTACTGGACCCTTACGTTTCAGCTCCCCGCGCGAATCCGCGAGAAGCGGACCGTGGCGGCGATCTGGGCGAGCGGCCTCTTCGATTCCGGCTACTACCTCGAGACCTACGGGGATGTCGTCGCGTCGAGTCTCGATCCGGTGACCCATTACGTGCGACACGGCTGGCGCGAAGGGCGCAATCCCTCCGCCGTGTTCGACACCCGCTACTACCTCGCGGCCAATCCCGATGTCGAGGCGTCGGGGCGCAATCCCTTGGAACATTTCATCCACTCTGGGGCCGGCGAATGTCGTTCCCCGAATGCGGAGCTTGATCTGGCGGGCTACGTCGGCGCCAATCCCTTCATCGCCGAGAGCGGCATCAATCCGCTTCTCCACTACATCGAGGTCGGTCCACAGGGACCGAGGCGCTCATCGGCGCGTCCGTTGCAGGGCTCGATCGACGACGCCTCGTCATGGGGCGTGCGCGGATGGCTCCGCAACCCCGAGGCGCCGGAACGACCCGTCGTCGCCGATGTGTTCGCGAACGATTCCCTGGTCGCGACCGTCCTCGCCAACCGGTTTCGGGGCGACCTCGAGGGACGCCTCGCGGGAGACGGCTACTGGGGTTTCGTATGGGATGCTCCGCCGGTGTTCGCCGAGACCCGCGGACAGGAGATCGTGGTGAGGCCGCGCGGCGGGGCGGCCTCGGTCCGGAACAATGGTGTTCGTGTCTCCTCGCTCGTCCGCGCGCAGGATCCCCCGTGGCGTCGCGCGCCCGCGNNGCTTCCGGTGCGTCGCGCGCGGGAACCGGAGCCCCAGCCTTCGATCGAGCTCATCGTGTTGAACCTCAATGGTTCCCACTGGCTCGAGCGCTTCCTCGAGAGCTTCGCCGAATACAATCGGTGGCCCCGGGCTCAGGTCACGATCGTCGACCACGGTTCCACCGACGAGAGCGCAGCGGTCGTCGAACGCTACGCGAATCGCGTGGAGATCCACATGGAGGCGCGGGGGGAAAACTACTCTTTCTCCGCGTCCAACAATTACGCCGCAACACGCAGCAAGGCCGACATCGTCGTGTTCGCGAACAACGATCTCCGTTTCCGAAGCGACCCACTCGCNNGTCGATCGGAGTCCGGCGGGCGATTCGACGATCGCGATCCAGCATCTGGGAATTGGCTTCGATCGATTCCGACGCCCGCGCCAGGATGGCGCAGACGCCGTCCCCACCCCTTTCGAAGTGCGGGGTGTGGCCGGGACGGAAACCTGGGACGGGCGGATCGTCGAGACACCCGCCGTGACAGGCGCCTTCCTCGCCATGCGGCGCGAAGATTTTCTCTCGCTCGGGGGATTCGACGAGGACTACTTCTACGGATACGAAGACGTCGATCTCTGTCTCCGCGCGCGCCTGGGTGGGGCGGGAAAGGTGGTGTGCGCGAACGATCTCTCGATCGAGCACGACCGAGCCGGGACCCGAGGACGCCCGAATCCGGAGCTCGCCGCTCGACATCGCTCCAACCGGGAGCGTTTCGCCTCCCGCTGGGGATATCCGCTGCGCCGAAGCATGCGGCGGGACCTCGGCGACCGGCCCGGCTTTTGGGGCCTCACGCCGACCCGCATCGGATTTGCCGTGAGCGACGCGAGCGAAGAGACACGCGCGGGCGATGTATTCACCGCCTTCGAGCTCGCCCGGGCTCTCGAGCGGAACGCCGGCGTCGAATGCGTGATTCTCCCCCGGACACAGGACTGGTACGAAGCGGGGGGCCTCGATGTCCTGGTGTCGATGGTGGTCGGGTACGACCCGCACCAGATTCGCGACGCCGCGCCGCACCTGCTGCGCATCGCCTGGGTTCGCAATTGGTTCGAGGAATTTGCCGCCGACCCGAACGCAGGGGGCTTCGACCTCGTCTGGGGNNTCTGGGGCGCTTCGGAGCGAGCAGCGGCGTACCTCGGCGAGGCGCTCTCCAAACCGGTCTCGCTGATGCGGATCGCGACCGCGTTCGACCGCTTTTCGGGCGGGGCGTTCGATCCGAGTCTCGCTTCGGACTATGTCTTCACGGGCCACTACTGGTCAGATCATCGGGATGTGATCGACATGCTCGGCCACCGCGCGTTGCCCTATCAGGGCAAGATCTTTGGGGGAGGTTGGGAGCAGGTCGACGCCCTTCGCGAGTTGTCGCAGGGGCCCTTGCCCTATTCTTCGAGGATGCCCGACGTCTACGCGAGCACCCGGATCGTCATCGACGACGCCAACCGCACGACCAAACCCTGGGGTTCGGTCAACAGCCGCGTGTACGACGCCATCGCGGCGGGCGCGCTCGTGGTGTCCAACGGCCAGGCCGGGAGCGAGGAGGTGTTCGATGGCCTCCTCCCGACGTTCTCCGATGGCGCGGAGTTGTCGGAGCTCCTCACGCGCTTTCTCGAAGACGACGCGCTGCGCCGCAGGACGGTCGCGGAGCTGCGCGCGAGGGTGGCGGACGAGCACAGCTACGAGCGTCGGGCCCAAGAGGCCTGGGGCCAGATCCGTGCCGCGTTCTCAGAGCAACTCCGCGTCGCGATCAAGATTGCGACGCCACGCGAGGCCGGTCGCGAAGAGTGGGGCGATTATCACTACGCCGTCGCCCTGAAACGCGCGCTGGACGCGATCGGATGGAGCGCGAGAATCGACACCCGGGATCAGTGGGAGCGACCCGAGAGTGCGGGAGATGACGTCGTCCTGGTGCTCCGCGGCCTCGAGGCCTACACGCCGCGAGAAGACCAGATCAATCTGATGTGGATGATCAGCCACCCCGATCGGGTTCCGGACCCCGAAGCCGAGGCCTTCGATCACGTCTTTGTCGCCTCACAGACCTATGCCGAGGCGCTCGGACGCCGGCTGTCCACACCCGTAGAAGCACTGCTCCAGTGCACCGACCCCGGCCGCTTCTTCCCGGACGCGGCTGCAGACCGACCCCGGCGCCGAGAGGGCGTGGTATTCGTCGGGAACTCGCGGAAAGTGTTCCGCAAGGCGGTCCGCGACGCGCTCGAGGCAGACATCCCGATTCGCGTCTACGGAACGAACTGGGAGGGGCTGATCCCGGATCACGTCATCGCGGGACAACACATCGAGAACGAGCACCTGCGCGAGGTGTATTCCGGTGCGACTGCGGTGCTCAACGACCACTGGGACTCGATGCGGGAACGGGGATTCTTGTCGAACCGCCTCTTCGACGCCGTGGCGAGCGGAGCCCGCGTCATCTCGGATCCAGTGGCGGGGTTGGACGAGGTCTTCGGAGACCGCGTCTGGACCTACGACACCCCGGACGAGCTTCGCGATCTCGTAGGACGGGCGGAACAGGAAGACGGGGGCGTCGGCCTCGAGGCCGCCGAAGCGGTCCGAACGCGGCACGGTTTCGCCCAACGCGCAGCGCGGATCGCGACGGTCGTACGCGCCCTCGACGCGGTGCGGCGCGAAGGGGTCCCTCATGGCTGAGATCCCCGCAGAATTCCCCTATCCCCCGAGCCGCTTGCTCTTTATGGACGGCGACGTCGAAACGATGCGGCGCAACGCCGAGCTTCTGATGGACCCGCTCCGATCCCGGCACCTGCTTCCGGGCCAAGGTGGGTTGATCTATGACCTCGGTTGCGGCTACGGACGCGCCGCTTACTGGCTCGCCGAGTCGGGTTATGCGGGGCGGTACTTCGGTTGCGACATTCTGCGGTCGCACATCGATTGGCTCAAACAGAACCTTTCGCCCGCTACGCAGGGTCGATTCGAGTTCGCGCACCTCGATGTTCGCAACGACCGCTACAACCCGACCGGCGCTGTACCCGCGGGCCAGGCGCGACTCCCCGAGGCGGCTCGAACGCCGGATCTCGCCACCGCGTTCAGCGTGTTTACACACATGTATCCAGACGAAATCCGACACTACCTGGAGGAGTTGTCCGCGCGGATGGAGCCGGGTTCCGTGTTATGGGCGACGTTTTTTGCGTGGAACGACGAGGCTGCGCGCGGTGTGGAGGAGGGCCGTTCGGCCTATTCGATGTCGCATCGGCTGAACGCGTACTGTCGCTACCACGACGCCGCCGATCCGCTGCACGCGATCAGTTTCCAGGAAGAGTGGATTCGGGAACAACTGATTGCCGCCGGCTTTTCCCTTCGGGAGTGGCTCCCCGGGGCGTGGTGCGGTCGGGGCGCCGACCGCGAAACCTACCAGGACACCGTCGTGGCAGAGAAAGCGTCTCGTGGCTGAACAACCCGCAATCCGGCGTCTCCACGTGGGCTGTGGTCCGCATCATCATCTCGCAGACTGGTGGAACGTGGATATCCGATCCTTCCCCGGCGTCGATCAGGTGTTCGACGTAACGATGCCGTGGCCCTGGACGAGCCTCGAGCTCGTCTACGCCGAGCATTTCTTGGAGCACCTCGGGCCCTCGGACGCCGTGCGCTTTCTATCCTCCGCGCATTCGGCCCTCGGGCGAGACGGGAGGATTCGGCTCTCCACACCCGGGCTCGAATGGGTCCTGCGAAGCCACTTCTCGTTCGAGGACGACCCCGACGCCGCCCGTTCCGAAACCTTCGCGACCAACCGCGCGTTTCACGGATGGGGCCATCGCTTTCTCTACTCGCGGGCGACGCTCCGTTGGGTCCTCGAGGGCGTCGGGTTTCGACAGATTCAATTCTTCGAGTACGGCGAGAGCGACACGGAAGCGCTCCGGGGTATCGAGAAGCACGGCGGCTACTCCGTTCGCGAGGGTTATCCGAGCGTTTGGATCGCGGAGGGACGCGCTCAGGGCCAACCCGTCTCGGTCGACGCCGCCGTGGAATCGGAAATTCGTGAGCATTTCGAGCGCTACGTACAGGCAGGGCATTGAGACGTCGGTGTGTCCGCTCCGGGAAGGACTGTGTCCTAGATCACTCCCTGGCTCTGAAAGGACGGCGGAGAGGCCCTGTGGGGAGCCGATACGCATTTTGGCGGCAACTCACGTGCAAACTGTGTGCACAACGAGTGACGCTTGGATGAAAAAACGGTCAGGAAGCCAGCGCGGGCCAAACAAAGCCGGGCGTCAGGGGCTACGTTCTACACCGACGGACGCGGTGAGCCGACGGGCAGAATGGCGCCCCGCGCGATCGATCCGCGAATAAGAGAAAGTGGAGAACACTTTGATGAAGACACCGACCAAGCTGAGTTGCTTTGCGGTCTCGCTTTCGTTTCTGATAAACGCCGGTACCGCGTTCGGAGGCCCCGCGTCTCCCGGAACCACGCTCTACACACCCGACCTCAACGGAGATGATCGGGCGGACATCGTCATCGAGAATGACACCACCGGATTTACCGTCGGACGCCACCTCGACGGCCTCGGCGCCGCGACCTCCGGCACCGTCGCGGGAACCAACATCGGCGCGAATTTCGTCACCGAGACCTACACCGATCTGAACGGCGACGGTCAGTCGGACAAGGTGGTCCGTAGCCAGGACACCGGCTTCTCGGTGGCGTTCATCACGGATACCGACGGGTTCGCAACAGCCGATTCCGGGCCCATTGCGCTCACCAACGCCGGGTATGTGACCTCGGGCTTCCCGGATCTGAACGGCGACGGGCGCGCGGATAAGATCGTGGAGGAAACCTCCAGCGGCTTCTCGGTGGCGTTCCTCACTTCCGCAAGCGGCATCGGATTCGACTCGAACGGTGCGATTGCCGGCACCAACGTCGGGGCCGGGTATACAACCGTCGGGTATCCCGACATGAACGGCGATGGCAATGGCGACAAAGTCGTCGAACACACCTCCGGATATTCGGTGGTGGCGTTGATGGACGGCCTTACCGTGCTCGACCAGCAGCCGATCGCCGGGACCAATGTCGCCGCCGGGTTCTTCACCGCGGGGTTCCCCGATTTGAATGGTGACGGCCTAGCCGACAAGGTCGTCGAGAACTCGGCGAACGGCTTCTCGGTCGGGTTCATCACGGACACCGACGGCTACAGCGTCGCGAGCGCCGGTGCGATCGCCCTGACCAACCCCGGCTTCACGACGGTCGGCTTCCCCGATCTCAATGGAGACGGGCGCGGTGACAAGGTCGTCGAGGACGATGCGACCGGGTTCACGGTGGCGTTCATCACGTCGGCGGGCGGCCTGGGCTTCGACAGCAACGCGGCCATTCCGAGCACACCCGTGGGATCCACCTCGTCCTTCGCCGATATCAATGGCGACGGCAACGCGGACAAGATCATCGAAGATGGGAGTGGCAATGTCACTGCGCACCTGATGGACGGCACTACGGTGCTCGATTCCGGGNNCCGGCCACCACCGCGGGATTCTCTCGCGTGGACTGGCTGGCGCCCTGGCTTCCCTGATCCCGAGAGCGATCTCGGCTCACAACGAGGCGTCCCTTGGGGCGCCTCGTTTTTTATTGGGGAAGGACGACCTCCAGCGCACTTCGGACATCATCGACCAGGCGGATCGCGAGTCCCTCCAGGATCTCGCTGGGAATGTCGTGGAGATCTTTTTCGTTGCGTCGCGGTAGGACGACGGTGCGAATTCCGGCGCGGTGCGCCGCGAGGAGCTTGTCCTTGATGCCGCCCACGGGCAGCACCTTGCCGCGCAGCGAGATCTCGCCGGTGAGGGCAACATCGCCGCGGACGGGCGTGCCCGAGAGCAGGGAGACGAGGGCGGCGGTAAGGGCGACCCCCGCCGACGGTCCGTCCTTGGGGACCGCCCCCGCCGGAACGTGGAGATGAATCTCCCCCTCTGGCACCTCGATGCCCAGGGATTCGGCGTGGGTGCGCACCCAGGACAGCGCGGCCTCGGCCGACTCGGACATCACGTCCCCCAGCTGTCCGGTGAGTCGCAGACGCACACCCTTGCCGCCCGGAACCGCCGTCGCTTCGAGAAAGAGGATCTCGCCACCCGCCGAGGTCCCTGCGAGGCCGACGGCGACACCCGCCTGCGTCATGCGTTCCGCGACTTCGGGCTGGTGGGGTGGAGCACCCAGGGCGTCCTTCAAGAACGCGGCGTCGATCGCGACCGGGCCCGTATCGCCCTCGGCGACACGCCGGGCGACCTTCCGCATGAGAGCGGCCAGCTGACGGTCGAGGTTTCGCACGCCGGCTTCCCGGGTGTAGTCACGGACAAGGGCGTCGAGCACCGCGTCCTCGAGGATCACGCTCGCGGGTTCGAGTCCGTGGGCTTCGATCTGCTTCGGGACCAGGTGGTCGCGGGCGATCGCACCCTTCTCGAGCTCCGTGTAGCCGGGGAGTTCGAGGACCTCCATTCG
>JABAHO010010643.1_pt1 | contig 18008 bp, 17 predicted proteins | sample 7062071 | NCBI WGS metagenome assembly JABAHO01 (sample SAMN14534356, study PRJNA622989) | marine sediment metagenome | biome: marine biome [ENVO:00000428]; feature: marine pelagic biome [ENVO:01000023]; material: deep marine sediment [ENVO:00002113] | place: India: Gulf of Kutch | collected...
GGAACAAGAAACAGTGCCCGATAGAACCCCGCGTTGATGCATGCCTTACCCAGCATGGCAACGAACGCGGTCGTACCTACGATTCCATACCCGAAAATCACGGTGGCCGGAGTCGAGTGAAGCTCCGATGTGTAACGCTGGCCCAAGCGATGGAATCGCGCCCCCTCGATCTCACCCGCTCCGAGGATCATGTGCTGGGGATGACGCAGGAGACGGTCATAGCCCCGAACCTCGGCGAAGTTGTCGGATTCGTTCTTCTCGGTCACCTCGAGGCGGGTTTCAAGTCGAGCGAGAANNACACCGAGTAGCACCACCCCGCCGACTGCGACTGCCGCCATCTGGGGCCTCCGCACCGCGACCAGTACCAGGAGGGGAATGACGGCCGCGTACGCCGCTCGCGACAACGTGACACTCACGAGAAGAATCGCGCTGAGCGAAACCGCCGCGCCCATCCAGCTTGGCAAGCGAACGTTTGTGGCGCAGACGAAGAAAATGGAGGCGGAGAGGAGTGTCCAGTAACCCAGCTGATTGGGGTTGTTGAAGAGCGCGGAGCCGCGGAGCGACTCCGAGCCGAGCGTGAACAGCAATACGGTATGGACGAACATCGAGACCGCGGACCCGACACCCAGCCACCACCAAAAGCGCTCCCCCCACCAGGCCTCAAGGCGGAGCATGGCGACCAAGACCAGCGCGTTATAGACGTAGTAGAATCCACTGAGTGGTATTTCCCACATCTCAAGCAGAAACATCCAGAACACATTGACCGTGAGTGCGTAGATGGCGAAGACACCCACCCACAGGGCGACCTGGCGTTGGGGTGGTCGGAGGGGTGCCGGTGAAGCGAGGAACATTAACCCGACAAGGCCCATCATCAAAAAATCACCCGGCTGGGGCAGTCCGCTCTGGAAGAAGTAGACGGGCTTGAGGAGCAGAAACCCTGCCAGCAGGAGCAGCAAGGTGATTCCGACGGCGGAATAGGACGCCGGATGGGAGGAATGGGCGGCGGACGACGTCATAATCGTAAAATGNNGGTTGCTTGGAGCCGTCGAGCCGTCGTAGTCTAGGGCGACAAAACAATACCGTGTTTGATTTTTTTTCGGCATCAGCCGCTGACCGGGTCCCCCGCACATGCCCTCCCTCAGACCATCCCAACGGGTCCTCCCGGACCGTCGCGCAACCGACACCGAACTGCGACGTGTTGAGAGGAGCCTGAATCGGTCTCGGTCAGCCGCATACATTGCCTCCAGGTTGCCGGTTTGGTGCCTGATGGGGATTCACACCGTCGTTTTTGCTGCGACCTACGTGTCCTCGTACGCACTCCCATTTGATTTCGCGATCCCCGGTCATTTGTGGAACGTCTTGTGGGCCTCTCTTCCCTGGGTGATCGCATTCAAGTTTGGCGCCTTCTATGCGTCGGGTGCCTATCGAAGTGACTGGCGGTTCACCACATTCCCCGATCTCCTCGCGCTCGCCGCCAGTTCGACCGGCGTTCTGATCGGACTCTTTCTGATCGACATCGTCTTCGTGCCCCGCGCGAGTATCCCGGGCTCCGTTCTGATCCTGGATTGGCTGCTGAGCATTGTGGTCCTCGGGGGATTGCGTTCACTCGCTCGCTTCGTCCGCGAATACCTGATCTCCCGCTCGCGCAAGGGCGCGCTCAGGGTCGCGGTGGTGGGAGCGGACGATCGCGCGCTGGCGCTCGCCCGGCTCGTTCGAAGCACACAGGCGCGCCGCCACGTTGCCGGCTTCCTCGAACTCGGCTTCTCGCGGCCCGGCGCGCGTCTGTCGAACCTACCCGTCGTCAACCGACTCGCAGCGCTGCAACCGCTCAACGAGATCCTCGTGCCGGAAGACGGCGTTTCGGGGTCGGACCTGCGCGAAATCCTCGTCGAGGCCAGCACGTTGGGGGTCGCCGTCAAGATGGTCCCGGCGGTAGGAGAGATCCTCGACGGTGAACACGGTATCCGAGTGCGCGAAGTCGAGATCAACGATCTACTTCACCGGGACGCCGTGGAGCTCGACCGCGAAGACCNNTATCGGTTCCGAGATTGTTCGTCAGCTGGTCAAAATCAGACCGTCGAGATTGGTCCTTGTGGACCAGACCGAGTCGGGATTGTTCAATCTCGAGCAGGAACTTCTCGACGCCGGCGTGTCCGGAATCGAGATCTATGTCGGCGACGTGGTGGACGAAGAACGCCTCCGGCAGATCTTCTCGATCCACAAACCGGATGTCGTGTTCCACGCAGCCGCCTACAAGCACGTCCCCATGATGGAAGACAACCCAGGGGAGGCCGTGCGCAACAACATCATCGGGACCCGGCGGGTAGCCGAAATGGCGCACGAGTTCTCTGTCGATCGCTTTGTCTTGATCTCCACGGACAAAGCCGTCAATCCAGCAAGTGTCATGGGCATATCGAAGTGGTTCGCTGAGCGCTATGTGGAGGCCCTCGGTCAGGTGTCGAGCACTCGCTTCGTCACCGTTCGATTTGGCAATGTGCTGGGTTCGAGCGGCAGCGTGGTCGAGATCTTCCGTGAGCAGATCCGCCGCGGCGGCCCGATCACGCTCACCCACAACGATGTCAGCCGATTCTTTATGACGATCCCAGAAGCCGCTCAGCTCGTACTGCAGGCCTCCGCCATGGGGAGCCAAGGAGAGATCTTCGTGCTCGAGATGGGCGAACCCATCCGGGTGTCCGACCTCGCGAGGGATATGGTGCGATTGTCTGGGGTCCCTGAAGGCGAAATCGAAATCCGGGTCACCGGGTTACGGCGCGGGGAGCGAATGCACGAGCAGCTGTTCTCCGAGGACGAGAAGCTCCTCCCCACGACCCATCCGAGTGTTCGCCTGGTGCAACGGACGGCGGCAGATCTCTCCGACGTCACGCGGGACATCGAACAACTCGCGGATCTCGTCTATGCGCCGGCGGACGAGCTTCGGTCCCGTCTGCATAGCCAGCGCTCTATGCGCGAAGTTGCCTAAGAGTCGCCTGCGGTCGCATCGAACGCATTTCGTGCCCGAGCAGCGAGGTAGATTGGCCTCGCTAGAGTGTAGGAGCAAGGGCCGGTTTCGAAATTTTGCCTGAAGAGCGGCGAAGCGCATGATCGACTCCAATAACCTTCCGTCTATGGGCAACGACGATCTCGCATTCGTTCGTCGCGTCCTACACCGAAGGCTCGGACTCTTCCTCGGAATTTTCGGGGGCATCATTGCGCTGGCCCTGGCATACACCGCGTTGCAGTCGGAGACCTACACCGCGCAGGCGCTGATCCTGATCGAGCCCCCGAACGTCCGACCGCAGGCCTTGGACGTTTCGACATTGGATTCCAATGCGGCACCCAGGGGCGGTCCCGACTACTACAAAACGCAACGCGAGATCCTGGCCAGCCGAAACGTTGCGAGCTCGGTCATCGAAACGCTTGGGATCGAGGGAAGCGATCTCGTCGCGCCCTCCCGGTTCNNTCCAACGACACCGGCGCGCATCGTGGATCTCTACGACGAGCACTGCGATGTAGTGCAGATCGCAGAGACTGGTCTCGTGTACCTCCGCTTCACGTCCCTTGACCCGGAGTTGTCCGCCCGCGTCGCGAACGAGCACGCGAACGCCTACATCGCCTTGGGATCGGCGCGATACGCGTCGGCGACCGAGGGGGCCCGCGAGTTCCTGGCGCGAACACTCGGCGACCTCCGCGACAGAATCCATGAATCGGAGACGACTCTCGACTCTTATCGTCAGACAGAACAAGTCNNACCAAATCAAGGTCATCGAACAAGGCCGTCTCGACCTTCTTCCCGAAGCGTTCGAGTCGCCGATCATCATCTCGCTGCGGCAAGAGCTGGCGGTGGCGGAAGCGGACTACCGCGCGGGGGCCGAGCGCTACCAAAGTTCAGCGCTGATCGCCGACCGCCTCGCGCGTGTCGAAGCGGTGCGAGAACGCCTCCAGATCGAGATCAATCGAATGGCGGAGACGCTGCGATCGCAATTCGAGATCGCGAAGTCGCAGGAAGCGGATGCACGGCGTCGTGTTGAGGCACAAAAAGACGAAGCGGTGCGGCAAAAGCGCCTCAACGCGCACTACGCAATTTTGGAGCGCGAGGTCTCCGCGAACCGCGACATCTACGAAACAGTTCTTTCGAGGCTCCGTGAGATGGAACTCGCCGCGCAAGCGAGTTCGTCCAACGCCTTCGTCGTTGACCCCGCCGAGGCCCCCTCTGGCCCCACAAGCCCCAACCTCTTTCGCAACCTCGTGCTGGCATCTCTCCTCGGCTTGACTCTCGGCGCGGGAGCCGCCGCGGGTGCGGAGCTCTTTAGCTCGCGCATCAAGGGCCCCGAGGATCTCGAGCTACTCGGCCTGCCCTTGCTTGGCCTGGTTCCCGATATGCGCCAACTCGGAAAGCTTCAGCTGGGTTCGATCTCCCGGCGGAACAAGGCCAACGGCGAACTGAGCCCCGGGGCCCTCGCGCGCGGCGACCACAACCATGGCTCGGCGCCCAACGGAAACGGTTCAGCGATCAAGGCTGCAGGACACGACCGCTGGCGAACCACCGCGATGGACGCCTACCGCTCGATCCGAACGAACATCCTTCTTTCGCAGGCAGGCGAACCCCCGAGAACGTTGTTGTTCACGAGTTCCACCCCCGGCGAGGGCAAGACCGCCACGTTGCTGAATACGGCCGTCATGTTCGCTCAGACGGGCGCCCGGGTGGTCGTTGTCGATGCGGATCTGCGGAACCCGACCTGTCACGAGGTTCTCAAGATCGACTCCCAACCGGGCCTGAGTGACGTCCTGACACAGGGTGTGCAACTGGAAGAAGCTCTGCGGGTGACGAACTCGGCGATGAGCATCATTCCCGCCGGTCAGACCCCGCCGAATCCCGCCGAATTGTTGGGCTCCGCGAACATGCGGGACCTACTCACTACGCTCGCCAAACAATATGAATTCGTGCTGGTCGATTCCGCGCCGCTCTCGGTACCGGACACCGCACCTCTCTCCGCCTTCGTGGATGGCGTTCTGCTCGTCGTCGACCAGACGAACGCCTCTCGGATGCAACTCCGGAATGCGGTCTCTCAACTGGGTTTTGTGCGCGCGCCCGTGCTCGGTGCGGTCATCAACCGGGTCGACGCGTCCGACTTCTGGTACAGCAACTACGGGTATCCAACGCAGTAGCTGCTCTACTTGCGCGGCACCGCGCCGATTCCGAATTCTTCTAGGCCCGCGCTTAGAAGCCCGCCTGTCGGCGCCCCACTGTCGCTACGCGCTCGAAGCGAGGCGGGATCGCCCGCGACCGGTGCAAGCCCGTCCGCCTGCGCCCATACCACGCTTCGGGGGATGGGCTTTGTTCCCTCGGTACCTGCACTCATGAGACAGCGCGTGGCGAGGTGGTTGATCAGGCGAGGACAGCCGCCGGTCACCCGCGAAAAATCTTCAACGACGGCCTCTNNAACACGATCCGCTGGCGCAACTGCCGAAGATCGGGGGTGGCAAGTTTTCGAAGCAATTCCGGCTGCCCCGCAAGAACGATTTGCACCATCTTCTCGGTGTTCGTCTCGATATTTGAGAGCAACCGAACCTCTTCCAACGTCCGCTGTGTGAGGTTCTGCGCTTCGTCGATCACAACCACCACATTGGTCCCGTTTTGATGGCATTCGCGAATGAACCGCCCGATTGCGATCAATTGATCGGCTTTGTTCGAGCCGCTCACGGGAACGCCGAGGTCGCTGAGAATGAGCGCAAGGAGATCGCTCGGTTCGATCTCCGCGGTGTGGAAGACCAAACCGGTCGCCGTTTCGGGGGGGAGCTCGGCGAGCGCTGCTCGCAACACCGTCGTTTTGCCAGCTCCGGGGCTGCCCGTAAGGAGGACGAAGCCAGATCGACTCGCGATTCCCCACTTCACCGCCTCGATCGCCGCCTTGTGGGACGGAGAGGCCAACAAAAAACGCGGGTCCGGCCCGGGCAGGAACGGAGGCTCGTTCAGCCCGAAGAACTGCTCCACCATCTACGAGCGCCTCGATGTCTCGGACACGGTCCAACCCCTCGATGGCCGATGGGAGCGACAGGCCTATGCAAGCGCGGCCGCACGGACGACATCGACGATACGTTGAAAATCGTCCTCGCCGAGGTCCGACCCCGAGGGCAAGCACAACCCTCGGTTGAATAGATCCTCCGCCACCTCTCCCCCGACCCGTTCTGTCGCGCGAAACAGGGGCTGCAGGTGCATCGGCATCCAGAGCGGGCGCGATTCCACGTTGATTCGCTCAAGCGCCTGGCGAACCGCCTCCGGCGTCGCCCGGGTGAGCGCCGGATCGAACGTGAGGCACGAAAGCCAATGTGTCGGTTCCGACCAATCGGGAACCGGCATCATGTCGATCCCTGGCACGGCCTCGAATGCGCTCGCGTATCGGCCGAACAAGCTTCTCGTGCTCGAGACGAATTGATCGAGCATCTCCATCTGCCCGATTCCGATAGCGGCCAGGACGTTGCTCATCCGGTAGTTGTAACCGACGTGCACATGCTGATAGTGGGGCGTGGGTTCTCGCGCCTGCGTCGCGAGAAAGCGAGCGCGTTCAGCGAGTTCNNCCGCCGCTCGTTGAAATGATCTTGTTTCCATTGAACGAATACACCCCGAGCTGTCCGTCGAGGCCAAGCGTCCTGCCCTTGTATTTCGACCCGAGTGCTTCGGCGGCGTCCTCGATGATCGTGATGGCATAGCGATCACAGATCGATTTGATGGCGTCCATGTCCGCGGCTTGGCCATACAAGTGCACCAGGATCAGGAACTTCGGCACGCGGTTGGTTCGCGATCGACGTTCGAGAAACGCNNTTGGGGTCCAGGTTCCACGACTCGCGATCCGAATCCACAAAGACGGGACGCGCGCCCATATACAGGATCGGATTCGCAGAACCGATGAAGGTGAAGGTGGAGCAGAGGACTTCGTCGTCCGGTTTCACTCCCGCCAAGATCAGACCCAAGTGGATCGCGGCAGTACCGGAGCTCAACCCAACCGCGTAGCCCGCCCCAAGGTGGTGCGAAAACACTTCTTCGAAGCGGTCGATATGGGGCCCTACCGGCGCGATCCAGTTTTCCTCGAACACCTCGCGCACATATTCCAGTTCTTGCCCGCCCATACGCGGTGGCGACAAGTAGATTCGCTTGGAACGGCAGGCGGCCTGCATGATCGGAACCCTAAGTATCTGTTTTAAAAGGCGTAATACCTGGTCAAAACAGTATTATATAGGGGACGCCGCGAATTGGCTCACTCCACCGGTTGGGGTGTTTCTACCTCCCTCGCCCGCCGGCGCTCCGCCGGGCCGCGAACACGCCGAGCGCGAGCATCAAACCGGCGGTTCCACTCGCCGGCTCGGGGACGAACGCCACCGAGAGGTCGTCCCAGTATTTCGCTCCTTGGCTGCCGCTCCACACCCCGATCGTGCCCTGGGAGGGGAGATTCGGATGATTGCCCCAGCAATGCGCCTGCCATGCGGTCGGCTCACCGTCGCCCTCCGCCCAGGCCTTTGCGCGTAGGTCCGTCCGCTGGTCGCCGATATCCACCGAGAGCACGAGCCCATACCAGACGTTGGGGTCCACGAACACACCGGTCCCCTTCGACGAACACTGGAAACCGGCGTGTGTGGTGATCCACGGGGACGGTGCTCCGGTGATCTGAAATTCGCCGGTCAGCCAATGGGTCCCCACCGAATAGTAGGAATCCTCGGAGCTGTACGAGCTATGCGAGGTCAATCCGCCCTTGGCCTGCACGTCGGTCGCCAGAAAGCGGCCGCGAATCTGGTAATTCCGCCACGTCGCGCTGTCGCTCCCCAGATAGTGCGAATGGATGTAGTTCTCAGTCGAAGTCGTTCGCAGGACCCGGTTGCCACCGAGTTCGACGACGTCGAAAAGCGAATCGTCCTCGATCAGACTCTTGTCTGGACCCGTGTCCCTCCAGCCCGGTAGGTTGGTCCCGAGGGCCACAGATTCGAGGTTCTCGAACCAGTCGGCGCCTCCACCTCCTCCCGAGTTTCCACCGCCTCCTCGGCGATCACTTCCTTCACCCGGTCCTCGGTTCCCGCCCGCGTCACCAACTCGAACGATCTCGTTCGATAGCGGGCTGATGACTCCGCTCGTCATGTTGTACGCCGAGACCGCCACGTAAATGGTCTCGCTATCGGGAACGATGAGGGAATGGGAGAAGGAGGAACCACAATCCACCGTCATGTCGTAGACGCCGGGACTCGTTCCGTAGTGGAGCGTGAATCCCTCGACTTGACCGGGTGTCGGGTGTCCCCAATTGAAGGTCTCAATGCGTGCGGCCGCGTCGGCGGACGAGAACATGAGCAACCAGAATGCAAACCATCCGAATAGAGCGAGTCGACAGTTCGCGTTGACATTCCGCACTAGCGGATCCTCGGTGGGGGCAAAAAACCTGAGGGACATACCCTCCAACTTGCTATCGACGAGAAAAAGCACTCCTGGGTGATTTGCGTCACGGCCGCAACCGTCGTGGGAGAAGATCAGTAACCCGCGTGTGGAACGCGGCCGGTCTGCGCATGCGTTGCGTGTCACGCGCATGCACCGGAAGTCGTCTTGCTGGTACGACGGCGAGATCGCATCGACGCGTGTGGAGAACGCGGCGCACCTGCCCATCCGTTGCGTGTCACACGCGCGCACCGGATGTCTTGCTCGCGTGACGGTGCGGAAGCGCTGCGGACAAGCGAAAGCGCAGCTTTCGTAAGGGTCGAGTGCGCGTACGCGCTCGCCGCTCGTACTTCGCGCGCCGCGCACCCGCGAGTCCCGTGACTCGAGTGGGAGGCGTCAGTTGTCGGCGCGACGTTGAAAATTTCGACCGCTCTCAGGGCCGCCGCGGGCGCCCGCCCGTCGGCGATACCCCGCGTCCCGCGAGACCGGGCTGATCTCTCGAAGAGGGCGATTTCGGACTGGTGCAGTTGAGCCACATCCCACGTGCGCGCCTGACATGCATCGGTGTCCTCAAGTAGGCGAAAAGCGGGGGGAGTTGTGGGATTATAACCACTTCGCGCTCTGCTCCAATCCGATTCGAGTCCACATCTCCCGACGAACGGTGTTATAAGGCGCTAGCCGTGTACTCAGAGTTTTTTGGACTTCGCGAGGCTCCCTTCGGGCCGAATCCTGACCCTCGTTTCTTGTGGTTGTCAAAGACCCACCTCAAGGGTCTTTCTCTTCTGTTCGGTGGGATACGGAGTCGCAACGGCATCGTGCTGCTCACCGGCGACGTCGGCGCCGGGAAGACCACGTTGTTGAACTCGTGCCTACAGGCACTCCCCGAGGATTTTCTCGTCGCGCAGGTGTTCCACACCTCGGAAACCGCCCCGGTTGACCTCCTCGCCCTCGTGATGGAGAGCTTCGGGCTTCGGGATCACGGGGAAACCAAGGCGGCCCGTCTGATCCGGTTCTACGAGCAGTTGGTGTCGATCGCGGATTGTGGAAAGCGGGCCCTCGTCACGATCGACGAGGCGCAAAACCTCCCGGACGAGACGTTGGTGGACATCACCCTCCTCGCCAATCTACGCACTTCGAGCTCGAACCTCGTGCAGTTCGTGCTCATCGGCCAACCGGAATTGCAACACCGATTGGCAGCCAAGGCGCTCCGTCGCGTGCGAGACGCAATCCGCTTCGACCACCATCTTCGATACTTGGGACCGAAGGAAACAGAGAGTTATCTGCGGCACCGGATCGATTGCGCGGGGGGGCAACTCGAGCAGATTTTTGAACCGGGGACCGACCATCTGCTCTATGAGTTGACGGGTGGCTGCCCTCGCATGCTGAGCCTCTATGCGCACCGAAGTTTGCGGCGGGCCGAAGAGCTTCGCGTCACCAGGGTTTCAGTCGAGCTGGTGAGAACGCTGTTTGCGGTGGAGGCATCCACCCCGAGCCCCCGGCGGGGCCGCACGCGGTTTTCAGCCGCCGGCGTTTTCAATCGATGGCTTCATCCGAGAATGTCCTAGCGCCAACGCGCCCAGGCCGAGAAGCAGCAGGGTGGANNCGGGGATCGCCATGGTCGATGCCGTAACCGAAACCCGTCCGTCAAGGGACCCGGCGACCGAGCAACTCGGATCGGCGCAGAAGTCAGCGCCGAAGGCCACGATGTAAGGCGAGGTTCAGGGAGCCAAAAAAACCGAAATCCAGGTCAGAGACTCCGGGCGCCGGGATCTCGATCACCGAGACGGAGTCTCCGTCGCCAGCTCGGAATCCGCCGAGGATCAGCACGTGGCCACCGACGGAGGTTTCGTACACACCCCTGAGATGAAACTTCGTGAGGCGTTCGATCTCGATCGCGTCTTGGAAGACGAAGCGGCCTTTGCCGGAAAAGACCTCCTCGATTTCGATCGTGTCAGCCGAGGCCATCGGGGAAACAACTACGACCATCAATGCCGAGAGAAGTGCAAGCACGCGCCGACTCCCCTCCCCCGACTACGGATTCTACGTTGGCGGCGCTTTGGGCAAAATGGTCGTGTCGTGGTCGCCTTTTACGCCGTTCGGGTTATTTTCACCCCGCATCCCGATCACGCAGGATCTCGCTACCCATCTCCTTGCACCTTCGAGGCAGGACATACCCGTGGCTCCCGACCAAGCCGATCTCGCCGCGAGTGATCTCTACCGATCTGGCCAGCGCGTCCTCCTCACGGGCGCGGCTGGGTTTATCGGGTCCCATTTGCTCGAGACCTTGCTCAAGGCGGACAACACCGTGGTCGCGATCGACAACTTTGCAACGGGTCATCCCGGCAATCTCGAAGATGTGAAGGAGCGGGTCGGAGACCAGTGGTCGCGAGTCGAATTTATCGAAGGTGACATCCGCGACCTCTCCCTCTGTCACCGAGTCTCGAGGGGGGTCGACACGATCTTTCACCAGGCGGCACTCGGATCCGTACCGCGTTCGCTCGAGCAACCGCTGGCATCGCACGCGAACAACGTCGATGGGTTTCTCAACCTACTCGAAGCTGCACGTACCGAGGAAGTGCCCCGATTCATCTACGCTTCTTCCTCGAGTGTGTATGGAGACCATCCGGACTTGCCGAAACGAGAGGCCGCTACCGGTCGTCCGCTCTCCCCATACGCGGCGACGAAGCGAGTGGACGAGGTGTACGCACAAACCTATTCGGAAGCGTACGGAATTCGGACCATTGGCTTGCGGTATTTCAATGTCTTTGGCCCCCGGCAGGACCCGAATGGCCCCTATGCGGCGGTCATCCCGCGCTGGCTCTTTTCCCTTCTCAGCCGGAAACGGCCGACGATTTTTGGCGATGGCGAAACCTCGCGGGATTTCTGTCCGGTCGCGAACGTGGTCCAGGCGAACCTCCGGGCGGCCCTGGCCTCTCCGGACGACCGTGGCGAGGTCTACAACGTCGCGCTCGGAGGCCGGTCCTCGCTGCGGCAGCTCTTCGCGGAACTCACTTTCGCGCTTGCCGAGCGGGGCGTTCAGGACCTTCCGGACGGGCCCGAGTTTTCCGATTTCCGTCCCGGTGACGTTCGACACAGTCACGCGGACATCTCCCGGGCTCGGGCCGACCTCGGATACGAACCTGACGTGGATTTCGCCGCGGGTGTTGGACGGGTTGTGGATTGGGCTTTGACTCTGAATCAAACGACCTGGCCGCCCCAATCGAGCTAGGGTTCCAGAGGCTGTAGGACCCGCCTGAGAGGACGATCTGTCCCACGCGGGTGCCGGGGGTCAAAGCCNNTTGGGGCGATGAAAGATGTGCCCCTCGGGGAAACGCGATGAGCGCATTCGAAGGTCTTCATACCAAGCTCGAGCAGTCGACGGCGAAAGTCGGGGTGATCGGGCTCGGATACGTCGGCCTCCCGCTCTGCCACGCGCTTCATCAGGGTGGACTGGAGGTGGTGGGATTCGACATTGACCGCACGAAGATCGACGCGCTCGATCGAGGCGAGAGCTACCTGAGCCACTTTGGCGCCGCGCGAACCGCGGACCTTTCCGCGAGTCCTCGATTCCAGGNNGTCGTGGTGGTCTGCGTACCCACCCCGGTTGGACCCCATCAGGAACCGGACCTTGCCTACGTGGTGAATGCAGCACGGGCGATTGGGCGGCACCTTCGCCCAGGCCAGCTGATTGTCCTGGAATCGACCACGTACCCTTCCACCACGCGGAACGAGTTCCTGGACGCCATCCTGGACGGACACGACGCAGATCCCCCGTTGATCTGCGGCGAAGATTTTTTTGTCGCGTACTCGCCGGAGAGAGAAGATCCGGGCCGCCACTCTCATACCACGCGCACCATCCCGAAACTCATTGGAGGCCTGGACGAGCGTTCGACCCTCTTGGCCGAGCGGCTGTATCAACACGGCGTTGAAAAGACGGTTCGCGTCTCCTCCGCCGAAGTTGCCGAGGCGGCGAAGCTGCTCGAGAACATCTACCGCGCCGTCAACATCGCGCTGGTGAACGAGACCAAACAGATTCTTGACGCGATGGACATCGATGTGTGGGAGGTGGTCGAAGCCGCCTCGACCAAACCCTTCGGATTCATGCCCTTCTATCCGGGCCCGGGAATCGGTGGCCACTGTATTTCGATCGATCCTTTCTACCTCGCGTGGAAAGCGAAGGAAGTCGGTCGCCCCACGCGATTCATCGAACTCGCCGGGGCGGTCAACACCNNGAGGTCGGGAAGGCCGTGCGTGGGTCCAAGATCCTGGTGGTCGGGATCGCCTACAAGCCCAACGTCGATGATGTTCGAGAATCGCCGTCCTTTGAAATTCTCGAGAGCCTTCACGCGCTCGGTGCGGAGGTCGAGTATCACGATCCCCACGTCGCTCGAACCCACGCGGGACGCAGACACGACCTCAAAATGGAAAGCGTTTCGCTCGACGCGCACCGCCTTGGCTCAGTCGATGCAGTGATCATCGCCACCGATCACGACGACGTCGACTACGCCCTGATCGCAGAGCACGCATCGGTCGTGGTCGACACGCGCAACGTGATGGTTCGTGGCGGCTTCGAAGTGACGGGGCTCCTCGTCAAGGGGTGACAAGAAGTGGCGCGAGGCTACCTAGACCTGAAGGGCAGGTGGCTCGCTGGATGTCGAGACGGATTCCCGAAGCGCCGCGCGAAGAATCTNNACACGATCCTCTTCGGCACCATGTGTCGCGGAAGTCGTCGAGCGCACTCGGCCAACACCTGCCTCTTCGAAGGTTGGATGTCCCCGATCCGCTGTACGAAGGAAACGATCTTCTCCCCGAGCAGGTCATCCGGCGTCCCTACCGTGACGGACCCTTCCACTCCGGCGATCGACTCGATCACTTCATCGATCTCGCTGGGATGGATTCGGTGCCCCCCGCTCTTGATCGTTTCCGATTCGCGCCCCACCAGGTAGAGGTAGCCTTCGGCGTCGAGGTACCCGAGGTCGCCCGTCACCAGCCATCCGTCTTGCAGGGCTTCCGCTGTGGCCTCGGGGTTGTCGAGGTATCCCATCATCACGCCTCTTCCCCTCACTCTGATCTGGCCGGTGTGACCCGCTTCGAGTGAAACACCGGCGCGATCGGTGANNGACACCGACCGAACCGTCCTTTCGCCGCAAGTCCTCGGGTGGGAGGTAGGTGATCCGAGCGGTGGCCTCGGTTTGCCCGTACATCACGAACAAGCGAGCGCCCGGCAGCCGTCTCGCCAACTCCGTTCGCGTGACCTCTGGCAGCCGACTTCCCGCTTGGGTCACGTAGCGAAGATGGGAGAAATCCAATCCTGACCAATTTCCGCGTTCAATCAGAATTCTCGTGGTAGTCGGTACACACGAAAAGCCCGTGACGGCTTTCTGCGAAATCGCCCGCAGGATCTCACTCGGAAATTCCGGACGCCCGGGAAATACGACTTTTGCCCCGACACTCAAATGGGTGTGGAGTACCGAGCTCCCGTAGGAATGCGTGAGGGGTAGGACGGAGAGGACGCTGTCTCGTTCGGTCAGTTCTAGGTACGCGATGATCGCCTCTGTATTGGCGCTGAGATTCCCATGGCTCAGCATGACCGCCTTCGGGTGGCGGGTGGTGCCCGAGGTGTACTGGATCGACGCCAGCTGGTCGGCGTCGCAACCCGAAGCAGACTCGACGACTCGCCCGTTCCCAAGCAAAGCACGATACGCCGACCACGAAGGCGATCCGAAGCGAGGGATGTCGATCGTCTGAACGTGAGCCGGCACGGCGTCGCGAAACGCAGTGAGGCGTGGGTCCCCTGAAGAGACCACCAACCACGTCGCCTCGCAGTGCTGAACGCGTCGCGCGATTTCATCCACCTTGAGACGTGGGTCGACGCCGACGAACACTCTGCCACTTGCGTGGGTCGCGTACTCCGCGATCGCGTATTCCACACCGGCGCCGAGAACGCACAAGACACGTTCCGCTGCCCCTCTCCCCTCACGCTGCAAAAACGCCGCGAGGTTCTGGACCTCTTCCCAAATGACGGAGTACGTCGCGTTGTAACCGTCCCCTTCGACCGCGACGCGTGCGCCGTGACGCTGGGAAATAATTCGAAGCTGTTCGTGCAACGCGGTCTGCATACGAGCCTGGAAGCCTGTAGGATGTTGGGGGAGAATACACCCAATTCCTTGAGATTACGGAGCGAGCGCGTCAAGCGGTTGCAACTCCCCGGCAGCTGAATGTGTGGACTATCTGGAATTCTAAGAGTTTCCGACCGATCAAAACCGATCACTCGAGGCGATCTGATCGCGATGAACGAGGTCCTGCGACATCGCGGGCCGGATGAAGAGGGCTTCCACCTCGAGGATCTCGTGGGGCTGGCCCACGCTCGGCTCCAGGTGATCGATCTACACAGCGGGCGACAACCCATCGCCAACGAAGACGAAAGCGTTTGGGTCATCTGCAATGGAGAGGTCTTCAACTACCTCGAATTGCGCAGGGAACTCGAAACCCGTGGGCATCGCTTGCGCACCCATACGGATACGGAGGTGATCGTCCACCTCTACGAAGAGATGGGCCTCGACTTCGTCGACCGACTCAACGGGCAGTTCGCGATCGTGCTCTGGGACGCGCGACGGCAACGACTCGTCATGGCGCGAGACCGCGTCGGGATCGTTCCCCTGTTCTACACCGAGGTGGATGGCCGCCTCCTCTTCGCTTCCGAAATCAAGTCGCTGCTCCGGGGCGGGGCCGAGGCGGCACTCGATCCGAATGCGTATTCAGAGGTTCTCCACTGGTGGGCGCCTGTGAGCCCGCGAACGGTGTTCCGCAACATCCAGGAAGTGCCGCCGGGGCACCTCGTCGTGTGCGCGGGGGGATCGCGCACACTGCGCCGCTATTGGGATTGGACGTTTCCAGACCAGGGGGAATTTCTCGCGGGCGATTCGAGAGCTCTCGCCGAAGAGCTCTATTCGATTCTCCTCGATGCCACCGAACTCCGTCTGCTGGCCGACGTCAAGGTGGGGGCCTACTTGTCCGGTGGCCTGGACTCCAGCGCCCTCCTCGCGCTCATTCGAGACCGACGTAGCGACACCCTGGATACATTCGCCCTCGGATTTGAAGACCGCTCAATCGATGAACGCCAGTACCAAAGACTCGTCGCGGAGCGTTTCGCGACCCGGCATCACGAGTTCGTCTGCACCGAAAAAATGATCGCGGACGAATTCCTCCGCACCGTTTGGCACGCCGAGACGCCGCTGGTGCGACTCGCCCCGATTCCCATGGGAATTCTTTCCCGCCAGGTCCGAGACGCCCGCTGCAAAGTCGCGTTGACGGGTGAAGGGTCCGACGAAGCGCTCGGGGGCTACGACATCTTCAGGGAGTTGAAGATTCGTACGTTCTGTGAGGCAGATCCAGGATCCTCCAGGCGGCCAAAGCTGTTCTCGAAACTCTATCCATTTCTCGACCCAAGAAAGGGCGACGGTTCTCTTCTCGGCTCGATCATGATGCGAAGAATCGACCCGCGGTGGAGTCGAATCGCCAGCCATTCGTCGAGATGGGCCAGCCTCCGCAATACCACACGCCTACTCTCAGACGACTTTCGAATCAGCGACCCGAGCGCCGCGCTCGAAGCCTTCGACCGGACGCTCCCGGCGGAATTTGATCGGTGGCACCCGCTGAACCGCGCTCAATTCGTTGAGGCAAAAACCCTCACCAGTGGATACTTGCTGAGCGCGCAAGGAGATCGAANNTTCGATCATCGGGTCATCGAGTTCGCCAACAAGCTCGACCCGCGGCTCAAGATTCGCGGCCTCAACGAGAAGTTTCTGCTCAAGAAGGCCATGGCCACCCGGCTTCCAGCACCCGTGCTCAGGCGGCGGAAGCAAGCGTATCGGTCGCCCGGCACAAAGCTATTTTTGAAAGACAACCTCGGATGGGTCGAACATCTATTGAGCCCGAATCTGCTTCGGAGCTACGGATACTTCGACGCGAAACGCGTGGCGAAACTGGTCGCCAAGCTGCGGGGCACGAACCAAACGCCGAGTTATAGCGACGAGACGGCGCTGACCATGGTCCTCTCGACCCAAGCTTGGCATGAACTCTTTGTTTCGGAGCAGAGTTGGACATGAGCGCGACGAACCCCGCGTCGATCACCGACATTCAACATGTGGTGCGCGACTTCATTCTGGAAAACTACCTCTTTTCGGACAACCCGTCGGACCTCCGCAACGACGTGTCCCTTTTGGACGAGGGGATACTCGACTCGACGGGAATCCTCGAAGTGGTGATGTTCTTGGAAGAGCAGTTTTCGACCGTGATCTCGGACGACGAGATGACACCCGAGAACCTCGACTCCGTCGACGGCATGGTCTCCTTTCTGAAGAAAAAGCTATCTTTCAATGACCACTAGCGTGAATGCGTTGCAGACCGCCCTCACCCTCGACCCACCGGCTGAGATCGCGCGAATCGCGACGACAATGAGACAAGCGTTGCGTGCTCCCCTCCGGAGACGAGGCTTTGTCGTCGCGATCTCCGGAGGAGTGGACAGCGCAGTCTGCGCAGCGCNNGGTCTTCGGCCTCCTGCTTCCAGAACGAGAATCTTCCACGCGCGGTCTCGAGGACGGCACTCGTGTCTCTCGCCTGTTGGGGATCAGATCACGCGTTCAAGACATCACGTCTGTTCTCGAAGCGCTCGGATGCTACGAGCGCCGGGACGACGCGATCCGCGAGGTGCTCCCGGAATATGGAAGAAACTGGAAAAGCAAGTTGGTGATCGGCCGCACGCCCGAGCAGGTCACGAGCCGACTCGGGCTGGTCGTGGAATCGCCCAGCGGAGAACAGTCGAGGTTGAGCCTGCCCGTCGGCCCCTACCTGAAAATCGTCGCCGCCTCGAACTACAAGCAACGTGTCCGGAAATCGATCGAGTATTGTCAAGCCGATTCGATGAACTACGCCGTGGTCGGAACCCCGAATCGACTCGAATTTGAACAGGGCTTTTTCGTCAAGCAAGGGGACGGTGCGGCAGACATCAAACCCATCGCGCATCTCTACAAATCGCAGGTGATGCGCCTCGCCGAGCACTTCGGACTTCCTGAGTCGGTCCGAAGCGCGGCTCCGACCACGGATACCTATCCGCTTGAGCAGACCCAGGAGGAGTTTTTCTTTGATCTCCCGCTCGAGGAAATGGACGCCATCCTCTGGGCCCAGAACAACGGTGTGGAGATCGCCACGCTCTCGTCCATTCTCGGTCGCTCGGAAGACGAGCTCGAAGACCTGCGCCGAGATTCGGAACGAAAACGTCGCTCAGCGGAGTACCTGCACGCCCCGGCCGTCCTCGTCAAGACGCACCGGGCCGTAGACGCTCCATCCAACAGCGTGTGAGTCCGCGCGAGTTGCTCATCGACTACGACGACCGACGAAGCCCAGGACAGTCCGACCCCGTAGCCGAGGAGGCAGAGTCGCGTCGGCGCCTCCAACGCATCGGGCTGCAGGCCTTGAGTGATGGTCAACGGCACGGAGGGTCCGCCGGTGTTTCCGAACTCCTTCAAAATCAAGGGAACCCGATCGGGATCGAGACCCATTTTTTTGACCAGGTGCTGGATGATGAATCGATTCG
>JABAHO010000274.1_pt5 | contig 17936 bp, 21 predicted proteins | sample 7062071 | NCBI WGS metagenome assembly JABAHO01 (sample SAMN14534356, study PRJNA622989) | marine sediment metagenome | biome: marine biome [ENVO:00000428]; feature: marine pelagic biome [ENVO:01000023]; material: deep marine sediment [ENVO:00002113] | place: India: Gulf of Kutch | collected...
TATACATTCGGTTTCAACACTGCGGTATCGATAGCAACTGAAGCACTTGACCGCATTCATACAACAGCTGAGGCACATCGCAGAGTCATGATAGTTGAGGTTATGGGTAGATACACGGGCTGGATAGCTTTAGAAGCTGGAATTGCAGGAGGAGCCGACATCATACTTATCCCCGAACAACCCTTTGACATCGACGAAGTGTGTGAACACATAAAGCGCAGGCAAGAACGAGGAGCAAACTTCAGCGTTGTTGTGGTCGCTGAAGGAGCTAGACCGAAAGATGGAGTTGAAATCACCTACGGTGATAGCGTAGACGAGTTTGGGCACGCACGACTCGGTGGAGTCGGTTACTATTTGGGCAAGGAAATTGAGAAGTTTATCGATATTGAAACCCGCGTTGTAGTGCTTGGCCACGTGCAACGCGGAGGATCCCCAACGGCGTTTGATAGAATCTTGGCAACAAGATATGGAATAGCAGCAATCGACTTAATCAGTCAGGGCAAGTTCGGCGTCATGGTCGCTCTGAAAGGCAACGAAATGGTTTCTGTCCCTTTGAAAGACGTGATAGGTAAACGGAAGATCGTTGACCCGAAGCTTTACGAGATGGCGTCAGTCTTCTTCGGCTAGTTGCATCCCCAACCAAGATACTGGTCTTTCGTCCAATATGGATTCCATTCGTGAAGATCCCGGAATTGTTTATAACAGGTAGTCTGTCACTTAGAAAGGAACGCAACGAAGAGGTCGACTGTTTGAAGCGCTTCCGATTTCTTGAGCATACCGCTGATGCCTATGTTGCGGCGTATGGCAGTACGTTGGAGGAAGCGTTTGAAAACGCAGCCTACGCAACTTTTGAAGTCATGACAGATGTTGAGAAGATAAAACCGAAGATCGGCGAAAGCATCGATGTTGAGGGACATGATGAGCAGTCACTTCTCTATAATTGGCTGGAAGCTCTCCTAGTCAGATTCGACACAGCTGACATGCTGTACTCTGATTTCAAGATTCACAAAATAGAAAAAACGAAAGAGGGCTACAGACTCACAGCAAGAATCCGAGGTGAACTCTACAGCTCAGAAAAGCATCCGCAAAAGGTGGGAGTCAAAGCCGTCACTTACCATCGAATGGAAATAGTGAAGAAGCCAAAACAGGTAACTTTGAAGTTTGTCTTAGATATCTAGCTTGTGCAATCCACCCGTCATTACCGAACTAATAACGTAATTTCTTCAACTAATGCTTCGGGTACAATGTTTCTTTTTCCCTGCTTTCTGAATCCGACAAACCCCAAAGCCTGCAAGACTTTCAGGTCTTGATATACGTTTTTCACGTTTCGCTTGGTTTTTTGGGCCAACCTGTTTATGGATTCTGTTTGAACCGAGGCCACGCTGTAAAGCAGTTCGATTCGTTTAGGCGTGAGAAGAGCTATTTCTTCTGGAGAGAAATCGCGTAGTTCTTCAATAACGTAGTCGAGTTCACCGCTTTCTACATAGCCTCGATAAGCGTGGACCAGACTGGCCCATTCAAAGTATGCATCTATATCGCGTCGGTTTAGTTTTCCACTCACAAAGAGTTCTTCAAATTCATCGAACGTCGTGCTGAGTTCTTTTTCATATTTTTTTATCTTGTTCTTCACCTCTTCTATTGCAGGCCTCCGAATGACCCTTATCAGCATGTCAATCAGCGCGCAGCAAGTTTAGTAGGAAGTGGCAGTAAAACTTGTTGGTGTAGAAACCATAAAATGCGATTTACAAAAGGTTTAACCTTAACCTGACTCATTAACTATTTTCCAAGGTGGGGACGATGTATGCTTCAAAGCTGAATGATTATATCCATCTGATTGACCTAAAAACAGCGGGCTATGACAGCTTCAATGGCTCATACGTTTTGAAAGAAGACAATGTAGCAATTATAGAAACCGGCCCAACCTCTTCTATTCCAAATCTACTGGCCGGTCTTAAGGAATTAGACATACAAACTGAAGCCGTTGACTATGTAATGGTCTCTCACATTCACATGGATCATGCAGGTGGGGCTGGGGCACTCCTGCATAATCTGCCAAATGCAAAACTAGTAGTTCAAAACCGAGGAGCCCGCCACATGGTTGACCCAGCAAAACTGTGGGTGAATTCCAAACGGGTCCTCGGTGAAATAGTGGATTTATACGGCCCAATTCTGCCTGTTTCCGAAAATCGCATTATCATCCCAGAAGATAGAATGCAGTTGGATCTGGGTGAGCACGTAAAACTCCAAGTCATCGAAACGCTAGGTCATGCGTCTCATCACCAAAGCTTCTACGAAAAAACGAGCAGAACACTTTTTCTCGGAGATGCTGGAGGAATCTTTCTTCCAAAACTAGACGCGGTTATACCAACGACCCCGCCCCCGCTTCATTTAGAAACGAAACAAAGCTCGCTCGAAAAGCTGACGCAGCTAAACCCTGAAATGCTTTGTTACACACATTTCGGCCCTGCAAGAAATGCGGTCAGCCGACTGCACGCATATAGTAGACAGCTAGCACTGTGGGCACGTGTAGTCGCAGAGTCAACTGAAAAAGGTGACGACTTGGAAACAACCTACGCAAAGATCGTAGAACTGGACCCCTCGATGAAGAAAGCAGAAGAATTCATCAAGACCCACACTATGTTAAGACAAAGCGTCGTTCTACAAAGCATTCAAGGGTTCATTCAGTATTCTAGGAAAGGCACATAACGTCTTCTCAGAGCGATTTTTGGCATAAACACCAAAATTGTTTATATCAATCTTGCTCTCTCTTAGTTTCAGGATGATCCATTATGGGCAAATCATTGTCTGAGGTTCCGCTTGAAAGAATTGACAATTATACTTGGAGAATTCCGCAAAACTACAAATCCAGCATGAGAGTGCCTGGACGAGTTTTTGCCGACGAAGCATTACTTGAAAAGATGCGGACAGACCATACCCTTCATCAGTGCGTTAACGTAACGCATTTGCCTGGTATCTACAAATACGCAATTACACTGCCTGACGGACATGAAGGCTATGGCTTTCCAATCGGCGGTGTAGCAGCTACCGACTACGAAGAAGGCGTGGTCAGCCCAGGAGGAGTCGGTTACGACATCAACTGCGGCGTCCGCCTCCTAACAACACNNCTCGGCAGTCGACGCAGAGATTTTCGAGTAACCACACACGAACTTGACCGACTTCTAGTGGAAGGCGTGCAATGGCTAATAGACCAAGGCTATGGCTGGTCAGAAGATGCAGAACATTGCGAGGAAAAAGGCTCCATGAAGGCGGCCGACCCAAACAAGGTCTCAACCAGAGCCAAGAACAGAGGCCTGCCTCAAGTTGGCACTCTGGGTTCTGGAAACCACTTCCTCGAAATTCAACAAGTTGACAAAATCTATGACACTGAGACAGCCAAGATATTTGGTGTTGAAGAACCGGGACAAGTTACAGTTATGATTCATTGCGGCTCACGAGGCTTTGGTCACCAAATATGCTCCGACTATCTACGTGTCATGGAGAGAGCCGTCCACAAATACAAGCTTGCTTTGCCTGACCGCGAGCTTGCCTGCGCACCTGGGCCGAGCCCTGAAGCCCAAGACTATTACCGAGCTATGGCCTGTGCTGTTAATTACGCCTTCGTCAACCGCCAAGCCATAACCCATTGGGTGCGCCAAAGCTTCGCCGCAGTGTTCAAAGAACCCGCAGAATCGTTCGGTCTTAACTTGATCTACGACGTAGCCCACAACATCGCAAAGGTTGAGAATCACAGTGTTGACAAGAAAAGAAGGAAAGTGTGGGTTCACAGAAAAGGAGCAACTAGAGCATTTGGTCCTGACAACGCTGAAGTGCCACCTGACTATCGAACTAGTGGACAACCCGTAATTATCCCAGGAAGTATGGGCACCAGCTCTTGGCTGCTCACGGGCACAAACAAGGCGATGGATGTCTCTTTCGGCTCCACAGCACACGGAGCGGGTAGAATGATGAGCCGTTCTGCTGCCAAGCGTAGATTCTGGGGAAAAGATGTTCAAAAGGCCTTGGAGCAGCGAGGAATTATCATCAGAGCGGCCAGCTTCGTTGTCTTGGCCGAAGAGGCAGATCCAGCCTATAAGAATGTAGATAAGGTGGTTGAGGTCAGCGACCAAGTTGGTATCGCAACCCGCGTTGCAAAACTGGCTCCTATTGCCGTGATCAAAGGTTAGCAAAACTAGGTTCGACGCTGCATCTTTCCTCCAAAAGGAATATTTGAGCAGCTTGGTTGTTGTGGCATTCACGCCGTTGACAAAAGCTGGAAGGTGATGCATGTGTTTGTCAAAACGTATCCTGTAGGCATGCTACTCACGAATTGCTATGTTGTCGGAGAAGTTGAAGCGGGAAAAGCGATCCTTATAGATCCAGGAACCAACAGAGAAACTGAAGCGAACAAAATCATGAGAGACATCGAATCCAATGGTTTCGACATTGAATACATTGTTCTCACGCATGGCCATCCGGATCACACCGGAGGCAACAAGTTTTTTAAAGAAAGAACTGAGGCGTCCATTTTGATCCATGAGTACGACGCACCCATGCTGAGTGAGCCTTTCGCTGACCAAACGCTCAATGATGGAGATAGCGTACAAGCGGGAGAAACTGTTCTTCAGGTTCTTCACACGCCTGGTCACAGCAGAGGCAGCATATCCTTGGTGGGGAAGGATGCAATCCTTACTGGAGACACTTTGTTTGCGGGATCCATCGGCAGATACGACTTGCCCGGAGGTTCTCTGGAGGAAATCAAAAACTCTCTCAAAAAGCTAATTACGCTGCCTGAGCGAATGAAGATTCACCCAGGGCACGGTCCAGCTTCCACAATTGGCCAAGAAAAAAGAAGTAATCCTTTCCTACTGAACTTTTCATGGATCTAGAACAAGTCTTTCCTTAAATAACTCCATCAGGATATATTTCGAAGCGTGCACGCGGGCCAAGCGAGGAAAACTCGAGAGAACTCGAATTAGACGCGGTCTGTTAGGAAAAGTGCGTACCTGTGAAAATCCATCTAAACTTGTCACAGATTCCTTTCAATTTGGATTTAACTCTGCAGTGTGGACAGGTCTTTCGATGGAAGAAAATTGATAATTGGTGGTATGGCGTTGTTCGCCAAAAAGCAGTGAGGGCTAAACAGAACGGATCTACTTTGGACTTTCAAACGCACCCAGAAGAATTGGACCCTGGATTTTGGGAGAGCTACTTCCGCTTCGATGATGATCTGCCGAGAATTTATTCTCTGATCAATAAAGATGAATACATCAAAGCCGCGGTTGAAGAGTTTAACGGTCTCCGCATCCTGAGGCAAGAGCCATGGGAATGTCTGATTTCATACATCTGCGCTACAAATAAGAACATTCCAGCTATCAAAGACATGATTCAGAATATATCTAGAAGATTCGGAGAAAAACTACAATTTGACGGACTGGAGTTCTACACGTTTCCGAAACCCATCGACCTTGCTAGCGCCAGCATTAGGGACCTGAGAGAATGTAAACTTGGATTTCGGGCAGAACGGGTTCGAGAAGCATCCCGCAGGATCGCAACTGGAGAGTTGGACCTGCAAGCCCTAAGAAAACTCAGCTATGAAAGGGTAAGGGTCGAGTTAATGAAGCTGGCAGGCATTGGACCCAAAGTTGCAGATTGTATCTTACTCTTTTCCTTTGACAAGCTGGAAGCTTCTCCAATCGATGTTTGGATGAAGCGGATTTTCATGGAATGCTACGCGGACTACTTCGAACCATCTTTTGTGAAGATGATCTTAGGCAAGAAGTCGCTAACACGAAGAGAATACGATAGGATCCAGTTATTTGGCAAAAGATATTTCGGTGAGTTTGTGGGCTATGCCCAAGAATACTTATTTCATTTCAAGCGGTGCTCGTTACAACGTTGATATGAGTCAATATTTCCTGGCTGCAGAATTCAACCTAGAATGCACTTCAACGTGCAGACGTTGTGATTATCGGTCTCATGTTTGAATGCATCGCAAGAGAATATCAGCAGAATTTCAAGGTCCACGTCGACCTTCATCTTTCGGCTGGTCTTGAAGTGCTAGCCGAAGAACTCATTTTTCGGTCTTATTGTGTAATGTCTTGGAACTGTAAGTGTAGCATTAGATCTTTCGTTTGGCTAAGACTGCTCTGAAGCTTGTTCCACAGCAGTCAAACAGACCTATCGTGAGTTCAGTCCTCTTGCCGTTCTTGTCTGGACGACCAGCCATCTTCCAAGACTTTCGGGGAGTCGATACTTTTCCTCCACACTTGGGACAAGTTGCCATAGGTTCATCTCCATGACAAGTCACAATTCTGTCGAGATGGTGAATAAAAGATTATCTGTTGCTTTCTAATTCATCGTTGAGCCGATCACAGCGCGCCCTACAAGTGCAGGCGTAATATGATTCAGGTGTACGATTAGTTGCCAGTTAACGTGACCATTTGGAAAATGTACGATTGCTAAACATTTCGAGTTCCCTACGCGATTAGGACCATCAAGACAACATATGCACTAGTCTGAGGCGCTTGCAAGACGAGCTCTGATGGATAAAAAAATGGGAGGAAATTTATCCTGAAGGCGGTGGTGATGTTGTTGGCATTGGTTGGGGAGACGTTGGCCTGATTCTGAAGAAGGCCACAGCAAGCAGTATAAGCGCGATCCAAATAACAATGACTCCTATCACGATTATCGTCAGCACAGCGCCGATCAGCAATAATAGCCCTGCGGTAGAGAACATCCCTACTCCAGACTTTGAAGCAAGCGTGTTCAGCGACTTTCTGTAGAAAATGGCTGCGACAACAACGAATATGAAGAGCACAATCAAACTTGCCAATACCGCTCCAACGGTAGCCATTAGGTCTTCAAAGACTAGTACTTCTGTCCAATTAATGTTTGAGAAAGCTGTGGGGTCGCTAATAACCGTAGAGAGTTCGATGCCTAAGACATTCGTGAAAAAACTCAAGGCTGTCACAAAAAGGGCTGCCACAGTAACTACTCCCCCGACTATCGACAGGATGACACCGTAGAGCGAATTGTTGAATATGCTGGCTTCTCCGTAATGATCAGACAAGCCTTTCATCGCTATCAACACCAGTATCAAACCGACTAGGCTGAGTATGCCGGAAAAGGCCGACCCAACGATCGCCAGAAATCCTATGACAAGCAATATTGCGCCTATGCCACCAAGGTTCTTGCTTGTTTCCAGCTCCATTCTATAATTCCTCGCACAGTGGTTCGAATCCATCGCAATAAAAGCTTTGTGTCCGCATTCTTGGGACGGGTCGAACCATGACATGGTTGGCGTTGGCATGCTCCGTCAAGCGGAATCATCTTTGGATATTCCCTACGCGAGTGCGGGTCTACTAGAGACACTGAACTTACGCAGATGGGCACAAGCATTTTAACTGAATGGTTCAACAATGAATAAGGTGACAAAATGAAATGCATCTTCGCTCCAGAGATGGAATGCACTGTTTATGATGTTATGAAAGAGCTGGAAGCTGATCTGACGCCAACTTACATTCTGGAGAAAGCATGCCCCCTGTGCCCAAAACGACCTCTGCCTGAACGACCCGAACGACTCAAAAGATAGCATTCCACCTGCGAATCAACTGCAGCTTTCTTTCTCTTCGCTACGCACCGTGGACTTGAAGGTCGAACCGCATTATTGGAAACTCGCGGTCAGCGTCATCTTTTATGTAGAACCCTCGTTTCAGATAGATTTCGACTGGTCCAGAAGGATTATTTGGTGAGCTCTTTCGAGCAAAGGTTTCAAGAGCTTTGAAAGTTCGTCTTGTCAAGTCAGCGATGATGCTTTCTAGAAGCTTTTCGCCTAGGCCTTTTCTTCTGAGGTTTCGGTCAGCAATGTAGAGGCAGGAGAGGAACACGACGCGTTCTTCTATCTTTCCAACAGGTTGAGATTTGTACTCTTTGATTCGTGGAAAGCGGCTTGATGGTCCATATTCAGCGTATCCTACTGGTAGGTTGCCGTCGTAGAGAATTTTACCGCAACTTCCGAACTCGTTTAGAGTTTGAATCGTCCACTGTCTCTTTTTCGCTATCAGTTCTTGCTTCTTCTCTGGAAGCTCGGGCTTCGTTTCTTCGAATTCTTCAGGAAAGCTCCAGTAAATGCAGCTGCTACAGGTCTCCGGAATATCATTCAGATTCGACTCTGTGATGGCTTTTATCATAGTCTTCATCTGGGCGGTCATCTCGAATACGGTGATTCACGTTATCCTTACGACAACGTCGCTGACCTTGCTATTGGACATTTGATATGCAGCAAGGTCTCCGGTAGTTGAAGACAGTATCAGCCAAATGGCGTCGCCCCAAAGCTTCATGTATTTGAGGTCGATTGTTGAGGGCTTCGCAGCGGCTGGATGGGAATGAAACAGCCCGATAAACTCCAGTCCTTCCCTGTCTGCTTCGGTGAAGGCTTTGGCAAAGGTTTCAGGATCTATTTCGAATCTTGCAGTGGATTGCAGCTTGTTCGGGGTCACAACAACTCTTCTCACGGCAGCTTCTTGCAGACTGAGTTGGCCGAAAAGCACAGCACAGGCTTCAATTGGGTCCGCCTTTTGAGCTTCCTCTTTTAGCAGATTCACGTAATGACCTTTTATTCGCAGAATCAATCAACTAGACTCCCCTAGATGATAGTTGGCCGATCTTACGGCAAGTCTTTTCCTCGTGTACATAGGTGATCGCCCTCTTTACGTCAGTAATAGACGGCTTTAGATTTCTTCAACTCCCCTGAGCAGCGGTCTTCTCACAGCATCTGAAGAAGTGCAGCAACCTAGGGTACTGAAGTGAGACTCGGTGTGGTGCTTACATTTGTGACTGTTGTAGCAACAACCGAAACGACGATTGTTCCCGCAATGCGATCGGTGTATTTTTGGGTTGGTTCTCCAGGTGTTGCTAGGCCAATTACTATATCGAGAAAGTAGAGCGGCCAAAAAATCTTGCTGATGTTTCGGACAAATGCTACATCCATTGCTGGGATTCTGCCTGCAACAGTTCTCACTTTGAGGTTCACGACTTGTTTGCCAAGGGTCCACCCCATAGAGGATTCAGAGAATGAAGCATAGAGGAACCAGATGACTCCTCCAACTATGAAGGATGCAAATCCCCAGCCCCAAGGTACACCGATTAGTGAGAATGGCAAGGATATGATTAATGTGAGAATCCAACCAGCTATCCCTGCGATGATGGCATCAATAACCATCGCGATGAACCTTCTGATCCAGTGGTTCTGAAGTTGGGTATCGGTTCTGAGTCTTTCGAAACCAGTTGACATCCAATCATCTCTTCAGATGTTTGCTTTCTTGGTTAATATCATGCTATATTTATTCTTGTTGCATCACACGGTTCGCCGCAAGTCTCGCGCGCGCGCGCGATTAGAGGGTGAGGAAAAACTGCGTAGGGCACCCAATCTGACATGTGAGAACTGCATGCATGCGCATAATACGTAAAAGCAGTGTTTCTCTGTATTACTATTCCCAAAACCTATTTCATGTAGCCATTTTCGCGTAAGTAACTTTCGACTTCACTTACGCTCCAATTGATGTGCCCAGAATGGCAACAAAGTCTTTTTACAAAGCTCGTTTTCGTGGGCTGATTTGATTCTTCTTCTCTAATAAACAGTTTATTGTCGTCTACCTCTACTCCGCATTCTGGGCATCTCAAGGGCACATCTTTCCGGCGCTTGTCAGTCAGCAAAACCCGTATTCTCGGGGGGTTATGGTTCAAATCGAAAGAAAGAGTTTCACCAAGGTCAAATGTGCCTGTTGCGCCGTCACGGAAACCTTCACCGTGATCCACATATTTAAGGGCAGGCGGCTTTCCTTCGCCAGCGTAAACGTCTTTTATGGTCCCCGTGACCTCAAGGTTTCTCATTATCACACCAGAGAGGCTGAAAGCAATCATGTGATAGAATTTGTATTTTTCCCGTATATTGTGATGTTGAACTTCAAATTCTTTCCATTCCCAAAAAAATCGATCTATTGGAGTGTAATCATGAACGCGCGGTCTTCCACCCTTATTTTTTCTTTTCATGCTCCGTCTCACTATTGATATCACTTTGCCGAAGTTTAAAGTTTTACACACGCGCGCGCAGGTGAGATCCCCTCCTCTCTTGTCCTCCAATTAAGTTTGCTTTGCTCTTTTCTTAACTTGACAGTAAGATCTAGCAGGACATTTTCTACAGGTTTTCTGACCTGTTCTTAACTGGCACATATTTAGAAATATGGAATCACGACTATAAGATATGTCCTTATTGCGCGCGCTTGGAATACACCGCTTTTGCTTTTCTAATTACAGAAACAGTTCTCTGGGAACAGATGGGAAAACCTAAAAAAAGTGGAAGTTGATTAGTGAAGTTTTCACTCCACTACATAGTCAAATCTACTAATTCTGCTTTTGGAGCGTGTGTTTTAACAGAATTTATCCCGTTTTTGCAGCTATCTCTAGACTCGTAGGCTTCACTTGCTGCTATAATCTCACCGTTAGGAGCCTTCAATCTCCACCTAAACTTTCCAGCTGCGTCTTTGTAGATTTCCCATTTTGGCATTGGTGTTGTCATTCTTTCCACCTTAAAATCGATGTTGTGTTTGAAGCCATTTAGTTATAAATCTTTGTTGTACTAATTGTGTTAAGGAATTCAGGTCAATTTACATATTCAGCATGCAACGCATTGTTCATCAGGTCGGTTCATCCTTGTATCCGCAGAACGGACAGTATTGGACGTGCTCTTCTCGGGTGGTTTCGCCGCATGCCTTGCAGGTTAACCGCTCCGCGGTTAAATCCATAACGTACATGTAGACGCTGCAATACTGTTTTATAGGGCAACGCTGGCAGCCGGGGATTAGATGTTGGAACGTGGGGCAGCTGTACTGCGTGTTCACGTCTTCTCCTTTCTCCAACAGAAAAGTTCAAGTTATCCTTAAAGGAGTTAGTTCTGACATTTTGAATATTTCTGAACTCCTACTACCAGTGATGCAACAGCGCGCGCAGAAATAGTTTATTGTCGTTCCAAAACTGTTATTTATAGTTTGACATCCAGCATAAACTATACTTGAAAATATCTGAGTAGTGAAGAAGTTATTAGGAATTGTCTTGTATTTCACTATTCTTGAGTAGAGACAGGTGTCGAACCTGCGCGAATTCATCATGTATTCCCGCAAGGGCAAGACCGCCCCAAGATTTTCAAACCTACGAGATGCAGGCCGATTAGATATAGTTCACGAATGCATCGAAGCTAGTTTATTTTTATCGCATGGCGTTCGTCGCGACGTTGTTTTCCACGCTATTCTGAGCGGACCGCCTTCTCCGCCGTTACATTTGAAAATAGACGGATCTCGGCTGAGAGACGTACGAACGGACCAGGCCACGTGGGAGGGAATCTTCAGAAAGATCTTGTCGGGAAAACCGCATCCAGGTATCAGTATTCATAAAGAGAGTTTCGAAAGTCTTCTGAAGGAAAGAGCATCTACTTCATCTATCTACGTGCTCGAAGAAGGTGGAGAGAGCATTTGGGAAGTCCCGCTCGTAGAAAATCCAATATTTGTTCTAGGTGATCATATAGGGCTGCCTCGAAAAGTTGAAGGGTTCGCTCTACGCTATGGATGTAAAATTTCTTTGGGAAAGAAACCGTATCTTGCAGCAAGTTGTATTACTATATTGAACTACTTGTTAGATAGAACGTCAAGAAATTGAAGAAATACTTGTTTTGCGTCACTTGATGCGCGAGTCTCTGATGCGTTTCGCCTGCATGCTAGGAAGTCTTACTCCACAAATGCGAACAATTTGTGCATCTGAAGTGTTCTATGGTTCTTTCTCTCCTAATACCAGCGTGCTCACCTGAGACACTCGAAACCCACCGCGATGCTTCTCCATTTCCACATTCGGGACATACTTGAGAAACCGTCATGGACTCATCTTCTAAACTGTCAACAAAGTAAATGGCCCGTTGACGCTCTTTCTTCGTAGCGATTGTTCCATTTGCAGTACTAGCCTGAACTAGATTTCCACATTTTCGGCATACGAAACCATCCTTCGTCTCCTGCATATAGGTACCGCACTTCTCACAAAACTTCATACTCCATCACTCGCTCAAGTTAACCACGGCTCTCGCAGTTGTTCCCAGCTTTCGACAACTCTGGTGGCACCGTTCTCGAGGTACTCTCGCGGTGAAAAGCGCTTCTTTCTCAACAATCCCACCCTGTCTGGAACAGGCGCTTTTCTGTAGGCGGCAAAGAAGCGGGGATTGTCATCGATCACGCGCAGGATGTTATATTGCTCCGAGATGGAGGAAAACATTTTTGACCTGGTTGCCAACACGGAGGCCGTCGAAGAAAAGAATCGAATCCAATCTTTGAGAGCAAACATTTCAAGATCTGCTTCACGAGTTGGAAACCCGAATCTTCGCAGCTCGTCTACTGTGAGTTGCCGCATGTTCTCGGTTCGTCCAGTTAGGTAAACCAGCTTGTGCTGCTGGTTCCATCGATTAAGGGTCTCTGAAGCGTGTGGAATTGGTTTATCAAGTTCTAACAGGTCACCTCCGCTTTCTTCAACACAGAGAGTCAGCATCCAAAATTTCTCCCAAATCTTCCTGCTGGAAAACGCGTATCTCCGAAGAATTTCTCGCGACCCATGAGACTCGACTTCTTGCAAGGGAATCTNNGTGTCATCAATATCGACGACGACTGCATCCACGTTGAGATATTCTCCACTTGAGCCCATTCAGTCTGTGCGCATGGCTCGTTCAATTTGCCAAGTTTATGCCTGTCTGAACAAAGAGAGAATTAGGAGTTTATAAATAGTTCAACCAAACCTGAGAAAAGGGACTTGGAAGTTCTTATACGTGCTACGGTAACCTCCCTTTCTTCTGGATAGCATGAATATTGATTCTGCTTTCATAATTGCCTAATAGGTTGACATCTTGAATTCTTTTTGAGGTGAACAAGTCCATGGCCGATTATGTAGATGGTGAATTGAAGAAGATTGGAATAGCAATTTCAAAGCCCATCCTAGCAACGATGTGCATCGTCTTTGGAATACTCGTCATTCTGCTGCCAACGCTGCTCGTATGGATCGTGGGAATGTTTCTCGTATTTCAAGGAGCCTTGCTCTTCACAGACCTCGTGGAAACGGGAAGAAGGAGAACCCCTGCTCAACCCGAAAGTCTCTATTGCTCTGAATGTGGAGCATGGAACGGCAAAGAAGCAATCTATTGTGAAAAATGCGGAAAACAGCTCAAACTAGTGCAACACCAGCAACTCGAAGACTACCAAGAAAACACAATACCCGCAACGCCCTAGCTTTCAGCTTCTTTGCATAGCTTCTCTGTCAACTACGTCGGACTCCGGAGAAGCGAAGAAAACCGCCTGCGGAGCCGCGCACACAGCTGATACACTGGACTAGAAAGTCAGGCGATTCAATTCAGGCTTCATTAATCTTTTAAAGCTATTGGCTTTAATATTGACCTGTGAAAAGTCAAAAGCGGCTCGAACTGCTGAAACAAATGCTCAAGAACTCCAAAAAAAGCGATAGAGACATAGCTAAGCATCTCGGGCTCTCACAAGCAACCATTAGCAGGCTGAGAGCTCGACTCGAAAAGGAAGGNNTGGCGTTCACGTTCATCAAAATGAAAGCGTACCCAACATTTGATGAAACTCAAAGAATCGTACAGCAGGGCAAAGAATGGGTGGGGAAGCATCCTAACGTCATCTTCGCCTCTGATGGTGAAGGATTAGGAGGAAAAGACGTGATCATGATCTCGTTTCACCAGAACTATTCGCGATATGCAGATTTCATGCGATCTTATGCAATGGATTGGGGACACATAATTGCTGATTTTGAATCGTTCCTTGTCAGTCTCGGCTCAGGCTTTAAGATGAAACCTCTAGACCTGAAGTATCTGGCAGATGACAAATGAGCACGGATCTGCTGGGTAGCACGCAGTTTGACACAACTCAGGGTAGCAAGAGTTTTTCTTCTCTATCTTATTCCGATCTCCAAATGCATCTGTCTCAGCAATGATTGCTTGACAACATTCGACCCAGAACCGATCAGTTTCTCCAATCCTTCAATAAAAGCTACAGGGTCTTCAGCAATCATGCGTGGCGTGAGTGAATAGCGCTCGGCGAGAATCTCGAGAATTATTTCTTTTCCTATCTTGCCAAACGTGGTCTCAAGCACATTGAGTACGATAGTGGGAAAAAAGTTCTCGAAAGCAATATCTTGCGTGAATCTGGAAGTGACGACTGGTCCATGTGCCTTGATTAGGCTGGCAAAGAATTTCCCATCAACGAATTTGGCATGGTTCGCGTCATAGGCACACAGCGCAGTCACCGGAAAGGCGAGTTTCCTGCCTATCGTGAGTTCATACTCAAGTAGCTCTTTCTGTTTATTGTGTTCAAAGAAGCACGCAGTTTCACCAACTCCTCGCATTCCTTTAAGACCAATCTCCAGAGCCTCGTCAAAGACACGTTGTGACATCATCAATACACGTGAAACATTCACTTCACCGTCGATCATGTACCAATCATTATAATCGAAGACTTTCAACATGTCATCCTTTTCAAGGGCTTTCACGTTCAATCCAAAATCTTTCATGCGTCTGCGAATCTGCTTGCGGGTTTCTTGTGAGGCAACATAAATCGCTCTTTCCCCTTTCTGTAGCCCGCCTTGCAAGAAGCTGAAGGTTACTTCATGTTTCTCCTGTGGACTCAGGTAGAAGAACACTCCATGATCGCCCACTTTCAAGACACCGGGACAATTCAAGGATTTGGTGCCTTCAGATTGTTCAGGTTCACTGTTCCGCCCCCGCAAGGTGACCCTCCACATTGCAACTGTAGGTGAGGAACATCTTCACATACGACAACTAGAAATACGTTATGAATCAAGGATTCGGATTGGTCATCCACAACTACGTGGAGTACCTGCATTCTATCCTTCACCTGAAGAAATCGTTTCACTTGATCAACGAAATGTTGCCTATGCGTACGTTTTCGAGATGTTTCTTAGCGGCTTCGTAGCATCGGTCGGCCTGCCTTCTACTTGTGGGTGGCAAATCTGCCATAATATATTGGGGAGAGAAAGCAAGAAGCGAGTAGGGAATTTCCGCGTTTACCTCAGCGATGAACCGTGCGATGTTTCCGACCTCTTTCGAATCCACGTAACCAGGAACTAGCAACGTACTAGCCGTCAACATCGGAAGTTCGGGCCGCTGCTCGAAAAACCTCTCACTCAGCAGTTTAAACATCTCTAACGTGGGTGCATTTGAGACTCCGCATAAGGCGAGATTTAGGTTCTCATCCCAGGTTTTGAGGTCGAATTTGATGTTCCCTCCACTGTTGTTAGAGAGCTGAGCGGCTTTCATTGCGAACTCCTCTTTCCAGTAGCCATTGGTTTCCCAGCAAACTCGAAGGATTCGTTTCTCCGCGTGAGCCTGCTGCAGGGCAATTTGGCTCGTTCTGATGGCATGAGGCATCTGAACTGATGGGTCGCCGCCAAAAAAGCAGATGCATGACACATGGTTGTGGATTTTTGAGGCTAGACTTTCAGCGCTCATGATCGGCTGATGCTCCGCCGCGAGTTTTCGGTAGTGCCAGTTTTGGCAGAAGAGGCAGTCGTAACTGCACGCACTATAGAACACTGCTAGATTTGAATGTCCACTTTCTGCTTTGGGCTTGTTGGCATATTTGGGGTAGCCGGCTCCTGTGCAGCCTGGACAGAACCACCAAGCAACGCAGTTGGTAGGTAGCGGATCGTAATACCATTGTAAGACACCTTTCGGCGGAGTCCCACCGATTCTGACAAGTCGACTTTCTACGTTGAAAACTAGGCCGCAAAACCCTTTCCCGTCAACTCCAATTCTACAATCGTTGGAGCACATCCCGCAAGAAACCCCATCTGGATCTCTCGGCGGGCTTGAGGGCAAACCGAACATTTCTCGGCTACTAGAATGCACACTGTTCGTAATCTCCAGAGCCTCATCAGGTCGCTCACTGATGCATTTTGCACAAGCGCCAAGCTTGCTGGAAATCAACGGTGAGCTTTCGCTGCAAATCTGGCACTGTCCCAAAGAGTGTGCCCCAAAGAAGCTTTAAAGCGAATGGCATTTTTAGTTGTTGCCGTTTCAAGGCAGTTTCTGAAATGGACTGTCGCCGTTGATTCGTTTTCCGACAAAATAAGCAGGCACAATTAAGATGAGGCTTAGCATGCCGATCCAAATTGCAAACTGGCTGTTTATCAAGGGGTTTGAGATTCGCGTAAATGGGAAGCCGAAATTGACATCTCCATGCACGGTTGAATCCCAGCCAAGATGAACAAAGCCTCCCAAAATAGCTGTGAGATATGTCGATCTCCACGAATAAGCGACCCATTCGGCTTCAGAAAAAATCTGCAGCCACAAGGGCTTAGCTAGTTCGAGAGTTTTAGTGAGAATCGTTGTGAAAGGAGCCATCACAAGAAAAACCGCAAAGGGGTTGTGAGTGAACCAGTGGAGACTCATAGGCACGTAACTGCCAAGCAACAGAGGAAAACTACCCCTTGGAGAACCCAGGACCAAATATAATACAGGTTCTATGTCCATGAGGACTGACGCCAAAATGAAGGCGATCCCGTGAAGACGCCGATGAAACAGGAAATAAACGACACCTGCTGGGAAAAGATGAAATGGTGTTATGGGCACGTCTGCTCCACCGATGGACTATTCGTCATTTATTGTGAGTTGGATCTTAATTTGGTTAATTGCTTCTTGATGGCACGCCTTGTATAGACTGAGAATGATTCCTCGTTGGTTTTAATGTATATCGTGTCGCCTAATTTGATGGAGAGTCGTTCGCGGACTGATTTCGGTATGTAGATTCTTCCTCTGTCATCTAGCGTGGATTTGAACAAAATATCAAATAGCTCGATGGTGTTTATCCTTTTTCTATTCAACGGGTGTTTTCCCACACAGATTTATTAGTCGGCTGTTTCAGATAAAGTTTCATCCACTAGAATGGATGTTTGATGGATGCCTGAAGTGAGAGTGATAATCCCGAATGATTTAGAGAGAGCGTTAGAAGCACTGGTCAAGGCGGGGTTTGCTGGCAACAAGGCTGAACTGGCTAGAACAGCAATCACCCATTTTCTCTCAACGGTACCTACTCAACTGCAGAAAGGGTACGACCTAGAAACAGCGTTTTCTCCAGATGGGAGAATCTTTCAACTCGAATATGCCGTGGAGTCTATGAAGAGAGGCGGCTCTATCGTGGGAGTACGCTGNNGCTCAAGCTTTTAGAATAGGCGAAAACATCGGCGCAGTGTATTGTGGAATACTCTCAGATGGTTTTCTCATTGTTGAAGAAGCACGAAAGCAAGTTGAGCTACTGGAGAAAGAAGGTTCAGCTGACATTGAAACCCTAGCCAAGCGACTGACGCTTTTCATGCAACCTTTTGCCCAGAAAAAGGATGTCCGACCGTTTGCTGTGGCTTTGATTATTGGCGGTCTGGATTCAAACCATGAACCAAGATTGTTTCTGCTGAATAGTGCTGGGCTGGCTCACGAGTACAAAGCATGCAACGTCGGAGTCGGCGGTGAAGAATCGAAAAGAATATTGAAAGAGGGATACAAACCTGAACTGGGCTTAGACGAGGCCATGATGCTGACTATTAAAGCTGCTTTGAGAGAGAAAAGAAATCCGGAAGACGTGTTGGTTGCAGTTGTTGATGCAAAGACTGGAAAGTTCAGAAATGTGACTACGGAAGAAAAGGAGCGTTTGTGGGACAAGATATTCCCCTAGCTTTCCATTTTATACCCTACAGATCAAGCAACACTGACAGACACGCATTGCACGCGCGCTCTTTCATTAGTAAAATTCCATAATATGCTTGATTAAAGCCTTAAACTGATAAATAGCTTCAGATCAGAGTTTTTTGTTCATCACGTAGGC
>JABAHO010002173.1_pt1 | contig 17910 bp, 20 predicted proteins | sample 7062071 | NCBI WGS metagenome assembly JABAHO01 (sample SAMN14534356, study PRJNA622989) | marine sediment metagenome | biome: marine biome [ENVO:00000428]; feature: marine pelagic biome [ENVO:01000023]; material: deep marine sediment [ENVO:00002113] | place: India: Gulf of Kutch | collected...
ACCACATTGGCATCGCGTTCTTCGCCGTAAGTCAAAGCAACGATGGTCACGCCCCCGGGTAAGCTGATGTCACTCAAGTGAATCACCTGATTGAGCTCGACGTCTTCCATGTCGATCTCAATGTACTCAGGCAAATCTTTCGGCAGGCTGCTGATCTCAACCTCGGTCATGTTGTGTGAAATACTGCCACCACCCAGACGTACACCAACACATTTGTCTTCGTTGATAAAGTGCAGCGGCACGTTCACTTGAATTGGCTTGTCAGCGCTGATCCGGAGAAAGTCCACATGCGTGACTTTGTCATCGGCCGGGTTTCTTTGCAGGTCACGCACCACGGCTTGCAGCGACTTTCCGTCCACCNNGCGCGGATTCGCAGGAAGTCGATATGCTGGACCTTTTCCGAGGCCGGGTGGCGCTGAAGATCCCGAACCACCGCCTGCTGGCTCTTTCCATCGAGAACGACGTTCAGGATCTGCGAGTAGAAGGCCTCGAGCTGCATGGCCTTGGAAAGCTCGTTGCTGCTCACGGTAACCGGGACGGCATCCCCGTCGCCCCCATAGATGATGCCGGGCACTTTTTCTGCTAGGCGACGCAGGCGGCGGCTCGCACCTTTCCCTACGTCAGTGCGCAGCTCGGCATTGATCTCAATTTGCTGCGACATATTGCTGTCTCCGTTTGTTTAGAAGCGCCCCTGCTTTGCGACCAAGCCAAAGGCACACCGTGATATCAGCGAAACATCGCGCTGATGGATTCTTCGTTGCTCACCCTGCGGATGGCTTCAGCGAGCACCCGGTCCAGACTCAGCTGGCGTATCCTGCTGCAGCCGGCTGCTTCCTCGCTCAACGGGATGGTGTCGGTGACCACCACGGCGTCGAGCTCGGAATTGGCAATTTTTTCAATGGCGTTGCCGGAGAACACCGGATGCGTGATGTACGACACCACTTTGATCGCGCCCTGCTCCTTCAACGCTTCGGCAGCCGTGCACAAAGTGCCGGCGGTATCGACGAGATCGTCGACCAACACGCAGGTCTTGCCGTCAACGTCGCCAATCACATTCATCACCCGTGTCTCGTTGGCCTGAGGACGCCGCTTGTCGATGATGGCAAGATCCAGGTCGTTGGCCTGCTTGGCGACGGCGCGCGCCCGCACCACGCCACCCACGTCAGGCGAGACGATGATGGGATTCTCATAGCCTTGGGCAACCATATCGTCCACCAGAACCGGCGAACCATAGACATTGTCCACCGGCATATTGAAAAAGCCCTGGATCTGGTCGGCATGCAGATCCACGGTCAGCATTCTATCTATGCCAACGCTGTCGAGCATGTCCGCTACCACCTTGGCACTGATCGACACGCGCGCCGAGCGCGGGCGCCGGTCCTGGCGCGCGTACCCGAAGTAGGGGATCACCGCCGTCACCCGCTGCGCCGACGCCCGGCGGATCGCGTCGGACATGATCATCAGCTCCATGAGGTTGTCGTTGGTCGGCGCGCAGGTGGATTGGATGACGAAGGCGTCCTGGCCCCGCACGTTCTCGTGGATCTCGACACTGACCTCGCCGTCGCTGAACTGCCCGAGATCGGCGTGCCCGAGATCCATGCGCAGCTCGTCGGCGATCCGGCCACTTAGCAGGGGGTTCGAGCTCCCCGAGAAGATCATGAGATTTGACAATTGCCTTCCCCTCATCAGCACCCTAGGCGCCAGCAGTTCGGTTGCGGATTCAAGAGACCGTTAAATTGGCTGGGGCGGCAGGATTCGAACCTGCGAATGCCGGGATCAAAACCCGGTGCCTTACCACTTGGCGACGCCCCAACAGACTGCTCGTTTTCACTCGCGCTCGACGGCGCTTTTACCAATGTTCGAAGCTATCGCCCCGCGAGCGGGCCGCTATTGTGATGTTGGGTCTGTTGGCTGTCAAACCAGCGGCAGCTGGGAGGACGCGGCATGAAACGCGCCCCTTCAGAGCATCCAGTCGGATATGGAAAGCCGCACCCGATAGTCGCCGCGGGTGGCCGTAATCCGGCCCGGCAGCCAGCGCGGGCCACGGAGCGTCTGCACCTCGCTGTGCCGGGCGTAGGCCACGGACCAGTCGAGCTGCTCGAAGCCGACCAGCCGACCGTCGTCGTCGTACTGCCGGTCACCAGCGCCCGTTCCGTCCCCGGGCGTGCCCAGCACCCAGCTCGGCAGCACGTCCAGCGGCAGGCTCCAGCCCAGATGCGCGCGCATCACGTCGGCGTGCGGCCCTTCGGAGAGCACGGCGCCGCTGCCATCGACGATGGCCAGCCGCCGCTCGTCGCCGTCGAGCCGGACCCGTCCCTGGCCGAGCGGCCCCCACAGATCGATGGAGAACGCGGAGCCGTATTGCCGCCAGATGAATCGTGCCGAGAAGCTCTCCGCGCCGTCGACCACGCCCGCCTTGCCCCGAAGCTCGAAGTCGGCCGGCCCATCGACGGGCGGGCTGATGGACGTGCAGCTCGTACAGACAGACAAACAAAACAACTTAAAAATGAATGGCTTAAGTACGTTCACAATTCTCCGAAGCTGCTAGAATGAGCGGTTCGCAAGCAGGCGCCCGCCTGGGCCCACGACCAGCTGAACATGGCGATATTGGCATACGGCATTAACTATCGCACGGCTCCCATCGACGTCCGGGAGCGCGTGGCATTTCCGGAGGAAGCCCTGCCGGCGGCCCTGGAAGATGCCATGGCGTCGATTCCCGGTATCAGCGAGCTCGCCATCATCTCGACATGCAACCGCACCGAGCTCATCGTCTCCGCAGCGCCCGACGGCGAGGAGGAAGTGGCCAGATGGCTCGCCAGCTATCGGCCCGTGAGCATGAGCGAGCTGAACAGCATGGCCTACAGCCACTGGGACCAGGAAGCCGCCCGTCACCTCATTCGCGTAGCGGCCGGCCTGGACTCTCAGGTGCTCGGCGAGCCGCAGATCATGGGGCAGGTGAAACAAGCCTACGAGCTCGCCCGGGCGGCGGGCACCCTCGGGTCCGAGCTGAGCCTGCTGTCGCGCCTCACGCTGAACGCCGCCAAGCGCATTCGCACCGACACCGACATTGGTCGCAACCCGGTTTCGGTAGCTTACGCCGCGGTCACCATGGCGCAGCAGATCTTTACCGACCTGCACCACAACAAAGCACTGCTCATCGGTGCCGGCGACACGATTCAGAGGGTCGCCGAGCACCTGTCCGCCCTGGGCAACGCGGGCCTGGCCATTGCCAACCGGACCCTGGCGAACGCAGAAGCCCTGGCCGCGGGCTTCAACGCCCTTCCCATGCAGCTCACGGACATCGCCGCTCACCTCGCCGACTACGACATCGTCATCACGTCCACCGGAAGCTCTCTGCCCGTGCTCGGCAAAGGAACCGTGGAGGCTGCCATCAAGCGGCGACGCCACAAACCGATATTCATTGTCGACATCGCGGTGCCGCGTGACGTGGAGCCGGAGGTGGGCGGGCTACCGGACGTCTACCTTTACACCATCGACGATCTCACCGAGATCATCGAGGAGAACATCAAGCAGCGCCGCTCGGCTGCCGAAGGCGCCGAGCATCTGGTAACCGAGGGAGCGCAGGCATATATCCGGGAGCGCCGGGCCCACGAGGGCCAGACGCTCCTGCGCAGCTTCCGCGAGAATGCCGAGGCCATTCAGAGGGCGGAGCTCGACAAGGCGGTGACGGCGCTGAGCCGGGGGGCCGACGCCGAAGAGGTGCTCCGGTCGCTGAGCCGGTCGCTGACCAACAAGCTGATTCATCAGCCAACCGTAGCCATTCGAGACGCCAGCGCCAACGATCGCGGCGATCTCCTGGATTATCTGAAGTCCCTCTACCAGCTAGACTGAAGCATGAGCCTGTCCGCCTCAATGATGGCCAAGCTGTCGGACCTCACCGACCGCTTCGACGAGGTCAGCGCCCTCCTTTCGGATCCCGACATCATGGCCGACCGGGACCGGTTCACCGCCCTGTCCAAGGAGTACGCCGAGCTCGAGCCCGTCATCCTGACGTTTCGCCGCCGTGACGAGCTGGATACGGAGCTGCGCGAAGCGCGCGAACTAGAGGGAGACGAAGATCCGGAGATGCGCGAGCTGGCCAGAGAGGACGTGGAACGCCTCTCCAAAGCGCTGGATAACGAGGAAGAGGAGCTTCAGACCCTGCTGCTGCCGCGGGATCCCAACGACGCCTCGAACGTCTACCTGGAGATACGCGCGGGGACCGGCGGAGACGAGGCGGCCTTGTTTGCCGGGGATATGTTCCGCATGTACAGCAAGTTTGCCGAGTCCCGCGGCTGGACCTTCGAGGTTTTGGGGGCACGAGCGGGCGAGCACGGAGGTTACAAGGAGATAATCACCCGCGTCGCCGGTAAGGACGTGTACAGCCAGCTGAAATTCGAGTCCGGCGCCCACCGGGTGCAGCGCGTGCCGGAAACGGAGTCCCAGGGCCGCATCCACACCTCGGCCTGCACCGTGGCCGTGATGCCGGAGGTCGACGAGGTCGACACGGTCGAGATCAACAAATCCGATCTGCGCGAGGATACCTTCCGTGCCTCCGGGGCCGGCGGACAGCACGTGAACAAGACGGACTCCGCCGTCCGGCTGACGCACCTCCCGACCGGCATCGTGGTGGAGTGTCAGGACGAGCGCTCCCAGCACAAGAATCGCGCCAGGGCGCTGGCGCTGCTGCAGGCGAAGCTGCTCGATGCCGCCCAGGCGCAACAACGGTCCGAACAGGCGGAGACGCGTCGCAACCTGGTGGGCTCGGGTGACCGCTCGGAGCGGATCCGGACCTACAACTTTCCCCAGGGTCGCGTCACCGATCACCGCATCAACCTCACGCTCTACAAGCTGGCCGAAGTCATGGAAGGCGCGCTGGAGAACGTGATCGACCCCCTGGTTCGCGAGCATCACGCGGACCAGCTGCGCAGCCTGGGCGAAGCGCAGTGACCACGGTCCGCGCCTGGATCGACGGGGAGCGGGAACTGGACCTGCTGGACCGGCACCTGCTGCTCGCCGAGCTGCTGCAAACCAATCGCGCCGGCGTCATGACTCGCCCGGAACGCGTTCTCGACGACGCCGAGATCCGCACCCTCGACCTCTGGTCGAGCCGTCGCCGACAGGGCGAGCCCATCGCCTACATCCTCGGCCGGAAAGAGTTCTGGGGGCTCACACTTCGAGTCAACCCGACCGTGCTGATCCCCCGACCCGAGACGGAGCTGCTGGTGGAGTGCGCGCTGGAGGTAGCCACAGCCGATCAACGCCTTCTGGACCTCGGCACGGGCAGCGGCGCGGTCGCCATCGCGCTGGCGCGCGAGCTTGACGGCGCGGCGGTGACCGCCAGCGACGTCTCCCAGGCCGCGCTCAAAGTCGCCGCCGCAAATGCCGCAGCGCACGGCGCGCGGGTAACCTGGGTGGCGAGCAACTGGTTCGAGAACCTCACACCTGCGTTCGATGCCATCATCAGCAACCCGCCTTACGTGGCCGAGGGAGATGCGCATCTCCGCTCGCTTGAAGCCGAGCCCACCTCCGCGCTCGTCAGCGGTGCAGAAGGGCTGGACGCCATCCGCTACATCGTGCCCGCTGCCAAGCGCTTCCTCAACGATGACGGCTGGCTCGTCGTCGAGCACGGCCATGATCACGGACGAGCCGTCCGCTCGCTCATGCGCTACAGCGGCTACCGTCAGGTGAAGACCTTTCGGGATCTGGCGGGGCTCGAGCGCGTCACGAGAGGGCGAAGACCTTGACGGGGCTGACCGACGATCAGCTGCTCCGGTACAGCCGTCAGATCATGCTGCCGGAGGTCGACGTTGCCGGTCAGGAATCCCTGGTCGCCGGGACGGCGCTCATCATCGGCATGGGCGGCCTGGGCGCGCCCGCCGCCGTCTACCTGGCGAGCGCCGGCGTGGGCCACCTCGTCATCGTCGATCACGATCGGGTCGAAGCGTCCAACCTGCAGAGGCAGATCGTGCACCACGACGCCACCATCGGCCAGACCAAGGTGGCGTCCGCGCGCCAGTCGCTGCTCCAGACAAATCCGGAGACCCGCATAACCGCGATCGACCATAAGCTGGAGTCAGACGAGCTCCTCCGAACCGTGGCTGGCGCCGACGTCGTGCTGGACGCCACCGACAACTTTGCCGCCCGCTTCGCGGTCAACGCCGCCTGCTGGGAGGCCGGGGTTCCGCTGGTCTCCGGCGCCGCCATTCGCTGGGAGGGCCAGGTTGCCGTCTTCGATCCGAGGGACGCGGAGAGTCCTTGTTATCAGTGCCTGTATGCCGAGGGTCAGGACGAGACCCTGAACTGCGCCGAGAATGGCGTCATAGCGCCCCTGGTAGGGATCATCGGGACCTGCCAGGCCATGGAAGCCATCAAGCTGCTAACCGGGGTCGGCGAGACGCTGACGGGCCGCGTTCTCTACTTCGACGCCAAGCGGATGGACTGGAGAAAGCTGAAGCTGCCTAAGGATCCGGCGTGTCCGAACTGCTCGGCGTGATCCCGTAAACGTCGGCCAGCTTCGTCAGCAGCTCGTCCTCAACTGTGGGCATGTCCGTCGGGCCGCCGAGATCGGCTAGCTGGGTCACCTGCATGTCGAGCAGCCCGCAGGGGTTGATGCGGGAGAAGGGCTCCAGGTCCATCTGCACGTTGAGGGCCAGGCCATGATAGGAATACCCGCGCCGAACCCTCAGCCCGAGCGCCGCGATCTTCGCGCCCCCGACGTAGACGCCCGGCGCATCGCGGCGCGGCGCCCCCTCGATGCCGTGATCCGCCAGCAGTCCCACGACGGCTTCCTCGATGCCGCTGACCAGGCCGCGCACGCTCAAGCCCAGCCGACGCAGGTCGAACATCAGGTAGGCGACGATCTGGCCCGGGCCGTGATAAGTCACCTGCCCGCCCCGATCCGTCTGCACCACGGGAATGTCGCCCGGCGCCAACAGATGCTCCGCCTTGCCCGCCTGCCCCTGAGTGAACACCCGGTCGTGCTCGGTGAGCCACAGCTCATCGGCGGTGGCCTGGGAACGTTCCTCGGTGAAGCGCTGCATGGCGCGAAACACCGGATCGTACCGGGTCCGCCCCAACCGCCTGACGATCACGGGGACGCCGGCCACCTCATAGCACCATCTTGACCATGGGCTCATCCATCAGAGCCCGATGCAGGGCCCGCAGCTGTGGTTCGCCGCTGGCGGTGATCGAGAAGCGCACTGAGCAATAGCGGCCCTCGCGACTGTTTTTGACCGTTACGGTGCTCTCCGAGAGATCGGGAACATGCAGGCGCACGATCCGCAACACCGTCTCCCTGAGCGTAAGGTGGTTCTCCGCAATCACCCGGATGGGGTACTCGCAGGGGAACTCGATTTTCGGCGGCTCAGTCAATGCCGAAGAGGTCGCGAAAAAGAAGCTGGGTGCCGTCCCAGAGGCGCGAAAACATGTCCGCCTCCTCGGCTTCCTGCAGGGCGATGAGGGGTGCGCTGAGCACCAGCTCGTCGGCAAAGTGCAGACGCAGCTCACCGAGTTCCTGACCCGCAGCCACCGGGGCCTCTATGGTTTTCACCACGCTGAGCTCTGCTTTGAGGTCGTCATAGTGACCGCGGGGAATGGTCACGAACACCTCATCCTCGAGGCCCAGCTGGATATCCTCCGCTTCGCCATACCAGAGCTCGGCCGTTTTCAAAGCCACGCCTGCGTCGTAGAGCTTCTGAGTCTCGAAGTAGCGGAAACCGTAGGAAAGCAGCTTCTGGCTCTCGCGCATCCGGGCTTCTTCGCTTTCCGTGCCCAGCACCACGGAGATCAGTCGCATGTTGCCGCGCTTGGCGGAGGCAACCAGGCAATAGCCGGCCGCGGAGGTGTGCCCGGTCTTGACCCCGTCCACCGTGCGGTCTCGCCAGAGCAGCCGGTTGCGGTTCGGCTGCTCGATGTCGTTGAAGGCGAAAGAACGCTCCGAATAGATATCGTAGCTGTCGGGAAACCGCTCGATGAGCGACTGGGTCAGCACCGCCAGATCCCAGGCGGACGTGTAATGATCCTCGTTCGGCAACCCGGTGGCGTTCTGATACTGGGTCATCGTCATGCCAAGTTGGATCGCCTGCTGATTCATCATGTCCGCGAACGCATCTTCACTTCCGGCAATGTGCTCCGCCATGGCGATGCTGGCGTCGTTGCCCGACTGCACGATGATGCCGCGCAGCAGATCTTCCAGCCCGACCTGCGTGCCTTCCCGCACGAACATCCGCGAGCCCGGCGCGCGCCATGCCTTGACGCTGATGGGCACCTGATCTTGCAGGCTGATCCGACCGGCCTCCAGCTCTACGGCGGCGATGTAGCCCGTCATGATCTTGGTNNGAACCTTCATGGTGTCCGCATCCACCAGCAGGTACGACGTCCCGGCGATCTTCGGCGGCGGCGGAATGATGGGCCCCTGGGCACCGTGGGCGGGCACGGCGATCGCCGCCAGGCCTAGGCAGCAGGCTCCGAGATGGTTGGCCCAGAACGACATGAGAAGCCCTCTCAGCATGCTTGTTCGCGTGAGGTGATTCTAGCTCATTGCTCGAGTATCAGCGGACGATCGAAGTCCGAAGACGCGATCAAGGCCTGCAATCGCAGCGCCTCGGGCTTGGACTTTACCGGCCCGATCCGGACCCTGAACAACGCATCGCTGGACACCCTCACAACGTAGGCCCGCGCTCCCGTGAGCGCCCCGAGGGCATCCTTGAGCGCATCCGCCGCGCCCATGTCACTGAAAGCACCCGCCTGAAGAAAGTAATCGGGGCTGTCCACCAGAGCCTCCACGCGCACCCGCGCGGTCCCCCGCTGCGCGAAGCCGAGCTTCACGGCCGCCGCGTAGGAGAGGTCGATGAGCCGATCGGCATGGAAGGGGCCGCGATCGTTGATCCGAACGATGGTCGAGCGCCCGTTGTGCAGGTTGGTCACCCGGGCATACGTGGGGATCGGCAGGGTCGTATGGGCGGCCGTCAGCTCGAACATGTCGAAGGTCTCGCCGCTGGAGGTCTGGCGGCCATGGAACTTGCGGCCATACCAGCTGGCGATCCCCGTGGACTGATATCCCGCCGCGCTGTCCATCACGCGATAGGTGCGGCCCAGCACGGTGTAGCTTGGCGGGTTGCCCCGCGCGCTCTTGGGCTCCTCGCGGGGGATAGGGTCCGGCAACCTGGCGAGGTCTACCGGCGTGTGGTCAGGGGGCCCATCGCTACGGTCCGGCGGCCGAACGCCGGGGCCGCTGCAGGCCACCAGGGTCACCACGAGCAGCCAGCCCGCAGCACGCAGCCGGACTACCACGCCTGGGTCACCGCCGCCGCGCCGGTCTGCCGCTCCAGCAGTTCCTGGCTCAGCTGGTGAACGGCCAGCGCGTACAGCCTGCTGCGGTTGTATCGCGTGATTACGTGGAAGTTCTTGAGCCCCAGCCAATACTCCGCTCCATCCTCCATCTCCATACGAAAGATCGCCGCTGCGGTGTCTTCGGCGAGACCAGCGGCTTCACCCGCCGGCCGCATGCCCATCTCCTTAAGCTCACCAACCGTGAGCTTGAGGTCAAGAGTCTTGTTGGCCACCGTCGAGAGACCGTCACCCTCCACGGCGACAGGAAACACCACCGGTTGCGCCGCTTTCCAGCCGTGCCGCGAGAAGTAGTTGGCCACGCTCCCGATGGCGTCCGTCGGGTTGGTCCAGATGTCCCGCTGGCCGTCCCCGTCGAAGTCCACGGCGTAGCTGCGATAGCTGGACGGAATGAACTGTCCGTATCCCATAGCGCCCGCGTAGGAACCCTTCGGATCCCGCGGGTCCATGCCCTCCTCCCGGGTGAGCAGCAGAAAATGCGTGAGCTCGTCGCGAAAGAAAGCTGAGCGTGGCGGGTAGTCGAACGCAAGGGTGGTCAAGGCATCCACGACCCGGTAGCCGCCGCGGTTGCGTCCGTAGCGAGTCTCTACCCCGATGATCGCCACGACGTACTCGGGCGGCACGCCGAAGTCCGCTTCCGCCCGTTCCAGGGTCGCCGCATGCTCCTGCCAGAACTCCAGACCTTGCGCGATGCGCTTTTCCCCGAGGAAAATCCGCCGGTACTCGTGCCATTTCAGAACCCGCTCGGCGGGACGGGCGATGGCCTCTAGGATGCTCTCTTTGCGCTCGGCGTCGGCGAAAACGCCGGCGAGCTCCTCGTCGCCGAAGCCATGCTCGCGAACCAGCTCGGCAATGTAATCGCGAACGTCTGCCCTGCCGGCAAAGTCCGCGTGAGCGGAGCCGAACAGAACGAGGAGGGTCGTCGCCCAGAGAAAAGCGTAACGCATGAGTCTTCCTATCCTTACCCNNGCGCACTACCATGCCCTCTCGGTGCGGATGGCCATGATGATGCCAAAACTTGCCATGAGCGTAAGCGCAGACGTCCCTCCGTAGCTGACGAGCGGCAGCGGCACGCCGACGACCGGCAACAGACCGCTGACCATGGCGATGTTGACAAAGACGTACACGAAAAACGTCAGGGTCAACGCGCCGGCCAGCAGGCGCTGGTACGTGTTGACCGCTCGCGTGGCAATGTACAGCCCTCTGGCGACCACGACGAGATACAGGCCGAGCAGCGAGGCGATGCCGACGAGCCCAAGCTCCTCGCCGATGACGGCGATGATGAAGTCCGTCTGGCTCTCCGGCAAGAAATCGAGACGGCTCTGGGTACCCTGCATCAACCCCTTGCCCCACACGCCGCCCGACCCGATGGCCGTCGTCGACTGGATGATGTTCCAGCCAGCGCCCAGGGGATCGCTTTGGGGATCGAACAGGGTGAGGATGCGTTGCCGCTGGTAATCCTGCAGGAGCAACCACAGGCCAGGCGCGAGCGCGGCGATGCCGAGCCCGGCAAAAAAGATCCAGCGCCAGTAGACGCCGGCCAGCACCACCACGGCAAAGCCCGCACAGGCCACGAGGATTCCCGTCCCCAGATCCGGCTGCAGGATGATGCATCCCGCCGGCACGGCGATGATGGCGAAGGCAACGCAGACGTCGCGGAAGCTCGGCGGCAGGCGCCGTTCGTGAAGGTACCAGGCCACCATCATGGGCACCGCAATCTTCATGAGCTCGGACGGCTGGAAACGGGGCAGGCCGGGCAGGTCGAGCCACCTCTGGGAGCCTTTGACCTTCACGCCTATCAGCAGCACGAGCACGAGCAGCACCAGCCCCACGCCGTATACGACCGGCGACCAGCGCAGGTAGAAGCGCGGCTCCAGCTGCGCTGCCACGAGCATCACCGCCAGCGCAAGACCAATGCGGACGACCTGGTTCGAAAAAAGCTCGTCGTTGCCGTTGACCGCGCTGTATAGAACCACCAGGCCGTAGCCGACGATGGTCAGCAGCAGCAACAGCAGCAGCGGGTCGAGATGGATCTGGATCAGGCGACGGCCCGCGCCTACGGCCGGGCCGCCCGGAAGGTGCCTGACAAAGTCCTGGTTGCTCACCGCGCGGCCAGCTGGGGCAGCATGAACGCGTCGATGACCTCGCGGGCAACGGGCCCCGCCACCGAGCTGCCACCTCCGCCGTTCTCCACCAGAACGGACACCGCGATCTTCGGATCATCGGCCGGCGCGAAAGCAACGAACCACGCGTGCTTGCGCTGATACTCCTCGAGCTCCTGCTCGTCGTACTCTTCGCCCTGCTTGATCTCCACTACCTGGGCCGTGCCCGACTTGCCGGCCATCCGATAAGGAACGTCCCGGCCTATGTGGGCCCAGGCCGTTCCGTTCTGGCCCATGCCGCGATTGCCCCGATGAACCACGTCTTCCATGGCGTCGACCATGCGCTCCCAGTCCTCGGCGCTCGGACCCTCCACCCGGGGCATGGGTCGGGCCGGGTCGAACTCCATGAGCGGCCGGTCGCTGGAAAGCAGCATCTGCGGCCGCACGAACTCTCCCCGGTTTGCCAGAACGGCCGCAACCGTGGCGAGCTGAAGCGGGGTGGCGAGCAGATCGCCCTGGCCGATTCCGATGTTCACGTTGTCACCCGGGTACCAGATCTCGCCTTTGGCGCCCTGCTTCCATATGCGGGTTGGCAGCAGGCCCTTGCTTGAATCGGGGATGTCGACGGCCGTGCGCTGCCCGTAGCCGAACTGGGCCGCGAAAGTGGCGATCCGATCGATGTCCAGTCGGGTGGCGAGATCGTAGAAGTAGACGTTTGACGACCGGTAGATGGCTCGCGTCAGGTTGGTCAGGCCCTGACCGCCCGAGTCGTCGACGGCCCAGCTCCAGTCCCGGTAGATGCGCTCCTGCCCGGGCAGCTGATACCAGCCCCGATCGTCGATCTGCTCGGACCACCGCGTGACGCCGCTGGCCACGCCCGCGAGCCCGACGATGGGCTTGAAGGTCGAGCCCGGCGCGTACTGGCCGTTGATGGCACGATTGAACAACGGGGTGTCCCGGGAAGAAGCCAGCGCCCGAAACTGGGCCGAGGTCATGCCGGTGACGAACTGGTTTGGGTCGTACTGCGGGTGGCTCACCAGGGCCAGGACGCCACCGCTGCGGGTGTCCAGCGCCACGATGGCGCCGCGGCGTTCCCCGAGCGCGGCCGACGCGGCAATCTGCAGGCGACTGTCCAGCTGAAGCGTGATGTTCTGACCGGCCGCGGGCTCGTTGATCTCGAGCACCTGCCGAATGCGTCCGTGAGCGTCCGTTTCGACCCTCTGATAGCCCACCTCGCCATGGAGCGAGCGTTCGTAGAACCGCTCCACCCCCCTGCGTCCCACGAACTTCGTCGCGCTGTAGCGAACGGGGTCGAGCTCGCGGAGATCTTCCTCGGTGACGCGCCTCACCGAGCCCACCGCATGGGCGAGAAGCGGGCCAAAGGGGTAGTAACGGACGAGCTGGGTCGTGATCTCGACGCCGACGAGCCGGTGCCGGTTCACGGCAAGCACGGCGATGTCTTCCTCGCTCAGCGTCAGCTTGAGAGCCACCGGCTCGTAAGGACGCCGACGACGCTGCAACCGGCCGCGGAAGCTCTCGATCTCCGCCTCGCTGATGCTCACCAGCGAGCCGAGCTCGCCGATGAGCACATCCAGGTCATCGATCCTCTCGCGCACCAGAGCCAGGCTGTGCACGGGCCGATTGTCGGCCAGCAGCACACCGTTGCGATCGAAAATGAGTCCCCGCGGCGGCGCCAGCGGCTGCACCTGGATGCGATTCTCCTCCGACCGCGTGCGGTACGTATCGTACTCCCACACCTGGAGCTGCAGCAGACGGAAGATCAGGCCGAACACGAGGCACGAGGCCAGCGCGAACAGCCCCGCAGCCCGGGCAGAAAAGGACCGGCGTTCCGTCGAGCTGTCTTTAAGGGCGAGAACAGGCGGCATGTCAGTCCCGATGATAGGGGTGGCCGGAGAGAATGGTCCAGGCCCGGTAGATCTGCTCGGCCACCATCACCCTCACCATCTCGTGGGGAAAGGTCAGCCGGGACAGCGAGAGCGTCATGTCAGCGCGAGCCAGGCAGGCGGGCGCGAGACCCTCGGCGCCGCCGATGAGGAACGCAACGTCCTGCCCCTGCATGCGCCACTCCTCCAGCCTCAGCGCCAGCTCCCGGGTGCTGCAACCCTCACCTCCTACATCCAGGGCAATGACCCAGTCTCTTGGACCCAGATGGTTGAGCAATCGTTCCGATTCGATTGCCATGACCTGCTCGGCAGAGCGGCCACGTCCCCCGCCCGGTACGACCTCGACCAGGGAAAGCGGCATCTCGCGCGGCAACCGACGGGCATATTCGCGGAACCCGTCGACGACCCAGGGGCGAGGCCGTGAGCCCACGGCGATGACCCGAATCTTCACGGCAGCCTTCCCGGGCGCCTCAGTTGAGCGTTTCGGAGTCCCACGGCATGTCGGACCAGAGCCGCTCGAGGTCGTAGAACTCCCTGGTATCGGCCTGCATCACGTGCACCAGCACGTCACCGAGATCCACCAGCACCCACTCGTGGGTTTCCCGTCCCTCGACGCCGAGCGGCGCGTTGCCGCCCGCTTTGGCTGACTCCACCACCTGATCGACAAGCGCCTTCACATGCCGATTGGAAGTGCCGCTGGCGATGATCATGAAATCCGTAATGTCGGTACTCTTGGTCACGTCCAAAGCCACGACATCNNACTTAACATGCCGGTTGGAGGTGCCGCTTGCGATGATCATGAAGTCGGTGATGTCGGTACCCTTGGTCACGTCCATCGCCACGATGTCGCGGCCTTTCCGCTCTTCCAACGCATCCACGACCAGATCGCGCAGGGCCTCAGCTGTCACTCGGTGCTCCGTACAGTCCGTGGCGGCTAATATAAGTTGCCACTCGCTCCGGGAGCAAATGGCCCACCGGGCGCCCGCCGGCAATGGCAGCACGGATTTCCGAGGCGGAAACGTCCTGCATGGGAGCCTTCAGGAACAGGATCTGCCCGCAAGGCGCATCGAGCATCGCGTCGACTCGATGACGAGCGGTGAGCTCGTCCACCGGCGCCGGCCACCTGCGAGGCCCGCCAGGCCGCTGAAGGACCACGAGGTTGGCCAGGCTCAGAACTTCACGCCAGCGATGCCAGCTGGCTAGGTCCGCGTAGGCATCGCTTCCAAGCACCCAGACCAGCGACTCATCACCGACTTCCTTACGGATTTCCAGCAGCGTATCCACGGTGTAGGACGGCCGGTCACGATTGAGCTCCCGATCATCCGGAACCAGGCGCTCATCGTCGGCGCAGGCCAGGCACAGCATCTCCCAGCGGTGCTCGGCCGAAGCGCCCGGCGAGCCGCGATGCCCGGGTCGGGCAGACAGCACCATGGCGATGGATTCGGCCCCGAGCGCGTCGCAGACCGCGGCCGCCCCATGCAGATGCCCCCGGTGAACCGGGTCGAATGTGCCGCCAAACAGAGCAATCAACGGTGCCGGATCTCTCCGCCGCCGAAGACCACGAACTTCTGCGACGTGAGGCCCTCGAGGCCCACCGGCCCACGGGCATGGAGCTTGTCCGTGGAGATGCCGATCTCCGCCCCGAGGCCGAACTCGAACCCATCGGCAAACTGGGTCGAGGCGTTGACTATGACCGATGCAGAGTCCACTTCCGCGAGGAATTTGCGGGTTCTGCCATAGTCGTTGGTCACGATGGCATCCGTGTGCTGCGAACCGTAGGTGTTGATGTGAGCGATCGCCTCGTCGACCCCGTCCACCACCTTCACGGCCAGCACCGGACCGAGGTACTCCTCCCACCAGTCGTCCTCGGTCGCCGGTTGCATGTCCGGCACGACGGCCCGAGCCCGCTCGCAGCCCCGCAGTTCCACCCCGGCCTGACGATACCGGTCACCGAGCACGGGCAGGACCCGCTCCACCACACCGTTGGCCACCAGCAGGGTCTCCATGGCGTTGCAGACCGCGTACTTCTCGGTCTTCGAGTTGACGGCGATGGCAGCCGCCATCTCCAGATCGGCGGCGTCGTCGATATATACGTGGCACACGCCGTCGAGGTGCTTGATCACCGGGATTCGTGATTCCCGGGTGATGCGCTCAATCAGGCCCTTTCCTCCCCGGGGCACGATGACGTCCACGTACCGATCCGCCTTGAGCAGCTCTCCCACCGCGTCCCGATCCGTGGTGTTCACCAGCTGGACGACGCTCTCCGGCAATCCTGCCGCCGCAAGGCCTCGGGCAATGCCCGCGGCAATTGCGCGGTTCGATTCGATGGCTTCCGATCCGCCCCTTAGGATGCAGGCGTTGCCGGACTTCAGGCACAGGCTCGCGGCATCCGCGGTCACGTTGGGGCGGGACTCGTAGATGATCCCGATGACGCCGAGCGGCACCCGCATTCGGCCAACCTGGATACCCGTCGGGCGATAGGCCAGATCGGTGATCGCCCCCACCGGATCCGCCAGCTTGTCCACCTGCAGGACGCCTTCGAGCATCCGGTCGATGCTACGATCGTCGAGAACCAGGCGATCGACCAGGGGCCGATCGACGCCCTTATCCTCCGCAGCACCCACGTCGATCTCGTTCGCCCGCTTGATTGTCTCTCGGTCTTCGTCCAGGGCGTCAACCATGGCCTTCAGCGCTGTAGACTTGCTCTCGCTGGTGGCCGCAGCGATCGCCCTGGAGGCGCTGCGTGCGCTCCTGGCGACCTCACCCATGTAGGCGGCAATGTCTGTCATGACTGTCGTGGGCTTCTCGTCCAGAGATTACGGACCCGCAAGTATACCGGAGGTCACCAAGCCGCGATCACAGAGCGAGACCGAGCAGCAATGCCCCCAGCATCAGCCGATACAAGACGTACGGCAGCATGCCCGTGCGCTCCACCAGCTTGATGAAGAAGTGAATGCAGCAATAGGCCCCTGCCCCGGCCAGCACCGCCCCGGCCACCAGCTCCGCCCATCGTGCGACTTGCTCCTCGGCACCAAGGGCCGCGATCTCCAGCACGCTCGCGCCCAGAATCGTGGGTATGGAGAGCAGGAAGGAGAAGCGGGCGGCGCTGGTGCGGCTTAGACCCAGTAGCAGTGCCGCCGTGATGGTGATGCCCGATCGGGACGTGCCCGGCACGACGGCGAGCACCTGGGCGGCGCCGATGAGCATTGCCGCCGTCCAGGAGGGGTGATCGGCGCCTCCCCGTCGCCGGTCCGCCCACCACAGGGCGAGCGCAAAGACGATGGTGGCGGAAGCGATGACGGGCACGGTGCGCAGGCTGGATTCCACCCAGTCGTGGGCCAGATAACCCACGACCACGATGGGCAAGGTCGCCGCAATCAGCTTCAGGAGCAGGTCGGTGTCTTCATCGCGCTGCCCGCCGACCAGCAGGCGAGCACCACCCGCTGCGAAGCGGCCGATCTCGCGCCGGAAGTAGGACAGCACCGCGAGCAGCGTCCCGGCATGCACGGCAACGTCGAACGCAAGCCCCTGATCGGGCCAGTCCGTGAGCACCGCCGGGAGGATTAGGTGGGCCGAGCTGGAGATCGGCAGGAACTCCGTGATGCCCTGCACCAGAGCGAGAATGATGATCTGCAGCCAGTCCACGGCAGCGCAGTCTACAGCCAGGCAACCCCTCGCGCGACCGCGGCACGGCCCCGGCACGGCCCCGGCGCGGCCCCGGCGCGACTGCGATGCGGCGGCGTGCTAAGGTGGACTGATGGAGATCCCTCTGTTTCCCCTGCGCGTCGTGCTGTTCGATGGTGGCCGCCTGCCGCTGCAGATATTCGAGACCCGCTATCTGGACATGGTGAGCCGCTGCATGCGGGAAGCCATCCCGTTCGGGGTCGTGCTCATACGGGGAGTCGGGAGCGACGCTCGCCTGGACCCGGATTCCGCCCAGCCTGCCGTCTTCGAAGTCGGCACCGAGGCGCACATCGTGGACTTCAATCAGCTACCGAACGGGAGGCTGGGCATCATCGTCCGGGGCGGCCGCAAGTTCCGCGTGGTCTCCACCCGAGAGCAAGCCGACCACCTGCTGCTGGGAGAAGTGGAGTTTCTCCCCGCCGAGCCCGAGAGCACGGTCCCAACCGAGCACGAGCCCCTGGTGGATATCCTGAAAGAGCTGGTGAAACACCCCGGCGTGCAGAAGCTCGGCCTGGAGATCGATTTCGGTGATGCACGATCGGTGGGCGCACGGCTGGCCGAGCTGCTGCCGATAGAACCCGAAATCAAGCAGAGCCTGCTGCAGCTGCAACTGCCGAAAGAGCGTCTCCAGGAGCTGACCCGGCTGGTGCACAAACTGCGTGGCNNTGCAACTGCCGAAAGAGCGTCTTCAGGAGCTGACCCGGCTGGTAAACAAGTTCCGGGACTAAAAGGGAATGTCGTCGTCGAAGTCGTCGTCCGCCAAGGTAGGCGCATTCTCGGACGCGGCCGGCGTGGCTGACTCGAAACCGCCGCCCTGACCACCCCCCTGGCCGCCGCTTCCGCGGCTGTCGAGCATCTGCAGGTCTCTC
>JABAHO010006066.1_pt1 | contig 17909 bp, 18 predicted proteins | sample 7062071 | NCBI WGS metagenome assembly JABAHO01 (sample SAMN14534356, study PRJNA622989) | marine sediment metagenome | biome: marine biome [ENVO:00000428]; feature: marine pelagic biome [ENVO:01000023]; material: deep marine sediment [ENVO:00002113] | place: India: Gulf of Kutch | collected...
AACCGCTCTTCATTTGAAAGCGGGTCCTCTTGTCGTGGCCCCACCAACCGCCGAACCGCGGCAACTCGGCATTCTGACCATGGCGCTCGTGGACGAAGATGCCGCCCACGTTGCCGGGACTCGCGTTCAGATACTTGTATGAACACCACGCCGCGAAATCGACGTTCCATTCATGCAGTGACAGCGGCACGTTCCCTGCGGCGTGCGCGAGATCGAANNCGAAGCCGTGAAACGCCGCTTGTGTCTCCAGAAGATAGCGATCCGACGGGAACATCCGCGCTTCGCTGATGATCTTGTAGCGTTGAGCCGTGGGCCTGTAGAAGGAAACGAATAGAAGGTGGATGTTCGTCGTGAGTGAGTTCATGCACACGACTTCGGAGTCCAGTGCGCCGACGATCCCGGCCATCGGCGGCGTCAGGATTTCATGATAGCTGTACCAGGGATTCGTGGCGTGGAAATGACCCTCCACGCCATATTTCGCCCAGTCATCCAGTTCCAGCTCGACGGCTGTTCTGACCGACTTCGGCTGGAGTCCTAGGGAGTGTCCCGAGAAATACGCCATCTCGGGCGTGCCGAGCTCCGGAAAGTGGAAGCGCGCGCGATATGCATTGAGCGGGTCGGCCGCATCCTGCGCCCTCGCGAACTCGAGGGAGGGCTCGAATACGACGCCGCACGCCATTTCAGTCACTGCCGCGCGGCGGAAGCGTCACCCAACCTTCAGGCGGTTCCTTGCCGGGATGCAGGGCGCCGCAGTCGGGGCAGGTGCGTGCCGCCTCGTCTTCATAGAAGGCCTGGTACAACGGTGGCAGATCGCGCACGATCGACCTCAGTATCACTTCTACCCTGTGCACGAGAGCGCCGCATTCGAAGCAATACCACTCGAACGCATCTTTCTCGCCGCGCGGGCGCGCGGGTTCGATCACCAGGCCCACACTGCCTGCCATTGGCCGCTGCGGTGAATGCCTGACGTGCGGCGGCAGGAAAAAGATATCGCCTTCGCGAATGACGACGTCGGAGAACTCGCCCTCGTCGAACACCTTGAGCACCATGTCGCCTTCGAGCTGGTAGAAGAATTCCTCCACGGGGTCGTCGTGATAGTCGGTTCGTTGATTGGGACCGCCTACAACGGTGACCATCATCCCCGTATCCTCCCAGATCTGCTGGTTGCCGACCGGCGGCTTCAGCAGGTGCCGGTGCTCGTCGATCCAGTCCTGGAAATTGAACGCCGCGAGCCTCGTCATCTTCGGATGATCCTTTCTCGTAACAGGTCTTCCCCGATTTTATCCTTCATGGGATGTTCCATAAATCGACCACCGAGCCGCCGGCGCTGTGAGACGTGATTGCAGTTCCAGGCGGCGATGGGTGCGCTCAGCAAAAAGACGGGCAGGTGCTCGACAACGTGCTGGATCTCGCCTGCAAGTTCTTCTGAGCGTACAGCGAGGGCGCTAGTCCTCGAGCACTGCGCGAGCGACGCCTGCGCGGAATCGCCGCACGACACCGGGATCGGTATATGGCCCGTAGCGGGTGGCCACGACCATACTATCGCCGGGTTGCAGCCAGCCGCGGGCATTGAGCAGCGTTTCGACGACCTGGCCGTCGTCAGTGAGGTACTGGATCGCCACCCGAAGGCCCCGAACCGGCAACTCTGTCGGATTGCTGATCCTGACGCCGAGCATGCCGTCGTTCATGAGCCCGACATCCGCCCGCAGGTAGCGATGCGGCGCCCGCGGCAGTTCCAGACGGGTCAGCGACCGTTTCGCCGATTTACCCGCCGGCGACGGCGCCGATGCGGCCATCCGGAAGTACTCGATGGCTTCGTCTTCCTGACCGGCCTGAAGGCGTAACTCGCCCAGAGCATTGCTCGCCTCCGCCGAAGGGAGCAGTGCCATGCTCTTTTCGAGATCGGCGGTCGCCTTGGTCGCATCGCGCGTGGCCTTGTGCGCGAGTCCCCGGCGCATCAGTGGATAGAAATAGCTGTCGTAGCGGGCCACAGCCCGGTCGTAGTTCGTGATCGCGCTTTTCCACTGCTGGCTGCTGGCTCGGATGTCGCCGCGCAGAGCGTGAAAGTTCGCCTCGTCGGGAAAGATCTCGAGCGCTTTCTCCGCATGAGACAGGGCTCTGTCTGTCGCGCCTTCGGCGAGCGCTTTGCGTCCCAGGTCATACGACGTGTAAGCCGGTTCAACGGCGCGGAGCCGCGCCAGCGCCTCGTCGTATCTCACTTTGCCGGTTTCTCCGCCGGACGGCAGCGTTGCGACAACGGCCCGGTTGTTCTCGACCCGCTCGACGGAAGGTGGATGACTCGCAAAAAGGCCTTCGAGCCAGCTCGTTTCCCTGCCCTCGGAGAGACGCACGAAAGTCTCCTGCAGGGCGACCGCCGCGGCCGGGTCATAGCCCGCGCGTGACAGGTAGATGGTGCCGTACTGATCCGATTCGCGCTCGGCATCACGACCGTACTTCTGGTTCAGCAGCATGCCGAGCACGCCGGTACCTGCCATCACCAGGTTGCCGTACTGCGAGTCGCTGGCCACGACCATCGTCGCCAGCGCCGCACCCTGGATGAGCACCTGGCGCTCCATGGCTTTTGCGCCATGACGCGCCGCTGCATGAACGATTTCGTGGCCGAGCACGGCCGCCAGTTCCGCCTCGCTATCCATCTCCGTCAGCAGTCCACGGTGGATGGCGATCTTGCCGCCGGGGAGCGCCCATGCATTGGGTGTCGAGTCGTTGATGACGGTGAACTCGTAGGGCAGCGGTCGATCGCTGACGGCAGCGAGTCGTTCTCCTACGCCCCGCACGTAAGCGTCGAGTTCCGGTAGCGCCACGAGCTCGCCCCCGTACGCCTGCCGACCGAATCCGTATTGTTCTTCGCCGATCGCGATCTCCTGGGACTCGCTGACGAAAGCGAATTCGCGTGTCCCGGTGACGGGATTGGTCGCGCATCCTGCGAGGGCGGCCAGGACGATGATCGTAGTAAGTCGCGCCATGCGAAGTCTCCTCGCTAGCTGACTGAGAATACGGAGATCATGATCCGACGTCCGCCATGATTCGTGTCATGACTGGGTCTCGTCCGTTGAGATAGTCGTCGAAACTCGTGAGTACCGTCACGTCGGGCGACAGATCCCCGGCCGCCGCGTTGTAGAAATAGTTCGTCCAGTAGCAGCCCGGTTCGTGGCAGCCGTCGGCGACGTTGTGAAGACCCGTCGAGAAGGTGATGCCAACCCGTGAGTTCGGTAGTTCNNCCGGTCACCGATGCGGGCGCCGACGATTACGACGCGGTCCGGGGCGGCCGCACGCAGAAACGCGACACTGTTTATGCCTGCGGAAAATGTCGCATGGCCGGTGATGACGTATATCCGGCCTTCCGAGGGAACCAGTGTCGGCAGTCTCTCCATCATCCTGGCCGTCGTCGTGTAGTCGCCGCCTCCATTGAAGCGCTGATCGACGACGATGGCGCGCGGTGACCCTTGTTTCACCTGGTCCAGAACGCGCTCGTGGAAGGCATCGACGGACTCGTCCCGCGCGTCGAAATTCTGGCGGTACTGTAAATAGAGGACGCCGCTGTCATCGACCCATTCAACTCGGNNGATGCGACGACCGAGAGTGCCAGTGCATCAGGTTTTTCGCCTGCGATGCCGGCGACCCGAACTGCGCTCGGTATCTCGAGCAGGGCAGGGCCGCGGTAGGCGCGAAATGCCTCGTCAGCGCCTCCGACGAACGGGCGCAGCCTTGCCATGACTTCGTCTATCAGTACGCCGTCGACCGCGACGACGCGGCCACCGAGAAGGGTGCCATTGGGCGATTTCGCGCGGACGACGTAGATGCCATCACTGAACCAGTATGTGCGGACTGAGATGCGGCCGAATGCTCTGGAGAAGCGGCCCATCCAGATGTTCGAGTGCCCGTTGTCGGCAGCGGCCACAGCCCGGGCGATGCCGAGCTGGAAAGCCGCGTCATCGATTTCACCCGCTCGTTCTTCGAGGTCATCGACGATGACGACAGCCGCTTCGCGCGTCTTGGGCGTGTAGCTCCTGTCGAGATCCAGGAAATGACGGAAATAGTCGAGGTCCTGCTTGCGGGCGTCCCGCATGTCGACCGGCGCCGGATAGTCAGCGACCGGTGGCGACGGATAGAAGATCGCGGCCTTGGCGCCCTCGTAGGCGGCGATGACGACGGCCGGCACGAGGACCGCGCAGCCCACCAGGATCATCCACTTTCCTCGTCGCGATGCCATCGGTCAGTCCAGCGGCGGCAGCGCTTCGAGCGCCAGCAGATAGTAACTAACGATCCCGAGAACTTCCTCGTTCTCGATCACCGGGGCATGGCTGATGCCGAAGCGCTCGAACAGGCGCGCGCAGTAACGGATATCCATGTCCGGGCGGACCGAGACACAGGGCTTGGCCATGATCTCGTAGACGTTGACGCGTTCGGGCGATCGATTCTTGCCGATGACCTCCTTGGCGATGTCGGAGAAGAGCAGCATGCCGAATTCGTCGTGATCGTGGAACTTGCTGACGATGAGGCAGGTCGCCTTGACGCGTTTCATGACCTTCAGCGCCTCGAGCACCGTGCTCTGACCTTCGACCTGGGTAACGTCGGTGCGCATGACGTCGCGCACCGGCACATAGCGTCTCCCCATCATAGTTGTCCCTCCACGATATCTGACAATTGCGCGGACTGGCGGAGTACGCCGACGGCGTCCTCCACGTCGAGTTGGATCGCTATCCCGGTGCCGGGTTTCGTGTCGAACTCGCCCACGTCGCAGATGTGCTCGATTATGTGCCTGGCCATGTGTTCCTCGACCAGCAATATCACGACGTCCCGCTGCGTGGCCAACGTGAGACCGAGGAATGTGTGGGTTTCATCCAGCCCTTCGCCTCGGGCGTTGTTGATGACCGTACAGCCCGTGGCGCCTGCTTCGCGCGCGGCATGCATGACCTCGTCCGTCTTGGCATCCTCGACGAATGCGACGATCAGCTTAAAGTGCATGTGTCTGCTCCTTGTTGGTATCGGGCAGCGCCGGTGGCCGAAAGCGCTGCGCGCGACGTTTTTCACGATTGTCCTTGAATGCGGTGATTTGTGCGTAACCGAGAACGGCCATGATCGGGAAGAGGCTCGCGAACGCGACCAGCCCGAACCCGTCGAGAATCGGGCTGCGGCCGGGCACATTCTGCGCGAGGCCGAGTCCGAGGGCCGTTATCAGCGGCACCGTCACGGTCGATGTCGTGACGCCGCCCGAGTCGTAGGCGAGCGGCACGATCATCCGCGGCGTCATCATGGTCTGGGCCACGACCAGCGCGTAGCCGGCGATCATGTACCAGTGCAGAGGTGTACCGGTGACGATGCGAAAGCATCCGAGCGCCACGCCCACGGCGACGCCGAGCGCGACGGCGATCCGCAAACCGAGCACGCCGACCACGCCGCCAGATACCTCGTTGGCCTTGATGGCAACCGCCAGCAGAGACGGTTCGGCCATTGTCGTACCGAAGCCGATCGCGAATGCGAATGCGTAGGACCCAGTAATAGTCGCGCCAGGTGGCGATCAGCGGGTCTATGGCAAGGAATTCCGGACTGGTCAGCTGCGCGGCCATCAGCCGCCCGAGCGGAAAGAGCGCCTGCTCCAGGCCCAGCAGAAAGAGCGCAAGCCCGCCGATGACGAACCCGAACCCGGCCATGATCTTCTTCCAGTCGCTCAGCGGTCGGCGGATCACCAGAACCTGGAAGGCGATGACGATCGCTGCGATCGGCAACACGTCGACGAACGTGTCCGCGGCCGTGCCGGCAATGTCGACGATCAGATCCATGCGGTCACCAATCCGAAACCGAGAACGAAGGCGATCGGAGTCAGCGACGCGAACGCGATGAGCCCGAATCCGTCGAGCACCGGATTACGGCCCTTGATAGCAGTCGCCAGGCCAATGCCGAGTGCCGTCACGAGCGGCACCGTGACGGTAGATGTCGTCACGCCGCCGGAGTCGTAAGCGATTCCCACGATCTCGCGTGGCGCAATGATGGTAAGCACTACCACCAGCACATAGCCGGCCGCAATCATAAATGGCAGCGACCAGCCGGTGACGATGCGCAGTGCGCCGATGACGATCGCGGCGCCCACGGAAACGGCGACCGTGATCCTGAGCGCGAGTGCATATTGCGCCTGCGCCGTCTCGCTGGCGTCGATGAACGCCGCACCGGCAGCGACTGATGCTGCTTCGCTCGCCACAGCCGTCAACGCTGGTTCGGCGATCGTCGTGCCGAATCCGAGCAGGAACGCGAAGGCGAGCAGCCACGCGAGGCTGCCCTTGCGCGCCAGCGAGTGCGCGAGGCCTTCACCGACTGGGAACAGGGCGAGATTCAGGCCATAGACGAAAGCCGTCAGGCCAGCGACCACGAGTACGAGCCCCCCCGCCAGTCCAGCCAGGTCAGCCACGGGCTGTCGCAGCACGAGGATCTGGAAAACGGCGATGATGATGACGACCGGCGCCAGGTCACGGAGACTGCCCGCGAGGTCGCGAACGATGGCAGCGGCGATTTTATGCATCGAGCGGCAGTTTCCCGCACACCGCGACTGGCTGCAACAGGGATTTCCGAGATAGCCGATCGGGTAGAATGGCGGGATGCCAGCTATGCTTAGGTCGATCGTAATCCGGCGCGCGAGCGTGTGGCTCACGGCCTTACTCGGCGCCGCGTCGCTCCACGTCGCGACAGGCAGTCCGGTCGAGATTCGCGACTGCGACGACTGCCCGCCTCTCGTCGTCATCCCCGCCGGCAGTTTCATCATGGGGACGACGCATGTCTCGGACGAGATTGGCGAGCAGCCCGCGGAACTAGAGCCGGTGCTGGTGACGATCGAGCGTGCCTTCGCAATCGGTCGATACGAGATAACGCGCCGCGAGTTCGCCGCATTCTCCGAGGCCACTGGCTACGCGCCTGTCGGACGCTGCCGCAATTGGGACGAGACAGGGCAGCGGTTCCGAGACGACGAAAACAGATCCTGGCGCGATCCCGGGTTTCCGGCTGTACTCAGGGACGATCATCCGGTCACCTGCGTCGATTTTTTCGATGCCCTCGAGTACGTCGAGTGGCTGTCGGAGCACACCGGCAGGACCTACAGGCTGCCCACCGAAGCAGAGTGGGAGTACGCGGCGCGCGCGGGGACGCGTACGTTGCGATTCTGGGGCGACGATCCTTTCGACGGTTGCGACTACGCCAATTCCTACGATCTCACGGCACGCGACAGCTACCCGCTCGGCTGGGAGCCCGCACAGTGTCGCGACGGTTTTGCGGACCTCGCACCGGTCGGGTCGCTCAGCCCGAACGCGTTCGGTTTGTACGACATGATCGGCAACGTATGGGAGTGGATAGAGGACTGCTCCACGCACAGCTACGTTGGCCGGCCGACCGATCAGAGCGCCTGGGTGTGGGACGACTGCGTGCGGCGTATCCAGCGCGGTGGCGGGTGGATCACCGCGCCGGCGCGAAGCCGCTCCGCCTATCACGGTGATGGCCGCGGCACCGATCGCTCGGTGTTCTTCGGTTTCCGGGTTGCCAGGGAACTCGTCGATGGGGAGAGCGCCCCGTGAGGCTCTCCGTTGCATGGGTCGCTTTGCTGATGTCGGCAGCGCCCGTTGGTGCCGAGTCGGTCTTCTCAGACTGTGAGTCCTGCCCGGAGATGATCGTTGTATCGCCCGGCGAGTTCATGATGGGCACGCCCGCTGGCGGATACGAAGCGATCGAGGACACCGGAGAGGCGCCGCAGGTCCGGATCACGATCGCCGAAGGGTTCGCTATTTCCCGCACCGAGGTAACGATTGCCCAGTTCAGGGAGTTCGCGGATGCGACGGAGCTCGATCAGACCGGCGATTGCCGGGTCTGGGCGGACGGTCGCTGGACGACACGAGCCGGCGTTACGTGGCGACAGGGAAGCGACGAGGTTCCGGTTGCCTGCGTGTCCTGGCACGAGGCGCAAGGCTACGTGAAGTGGCTTTCCGAGCGTACCGGACACGTGTATCGCCTGCCTTCGGAGGCCGAGTGGGAATACGCCGCGCGCGGCGGTACCACTGCGCCGCGATGGTGGGGGTGGAATTCGTTCGAGGGCGTATCGATTTCCCAGGCGTGTGACAACGCCAACGTCTACGACATCGAGGCACAGGCCGTGCTCGGATTCCCATGGCCCAATGCCAGGTGTAATGACCGGCACGTGTTTCGATCGCCGGCGGCGAGTTTCCCACCGAATCCGTTCGGCCTGCACGACGTGATCGGCAACGTCTGGGAGTGGACGGCTGATTGCTATACCCGCGGTTACTGGAACAGGCCGACCGACGGACGCGCATGGATCTGGCAGGGCGGTTGCGAGGCGCGGGTGCGCCGCGGGGGCTCATGGGCAACGCGGCCGCTGCAGAGCCGTGCCACGAATCGCGGGCACGCGCTCGCAGACTTCCGTGGCAGCGAGACGGGCTTTCGTATCGTCCGGGAGATCCTCGGTGACTAGCCGGACTGGAGGATTGTCCGGGCCAGGCTAGTCGATGCCGTAAATCCGGTGATGAGTCGGCGTCATGATGCCGAGGCTCGTGCCCTCGAGCGAGAGTTTGCGTGACCGGTCGCCGAGACCCTCATCGCCGAACGCATTCCGGATCATGTCTTCCCAGATCGCCTGCGCTTCGTCGTCATGGTGCATCTCGATCGTGCCCCAAACGATGACGTGCGCCATCGTGACCGGCTTCGAGATCGCGACGCAGGCTCTCGGGTCGCGCTCGATGTTCCGCTTCTTCTGCTTGCCGGTCATGCTGAAAAGCAGCCCGCGTTCGTGCACAGCCATCATCATCGGCGTGACGTGCGGTTCGCCGCCCTTGCCGATCGTCGCGAGGTGCACCCAGTCCGCGGGTTCGTGGACAGCCTCGATGGCAGCCAGAAGTTTCTCGTCCATGGGCTTTGCTCCCCTTATTGTGGGCGAATATCAGTAGGGTACTGTCGCACCCGTGTAGTCCACAAACGCCCCGCTGTTGGCCGGGTCGACGTCCCGGATGAGCTTGCGCACCGCCGCGATACTGTGCGGAGCCTCAAGGACCGCCCCTTCGCCGCCCATCCGCGTCTGAACCCAACCGGGACAGATGGCAAGCGTGGTGATGCCGCGCGGCGCCAGATCCGCGGCAGCGGCGCGCATGACCATGTTCGCGCTCGTCTTGCTGGTCTTGTACGCATAGAGTCCGCCATCGGCCTGCGCTATCGATCCGACCGTCGAACTGATGGTCACCATCTTGCGTTGCTCGCTCCTGGCCACCTGCTCGACGAATGACTCCATCATTTTCAGAGGGGCCATCGCATTGACGCGGAATACGTCCCGCCAGATCTCGTAGTCCACATGCCCGAAGCTCTGGCGCAGGTCCTTGTCCGCACCGGCCTTAGGCCCGAAGAGACCGGCATTGTTGAGGAGCACGTCGNNCGCCAGCGCATCGATCTCGTCGAAGTCCGCCACGTCCAGTGCGAAGCTGCGCACATCCCCGACATCGGCGAGTGCTTCGAGTGCCGGGAGGTCTTCGGCTCGTCGACAGGTTGCGACGACCTGCCAGCCGTCACGCGCGTACTGGGTGGCGAACTCGAGGCCGAGGCCCCGGTTAGCACCCGTTATCAGGATCGAAGGCACGTCGGGCTCAGGATTTCACCGGAGCCGGCTTCTGCGTGTGGGCGTAGTGCTCGAGGCTCGAGAGACTCTCGTCGGACCACTCTGTCGGCGCGTCGAAGTACTTCGCATAGTGCTTCTCGGCGTAGTCCATCACGCTTCGCGGCAGCACGTCGCCGGGATGATCGGCCGTGCCCATGAACGCGGCGTACTGGCAGTGGCCTGGCATCTGGCCGTTCAGCATCCAGGGTAGCCATGGCGTTGTGCGATTCCACGTGCCCATGTAGTCGACCGACGTCAGGTCGGGGTTCTGCATGTCGGCTGCTTTCACGTGATGCGCGAAGAACTCGGACACCTGCGCGATCGGGCCGGAGGACTCGCGCGGCCATTCGTCCGGTTGCAGCGCGTTCGGATAGGCGAGGTGGATGTGCATCTCCATTTCCAGCCATTCTCCGCGCTGGTGCCACGGCAGGATGAACGGGATCTTCGGCGGCGCTTCTTCCTTGTTCAGGCCACCGAACGACGGCGGTGCCGGGAAGTGATCCTGGATCATGTAATTGAACGGGTCGTTGTCGACGTGGACTACCCGAACCGTCTCGTCGGTGAACGGATTCTTCCATTCCTCCAGGACCTCGTTGGAGCGAAGGTCCGTATAGACGATGATCTCGCGGCAAAGCCTTTCGAATGAGCCGTCCTCGCGTTCCTTGAGGCGGATCACGCCGAAACCCTGCGCGCCTACCAGGTCTTCGATCTTCTTCTCCGGCCGTGAGCCCATCACGTAGCCCTTGAACCAGAAATACTTCTGCTTGCCGAAGTCGATATCGCTCTGGATTCGCGCGTAGGCGAGTTGGTTGCCACGCCCGGTCCGAAGGTCGATGTACGGGCCGCCTATCATGTCGCCCGCGGGCGCGGCGGTTTCCGCGGCCATGGCTTTCTGGCTATAGGCGTCGAGTGCCATCGTCATCGCGCCCACGGCGCCGACGCTGGCGAAAGATTGCATGAATTCCCTGCGCTTGAGCTGCATAGTGCTTCCCCGTCAGTGCGTTATCCGAAACTGGGGCGATGATGCACGGGCCGGGTCCGGCTTCGTCCGCCTATCGCCGCCGATGTCCGCTTATCGAACGCCCTCGGCCTTCGTGTGATGCCGCTCGTAGATCGGGCGCCAGAGTCGGATCGTGACCGGAACGGCGATGTTCAGCCAGAATGCCGTGAACATCAGCGTGTAGAACGTATCGGTGCCGATGATCTGGTTCTGTACGTACGCGATGTTCATGACGACGAATGCCAGTTCGGCCCGGCCGAGCATGCCGAAACCGATCATGACGCTGCCCGCCCAGTCGACACCCGCCGTATACCGCGCGGACACTGATGCCGAGACGATCTGGGACACCAGGATGCCGAGCGTCAATGCGGCCGTCTGCGGAATTACGGAGATGAGGATGTCCATGTCGAAGATGAGACGAGCGCCCAGATCGACGAAGAAGACCGGACCGATCCACGTGAAGGCAACGGAGTCGACGATTCGCCGCGTATCCTCGAATGAGTCGGCTTCGTGGTCGCGCGTGAAATATTCCTCGTGGATGATCAGGCCGGCCATGTAGGCGCCGACGGCCGGGTGGAAGCCGAACTCATNNACTCATACGCGACGAGGCCGACCGAAAGGGCCGTCAGCAACACCGTTAGCGTTGCGAATTCGCCTTTCGCAAAGCCAAGTATGTGACGCATGCCGTAGCGGCCGATCAGCGGTACGCGACGAAGCCACTGCGGCGTCTCAAGCGGCAGCACCCACGCGCCGATCAGCGAGACCACGATGAAGAAAGCGACCGCTTTGCCGGCGATCAAGGCAATGTCGACCGGATTGGCGCTGGCCTGGCCGGTTGCGATCGGCACGAGTATGGCCACCAGTGCGAGCGAGGCGATGTCGTCCAGCACGGCTGATGTCATGATCCGGGTCGCGACTACCGACTTGCCGAGACCTTCGCTTCGCAGCGAAACCATCGTTAGCGACACGGCCGTCGCTGTCATCGTCAATCCGCACATCAGTGCGAGGTTGGTGTCCTGCCAGAAGTAGTCGGTGATCGTGTACGCCGTCAGGAAAGGCGCGAGCGCGCCGAAGAATGCGATGCCCCAGCTCTTCTTGATGCTGGCGATGAAATTATCGGTGCTCTCTTCGAATCCGAGCGCGAACATGATGACGATGATGCCGAGCTCGGCGAGACCGGCGATGAATGCATCGCCCGTCGTATCGAGTACCCCGGTGTTCGCCAAGAGGCAACCGAAGAACAGGAAAAAGAGGACTGAAGTGAGCCGCGTCAGCCGGGCACCGACGACCGAGATGAAGACTGCGACCCAGATGAACGCGAGCTGTAAGAGACTGTCCTGCAATGGATCGCTCCTTCAACTGTCCGCGGCATCATAGCCCTGACGGTGGAAGTGTCACATACGGGTTTGCAGCTACGACGCAAGGTTTTTTTCGAAAGCGTGCAACCAAACGGTGCTCTCAGGGTATCTGTATCCGGACAATCGACTAAATACACACTGGGGAGATCATCATGAACTCGGTCGAAATACTTGTTCCGCTTGGAATGTTTAGCGCAATCACGGTCGTCTTGGCACTGTTTTTCTATTTCCGGCACCGGACGCGGGCCGAGGTGCAGCAGACAATCAGAACTTATACGGAGCGAGGCGGCGAGCTGAGCCCCGAGGTGCTGGCGCGCATCGGCGAGCCGCCTCGACCCGAGAACGCTGACCTCAGGCGCGGCGTGATCGCTATCGGGCTTGGCCTCGGCCTGGCTGCCTTCGGACTGATCCTGGACGAAGGCGATGCCGTCAGACCGCTCATCGCCATCGGTTCAGTGCCGTTCCTGATCGGGCTCGCTTACCTCGGTCTCTGGCGATTCGGCGGCAACAGGGACTAGTATCTGCCTATCGGGGTCGGGGGCGGACTGATTGGCTGCGAGCGACGACGAACTGATTGCGCGGGTCCTAGCGATGAAGGACACGCGTGCATTCGGGGAACTGGTAGCACGTCACCAGGGCCAGGTCCGCGGCTGCCTGCGGCAACTGACCCGGAATAATGCCGAGGCGGACGACCTGGCTCAGGACACTTTCATGCGGGCCTGGGACAAGCTGGGTACTTACAGTCGCAAAGGCAGTTTCGCGCCCTGGCTGATGAAACTCGCTTACAACGTCTTCCTCGGCTCGCGTCGCAAGGCAGCCAGCCGGAACCGGTTGACCGATGCGCTGGCCGCGGAGGCCGATGTATTCGATGCGTCCGTCGCGATGCCTGACGGAGAGGCTGCGTGGGATCTGCCGGTCATGCTGGCAGCTCTGAGTGAAGAGGAGAGAGCGGTTATGGTGATGGGATACGCATACGGCTACTCGCACGCGGAAATCAGCCAGGTAACCGGCATGCCGGTCGGCACCATCAAGTCGCATATGCATCGGGCCAAGGCACGGATCAGGAAAGAATTCGCGCTACCGGAGGCAGTCAATGAATAGATCGGTCTATCGAGACGAGGACGAGTGGTTCGCCGCACATTTCAGGGCAGCGGTCGAAACGCCGCCGGACAATGGCTNNCGTATGGCCATCAGGCGATGGGTGCTTGTCGGCGCCACTATCCTGTCCGCCATATTGATAGTCACGGCGGTGCCGGACCTCGCAGCGATACTCGGTCGGCTCGATCTCGCAGTCGCATCGGACGTCGCAGCTGCTGGCAGCCCTGGCCGCGTGACGGCCTGGATCAGCGACAATCTGACCGTCGTCATGCCGGCTTTGCTGGCCTTGGCCGCGCCCGTATTCGTTGCCCTCGTGGAGGACTGATCCACATCCGAAACCGTGTTGCGCACGAATTGGTGGTTAAATGGTGTATTAGCCGGAGCCACTATTCACGTGCTGCAAAGAATCCTGAAGCTGGTCAGACGATTCGCTGCGACTACGGTCGTAGCAGCCGCAGTGATCATTGCATTCGTGCTTACGCTGACGAGACCGGATGCACCCGAGATCACGCGTCCGGAACGCTCGTGGGATGTTGGCGTCAGAGCGGTAGAGAAAGCCACGCTCCGCCCTGCGCTGGAGCTCTTCGGTCGCGTCGAATCGAACCAGGATTCCGTGCTCAGCGCAGCTGTCGAGGGTCAGGTGCTGCGGGCCCATGTCCGCGAAGGCGAAGCCGTGGACGCCGGTGCGGTCCTGGTGGAACTCGACGCGAGGGATGCAGAGCTCACGCTTCGCCAACGCCAGGCTGAACTCGGCGATATCGAGGCTCAGCTCGAGCTCGCCAGGCGCCGTCTGGAACGTAACGGTCAGGCACTGGAACGCCAGAGCGAATTGACGGAAATCGCGGCCGCCAACTTCGCGCGTGCTGAGGAGATTTTCGCTCAGGGACTGATTTCCCAGTCGGATCTCGACCTTTCGACCGAGAACCTGACGCGGCAGGAGCTGGCGCTGACGCAGCAGAATCTGCTCAACGAAGAGTCGAGACTCGGAATCGTGCAGCTCGAAGCGCAGGTCGCGAGGGCCGAGGCCCTGCGCGATCAGGCCGCGCTTGATCTCGAGCGGACGCGCGTAGTCGCGCCGTTCGCAGGTATCGTCGCTGACGTGGCGGTCTCCGTGGGCGACCGTCTGCGGCCGGGCGATGACGTTCTGCAGCTCTATGATCCCGGTGCTCAGGAAGTGAGGGCGCAGGTGCCCAGCAGATATCTCGAGACGCTGCGTGCCGGCCTAGGTTCCGGTCTGGAAATCCCGGCATCGGTCGAGTTTCCGAGTGGTGCGGTGGAGGGCAGGTTGTCACGGATTTCAGGCCAGGCGCGCTCCGGTGCGGGCGGTGTCGACGGATTTTTCGACCTGACCGATTCGAGCCCGGATCTGAGGCTCGGTACGACGGTTCGCATCGTCATCGAGCTGCCGCCGCGTCAAAACGTGATCGCGATGCCGGCTGAGGCGCTCTATGGTCAGAATCGGGCTTACAAGATGGTGGACGGGCGCATGCGGGCGGTCACGGTCGATCGCGTCGGCGAACGCGTTTTCGCCGATGGTCGCAGCGAGATCATTGTCGACAGTCCGGAACTCGACGACGGTGACCTGCTTATCGTGACGAAACTCTCCAATGCTGCTGACGGCGTTTCCGTGCGGCCCCTGGATGCCGCCAGCGGTATCCTGGCATCGAGCGAAGCCAGGGACGGCGGGCCGCAGGACGGCGATCGCTGAGACGTGCGTTGATGCCATCCTTCGTATCGACATTCGTAAGACATCCGGTCGCGCCGAATCTCGCGATGTTGCTGATGCTTCTGGCAGGTGCCTGGGCACTCAGCCAGCTCAACAGACAGTTGCTGCCCGATTTCGCGCTCAGCGTCGTCAACGTCAGCGTGGAGTGGACCGGCGCTTCTGCAGAGGACGTCGAGCTGGGCATCACTCAGCCCATAGAGGACCAGCTGCTCGGTCTGGGCGATGTCAGCAAGATCACTTCGACGTCTCGCGATGGCCGTGCGCAGGTCAGCCTGGAGTTCCCCGAAGGCATCGATATGGGCCAGGCCGTNNGTTCGTAACCTGCCGCAGACGTCCGAGGAACCGAAGGTCACCCAGGTGGCACGCACCGATCCCCTGATGCGACTGGTGATCACCGGTGCCAATCTCGCCGAGCTGAGGCCTGCGGCGAGGTCGCTGGAACGGCAGCTCCGCGCACTCGGCATCGCTCAGGTGGACGTGGCCGGCCTGCCGCGCGAAGAGATCGCGATCCAGATTCCGGGTAGCCAGCTCAACGAACTCGGTCTCTCCATCGAGGCGCTTGCAGCGCGTGTCGCAGAGGCCAGTCTCGATGTCCCGGCGGGCTCGGCAGGCCGATCCGACGTAGCGCGATCCCTGCGTACGAGCGGTCAGCAACGCGACGTGCAGGGCTTCAGTGATCTGCCCTTTATCGTCGGCGAGGGCGGTCAGCGCCTGACGCTGGGCGATGTCGCTGTCATAGAGCGCCGCGCAAAGGAGGGTGAGCCGCTTCTGTTCGTCGATGGTGCCGCAGCCGTCGAGATGCGTATTCGCCGGGGCGCATCTGAAGATGCGATAGAGCTTGCAAATCGAGTCTACAGCGTTGTCGATTCGGTTCGTGATCGGTTGCCGCCCAACGCCCGGATCGAGCTCTACGACGAGACATGGCGCCTCGTCGACGAACGCATCACCCTGATGATCGACAACGGTATCGCCGGGCTCGCGCTCGTTCTCGTCATCCTTTACTTCTTCCTGAATGCGCGCGTCGCCATTTGGGTCGCGGTGGGCATCCCGGTATCGATCATGGCGTCGATGATGGCGCTGTATGTCTTCGGCGGAAGCATCAACATGATCTCGCTGTTCGCCATGATCATGGCGCTGGGCATCATCGTCGACGACGCCATCGTGGTCGGCGAACAGGCCGTCACTGAATTTCAGAACGGCGCAGGACCGTTGTCGGCGGCCGAAACGGCAGCGCATCGAATGCTCGCGCCCGTCAGCGCTTCATCGCTGACGACGATCGCAGCATTTCTACCGCTGTTGACGCTGAGCGGGCCGGCGGGCTCGATTCTGTTCGCGATACCTCTCGTCATCATCTGCGTCGTCGTCGCGTCACTGATGGAGTGTTTCCTGGTTCTCCCAGGGCATCTGCGGCATTCGCTTTCGGCAACCGCCAAGGTGCCTCCAACTCGGCTGCGCCGCTCATTCGACGCCGGATTCCGGCGCCTGCGCGACGTGCATCTGCGTCGACTGATGCGTTGGTCAGTAGGCAACCGCCGGTTAACGCTTGCCATCGCGTTCGCCGGCCTGATCGTTTCGATTGGACTCTTATCCGGCGGCCGAATGGCGTTCTCGTTCTTTCCGCAACCTGACAGCTCGACCGTTTTCGCCAATGCAAGATTCGTCGCTGGTTCGCCGCAGGACCGTGTGTCAGGCTATCTGGACAATGCGGCCCGGGTACTGCAGGAGCAATTCGCCGACTCGGACATCGTGCGACTCGTCGTAAAGCGCGTCGGTGAGGACAGCCGAGGCAGCACGGGCACGCACCTCGGTCACCTGGCCGTCGAGCTGGCGCCGAACGACGACCGGGAAATGGCCAACGCTGATTTCATTCGCGCATGGCGCGCGGCGCTTCCGAATGTCCCGGGCCTCGAGTCGTTCGACATGGCCTCGGGAGTACATGGCCCGCCCGGCGCGGACATAGAGATCCGGCTGACTAACGGTTCGGCGAGCGCACTTAAGTCCGCAGCCACCGAGATTGAGTCGGTTCTGAAATCCTTCCGAGGCGTGTCCGGCGTTCGCGCCAACACGGCGTATGGTCGCGAGCAATTGATATTCGAACTGACGCCCGCAGGGCAGGCGGCTGGCCTGACCGAGCAGGCGCTGAGTGCCCAACTCAGAGCCGCCTTCGACGGGGCATTGGTGCAGATCTTTCAGGACGAGGGCGACGAGGTCGAGGTTCGGATGATACTGCCCGATGCCGAGCGCAACAGTCTCGGACGGCTGGACACGTTGCCGATCGTGCTCGGCAGCGGGCAGCTTACGGCGCTGGCCAACGTCGCATCGACCCGTTTCCAGCGCGGTTTCGACATCCTCCGGCACGAGGATGGCCGGCTGGCCGTGGGTATCACGGCAACTGTGGACAGCGACGAGAACAACGCCAATGCGATACGTGCTCAGCTCGATGAAAGCGTGTTGCCCGAGATCGCGGCCGACTACGGCATCCTGTATGCATTTGGCGGCGACGCCGACAACCAGGCAGAGAGCGTCGGCGACCTGGCGTTCGCCGTTCCGCTGTCGCTTATTCTGATACTCATCATCCTGGCGTGGGTATTCGAGTCATATGCCTGGCCATTCGCTGTCATCAGCATCATTCCATTCGGTGTCGTCGGCGCGCTGCTCGGCCACTGGGCGCTCGGTATCGACCTCACGATCATGTCGATATTCGGACTGTTTGGCCTTTCGGGTATTGTCATCAACGATTCGATCATCCTCGTCAGCGTTTACAAATCACAGCGCGAGGCGGGTCAGCCGGCGCACCGAGCCGCCGTCGAGGCCGGGATCAGCCGGTTCCGCGCCGTATTGCTGACGACGATTACGACCGTGTTTGGCATCATGCCGATCCTTTTCGAGCAGGCAACCCAGGCGCAATTCCTGAAACCGATGGTTGTTTCGCTTGGATTCGGGCTCATTTTTGGTACCTTCATGGTGCTGTTCCTGCTGCCGGCACTGCTGATCATGCTGGACGGCGCGGCGCACCGCTTATACGCTGTCGCCGGACGGATTCCGTCCTGGTTCGCGGGGAGTTCGATCCAT
>JABAHO010008563.1_pt1 | contig 17891 bp, 14 predicted proteins | sample 7062071 | NCBI WGS metagenome assembly JABAHO01 (sample SAMN14534356, study PRJNA622989) | marine sediment metagenome | biome: marine biome [ENVO:00000428]; feature: marine pelagic biome [ENVO:01000023]; material: deep marine sediment [ENVO:00002113] | place: India: Gulf of Kutch | collected...
CGAGGGCTTGTTTCTCATCGGCGGCCCCGACCGCGGGCACGGCTGGTCGCCCGAGACGCTCGAGGCGCAGATAAGCGCGATTGCCGCGAGGCACCGGGACGTTCACTGGCGTGCCGCTTCGTCCCGACGCACGCCGGAGGGATTCCTGGCGCGCTTGCAAGCTCTCGCGCTCGCCAACCTGGAAACGGTGCCGGTGGAGGACGTCGGCCTCGACTGGCTGCCGCAAAAGCTCGCCGGCGCGGCTACCGTGTGGGTCACCGAGGACAGCGTCAGCATGATCTACGAGGCGCTCAGCGCCGGCGCGGCCACCGGACTGCTGAGCATGCCTCAGCGCAACTCCGGCGCACGCGGGCGCGATGCGGGAGGCCGCCTGCTTGCGGCGGGACTCGTGACATCCTTCGAGGCCTGGTCGAAGGGCCGGCAGCCGGCGCCACCCCATGAGCCGCTCGACGAGGCGGGTCGCTGCGCNNATTGACCGTCGTGCAGGTGCTGCCGGAGCTCGAAACCGGCGGCGTCGAACGCGGCACCCTCGAGGTGGCGGAAGCGCTCGTCGCCGAGGGACATCGCTCCATCGTCATCTCCGGCGGTGGACGCATGGTGACGGAGCTCGAGGCCAGGGGCAGCGAGCACATCAGCTGGAGCATCGGCCGCAAATCGCCGTTCACGTGGCGCTTCGTCGCACGACTGCGGCGGCTGCTGGCCGCGCGCGGCGTGGACATCGTTCACGCGCGCTCCCGGGTACCGGCGTGGGTGGCATACCTCGCCTGGCGGCGAATGCCGGCGCACACGCGCCCGCGCTTCGTCACCACTGCCCACGGCGTCTATTCGGTGAACGCGTTCAGCGAGATCATGACCCGCGGCGAGTGCGTCATCGCCGTCTCGGAGAGCATCCGCAAGTACCTGGGATCGAGCTTTCCGCGCCTCGACATGAACCGGGTCAGAGTCATTCATCGCGGCGTCGATGCGCGCCTTTTTCCTCCCGGGTACCGACCTTCGCAGCGCTGGAAAGAGGATTGGTACGGGCGTTTTCCGGAGCTCAGGGACAAGTATGTCTTGACGCTTGCCGGACGACTCACGCGCCTCAAGGGACACGAGGCGTTTCTGCGTCTCATGGCGCACCTCAGCGACGAGGACGAAGGCATGCACGGTCTGATCGTCGGTGATGCAGACGCGAGCGGCAGAGCCTATGCGCAGAGCCTGCGCAGAGAGGTCGCAAGCCGTGCACTGCCCGTGACCTTCAGCGGGCATCGCCAGGACATGCGCGACATCTACGCGAGCTCCGACCTGGTGCTGTCGCTTTCGTCGCACCCGGAATCCTTCGGCCGCACCGTGCTCGAGGCGCTGAGCATCGGCGTGCCGGTGCTCGGTTACGATCACGGCGGCGTCGGCGAAGTGCTGGCCGGCGCTTTCCCCGAGGGCCGCGTGCCTGCCGGTGATGAACAGGCACTGCTCGCCAGGGTTCACGACCTGCGCGAGCATCCCCTGCGGCCTGTGACGCCGGTGCCCTATACCCTGCAGGCGATGGTTTCCGAAACCCTCGCTCTGTACCAGGAGCTGTCAGCCGCCGCGCGCCAAGAACCGCTGGCGCAGCACTAGCGGCATATTGCACGGGTTCTATTTTCCAATGCAGAAGCGCGAGAAGATCTCGCCGAGAAGGTCGTCGCTGGTGACCTCGCCGGTGATCTCGCCGAGCGCCCGCTGCGCCTGGCGCAGCTCTTCCGCCGCCAGCTCACCGGCGCCCTGGCTGTGCAGCACGTCGTATGCCGCGTCCACCGCCCTCGCGGTGCGCTCCAGCGCATCCAGGTGCCGGCGCCGGGCCATGAACGTGCCCTCGTCACCGATCTCGTAGCCGGCGCTTTCCTTGATTGCCGACTCGAGACCCTCGATGCCGGCGCCGGTTTTGGCAGACAGGCGCACGCACAGCGCCTCGCCGCCGCGCACGACGCCGGGCGCTGCACCGCTGAGATCGATCTTGTTGCTGACGACGATGCAGGTGACATCGGCCGGCGTGCGCGCCAGGATGTCCCGGTCGGCGCGGCCCGGTCCGCTGCGATCGTCGACCACCAGCAGCAGCGCGTCGGCGCTCTCGATGGCGCCCCAGGCGCGCGCCACGCCGTGCTCCTCGACGGCGTCACCGGGGGCGCGGATACCCGCGGTGTCGACGATATGCACCGGGAGACCATCGAGCTGGATGTGCTCGCGGATCAGGTCGCGGGTCGTGCCCGGGACATCGGTGACGATGGCGGAGTCGCGGCCGGCCAGCAGATTCAGCAGGCTGGACTTGCCCACATTCGGCTGCCCGGCGAGCACCACGCGCACGCCCTCCTTCAACAGCACGCCCCGCCCGGCGCTGGCGCGCAGCTCCGCGAGCCGGCTGCGCAGGGCGCACAGGCGCTCTTCGAGCTGCGGATCGGAGAGAAAGTCGATGTCCTCGTCGGGAAAGTCGATACACGCCTCCACGTGGGCGCGCACCTCGGTCAGCGCCTGGCCCACGCCGTGCACCTGCGCGGAGAACGCGCCATCGAGGGAGCGCATCGCCGAGCGCGCCGCCGCCCGCGATCCGCTGTCGATCAAATCCGCCACCGCCTCGGCCTGGGAAAGATCCATACGGCCGTTGAGAAAGGCCCTCTCGGAGAACTCGCCGGGCCGTGCCGGGCGCGCCCCGTGCGCCAGCGCGGCCGCCAGCAGCATGTCCATCACCACCACGCCGCCATGTCCCTGCAGCTCGAGCACGTCCTCGCCGGTGAACGACGCCGGGGCGGGATAGAAAAGCGCGATGCCGCGATCGACGAGGCGGCCGGTCTCGTCGCGGAAACCACCGTAATGCGCCCGGCGCGGAGCAGGCACACCGCCGAGCAGCGCGCCGGCAATCGCCATGGTTGCCGGGCCGGACACCCGCACGATGCCGATGCCGCCGCGCCCGGGCGGCGTGGAGACAGCCGCGATGGTATCCACAGGGTTCACGCGTACGATTCTACCAAGCGAGGGGATCCATCCTCGCCCGGTCGGCGCAGCGCGGTGTATCCCCAGGGGGCAGGCGTCGAGTGAGGTGAAAAACGATCGTCAGGTGGTGCCGACGATTTTTCGCGTGATGACCCACTGCTGGGCAATACTGAGCAGGTTGTTCACGAACCAGTAGAGCACCAGGCCGGCCGGGAAAAACAGAAACAGGAAGGTGAAGACAAAAGGCAGCGCCATCATGATGCGCGCCTGCATCGGATCCGGTGGGGCGGGATTGAGCTTCTGCTGGGCGAACATGGTGACGCCCATCGCAATCGGCAGCACGAAATACGGATCGTGGACGCTGAGGTCCTGGATCCAGCCGATGAACGGCGCCTGGCGCAGCTCGACACTCTCCAGCAGCACCCAGTAGAGCGCGATGAACACCGGAATCTGCACCAGGATCGGCAGGCAGCCGCCGAGTGGATTGATTTTCTCCTTCTTATACAGCTCCATCATCGCGGCATTGAGCTTCTGCTTGTCGCCGGCGAAGCGATCGCGCAGATCCATGATGCGCGGCTGCAGCTTGCGCATGCGCGCCATGGATTTGTAGCTGGCAGCCGAGAGATGAAAAAACGCCAGCTTGATGAGCAGGGTCAGCACGATGATGGCGACGCCCCAGTTGCCGACGTAGCCATGGATCCATCTCAGCAGCCAGAACAACGGCTCGGCGATGAGCCACAGCCATCCGTAGTCGACGGTACGCTCGAGGTTCGGCGCAGCGGCTTTCAACCGGTCCTGCGTCTTGGGGCCGGCGAAAAGCCCGAGCGCGACACTGCCGCTCTCGCCCGGCGCCACGCGGAGCGACGGTGTCATGACACCGAGCACGTAGCGGTTGTCGGCCAACGCCTTTGAGTAAAAATGATTCTGCGCCTGGGCAGGGGGTATCCAGGCGCCCGTGAAGTAATGCTGGATCATCGCGATCCAGCCACCCTGCTGGTCGCGATCCACGTCCAGGTCGCGCATGTCCGAGAAGTCGTATTTCTCGTAGGGCTTGTCGGGGCCGGAGAGGATGCCGCCGGTGTAGGTGTAGGTGCGGAACAGACCGCCCTCGGGGGCTACCTCTGAGCGTTGAAACTGTCCGTACATGCGCCCGCTCCAGGGTTCCCCCGAAGCGTTCGTGACCTCGTGGCGCACGCCGATCAGGTAGCTGCCGCGCTCGAACGTGTAAATTTTTCTCACACGCACGCCCGTTGCGCTGTTCCAGTCGAGAACCACGTCCAACGTGTCAGCACCGTCGGCAAGTGCGTACTCACTCTCGCCAGCGGTGAACGGCGCGTAATGATCCGGTGCAAGGGTGCCGCTCCCGGTGGAGGTGGCAACCAGGCCCGACTGGGCCAGGAAGATGTTCGGGGGCTGGTACTCGAACAGTTGAAACGGCGTGTCCTTTTGGTCGAGCGACACCGGGTAGCCGAGGAGCGCGAGACGACGCACGCCGCCGCCGCGCAGGCTGATATCCAGCTCGAGCACGTCGGTGCGAACGCGCACTCTCTCATAGGCCGGAGCCGCCTCGGCGGCCGGGGCCTGCGGCGTCGCCGGTGGCACGTCCTCGCGAGCAGTCGGTATCGCCGGGATGTCCTCCTCGACGGCGGTCACCGGCGCGGCCCCCTCGCCGCTCGCCACCGACGGTGGCGCACGCTTGGGGCCGTAATCCTTCTGCCAGGCCTGCCAGAGGAAAAATGTCACCACGATCAGAGCGATGATGAGAAGATTTCTGAGCTGATCAATGGCCACGCGTCAGTCTCTGTCGTTTCCGCTCGAGCGCGTATCGCTGCAGCGCGCGCTCACTTGTTGCCAATGCCTTTCCAGGCACCGCAGGATGCCCTCGCTGTCCTTGTGCGCCAATGCGCCGCGCCCGATAACCACCACGTCGAGCCCGCGCAACAAAACCTGGTGGTAACGAAAGCTCTCTCTTATGAGGCGCTTGACGCGATTGCGCTCCACGGCCCTGCGGATCTGCCTGCGCGGTATAGCGAGACCGAGCCGCGCGGACCGTCGCCCGCTGCGCCGCGCCAACACCGTCAACGCTTCACCGCTGGATTTCTGCGCGCGTCTGAACACGCGCTCGAAGTCACTCGCGGTGCGCAGCCGGGAGTGCCGCTGAAATCGAAAGCGCGATCGCGGCTCCACCGGATGGCCCGGATCGGAGCGTCAGGCGGAAAGGCGGGCTCGACCTTTCGCACGCCTCGCTTTGATGACCTTACGGCCCGCTTTCGTCGCCATGCGCGCGCGAAAACCGTGGCGCCGCTTGCGCTTGAGTCTGCTCGGTTGGAATGGTCGTTTCATCGCACGGCTCCAGTGACCCGTGATCGCACTTCGGATTCTGCATGCGACCCGCGAAAGGGGCTGAATGCTAACGTCACGTTTCGCTGCCTGTCAATTACGGGGACGTCCTTTCAGCCATATGGATTAGACAGAACAACCGTTATAAACTGCCAGCCTCTTCCTGATACTCTCCAACATCGCCAGAGGAGGACCGCGGGGGTGGGGCCGACGCTGTGGAACAGGTGTCTCGATCGGCTCGAAGGAGAGTTCTCACCGCAACAGTTCAACACCTGGATTCGGCCACTGCACGCCATCGAAGATGGCGATTCGCTGCGACTGCTTGCGCCCAATCACTTCGTGCGCGACTGGGTCAACGAGCACCTGCTCAACCGCTTGACCGAGGTGCTGACACGCCTGCAGAACGGTCACGCGGCCAGCGTCGTCGTACAAATCGGCAGCAGGGAGTTTCGTTGCGAGCCGGAATCCCTGAAGGCCAGCGAGGAAAGCCCGGCGTTGGTCGAATCGCCGGCCGAAAGCAGTGCCCGCAGCCCTGGGAGAGGTAAACGCCAGGGCACCGGGCTGCGCCCCGCCTTTACCTTCGAGACCTTCGTCGAGGGCAAGTCCAATCAGCTGGCGCGCGCGGCTTCCATGCAGGTCGCGGAGAATCCGGGCGGCGCGTACAACCCGCTGTTCATCTACGGAGGCGTGGGTCTCGGCAAGACGCATCTGGTGCACGCCATCGGCAACGCCATCGCGCGCAGCACGCCCTCGGCCAAGGTGGTCTACCTGCATTCCGAGCGCTTCGTTGCCGATATGGTGCACGCCTTGCAGCACAATGCNNCTCGAGGGGCAGCAGCAGGTGGTGCTCACCTGCGATCGCTACCCGAAGGAGGTCGAAGGTCTCGAGGAGCGTCTGAAATCGCGCTTCGGCTGGGGCCTGCCGGTCGCCATCGAGCCGCCGGAGCTGGAAACCCGGGCGGCCATCCTCATGCGCAAAGCCGCGCTGGCCGGTGTCGAGGTCGACAACGACGTGGCCCTTTTCATCGCCCAGCGCATTCGCTCCAACGTGCGCGAGCTCGAGGGCGCGCTGCGAAGAGTCATCGCCACCTCCCATTTCACCGGCCAGGTCATCGACATGGCGCTCGCCAAGGAAGCCCTGCGCGATCTTCTGCTCCTGCACGACCGCATGGTCACCATCGACAACATCCAGAAAACCGTGGCTCACTACTACAAGCTGCGGGTGGCCGACCTGGTATCGAAACGCCGGACCCGCTCCATCGCGCGTCCCCGTCAGGTCGCCATGGCCTTGGCCAAGGAGCTCACCAACCACAGCCTGCCGGAGATCGGCGATGCCTTCGGCGGTCGGGACCACACCACGGTTCTTCACGCCTGCCGCAAGATCGCCGAACTGAGGGAAGGCAATGCGACCATCAATGAAGAGTACGAGGAGCTGCTCAGAAGCCTCAGCAGTTGATGTCGGCAAGCTGTGGATAACGTGCGTTGATCGTCGGTTGCAAATCTTATGCACATTTCGTCCACAGGCCGTTGAGCTCCTTCAAGGTCCGTTTCACGCCCTGTTGTGATTTTTAGAAGCCATTGATATCTAAAAGATTTAATAACTTATCCACAAAAAAGGTCGGGCCTTAAAATAGTCATAGATAAGGATCTACTTACTATGAAATTGACTATGCAGCGGGAAAACCTGCTGAAACCCCTGCAGGCCGTTCAGGGGGTGGTGGAGCGACGCCAGACGCTGCCGATCCTCTCGAACTTCCTGATCGCCATCGACGCTGAACGCCTGTCGGTCACCGGCACCGACATGGAGATCGAGCTGGTGGCCAGCATTCCCCTCAGCGATGCCGAGGCCGGCGAGGTCACGGTGCCGGCGCGAAAGCTCGTGGATATCTGCCGCTCGCTGCCCGCCGATGCGGAGATCCGTCTCGAGGTGGAAGGCGACCGCGCCCAGCTGCGCTCGGGTCGCAGCCGCTTCACCCTGACGACCCTGCCGGCCGGCGATTATCCGAGCAGCGACAGCCAGGTGGGCGAATTGACCCTCGTGGTCCAGGAGGGTGCGCTGAAACGTCTGATTGAGCTGACGCACTTTGCCATGGCGCATCAGGACGTGCGCTACTACCTGAACGGCCTGCTGCTCGATATCGGTGATGGCCTGCTGCGGGCCGTGGCGACGGATGGGCACCGCCTCGCCATCGCGGAGATACCGGTGTCCGGCGCCGATACTGCGAGGCAGGTGATCGTGCCCCGCAAGGGCATCAGCGAGCTGTTACGGTTGCTTGGCAGCGGCGAGGGTGAGGTCCGCATCGAGCTGGGCAGCAACGCCATTCGTGTCACGCTTCCGGAGGTTCGGCTGACCAGCAAGCTCATCGACGGGAAATTTCCCGACTACCGTCGGGTGGTGCCCACCGAAGAGGCCAGCGATAAGCGGGTGGTGGTGGACCGGGAGCTCTTGCGCCAGGCGCTGGCGCGCGCGGCCATTCTCTCCAACGACAAGTACCGGGCCATCCGCCTGAGCCTCGAGCCGAATCGGCTGCGCGTCATGGCGAACAATCCGGAGCAGGAGGAGGCCGAGGACGAGGTGGAGGTGGAGTACGCCGGGGACAGTCTCGAGATCGGCTTCAATGTCTCCTATCTCATCGACGCCTTGTCGGCCCTGCCCGCAGAGGAGGCCATGCTGCACCTGGGCGATGCCAGCAGCAGCTGCCTGATCACGCCGAAGGGAGAAGGCGACTGCCAGTACGTGGTCATGCCCATGCGGCTCTAGCGCCGGGCCGGCGCCCTCGCGACCGACCTGCCTCCAGCGTCGAAGGCCGTCCGCCAGCGAAGTCGGGCCCATGCGGCTAGGCGCGATCCAGGTGCAGAACATCCGGGTTCTGGCCGAGCTCGAGTGCACGCCGGGTGCCCGCTTGAACGTTTTCGTCGGCGCCAACGGCAGCGGCAAGACCAGTCTCCTGGAGGCCATTCATATCCTCGGCAGCGGCCGTTCCTTCCGCACGCGGCGTCTGGGCGAGCTCATCCGGCGGGGCGAGTCCGCGCTGATGGCGCGCGGTGTACTCCAGGGCGACGACGGTGCCAGCACCCCGGTTGGCGTGGAGAAAGGCCCGGAGGGTCTGCGCATCCGCGTCGGCGGCGAAGGGGTGCGCAGCGCCTCGGAGCTGGCGCGTCAGCTGCCGCTGGCGGTGATCAGCCCCGACAGCCAGCGGGTCCTCACGGATGGCGCCGATCTGCGCCGGCGGCTGATGGACTGGGCGTTGTTCCACGTGGAACCGGGCTATCTGGCCACCCTTCAGCGGTACCGCCGCGCCCTGCGCCAGCGCAATGCGGTCTTGCGGGACGGCGGCCGGCTGAGCGGGCTGGCGGCCTGGGACGAGGAGCTGGCGGAAGCCGGCGAGGCTCTGCACGGCCAGCGGACAGCGCTGCTGGCCGGGGTGCTGCCCCTCTACGCACAAACCCTGCAAGGGCTGATTCCCATGGCGGTCGATATGGACTACCAGGCCGGCTGGGACACGTCGGTGGCCCTGCGGGAGGCGCTGGCGGCGGCGGCCGGCGCGGACCGGGCGCGCGGCTTTACCGGCGTGGGTCCCCACCGAGCGGATCTGCGCCTGGNNTCGTGTTGGTGGACGATCTGGCCTCAGAGCTCGATGTCCACAGCCGCGGGCTTTTTTTCGGCGAATTGCAGCGTCTCGGCGCGCAGAGCTTCATCACCTCGGTGTCGCCGGATGCAGTCGAAAGCGCGGCTTCCGGGGCTTTGAGCGTGTTCCACGTGGAACGCGGTAAGCCGCTGAAAATGGTATAATTATAAAGTTTAACCGCGAGGAATTACTGAGTGGCGGCAGCGACCTACGACTCAACCAATATCAAGGTTCTCAAAGGCCTGGACGCGGTCCGAAAGCGACCGGGCATGTACATTGGAGACACGGACGACGGCACCGGTTTGCACCACATGGTGTTCGAGACCGTCGACAACNNGGTCATCATGACCGTGCTGCATGCGGGCGGTAAGTTCGACGACAACTCCTACAAGGTCTCCGGGGGCCTGCACGGGGTCGGCGTGTCGGTGGTCAATGCCCTGTCCGAGCGGTTGGTCATGACCATCCATCGCGACGGTAAAACCTACCGCCAGGAGTACCGCCATGGAGAGCCCCAGACGCCCCTGGAGGCGGTCGGGAAGGCCGACCGGACCGGCACGGATATTCTGTTCAAGCCGAGCGCCGACACCTTCAGCAATATCGAGTTTCACTACGACATTCTCGCCCAGCGCTTGCGCGAGCTTTCGTTCCTCAACTCCGGTGTGCGCATCCGACTGCTGGATGAGCGCAGCGGCAAGCAGGATATTTTCCAGTACGAGGGCGGCATCAAGGCCTTCGTCGAGCACCTGAACAAGAACAAGACCCCGGTGCATCCGAGCGTGCTCTATTTCTCCACCGACAAGGATGACGTGGGGATCGAGGTGGCGATGCAGTGGAACGACTCCTATCAGGAGAACATCTTCTGCTTCACCAACAACATTCCCCAGCGCGACGGTGGCACCCATCTGTCCGGGTTCCGCGCCGCGCTCACGCGCATGCTCAACCAGTACATGGAGCAGGGCGGCGTGCTGCAGAAAGCCAAGGTGGAGCCCACCGGTGACGACGTGCGCGAGGGTCTGACCGCGGTGCTGTCGGTCAAGGTTCCGGATCCCAAGTTTTCCTCTCAGACCAAGGACAAGCTGGTGTCCTCGGAGGTGAAGGGCATCGTCGATTCGGTGGTGTCGAGCAAGATTCAGGCGTTTCTGCTCGAGACCCCGGCGGAAGCCCGCGCCATCACCTCGAAGATCGTCGACGCGGCGCGTGCCCGGGAGGCGGCGCGCAAAGCCCGGGAAATGACCCGGCGCAAGACCGCCCTGGATGTGGCCGGGCTGCCGGGCAAGCTCGCCGACTGCCAGGAGAAGGACCCGGCGCTGTCCGAGCTGTTCCTGGTCGAGGGCGATTCCGCCGGCGGCTCCGCCAAGCAGGGCCGCGACCGCCGCTTCCAGGCGATCCTGCCGCTGAAGGGCAAGATCCTCAACGTGGAGAAGGCGCGCTTCGACAAGATGCTGTCCTCGGCGGAGGTCGGCACGCTGATCACGGCGCTGGGCTGCGGCATCGGCAAGGAGGAATTCGATCCGAACAAGCTGCGCTATCACCGCATCATCATCATGACGGACGCCGACGTGGACGGCTCGCACATCCGCACGCTGCTGCTGACCTTTCTTTACCGGCAGATGCCGGAGCTGATCGAGCGCGGCCACGTCTACATCGCCCAGCCGCCGCTGTACAAGCTCAAGAGAGGCAAGCAGGAGCGCTACGTGCGCGACGATTCCGAGCTCGACGCGCTGCTCATGGAGATTGCCCTGGACGGCGCTTCCATCAAGCCTGGCGGCCGTAAAAAAGCGATCACGGGGAGCCGGCTGGAGAAGACCGCCAAGGACTACGTGACGCTGCTCGGCATCTACAAACGCCTGGCCCGCCGCATCCTTCCCGACGTCCTCGACGTCCTCAAGATGATGCCGCTGCTCGACGCGGAGACCCTGAATTCCCGCGACGGCACGCGCGCGTGGTTCGACGTCCTGCAGTCCCGCCTGGCGACCCGCGCCAACGGTCACGGCGACTACGAGATTCGCGTCGAGGATCGCGCCGAGGACGGTTTCCGGGCGCGCCTGCGGGCGGTGGTGCACGGGGTGGAGTCCGAGCGCGAGCTCGGCAGTGAGTTTTTCCGCTCCGCCGAGTACCGCAATCTGGTCCTGCTGAGCGATTCCCTCTACGAGCCTTTGGAGGAAGGGGCTCAGGTCGTGCGCGGCGAGAAATCCCAACCCGTGTCCACCGTGGCACAGGCCCTGGACTGGCTTCTGGCGGAGGCCCGACGGGGCCTCAGTGTCCAGCGCTACAAGGGCCTTGGCGAAATGAACCCTGAGCAGCTGTGGGAGACCACCATGGATCCTGAGGTGCGCCGCCTGCGTCAGGTGCGTATCGAGGACGCGGTGGCCGCCGACGAGCTTTTCACCACGCTCATGGGCGATCAGGTGGAACCGCGTCGCGAATTCATCGAGAGCAACGCCCTCTCGGTCGCTAATCTCGACGCCTGAGGGCGCCCCCCGACGGGCCGGCGCAGGCCCATACGAGCACCCGGCGGACGCCGGCGCGGCGCAGCACGCGGCCGAGCTCGGCTACCGTCGACCCGGTGGTGAGCACGTCGTCGACGATGGCGATCGTCGGGTAGCCCTGCAGGCGCCGGCAGGCGCGAAAGGCGCCCTTTACGTTGCCTCGGCGGGCCGAAGTTGCCTGCAACGTGGACTGCGGCCGGGTGGCCCGGACCCGTGCGCAGGCGCGCGCCAGCAGTGGGCGTTTGAGGAGCGTCGCCAGCGGACGCGCCAGCTCGAGGGCCTGATTGAAGCCCCGGGCGCGCAGACGGTGGGGGTGCAGGGGCACCGGCACGAGCGCATCCGGGATGGCTGCTTGGGTTTCGGCGAGAGCGTGCGCCATCAGCGTACCCAGGGTGAGCGCCGCGGGCAGCCGTGCGTCGAACTTCATCCAGTGAATCAGCGTGCTGATCGGCGGCGTGTAGGGATACGCCACGAACGGCTGGCGCCGCGGCGGCAGGCGCACCAGGTCTGTGGCGCACGCGGCACACAGATTGGGAACCCGGCCGGCGGGCGCGTCGCACAGGAGACAGGCGTCGGGCAGGCATGCCACCGCCCCGGCGCGCAGTCGCCTCCAGGCGAAAAGCCATCCGTGCAAGTTGACACTCCCTCGAGACGCTCTCGATGATCCGCGAGGCGCCGGCGAGCCGCAAGACGGCGCGGACCCCCGGCCAGGAGCCGCAACGAGGGTGAAGAGGCTTTTGAATTGGATAAAATGATTATAGTAAGTACTCACACACTGCTTTCGACCAAGTGTTCGGGGACCTTTCGCCGACAGACGCCGGGTGCTGGGCGCAGGGGAGCGCCGGCTCCAGGACGACAGGTGCGGTGACCCACGCCGGCCACCGTCTCGACAAGGCGCGCGTCAGGCGGCTCGCGGCGCGCGCCGCGCCGCGCTACGAGAGCGCCGCGTGGCTGGCGCGGCGCGTCGCCGACGCCCTCGTCGAGCATCTGCAGCCTGTGCGCATTCGGCCTGAGCGGATTCTCGACGTGGGTGCCGGAACCGGCATCTGCTCGCGGCGACTGGCGCGACTCTATCCCCGCGCGCGGCTGACCGCGGTGGACTGCACGCCGGATATGCTGCACAAGGCGCGCGGACGCGGGCGGCGCTGGTTCTCCAGGGTAGCCTTCGCGTGTGGCGACGCCGAGGCCCTGCCCATTGCCGATGCAAGCATCGATCTGGTGGTCTCGAGCCTGATGCTGCCGAGCGCGGCGTCGCCGGACGCGGTGCTCGCCGAGTTCCGGCGCGTGCTCAGCCCCGGCGGTCTGCTGATGTTCTCGAGCCTCGGCCCGGACACCCTGAGCGAGCTGCGCGCGAGCTGGGCAGCGGTGGATTCGCACGTGCATGTGCACGCCTTCATCGACATGCACGACCTGGGCGACGCCCTCATGCGGGCCGGACTGCGTGACGTGGTCATGGACACCGAGCGCATCACCGCCGAGTACCGGGATGTGGCTGCGCTGCTTGCAGAGCTGAAGCAGTCGGGCTCGAGCAACGCCGCACGGGGGGCCCGCGTCGGCCTCACCACGCCCTCGCAGCTGAGCGCCATGGTGCGCGCATACGAAACGCACCGTCGCGATGCGAAGCTGCCGGCGAGCTTCGAAGTTGTTTTCGGCCACGCATGGCGCCCCGCTGCGCAGCGTGTGGAAGTCCCGGCAGACACGCTGCGCCGCCCCCCAGGGGGGTTCGTGCGCGACTGACTCGCGCGCCTCGGCGCATCCTCGCCGGCGGCCCCGCTATGCACCATGGGAGCTCGCCTAAGCGTTTCATTTTCGTACCGATTTCACGCTGTGCGCCAAGTTGCGCCGGGCTAGCGCCTGCTGTAGCATCGGGACCCGTTCGGCGGGGGGCCTTTGACCAGACCGAGCCCTGTTATGGTCTCCAGCACGGTTGATTCCAAACGCAACTGGCGAATCGTGATCCGGCCCAACCGTTCGTTGAGCCGGCGGCAACTGCAGATCGTGTTCGCCATCATTGCCGTGGTGTGCCTGGGCATCGCGAGCGTGTTCGCGACGTTCGGTCTGTGGCCGGTGTTGCCGTTCGCAGGTGCCGAGGTGATTGCGGTGGGCATCGGTTTCTATCTGTCGGCCCTCGGTGGCCGCGAGACCGAAGTCGTCTCGGTGCAAAGCGACAGCGTGGCCGTGGAGAAGAGCGGCCGCCGCACGCCGCGGCGATGGGAGCTCAGTCGGGCCTGGCTGCAGATTCGTCTGTTGCAACCGCGCTTTCGCTGGCATCCGACGCGGCTCGTGATACGCTCCCACGGCAAAGAGGTGGAGCTTGGCGGATTCTTGAACGAGGACGAGCGCCGGCAACTGGAGGGAGAGTTGCGCACCGCCATTCGCGACGGCGCCGACTAAATACGAGGAGAACGCGATCCATGCTATCGAATTTCAAACGCAGCACCGTCGCAGGCCTGGCAGGCGTCGCCGCGACACTCGTGGCCGGGCGCGCGATGGCCGCGTGGAATGAGCTCAATCTCCCCGTAGGCGTCACGCCCATCAGCCGCCAGGCTTACGATCTGCACATGCTGATGCTGTGGATATGCGTCATCATCGGCATCATTGTGTTCGGCGCCATGTTCGTCGCCATCGTCAGGCACCGTAAATCGGCCGGTCGAGAGCCGGCGCAGTTTCACCACAGCACCGCCGCCGAGATTGCGTGGACCATTATTCCGTTCGTGATCCTGGTCGGCTTCGCCGTGCCCGCAACGCGTGCGCTCATCAACATGGAGGACACCAGCGAGTCGGAATTGACCCTCAAGGTGACTGGCTATCAGTGGCTGTGGAAATACGAGTACCTGGAAGATGGCGTCACCTTCTACAGCAAGCTCGCTGACAGCAGCCGCGCGGCCATCTACAAGGATCCCTGGCAGGTGGATCACTACCTGCTCGATGTCGACAAGCCCGTGGTGCTGCCGGTCAACAAGAAAGTGCGCATCCTGCTCACCGCCGACGACGTCATTCACGCCTGGTGGGTGCCCGCCCTGGGGATGAAAAAGGATGCCATTCCTGGATTCGTCAACGAGTTGTGGGTTCGCATAGAGCAGCCCGGCACCTATCGCGGTCAGTGCGCCGAGCTCTGCGGCAAGGATCATGGCTTCATGCCGATCGTCGTCGAAGCCAAATCGGAAGCCGAGTACAAGCAGTGGGTCGCGAGCTACAAGGCGGAGCAGGAAACCCGCCTAGCCGCGGTCTCTGCCAGCCAGTAATCGCAAGACATCGTTTATATCGGAGAGCCGCCTGATGAGCAGCCACAGCACCGCCACCGACAGCCACCACGCTCACGACGAGCATCATGACCACGGGCCACCACCGGGTCTGCTGCGATGGGTTTTTACCACCAACCACAAGGACATCGGCACGCTCTATCTGCTTTTCTCGCTGCTGATGCTGCTGGTCGGCGGGGCGCTCGCCATGGGCATCCGGCTCGAGCTGTTCTCGCCGGGCCTGCAGTGGGTCAATCCCGACTTCTTCAATCAGCTCACCACCATGCACGCGCTGATCATGGTCTTCGGCGCCATCATGCCGGCCTTCGTCGGCTTCGCGAACTGGCAGGTGCCGCTGATGGTCGGTGCGCCGGACATGGCGCTGCCGCGCATGAACAACTGGAGCTTCTGGATCCTGCCGTTCGCCTTCACGCTGCTGATCGCGACCTTCTTCATGGAAGGCGGCGCGCCGGCGGCGGGCTGGACCATGTATCCGCCGCTGGTTCTCCAGGGTGCCGGCAACGTGCCGTTCATGATCTTCGCCATTCACCTGCTCGGCATGTCGTCGATCATGGGCGCCATCAACATCATCGTCACCATCGTCAACATGCGCGCGCCCGGCATGACGCTGCTGAAGATGCCGCTGTTCGTCTGGACCTGGCTCATCACGGCCTTCCTGCTGGTGGCCGCGATGCCGGTGCTCGCCGGCGCCGTCACCATGCTGCTGACGGACCGTTTCTTCGAAACTTCCTTCTTCAACGCCGCCGGCGGCGGTGACCCGGTGCTGTTCCAGCACATGTTCTGGTTCTTCGGGCATCCCGAGGTCTACATCATGATCCTGCCGGCCTTCGGCATCGTCTCGCAGATCATCCCGACCTTCGCGCGCAAGCCGCTGTTCGGCTACGAGTCGATGGTCTACGCCACGGCATCCATCGCCTTCCTGTCCTTCATCGTCTGGGCGCATCACATGTTCACCGTCGGCATGCCGCTCGCCGGCGAGCTGTTCTTCATGTACGCGACCATGCTGATCGCGGTGCCGACCGGCGTGAAGGTGTTCAACTGGGTGGCGACCATGTGGCGCGGCGCCATGACCTTCGAGACGCCGATGCTGTTCGCCATCGCGTTCGTGATCCTGTTCACCATCGGCGGGTTCTCGGGACTGATGCTCGCCATCACGCCGGCGGACTTCCAGTATCACGACACCTACTTCGTGGTCGCGCATTTCCATTACGTGCTGGTCACGGGCGCCCTGTTCGGCATCTTCGCCGGCGCGTATTACTGGCTGCCCAAGTGGACCGGCCACATGTACAACGAGACCCTTGGCAAGTGGCACTTCTGGATATCCACCATCAGCGTCAACGTGCTGTTCTTCCCGCAGCATTTCCTCGGCCTTGCCGGCATGCCGCGGCGCATACCCGACTACGCGGTTCAGTTCGCCGACTGGAACATGGTGTCGAGCATCGGCGGCTTCGTCTTCGGGCTCGCCCAGCTGCTCTTCGTGTACATCATCTGGCAGACCATTCGCGGCGGTGAGCAGGCCACCGACCGGGTCTGGGAAGGTGCGGACGGGCTGGAGTGGACGCTGAGCTCACCGCCGCCGTACCACACCTTCGCCGAAGCCCCGGAGGTGCGCTGAGCCCAGTGCCGGAGTCGAAGACCATGCGCTCACCGGCCATCGCTGCTCGTGACAGGCGTCGCAACGTGCGCCTGGCGATCGCCATCGCGCTCCTGGCGCTGGCGGTTTACCTCGGTCTCTGGTTGAAAGCGGTCCTGTGAGCGACGACGCTACCGCGCTGCGTTCGAGCAACCGCCGCCTCACCCTGCGGCTCGCTGTCGTGGTAGTCGCCATGTTCGGCTTCGGGTACGCCATACTGCCGCTCGTGTACGACGTCGTTTGTGAAATCACGGGGATCGGCGGCAAACCGGCCGTTGCCGAGGAAGCGCGGCTGGCGCCGCTGGTCGACGGCGAGCGTCTGGTGACGGTGCAGTTCACGGGAACGGTCAACAGCACCCTCCCCTGGGAGGTGCACCCGAGCGTGCTGGAAATGCGCGTCACTCCGGGCCGTGTCTACGAGACCACCTACTTCGCGCGCAACCTCTCGCGCAGCGGCACCGTCGGCACGGCGACGCCCAACGTCAGCCCCGGTAAGGCCGCCCTGTACTTCACCAAGACCGAGTGCTTCTGTTTCTCCCAGCAGAGCTTCGACGGTGGCGAAGGCCGCGAGATGCCGGTGCGTTTCGTAGTCCGCGCCGACCTGCCGCCGGACGTGCGAACCATCACGTTGTCGTATACATTCTTCAACGCCGAGGCGCGCTCGTGAGCACGGGCGATGCAAATTCCATCACATTCAACTGCCCCAGGTGACCACCATGGCCGCTAGCCACGATTCGTACTACCTACCGAACCCGAGCCGTTGGCCCATCACGGGTTCCATCGGCTTGTTCTTGCTGCTCGGCGGCTTCGCCATGCTTCTCAACGGTTCCCCGCTCGGTAAATGGTCCATGATCATCGGTGCGATCATCGTCGTGCACATGCTGTTCGGCTGGTTCGGCGCGGTGATCCGGGAGAGCGAGGGCGGGCGCTACAACGAGCAGGTGGACGTCTCTTTCCGCTGGGGCATGGGATGGTTCATCTTCTCCGAGGTCATGTTCTTCGCCGCGTTCTTCGGCGCCCTGTTCTACATCCGCGTGCTCTCGGTGCCGTGGCTGGGCGGCGAAGGCGCCGGCGGCTATGCCACCGGCCCGGTCCTGTGGCCGGGATTCGACGCGGTCTGGCCGACCAACGGTCCGGGTGACATCGGCGGCGCCTTCGAGACCATTCCGGCCTTCGGCCTGCCGGCGCTCAACACGCTGCTGCTGCTCTCGAGCGGCGTCACGGTGACTATCGCCCACCACGCGCTCAAGCACGGCAATCGTCGCGGGCTGTGCACGTGGCTGTTCGCCACCATCGCCCTCGGCGTCACGTTCCTCGGCGTGCAGGCCTACGAGTTCTACCACGCCTACGCGGACCTCAACCTGTCCCTCGCGTCCGGCGCCTACGGCTCGACCTTCTTCATGCTGACGGGCTTTCACGGACTGCACGTGACCCTCGGCGCCATCATGCTCAGTGTCATCTTCGCCCGCTCCCTCAGCGGCCACTTCACGCCGTCGCATCACTTCGGGTTCGAGGCCGTCGCCTGGTACTGGCACTTCGTCGACGTGGTCTGGATCGGCCTGTACGTATTCGTCTACTGGATGTAACGAGCCGG
>JABAHO010012721.1_pt1 | contig 17871 bp, 17 predicted proteins | sample 7062071 | NCBI WGS metagenome assembly JABAHO01 (sample SAMN14534356, study PRJNA622989) | marine sediment metagenome | biome: marine biome [ENVO:00000428]; feature: marine pelagic biome [ENVO:01000023]; material: deep marine sediment [ENVO:00002113] | place: India: Gulf of Kutch | collected...
CGATGATAGAATTCCGCGCCGCTTGAACATTTCTTTGCGCACGGCCAGCCCAACGCCAAGCTGTTGTTCGTAGCGTACCATCGGCAGATAGGCGTCGAATAAGTCCTCTGCCCCGTCAAGGTCACCTGCGTTGTGGCGCTTGATAACTTCGACCATCATCTCGGGATAGGCAAAGCCAGTCATCGCACCGTCTGCACCGCGCTGCAGTTCCTGCGGCAGAAAAAGACCGGCATTGCCGGTGAGAATAGATAGCCGTGGAACGTCACCCACGCCTGTTTCGGCACGCACGCGGCTGAGTTTCGTCAACCCCGGCCAATCCTCGTGCTTGAACATCACAAATTGCGGGTGGTCGATGGCAAGTTCGATGACAGTTTCAACAGAAAAATAAACCCCGACGGTCATCGGATAATCCTGAATACAAATCGGAACATCTGGTCCCAACGCCGCGCAAACCTGCCGGAAATAGCCTTTCAGCTTGGCCTCGGTGTTTAGTCCCGGCATCGGCGCGACCATGACGCCCGCCGCGCCAGCCTCCATGACCGATCCAGTCAAACGCGCCATGTTGTCGAGCCCCGCGCCTGTGACGCCGACGATCACCGGAACCCGTCCGTTGACGCGGTGCAGAACACGCNNATAACTCCCAGAACCGTCATACCGGAAACACCGATGTCGAGATAATAGTCGACCATGCGATCTGTGCTTTCGAGGTCCAGACTCCCGTCCTCGGCGAAGGGCGTGGCGGCGATTACGAACACGCCGTTGGTGTTGCGGTTAATCAATTCAGCCATGTGTCAACTTTCCCCTTCCGAGTTTCCGGTTTGGCGTAACCCAGTGTACCGTTTCAACGCCTTGCATACCGATATTTTCGATGTCGTGCGACTCAATGTTCGACCAAAGCGCCGGGCCAACTACGGTTCGGCGTCCGTTGTTTCTTTGCTGGGTCGGATCACGCCTGTCTGTTGCGTGATCCGACCATAATGTTCGATACGCCTATGACGGCCAAAATCAAAAATTGTGGATTTGCCGAAATTGCATTCATCCATGTCACAATCGTGGACCAATAGCTCATCCTCTTCAGTTTCAGCCCGCGCGACGACAAAACCGTTCGGGTCGACGATCACACTTCCCCCCACCATCGGATGGCCGTCTTCGATACCGGCCTTTGCGACGCCCACGACCCAGGTCGCGTTCTGATAGGCGCCTGAAGTCATCGTAAGCTCTGAATGATAAAGCCGTTTTTCCGGCCCCTCACCGGAACGTTGGCTGTTGACAGAGGGCGTGTTGTAGCCGAGCAGGACCAGTTCAACCCCCTGCAAACCCATCACCCGATAGGTTTCGGGCCACCGGCGGTCATTGCAGATAGCCATGCCGATCAGGGCATTCTGCGTCCGCCAAACGTTGAAGCCCAAATCACCGGGCATGAAATAGCGTTTTTCAAGATGTTGAAATGCGCGGTCGCGGTCGAATTCGGAATGCCCCGGCAGGTGGACCTTGCGGTACTTCCCGACGATCCGGCCAGTTCTGTCAGTCAGAATTGACGTATTGAAATGCTGGCCCTCAGGTGTCAGTTCCCCGTATCCAAACGAAATGGCGATACCCCAGCGCCGCGCTGCGTCAAACAATGGCTGCGTGGCCGGATTAGGCATTTCGCGCTCGAACCAGGCATCCACATCGGCCTGATCTTCCATATACCAGCGCGGAAAAAAAGTCGTCAGGCAAAGTTCGGGGAACACTACCAGATCACATCCGCTTTCTCGGGCGCTGCCAAGGAGCTTTAGCATCCGTCCGACAACGTCATGCCGGCTGTCCGCCATTTGATTCGGCCCCATTTGAGCCGCACCGATTGTTATCCTGCGCATGGTTCGCCCTTGTTTAATCTGTCATTGATAATCTGCCGGTGTTGCACGTAAAGCAATCGCTGCGCCGGGATCTGACTGGCAGCCGGGCGAAACGATAGCAATTTTCGACTGCAGTTGCGAGTTGCGAAATCTCTCTGGAGACGGCAACATCGCCTATATGCTCTTCACTTCGAACTCATCACAGCAGGCCACGTTCTGCGCAGCCGGTACCTCATGAGCCGATTGCGGATTGGTATAGACGTCGGCGGAACTTTCACCGATCTGGTGGCCCACGACCCCGGCAACGGAAATTCCTGGCATCTCAAAGAACGCTCGACCCCCCTAGAGCCGGAGCGCGCGATCCTTGAGGTAACTGCGCGTCTCCTGCGTAATTCTGGTCATTCGGGCAAGGACGTCTCGTTTTTTGGGCACGGCACCACCGTCATCACCAACATGATCCTCGAGCGGAAGGGTGCAAAGCTGGCGCTCGTGACAACCTCAGGCTTTCGCGATGTGCTGGATCTCGGCCGGCAGGCCCGCCCGCATGTATATGACTATCGGGTCCGCCGCCCGACAGCGTTGGCCGCACGGCGTGACCGGTACGAGGTAAACGAACGCATTGCCGCCGACGGGAGCGTCGTCGCCGCGCTCGACGAGGAAGAGCTTTCCGAACTTGCGCAGGCAATATCGTCACGCGGATACGGGGCGGTGGCGGTCTGCTTTTTGCACAGCTATCTGGCACCAGATCATGAAGAAAAGACTGTCAAATTGCTCCAAGAAACCCTGGACAATGTCTACGTGACCGCATCGCACATTGTGGCGCCGGAATATCGGGAATTCGAACGCTTTGCCACCACCGCCTTGAACGGTTTCGTCGGCCCGCGCGCCGAGCGCTATTTCGCCTCTCTTGAATCAGGCCTGCGAGACTTGGGCATTAAGGCACCGCTTTACACCGTCACATCCAACGCTGGGCTTGTCGACACCGAAACGGTTCGGGGCATCCCGGTACGGACGGCGCTTTCGGGACCGGCGGCGGGGGTTGGCGGGATCGGTCGTATACTTGCTCAGCACGATCTTGGGGATCTGGTGACATTTGATGTCGGCGGAACGAGCACCGACATCGCGATCTTGCCCGATGGACGCCCGCGCACAGCAAGGGCGCGCGAGGTAGCCGGATATCCGTTGTTGGCACCGATGGTGGATATCGAGGTGATAGGCGCTGGTGGCGGCTCAATCGCGAAACTCGATGCCGGTCGCGCCTTGACAGTAGGCCCAGAAAGCGCCGGCGCCGACCCGGGGCCGGCGGCCTACGGGCTTGGCGGGTGCGAGGCGACTGTCACCGACGCGGCTGTGGTTCTGGGCAGGATCGGTGCCGATCGCGGGCAGGTCGGCGGACTGAACATGGATCGTTCCGCGGCAGAGCGCGCAGTGATGCGCGCCGTCGGAGAACCGCTTGGGTTGACAGCCATCGAGGCTGCTGAGGGGATCCTCGCCATTGCGACTGCCGGAATGGCCCGCACAATCCGTTCTGCCGCGCTTTCGCGCGGGGTCGAGCCGGAGAGGCTGTGCCTTGTCGCTTATGGCGGCGCGGGGCCGCTTCTGGGTGTTGATGTGGCTGCCGCGCTCGGCATCCGCCGCATGGTCGTACCCGAGGCACCCGGTACGCTCTGCGCACGCGCCATTCTGGCCAGTGATTTGGCGAGGGATTTTTCAACCACCCGAATCGTGGAACTTGGCGAGGGCGAGTCGGCAATCGCCGGGATATTTGCCGATTTGAGGGTGCGGGGATCGGCGTGGCTTGCCGCCGAGGGAACAGCAGACGACCATTTCGATCATGCCGTTGAATGCCGCTATGTCGGACAAAATTTCGAGATCGCGGTTCCGTTCGACCCGGTCGGAGATGATACCGAAAAGTTACGCGCTGCTTTCGATGCGCTGCACGAACAAACACAAGGGTTCGCTTTGCCTGATCGGGCAGTCGAGGCGGTGACATACCGACTCAAGGCGCGGTCCGGGACCGAGGCGTTACTGGAAGCCGATCTTTCAGATGCCCGCGGAAACGCGAAAGACGCGGAGCCCGCAGAAGAACGGGCGGTAGTCTTCGACAGCCAACCTCACAACGTTCGGATCTTCGAGAGGAGCGCGCTGAAATCCGCGCAAGAGATCAACGGCCCCGCCGTCATCCAGGAACCGACTTCGACAACCATTCTACCGCCCGGCTGGCAGTGCACGGTCCTGGCAGACGGCACTCTGGACATTGCGCAAAGCGAGGAAGCCCCTACATGAGCGGCAAAACCGAACCCGCCGCACCGCGCGCCAGCGGCAAGGATATCATCCGGATGGGGGTGATCCATGAGCGGTTGCTGGCGGTCGCCGAGGATATCGGCCACCTTCTGATCCGTGGCGCGTTCTCGTCGAACATCAAGGAGCGGCGCGATTGTTCTACCGCAATTTTCGATGCCCGGGGCCTGTTGATCGCGCAGGCCGATCACATGCCGATACACATCGGCTCTCTGCTCTGGGGACTTCGCGAGGTTCTAAAACGCTACGATCCGGCCGATATTGCCGAAGGTGACGCCTTCATCATGAATGACCCCTACCTCGCCGGTGGCACACATCTGCCTGACATATCCGTGCTGACGCCGGTTTTCTGGGAGGGACAACTGACGCATTTCGTCGGCAACATCGCGCATCATGCCGATGTCGGCGGGCCGGTGGCGGGGTCTGTCTCGGGTCAGTCGCCGGACATCTTCTGGGAAGGCATCCGCCTGCCGCCGATCCGCATTGCGCGGGCCGGCAAGCCCGACAGCGATGTCATCGACCTGATCGCTGCCAATACTCGCGCGCCGATGGAGCGGCAGCTTGATATGCGCACGCAGATTGGTGCGAACTTGCGCGGCGCGGAGCTGTTAATGGCGGTGATCGGAGAATACGGGCTGTCCGATGTGGAGGCGGCAGGGACCGGTATCGTTGCACATACCGACGAGCGCATCCGGGCAGGTCTCCGTAAACTGAAGAATGGAAGCTGGAGCGCGACGCGGTATCTTGACGACGATGGCCGCGGGTCCGAACCGGTGCCTTTACGAGTGACGGCATCAATCGAAGGTGGCCACCTGGTGTTAGATTTTGCGGGCTCCGGCCCACAGGCCGCCGGCGCGGTCAATCTAAGCCCCTCATCGCTTGAAGCTACCGTCGCATACTGCATCAAGGCACTGATCGACCCGAATGTTGCCGCCAACAGCGGCCTTCTCGACGCGGTGGAAATCCGGGCGCCCGAACGCAGCATCGTCAACCCGCGCCCCCCGGCAGCGGTAGCGGCGCGGGCAGTGACCAGCAACCGGCTGGCCGGCGCGATCTTCGACGCGCTGTCGCCCGCCCTGCCTCTGGAACGGCAAATGGCAGCAAGCAACGATTCGACGTCGCTCGTGGTCTTTTCGGGGCGTGCCGCTGACGGGTCGGAATATGTTTATCCGGAATCAATTGGCGGTGGTGCCGGCGCGATGAGTGACCGCGACGGCATGGACGCCGTGCATGTCCACACGGTCAATTCCACCAACCTGCCGGTTGAGGTGCTGGAAACCTCTTATCCCCTGCGATGCACGCGGTACGCCCTTGTCCCCGGTTCGGGTGGCGCGGGGCGGCATACCGGCGGACTGGGAACCGCGCGCGAAATTATGGCTTTGCAAGACAGCACTGAAATGACCCTGCGCTCTGACGGGCACAAGTTTCCAGCGCCGGGAGCGAATGGAGGGGAGCCCGGCAGCGTGACGCGCGCGCTGGTTCGCGGTGCGGATGGAACCGAGACCCTACTTGCCTCGAAATCCACCCATACCCTTGCTGCCGGGGATCGCGTTTTGATAGAGACTCTCGGGGGCGGCGGGTTCGGACCGTTGACAGAACGCAGTCTTGTGGATCTGGCGTCCGATCTGGCAGATGCGCGGATAGCGACCGATCAGGCGCGGAAAGTCTACGGCGACAGTGCCGTAGACGCGGCACTTGACGCCGAATGAGGCGCCCGCGATCTTCTGTGCTTTCTATGTGGCTCGAAAGACTGGTTTTTTAAGAGATGCGGTTGGACGCTCGGATTCAGTGAACGTGTGATACCCAAGGTCGAGCGCTGCAATCGCCACCGCGACAGCGGCCTGCACTGGATCAACGACCGGAAGTCCCAGGCGTTCTTGCAGTGACACGCGGTGCCCGCCCATCCCTGCACATCCCAATATCACGACGTCGGCCCCGTCTTGATCGCGGAGCAATTCGCCGGTGCGCGCGATCTTGTCAAAGCTGCCCGCGCTGTTTCCCTCGGCCACGTTCATACAGACCGACCGGTCGCCCGCCCGCCGCCCGGTCAGCCCATGCGCCTCAATCTGCCGGTCGTGCCTAGCGATGGACGATGGGCCAAGCGAAATAACGCCGAACCTGCTTCCAAGCATCAGCGCCGAGCAATAAGCGGATTCGGCGATGCCAAAGACGGGGAACTTCGAGCGGGCGCGGGTCTCGGCCAGACCAGGATCGGAAAAGCAGCCAATCACGGCTGCATCGCAGCGCTCTTCGGGAATGCGTTCCCGGACCAAACTCGCGGCAAGTGCGACATCGGCATCTGTTTCGATCCCGATAGGTGCCTGTGTCAGTTCGCTACAATCGATGGCATGGTCAGAAACCAGGCGAAGCGGCTCCAGGCAGGCCGACATAGCGGCGGTGATTTCAGTGGAGCTGTTGGGGTTCAATACGAATATGCGGCTCATTGGGCTCACCTCGATGTGCCTGCGGGTTGGCGGCCAGCCGGCATTTCCGTCAACCTTTTACCGATGCGCGAAAGTCAGCGAGCGTGTCTGGGTCTGGCGGATAGGTGCCGTCAAGCGGTGCGCCTGCCTTCAGCCTTTCCAAGAGAAAGCGCTCCATCGCCTCTTTTTCCTCCGCGGACTTCGTAATCTCTGCCACCATAGCTTTCGGAATTACCGCAACGCCGTTGGCATCGCCGACCAGAACGTCGTCCGGGCAGACGGTTACACCCATGCAATCCACTGGGCGATCAAGATCGCCGACCAAACGGCGCGCGGGGCCAGGAACCGGCGCGGAGCCTTGGCAAAAAACCGGCAGCCCGGTCGCCGCGACATCGGCAACATCCGCAATACCTCCGTCGGTTACAATTGCGGCCACGCCCTTGCCGACAAGATAGGTGGCAATCAACTCGCCGAAAAACGATATTCCGCTGTCGCTGCCGCAATCGGTCACGATGACTTGGCCAGCACCGACTTCTCGCATCGCCTGCCGATGAAGGTTGGGTGCCGAGCCATCGCTGATCGCCTGCAACAAGTCTTCCCGCGTGGGCAGGGCGCGGATTGTATATGCGGTCGCGACGAAACGGGCGTTTTCGGGGTCAAGCGGCATCAGCCCGGCCAGAAACCCGTTAGCGATGCCTTTTGCCGCCAGCGTGGCAGTGATGGTGGGAACGGGCAGGTTCAGGAGCCGGTCGCGCAGGGCGGGATCGATACTTTCATGGGTGGTCATCACGTTCTCCCTGTTCATATTGGCCGATTTCGGAATACCATCATCTGGGAATTGTCAAAATGCAATCGGTACGGGAACGGGAGAGGCAAATGGATCTGAGCGGCAAGCGCGCGCTGGTCACGGGTGCGGGCAGCGACGGCATCGGGCGCGCTTTGGTCCGCGCGCTGGCGGCTGCCGGCGCCCGCGTCGCGATACACCATTTTGGGCAAGATGCGACCGCCGGCGACCTCGCCCGCGAGATTGGCGGCGATGACGGCCCGGCCCCGTGCCTTCACGGCGACTTCGCCACCGNNCCATTGCGCGGCCACACTCGCGCGGGTGCCCTTTCTTGAGATTACAGACGAAGAATGGGACCGGGTTCACGAGGTCAATTTACGCGGCGCTTTTGCCGCTGGACAGGAAGCCGCGCGGCTGATGACCGATGGGGGAAATGGTGGGCGCATAATCTTCATCTCTTCGGTCAATCAGGATCACCCGACGCCTAATTTGGCCCACTATGTGGCTTCCAAGGGTGGCGTGCGGATGCTGGCAAAGTCGATGGCGATGGAACTTGCGCCACTAGGAATAACGGTAAACCTTATCGCGCCCGGCACGGTTGAGACCGATCTGAACCGCGCCGCGCTTGCAGACCCCGCTTTTCGACAATCCAAGCTGGACCTAATCCCGTTGGGTCGGATCGCGGACCCTTCAGAGATCGCCGGGGCGGCGCTTTATCTTGCCGGACCGACTGCCGGTTATGTCACCGGCACAACGATCACCCTAGATGGTGGTCTTACCCTATGAACAGGGATGATGGGATGGATAACTACGAAATCTACGCGATCAGATACGGGCGTTCGGTGCGGAAGCGCTCGGAAAGTTTCATCGGCGGCGACCCGCATGACGGACCGATGGAGATGGCCTATTACGTGTGGCTGGTGCGTAACGGAGCGCGCACGATCGTCGTCGATACTGGCTTTTCCCCTGACGTGGCGGAAACCCGGGCGCGGGAGTATCTGATCTGCCCTGGCGAAGCGATGCGCCAGATCGGATCTGATCCCGACAATGTCGAGATGGTCGTCCTCAGCCATTTGCACTATGATCATGCCGGAAACCACCATCTGTTTCCCAATGCAAAGTTTCATGTGCAAGCGGCAGAGATGGCCTATGCGACCGGCCCCTGGATGCGGTTTCGCAACCTGCGGGTGGGCTATGGCGCGGAGGACCTGAAGGTTATGATCGACCGGCTGTTCGAAGAACGCCTAATCTTTCACCAGGGCGATTCCGCCCTGGCGCCTGGCCTCGATCTGATACTGATGGGGGGGCATTGCGCCGGACTTCAAGCGCTGGTCGTCACCACCGCGCGCGGGCGGGTGGTGATCGCATCCGACAGCGCCGTGTTCTACGAGGGGCTGGAGACAGGGCGCGCCTTTCCGGCGGCGTTTCACGTCGGCGACGAGCTTGCCGGGTATGAGCGCCTGCTGCAGGTTGCGGGCAGCGCGGACGCCATCATCCCAGGCCATGATGTGCGGGTCATGGAACGCTATCCAGAAGTTCTGGAAGGTGTTGCCTGGCGCGTCGATGGCGCACCGGTGGCGCCATGAAAGACGAAACCGACGCCGCCGCACCGGGCATCGACCCGGTCACGCTGGAAATCCTGGGCCACCAGTTTCGGGCCGCCGCCGAGGAAATGGGCATTGCACTGTCGCGAACCGCGCGCACGACCTATGTGCGCGAGGCGGCCGATTTCGGTACGGCGCTGGCCACGCCCAAAGGCAAGTTTTTCGGCTACCCGGCGGCGCTCGGCGTCTCTGGTTTCCTCGACCTCGATGGCGGGCCCGCGCTGAAGGCCACCGGCCCATTCGTGGAAGGCGACGTGGTGATTACCAACCACCCCTACGATTCCGGCGGGCTTTCAAGCCATATGCCCGATCTTCAATTGCTGCGGCCATACTTCCACAAAGACCGGATTGTCGCCTGTGGCTGGGCTTTCGTGCACACTGCCGACATCGGCGGCATGGTCCCGTCGTCGATCGCACCCGATCTTGACGAGCTGTTTCAGGAGGGGCTGATCATTCCTCCGGTCAAGCTTGTCGAGGCTGGGCGGATGAACGAAGATGTCGTCAATCTTTACCGGGCCAATTGCCGGATGCCCGAGGCCAATCTGGGCGACATTCAGGCGATGCTGACCGCGCTTGAGACCGGCGCGCGCCGTGTTGCCGATCTGATCGAGCGCCATGGCGTCGAAGTGTTCGAGGCCGCGCAGCAGGCGCTGGCCGACTATGCCGAAGCCAAGGCGCTGGCTGTGTGCCGCCGCATTCCGGATGGTCAATATGCGTTCTGGGATTATCTCGATGATGACTATGTCAGCCCGGTCCCGATCCGGGTGCGCTGCGAGATGACCGTGAAGGGCGGTGCGATCCATCTCGATTTCAAGGGCACCGATCCGCAGGTGCGCGCAGCCTATAACGTGCCCACGGGAGGCATCCGCCATCCCTGGCTGACGCTTCGGCTCATGCAGTTTGTCGCCAGCTATGACAAGAGCATTCCGCTGAATCACGGGATTTTCGAAGGCATCACAGTTTCGGTGCCGAAAGGTTCTTTGTTGAACCCGATCTTTCCGGCGGCGGTGGGCATCCGTTCCGCAGCTGCAATCCGTATTGGCGATGTTCTGACTGGATGTCTTGCGCTGGCCGCCCCCGATCTGATCCCGGCNNGCACCCGGCGAGTGCAAGTGATGCAGTCGCTGGTTGGCGGCACGGGAGCGAGGCTGGGCGCTGACGGTGTCGACGGCCGCGACACGAGCCTGGCCAATTGCTTCAATACCCCGACCGAGGCCAGCGAAGCTGAGGTCGGCGCAGTCGTGACACATTACGGCCTGCGCCCGGGATCGGGCGGGCCCGGCAAGTGGCGCGGAGGCACCGGCCTAATCTTCACCATGCGGATCGAGAAAGAGGGAAGCGCTGTGCTGGGGCGTGGGCTGGAACGATATGTTTTCCGGCCTTTCGGGCTTATGGGCGGAAGACCGGGTGCACCGGCGCGGGTGGTCCTGAACCTTGGACGCGAAGACGAACGCGAGCTGGGAAAGATATCGATGGTAGAACCGAAGCCCGGCGACACCGTGACGCTGATGAGTGCCGGCGGTGGTGGTTACGGCGATCCGTACGAGCGGCCTGCCGACGCGGTTCTGCGCGATGTGCGGGCCGGTTTCGTGAGCATCGACGAAGCGCTCGCTGACTACGGCGTGGTCATCGACAACGGCGGATTTGATAAAAAGGCGACAGATGAACTGCGCGCGAAACCGCGTGCGGAACTATTACGTTTTGACCTCGGCCCAGAGCGGAACGCTTGGGACAGGGTTTTTAATGATGCCCGCATGACACGGCTGGTCGACCTGCTGCTCGCGCAACCACCCGCGCTGGCCTCGCGGCTTAGGTCGCAGCTATACTCGGATCTACTGCCCAACTTGGGGCAGGCGCCGCTGAGCGATTTGTTGGACGACCCGGAAAGTTTGGGAGGTCGCCTTGACGCGCTGATTTCGCAGATTGGCGAGAACTGAGCATACAGAGCCTGGCTGATAGAGGCCGGTTCTCTTCTGAGGAATGCGCTATCAAGATTTACCAGAAGAGACTGAATCACAGTATTTTTCTCGAAAAATATGGGGGTTTGAAATATCTTTTAGAAGATATTTCGCGCCTCGGCGCCGTCCGCATCCGGCCAAGACGAGACATATCAAAAAATTAATGATATCGCGTCAGGCTTCAGCCCTGTCTTGCAGCCTCAGCGGCGAGAGCGGCTTTGATCAACGGTTCAACGGAAAGGCACTCTTCCTCGGTGTTATAGGCGGCAACCGAAATGCGCAGCCAATAGGCGCCGTCAAACGGCATGATGTGAATTTCGGCGCGGTGCTCGGACCAAAGCCATGACTTGAGCCGCTCGGCAGTGGGTCTGTCGACAGCGAGTTCAGTTGGTATTTGAACGGTTGCCATGCTGCCGAACATCGCATCCGGCGCGCCGGTTTTGGTTCCCAACCGTTGTGAAAGTGTCTGTGCCCCGGCAACCGCCACGTCGTGATTGCGCTGCCGCAGCGAAGAGCCGCCGAGTTTTTCATGGAAGGCGATCGCGGCAGGAACAGACAGCCAGGGCGACGCATCCCGCGTACCGATCTTGTCGAATTCAAATGTAAATCCTTTGCCCAGATCGTGTGAAATCACCGTTGGATGCAGCGCCTCCTGCCGATGCTTGGCGGCCCAGAGAAACGCTGCGCCTTTCGGCGCGCACAGCCACTTATGGCAATTCCCGACATACCAGTCGACGCCCAGGTCCGGCACATTAAGGTTCAGCATGCCCGGCGCATGCGCCCCATCGACTAGCACCGGCACGCCGCGCGCCCGCGCCGCAGCGGCAATGCGGGCGACGGGGAACTTAACCGCGGTGGCCGAGGCGACGTGATCTACCACGATCAGTTTGGTCCTGGGCGTCACTGCCGCTAAGACCGCATCAAGCACATCACCCTCCGAAGACACCGGCAGACCCAAAGGCGCGACCTTAATTTGCGCACCCGTTGGTTTCAGCACAAAGTTCAATGTGTTTCGCACGGCGTTATAGATGTGATCAGTCACCACCACCTCGTCGCCGCTTTCAAAGTGAAGCGACCGCATAACCGCGTTGATCCCCGAAGTGGTGTTCTCGACAAAGCCCAGATCGGACCCATTAGCGCCCAGAAACAGCGCAAGTTCGTCGGCTGCTGCGCGAATCGCCGCAGGGGCTACGTTGTTGATGAACTGGCATGGCTGGGCTTCTAGTTGGCGTCGCCATTCGGACTGAACATCGAGCACTTCGGTCGGGGTGGCACCATAAGAGCCATGGTTCAGGAAGGTCATATTTGGCTTTAGCGGCCAAAGCCCTTTCAATTTATCGCCATATTGGGTCATCTTTGCTCCGTAAATTAGCGGCATTGCCCGCTGGCCCATTAATTTGCTGCCTATTTCTTAGGGAAGGAGATCCGGCATGACACATGAACTTGACGACGAAGTCCGCAAAAAATTGTCGGCCTGCTCGGTTCCAGCGGTGGTGTCGACACTGTTCCGAATGAGGTATCAAAACGTCTTTCTGCGTGGCGTGCACCCGTTTGCGCAGGACGCGCCAACCATGGTCGGGCCAGCTTTGACGCTTAGAACGATTCCGATCCGTGAGGACTTGCGCGCCGCAATCTCCGAGGGGCAGGTCGAAAATCTTCAGGCCAAAGCGTTCAACGAGGCCGGTGTCGGTGAAGTGATGGTTTGCGAGGCAGCAGGAGTGGTCGAAACTGCACTGCTTGGTGACATGGTGGCGACGGCTTTCAAAGTGCGCGGTGTGGCGGGCATCGTGCTCGACGGCGGGGTGAATGACCGTGCGGCGATCGAGGGTATCGGGCTGCCGGTCTATGCCTCGGGCGACGCCGCTTTGCCATTTACCTCGCACCGCCACATCACGGGGCTCAACGAGCCCATCGGATGCGGCGGCGTTGCGATATTTCCCGGCGATGTAATGATCGGAGACCGGAACGGCGTTGCGGCGATTCCAAGTGACATCGTGGCCGAGGTGGCCGAAAAGGCGTTGGATCGTGAAGAACTCGAAGCCTTCTGCGCCGAGCGGTTGCGCCAGGGCGCGCCATTGGCGACCACATATCCTCCCAACGAAGAAACCGTTGCGGCCTTTCGAGCGACTCTGTCGGAGGGCTAGACGATCGGAGTAACAGGCTAGCGTCATTAATTTTGCCGGGTGGTGGATGGTCCAGCGTTGTAGTTTTGAACAAATCCGAGCTTCGGTTTGGTGTTGCCAAGTGTTACCGATTCGGGAAGAAGTTCGAGGTTCACGCAGGACCGCAACTTACCCGAGTTCAGATAGTTCACAACATTTTCGGTTGCGATCCTCCGCATGTCGATCACCGAGTCGGGACTGTAGAAGGCCGCGTGCGGGGTGATGATCAGGCGTCCGTCGAGCCAATCCTCCGAGGCCTCAAATGCCTTGATCAGTGGATGATCATAATTCAACGGCTCCTCGGGCAGCACATCCAACGCGGCACCGGCAATGATGTTGTCGCGAAGCGCGGCTCCGACGGCATCGAGATCCATCGTGCCGCCGCGCGAAGTGTTGATCAGCCGCATCCGTGGCTTCGCATGAGCCAAGCTTGCCGCTCCGATGATACCGGATGTTTCTTCCGTCAGGGGAGTGTGAACACTGAGAATATCGGCAGTCTGCATCAGTTCTTCGAGCGTTTCAGTTCTGCGGAAACCAAAAGAACGCTCGACGCCGGGGGCTAGGTAAGGATCGTGGAAAGTGATTTCCATCCCGAACGCCGCCGCTCGCAGGGCCGCCGCCGTGCCAATTCGGCCCAGCCCCAAGACGCCGAACGTCAAACCTTTTACGCGGCGCACAGTCAGTTGCGCTCGGGCATCCCAGCCGATCTTCCGGCTTCTCAATTTGGCATCATAGGCGACGATACCGCGCATGAGCGCCATTGCTAGGGTCACCGCGTGATCAGCGACCTCGGCGGTTCCGTAGTCAGGCGCGTTGCAGACCGGAATGCCGCGTTCGGCGCATGCGATGACGTCGATATGGTTAAACCCAACGCCGGCTTGGCTGACAATGCGGCAACGGTCCATGAGGGCAACTGTCTCAGGTGTTNNCGTTCAGCGCAGGCGACGACGTCGATATGGTTGAATCCGACGCCCGCCTGGCTGACGATGCGGCAACGGTCCATGACGGCAACCGTCTCAGGTGTGATCGCATTTCGGCTGCGACAGTTTATAAGGGCATCACAGCGAGCAAATTCTTCGGGCGGTGGAAACCCCCTCTCAAGAGTTCGCCATACAATTATCTCGGCGTCTGGGCCGGTCACCGCGCGCTCGACATCTGGCGCTTTATCGAATTGGGGATCGATAATCAGAATACGCATGAGCGGAGTAGACTTCGATGAGCAGAACCATGCAAGTGTTAACGGTCATAGCGCTGGCGATTTTCTGGGCAGTCAACTGGCCTATAATGAAGATCGGACTTACGGTCATCGAGCCATGGACCTTTCGCGCAGTTGTTGTCCTGGTGGGTGGAGTTGGCTGTCTGATCACGGCGCTAAGTCTCGGCCGGTCCGTTCGGATACCCGCGCCAGACTTGCGCCCGCTGTTGTGGCTGACGTTGTTTCAGGGGATACTGTGGAACGCTTTTTCTGGCTTTGGCATCGCAATGGTCGATGCGGGTCGCGCTAGCGTTCTGGCCTTTACTATGCCGGTTTGGGCCACGCTTTTGGCGATGATCTTTCTAGGCGAGGACGTGACAGTTCGCCGCTTGATCGGGCTGGCAACAGGTATGCTGGCGATGGCGCTTTTGCTGGTGCCCGCGTTCGACGCGATGGGGACAAGGCTCACGGGCGCGTTTCTGATGATCCTCGGGGCGATCACTTGGGGCGTGGCGACGATAATCGTCAAAGCTGTCAACTGGAAAATGGGAATGCTCGCCCTTTCGGGCTGGCAATTTCTTATCGGGTCGATCCCCCTAATACTATGCGCGATCATCTTTGGCGATCCGGCTACTCTGCTGGAAATGAACCGGACGACAGGCGCTGCACTCGCCTATTCGGCTCTGATCCCGATGATCTTCTGCCAAGCGGTCTGGTTCACCGTTGTCCGCCGCTTGCCAACTACGCTGGCCTCCATGGGAACGCTGCTGGTTCCACCGCTCGGAGTTTATTCCGCCGCCGTTATGTTGGATGAGATGGTCGGATTCTTTGAATTTGCGGCGTTGGCACTGGTGGTTCTGGCACTATTGCTTATCCTGCCGGGATTCAACTGGCGAGCCAGCCTCCATCCACCGCCAGCGTCTCGCCCTGAATGAATGTCGCGTCATCACTTGCCAAAAACAGTGCCGCCCCGGCTATATCCTCTGGTCGGCCAAGTCGCGGCCATGGTGTGCGAGATTCCGAGAATGCAATTACCTCTGGCGCAACGGCGCGACCGGTCTTGCCGGTAAGCATCTTGCCCGGCGCGATAGCGTTGACCATGATTTGATGCACCGCATAATCGCGAGCAACCGAACGAGTCAGATAGTCGACACCTGCCTTAGACACACCATAGGCGCAGTTTCCCGGTGCCGCGCGAATGCCAAGCTGCGAGGACAAGTTGATGATTTTGCCGCGCACTTCGCCGATGACATCCTGTTCGATCATCTGCGCGACTGCACGTTTGCAACCGAAAAATGCGCCGGTCAAATTGACGTCAAGGACCGCGTGCCATTGTTCTTGACTTGTGTCCAGCAGGGGCTTGGGTTCGTATCGTGTGGTCATCGCGTTATTGACCATGATATCCAGCCGACCATTCCGCGCGACATGCTCGGAAACGAGCGCATCGACAGAGTTCCAATCGGAAACATCGCATTCGACAAACCGCGCAATCCCACCATCTTCGGCGATCAAATCCGCTGTTGGACGCCCCCCTTCACGTGGCTCTGTGCCTAGATCGGCAATTGTCACGGCAGCACCTTCGGCGGCGAACCTGCGGGCGGTAGCCCGACCTAGCCCCGATGACGCGCCGGTGATAATCGCCGATTTCCCCACTAGTCTCATGCCGATGAACCCGAGTTTGCAATATTGAGAAAGTCGTTGCGCAGCTAACGCCAGACCGTCAGTATAGCAGTAGGTTTCTGGCAGAAGGTCAAGCGTAAAGGCCATAAACGGTTTGCGCCACCTGTCTCTGCTTTCGGAGGGAACATCAGGTGACGCTTTTTCTCGTCCGCCGCATTATGCAGGGAACGATCATCATCTTCGCGATGTCGATCATCGTGTTCCTGGGCGTGTACGCCATCGGCAATCCGGTCGAGATTCTGATCAATCCAGATGCAACGCCAGAGATCAAGCAGCGCGCCATCGAAAAACTGGGCCTCGATAAACCGGTTCACGAGCAATACGGATATTTCGTGGTCCGGGCATTGCAGGGCGATCTTGGCAATTCCTTCATCTATGACGAACCGGCGNNCTCTGGTCCTCGCTCTGGTGTTCGGCATCCCGCTGGGCATGATCGCTGGGTACTGGCCGGACAGCTGGGCATCGAATGTGATCATGACCGGCTCGATACTGGGTTTCAGCCTCCCATCCTTTTGGGTCGGCCTGATGCTGATCATGCTGTTCGCTGTGAACTGGGGACTTTTGCCGTCAGGCAGTCGGGGGGATACCGTCGCGCTTTTGGGGATCGAGGTCAGTTTTCTCACCTGGGACGGGCTGAAGCACCTGTTCATGCCTGCCTTCAATCTGGCGCTTTTCAAGATTTCGCTTGTCATCCGGCTAACCCGCGCCGGCATGAAAGAGACGCTGCAGCAGGATTACATCAAGTTTGCATATGCCAAGGGCATTTCGGGTCGGCGCGTCGTATTCGTACACGCTTTTCGCAATATCCTGATACCTATTGTAACGGTCCTTGGCCTTGAACTTGGCACAGTCATCGCCTTTGCCGTTGTAACGGAAACCGTGTTTTCTTGGCCGGGCATGGGCAAGTTGATAATTGACTCGATCAACCTGCTAGATCGTCCGATCATAGTCGCCTATCTGATGATGACCGTGCTGATGTTTGTGGTGATTAATCTTATCGTTGATCTGACTTACTCGCTGATAGATCCGCGCGTGCGACTGACGGATATCGACGAATGAGCGTCCAGACCCACGAGAACCCGGCGGCAGAGGCTGCTAAGAGAAAAGCGCCTGCGAAAGAGCGGACCGGTTTCAGAAAATTCGCAGCCGATTTCGCCGAAAGCCCGACAGCGATGGTTGGCCTTGTTCTTTGCGTGATCATCGTGCTCGCAGCGATCTTCGCGCCGCTCATCACGCCGCAGGACCCTTACGACCTGTCTAAGCTAGACCTGATGGACAGCCGGTTGGAGCCCGGCGAAGTCGGAGTGACGGGTATCACCCACTTGCTTGGCACCGACAGCCAGGGGCGCGATCTGCTTTCAGCCATTGTCTACGGGCTGCGTATCTCTCTGGGCGTCGGTGTCGCCGCGGGCGCGGTCGCGCTGATCATCGGCACCAGCGTCGGCCTGACGGCGGCGTTTTTCGGCGGGCGTGTCGACACGATTATCATGCGCCTGGTCGAATTTCAGCTGTCCTTCCCCGCGATCCTGATCGCACTGATCATGCTTGCAGTGCTGGGCCAAGGCATCGACAAGATCATAATCGCGCTGGTGGCAGTGCAATGGGCTTATTTCGCGCGCACAGTGCGGTCCGCTGCTCTGGTCGAACGACGCCGGGAATATATCGACGCGGCGCGATGCCTTGGGCTCTCGAACCGCCGCATCATGTTCGGCCATCTCATGCCCAATTGTATCGCGCCTCTGATCGTCGTGGCGACGGTCCAGGTGGCCAGCGCGATCGCGCTTGAGGCGACACTGTCCTTCCTGGGGCTCGGCATGCCCGTCACCCAGCCGAGCCTCGGTTTGCTGATCGCGAACGGGTTCGAGTATATCCTTTCAGGACGGTACTGGATTTCGACCTATCCAGGGATAGCCCTTTTGATCACCA
>JABAHO010005361.1_pt1 | contig 17744 bp, 17 predicted proteins | sample 7062071 | NCBI WGS metagenome assembly JABAHO01 (sample SAMN14534356, study PRJNA622989) | marine sediment metagenome | biome: marine biome [ENVO:00000428]; feature: marine pelagic biome [ENVO:01000023]; material: deep marine sediment [ENVO:00002113] | place: India: Gulf of Kutch | collected...
GTTCACAGCAGATTCCGCACAGGACTGAGGCAATCGATTCAAACCCTCTTTCACTTCCCCCTTCGATTCAATGTGAAGCTCTTCCACGATCCGGAGGACCTCTTCAGAGTTGTTATATCCGTAGTCTATGGCAACGGCTATCCCGGCAAAAAGCAAATGGGCATCTGCAGAGGCGTCAGGCGCTCTAAACTCAAACGTTCTCTGAGCAGCACCCACCTCTTCTTTGATCCTCTTGAACTTCCACCACAAGGGTATTCGTACTAAAGCCAACCGGTTTCTGGTTCCCCAGCAAATGTACGCGGGTGATTCCTTGCGTGAAATAAAACGCAAATAAGAAACAGGTATTGTGTTTCCGAATGCACATAAGCTTGGTGCGAGTTTCAGAATGCCGCCAATCATCTTTTTCGCGTCATTGCTTAGATTGCCCTCAGAGTCTACAATTACGTTTTTTTGGTTTCTCAATCCACATAAGTGAATATGCATTCCGCTCCCCGCATGCCCAAGAGAGATTTTGGGCGAGAAAGAGACGGTAGCGCCGTGTTTTGCACAAACATTGCGTATGACCCATTTTGTCAGAGCGATTGTCTCTGCCATTTTCGTCAAGTTCTCAGGTGCAAGTTCTATCTCATGTTGTTCCACAACTGTGCCGTCGTCTTTGCGCATATTGCCAACTTCAGCATGCCCATACTTTGTGGATATCCCAATATCGGTCAATGTAACAAGAATTTCACTTCTCAGATCGCCGAATTTACTGAAGGGCGCGGACTCGTGATAGTGGCTCTCTGCAGCACTTGAGAAGAGGTTTGCGTTTTCGACCTTTGAAATGATGTAGAACTCCAGCTCAGCCAACGCGTTCAGAGTTATGTTTGCTGAGGAACTCAGTTTCTGCTCAGCCTTGCGCAGGATATTCTGAGGTGCGATATCGAGTGGTTCTCCCGTTTCGTCTCGATACCTTGACAAGATGTTCAGTGTTGGCTCTGAACTAAAAGGATCTAGAAACGCTGCATTCAGTTGTGGCGTTACGTAAATATCGCTTTTCTCAGGCGCGATATAGGAAAACAGACTGGAGCCGTCAACTCTTTCGCCAAATTCTAAAACCTCGTGAACTTGCCCTTTGTCGGAAGCTGAAAAGCTTAGTGTTTTGAGTCGGCCATCCTCTGGAATGTGGCAAAGATTAAGAATCTTAACTCCGTTTTCAGATATGAATCTGAGAACGCTCTCGCTTTCGAGTAGCTCCAACTTTCCCTTCATTAAGGATTCCCCGATAAGCCAGATGTATTACCGAATGAGGCATTGATTTTTAACTCTTGCTTATTGACTCGCTCTCTTGGATGATGTCCTATGTTTCTATTCATTCGAGAGTCAGATGGAAGATTCAATGTCCATTTTGTGTTTGAAAAATGGCGGCCGGCGTTCGCAATTCTAGAGGCGATCTCAGGATCTTGTCAGGGTCTCACGCGCCGTAATCAGAATTGGGAGTCTTAAGCCAAGATCTACAACGAGTGGCAACAAGAAGAGCACGACAGGAGTAGTCATCTGATATATTATCCCCCCTATAATCGGAGCTGGAATTCTTACAAGGTTTCTGAACAGCATAAGCATTCCACTCCATCGTCCCCTTTTGCTCTCCGGGACCATCTCCATGCTCATCGTACTCCAAATTATCCACTCCCATGGGAATCCCAAAAAAGCCCACGCAAGTATAAGCCAGTAGGCGTTTGGCGCGAAGGCGATAAGCAGGTAGGAAGCGTACATTATTGGACGCATGAGATACAACGTTCTTTTCCTACCGATTCTGTCCGACAGTCTTCCGATTGGAATCGCAAAGATCATATTGCAAAGGGTGGCAGCGATGCCCATATACGCCAAGATAAAGGGAGTTGCCTGTTTCACTTCCACAGCAAAAACCATGGCAAAAGGAAACACTGCGCTCATCGAAAACGCGCCTAGACACTCCATGAAAATGAATCGTTTTAACCCTTTTGAATGTTCGAACAGCGTGCCAAACTCTTTCAGGAAACTCTTGGCACCTTTTCGCGTCTCAGATCCTGCTCGATCGGCATCACTCAGATATAGGTATACTACTATTGCCAAGGGAATCAATCCGGCCAACTGGACAAGAAAAAGTGGTCTCATACCTGTGAGATTGATTCCTCCAAAGGAGATGACCAGATAGGCTGCTGTAATCGGAGCCAGGCTCCCTCCAATTGTAGAGATCGCCGTCAATACTCCGAATCCGCTTGCCCTATCGTCATTTTTCAACGAACCAGCTACATACACGCTTTCAATCGTGACCGCAATAGATCGGAATCCTGTCATTTGGTAAAATATTAGGGCAGGAATGAGCATGGTCCAATCCCAGGCACACACATAAGCCAACGGCACAAGAATTTCAAGAATCATTACGAAAAGCATCATCTTCTTCAAGCCATACCTATCCACGAATCTGCCAATTGGCAGAGATAGCAGTGTACTGACCGCGCTTCCCACACTACTCAAGCTTCCTAGAGCGATTTTGTCAGCGCCCAAAGCTATCGCGTAGAGCGAAGTATACTGACGGCTTAGTCTCCCAAGAAAGCTATATCCCAGCTTCCTTGCAAGCAAAACCCTGAAATTCTTCTTCTGTTTTTTCACGAAATCCGCGAACCATGCAAAAGGCGTTCTCATGATACTCTCAACACCCACGCCTACTATCGCAAGCCTTGTCTAGGCTCGGAAATCAACAGTGATACAACAAGTACTCCAATCAAACCTGCCCCCGCACAAGCGATGAAAGGTGCTCCAGAAAAGGAAAATTCGTAGAGAAAGCCACCTGCCGTTGCGCCGACGACCAATCCGACGTTTTGGAAGATGTTGAAAATCCCCATACCTCTCCCTCTTTTCGAAACCGGCATCAGACCTGAAAACATGGCGGTGATTGATGGATTAGAGACTGCCCGGCCAAATCCACGCATCGCCATAACCATGAGCAAAGGCCAAAGACTTCCAGAAAAAACGACTAGCAACGCTGCCAAAGCATGAACAATCTTTCCCAGAATAATCATTGGCTTCCTTCCAACCTTGTCGGCAACTATCCCCATCGGTATGGTTGCAAACAGGGTTACAATTCCTTGGACCATGAAGAGTATTCCAATGCCTGCTTCTGATATGCCGATCTCTTCATTCGCGTACACTGACAATACTGGCTGCATTAGGGAGTTGGAAAAGGCCAAGATGAACCGAGCTATACAAAGACCCACAAAAATGCCACCATAGGGTGTGAGCTCCTTGATTACTTTAACAAAGTTGTTGCGTACTGGGATTTCGGAGTTTGTTTCGAATGNNAAGGCTAAGATTCCGCAAACAAAGAACGGAGCAGCGATTGTGAACACGCCGGCTAGCACACCGCCTAATCCAGGACCTATAACCATCCCTAGAAAATGCATCATCTCGTAAAGTCCCATGGCCTTGCCCCTGTCTGCTGGCTTCACCATATCAACGACCATGGTGCTAATAACTGGCCAAACTACTCCTGAAGCCATGCCTTGAAAGCCTCTAAGAAGTATCAATTGATTGGCATCCTGGGAGAACCCGTACAGAGCCATCACAATGGAATAACCAAGTAGCCCCAATATTATTGGCTTTTTTCTTCCTGATCTGTCCGCTAGCCACCCGCCGGGGAAAGTTGTAACCAGCCGAGCTATTGCGAACGAAGCAGTTAGGAAGCCCAGTTGCGTGCCTGTCGCGCCGAAATCTCTGGCATAAATCGGCAACAAGGGCATTACGAGCCCAAAACCCAACATGCTGACAAACACTGCAAAACACAGAGGAAACAGCTGAGAATATCTAAAGAGGATCATTAGATCTTCCTTAAACGTACTGAACACTTCATCACCGATAGACTAGTGAACTTGGAAGCAAACGTATTCACAGAGGAAAAAGAAAACCTTTGTCATAGGCGTCTTGCAAAGCCGCAAAGACCCTATGACGTTCCTGCTAGCTGCTTCATATCTTTTTGATCGATCTCTGAAAATACCTCTCGGATCCACTTAGAGGCCTTCTGATACTTCCTTTGAAGGTCGATCTTGTCCTTGACAAAGAAGAGATGCTCGAGGTTCCCTACGGCTTCAGATGGAAGTTCATAGTGTATGTAGCGCGTTTTAAAATCATGATGGACCGGTTCATATTTGATCCGCAGAATTTCCACTAGCGTGGCGAGGGTTAAAGCATGATAGAGATCCATGGCTTCAAGCGTATTGCCTCTGTTGATCTCCTTCTGCACGAAATTATTGAACATGTCAAATTTTGCACGCAACCGTCTTAGTCTTTCCTGTAATTTCGCAGTCAGTGCATCTTTGTCCAGAGGAAGAGGCTTAATCTTGTTGGATTTGTTGAAGTAGAATACAACGTTGCCATGCACGTTTGGTTCTATGAATTTCTCAGAACTGCTAGGGTTGAATATAGCAAGGTCAATGATAAGATATTCACTTGCGTTTTCCAATCTGTAGAAAGCTTGGGAGAGATCCAGACGAGGATTTTCCGGCATCCGATACTTCTGTTTGATAGAGCTTAATGATTGCAGAGCCGTTTCGACAGCTAGGAAAGCCTCGTCGATCTTTTCGTCGTCCACCACCAAATACAGATCGATATCCGACCATTCGTCGATCCGGTTGAAGGCTGCCGCACCACCTTCCCAGAAGGCGTGAATATAGGAACGTGGCTCCAAAGCGTCTACAAGGGTTTGAATTATGACGTCACGAGTCAGTCTCTGTTGTCTCACCATTAGAAATCCATCGCCTGTTTGATCTTTAGGGATTCATATTGCTCCACTGCAAAATTAAGGCTTTAGCACGTGAATTCTGGGGACAGAGATACGTCTGCTGCGGCGTGCGTACGGTTAATGATTCGGACTATGACGTCAAGCGCGTCGAAGACTCGACAGACGTTGCTGAAAAATACTTTTAAGATTGCACATTAAACTACAAAATGTGGCTGAAAGAGTAGTACAGGAGCAGTTCTGTTGTCTTCTGACAAATCAAGAGTTGTCGTTCCAAGCTTGAATCCTTTGATTGCAAAAGAGATTGAGCTCATCAACAGAGTTGAAGAGATGCAGCTTCTCAAGCAAGCAGTTGACCGAGCAGTTCAAGGCATCGGTGGCGTTGTATTTCTTTATGGAGAAGCTGGAATCGGCAAAACAAGGCTTGCCAGAGAGCTAGGAGCATACGCTCATTCGCAAGGCATTCAAGTCTTATCTGGTCGATGCCCAGCCCTGTTCAGAATGAACGGTGTTCCCCCCTACGTTCTCTGGAATGATGTTATTCGAGACTATCTGGAAAATTCCACCTCTGAGCAGCTGTTCAAGGTGATCGGCTACTATCCAGCTGAGGTTGCCAAGCTAGTTCCTGAAGTTGCCCAGAAACTTAGGGTGATCCCAAAATCTCTACCGATAAATCCAGAACATGAACGGAACCGTGTCTTTGAGGCCGTTTCACAGTTTGTAACCAATATTTCCCGAGAGATCCCACTACTTGTTATTCTCGATGACCTGCAATGGGCGGATCAGTCTTCGCTTTTGTTGCTGCACTATCTGGCTCGGGGTATCCATAAGGAGCCCATGCTACTCTTGGGGGCTTACCGTGACACCTACGTTGACGAGCAGCATCCACTGTTTCCAGTATTGACAGAATTGAACCGGGAGCGTTTGCTTCAATCCGTTCCGTTAAAACGTCTGTCCTTTGATGATGCTTCAGAGATGATCAAGCGCATACTAGCGCAAGATGACGTTTCAACTGAGTTCAGCAAACTGGTTTACGAAAAGACGAGAGGCAACCCCTTCTTTGTTGAAGAAGTAATAGAATCCTTGAAAGAAGAAGAAATCATCTACCGCCACAGGCATGAATGGAAGATCAAAGAAATCTCAAAGATTGAGTTTCCCAAGACAGTCAAAAGCGTCATAAGAGCCCGATTGAGCCGGTTAGATGAAGAAAGTCAACGCGTGTTGACACTAGCCTCCTTCATTGGAAAAGACTTCACTTTTGAAACTTTACGCGAAGCCTCAGATATCGAAGAGGATAGACTGGTAGACAAAATGGAGAAGCTGCTCAAGACGAGTCTGGTCAAAGAGGAAGTAGTCCGCGGAGTAGACGTATACTCATTTGTTGACATAATAGTCAGGGACGTTGTCTATGATGAGGTGAGCCGCTTGCGGAGCAAGCGGCTTCACAAAGTAGTAGGACTTGCACTGGAGAAGCAATATGCAAAGAAAATCGACGAACACTTTGGAGAACTTGCCTATCATTTTCTTGAAAGCGGTGACAAAGCCAAAGCACTTGATTACTTCTCCAAAGCAGGAGAAAAAGCGCAAGAAATACACGCACACGATGAAGCGTTCTCGTATTTCCAACACACACTTGCGCTTCTCGAAGAACAGGAAGGCGATCTCGAACAGAGAGTTCGCACAATGGAAACGCTTGGCGACCTCAAAGGATGGACGGGTGAGAGTGAAGCCTGCACTGAATACTGGACCGGAGCTCTGTCATTATGGGATCAATTGGGAGATAAGAAAAACCTTGCAAGGCTTCACGGCAAAATGGCAAACAGATATTGGATGTGGACCGCCAACAAAGACAAGGCTTCAGAGCATCATCAGGCGGCCTTGGAGATACTAGAAGCTGAACCTGAAAGCTTGGTTCTAGCTGGCGTGTATGAAGATATTTCGCACATGCTTTGGCGTACAGGCGAGCCAGCTAAAGCTCAGCCTTGGACACGAAAAGCTGTTGAGATGGTCAAGAGACTTGGCGACTCTGAGATTTCCCGCGCACGCGCCGGCGTTCTCGCACTCTGTTATAATAATCTAGGAGTGTTCAGTAATAAATCCGGCGATACCGAAAAGGCTGAGGAGTACTTACATGAAGGACTTAAACTCAGCCTGGAGTACAACTTTGTCCAGCTTGCTCTCATCTTCTACAACAACCTTTCCGAATTTCAGTTTTCCGTTGGAGAACTTCAAAAGAGTTTCGAAACGGCCAAAGAGGGAACGCAATTCGCAAGAAAAGTTGGCGCCTTGGGTAGCCTGGCTTGGAATGGCTCAGTCCAGGCAATGTATCATGTAAACATGGGAGAAATTCCAAAGGCTATTTCTATGTTAGAGGGATTCTTGGAGCTAGATAGGAGAACTAAATTCACGGCCCACCTTCCTTATGCCATGTGGGGTCTGGGAGTATGTTCTTATTGGCTAGGAGAATACGAGAAAAGCCTTCACTATCTGATGGAAGCACGTGACATCGCAGGAAAAACCGGAGAATATCAAGCTCATGGGCTCGCCACTGGCTGGCTTGGAGAACTATATTTAGAAATGAATGATTACGTGCAAGCAGAAAACTGTCTTAACGAAACCAAGGCGATCTGCGAAAGAACAGGAGAAACAATCTATCAGTTCAACTACGTATTTCCTGCTCTTTCAAAAATATATTTAAAAAAAGGGGAGATTGAAAAGGCCGAAGAACTGATTGAAGAAACCTACCGGTACGCAAGCAAGGCAAAAAACCGACTAATCCTTTCCTACGCCGAAATGCTAAAAGCAATGCTGCTCAACGAACAGAAAAAATGGAAACAATCCACGCAACACTTCGAAAAGAGCTGGGAAGAACACAGATTCCTGAACACAAAGAAATGGCTTCTTCCTCGATTCGCTGAATTCCTGTATGAATATGGCTCCATGCTCCTCGACAGAAAAGAAAACAGCGACAAAGAGAAAGCTCATTCGCTTCTGCACGAATCTCTGAACATATACCAAAAGATGGACGCCAGAAAGAAGATCGAAAAAGTGAGATCAAGAATGGCTTCTTTAGAAGATGATCAACAATTGGTCTCAGAACCTGTACACGTAACCGTCGAGAGTTCAAAAATCGCCACACTAGGCCATGTTGCCACTGGATATAGAGATCTCAACGACTTGTTATTCGGCGGGATACCCCGAAGCTACGCTGTCATATTGACCTCACCCTCTTGCGACGAAAGAAACCTGCTGATCCGAAAATTCCTTGAGGCAGGAACAAAAAGCAATCAGGTCACGTTTTACATCACCACAAAGGTTGATGGAGTCGAGACTCTAGCTGAAAAATTTCAGTCGAACTTCTACGTGCTCATATGTAATCCCCAAGCCGACAAACTCCTCAAAAGCCTGCCTAACATGTTAACGCTAAAAGGCGTAGAAAACCTGACAGACATTAATATCGCATTATCCTCAGCATTTCGCAAACTGAGCACAGAGCCTGAGCGTCCCAGAAGGATTTGCCTCGAGATCATCTCCGACGTTCTACTGCAGCATCACGCCGTCAATAGCAGGAGATGGCTAAACGCGCTGATTCCAGAATTGAAATCAAAGGGATTTACAGTACTCGCAGTAATGGATCCTCAGATGCATCCACCACAAGAAGCTCGTGCAATTCTAGATCTTTTCGAAGGAGAGATAAGCATGTATGAGAAAGAAACTGACAAAGGCTTGCAGAGATTCTTGAAAATTAAGAAGATGTACAATCAGCGATATCTCGAAGATGAACTGCTTGTATCGAAGGAGAATCTGCGAAAATAAAAGTGGCTCCGAGAGATTATAGGTAAGCATGTTATTCTGTTTTGGCTATGATCATTACGACGCCTAGTCCTATCAAGACCAAGCCGGCAACCAAGAATATGATTGGGTGAGACCCGATATTGCTGATGTTGGTGTACGTCACGTAGAAAATGATGATACCGATGAGCATTATGAAGAATCCGATTAGTTTTTCCATAATGGTTAGCCCGAAAGGGGCTTCGACTTGGCTCATGACGTGCTCCATCCTGAAGGTTTACATAGGTTTGACCTAGGCATTATTTTAAGTTTGTCGAAGCTGGCTCAGTTCTTTTCGAAGGCTTCAAGCTTGGCGGGCAAGTACTTATCTACGATGTAGGTTAACCCGTACCGACTAAAAGCCTCTTGCTCAGCCTTTTTCCTGATTTTCAGAAACTTTTTTACTTCTCGCTGCCAGAGTTTGCCTTCGTATCTTGGATCTTTCTGCAACTCGTGGAGGCGCTTCACGTCAATGTCTGTCAACGGGTCACTTGGCAACTTATACTCTACAATGTCGCTGGCCCACACCCCACTCCACTTGGCATCCGGTGTCGTCAACCCCCTCAAGTGAGCTGCGTTGGCTGAGCCAGATATAATAACCATCGCAATGTGCATTCCCCAAGGGTCACCGTCAGTGAAAATGTAAACTGGGAGGTTAAGTTCCCCGTTGAGACGATGAATAAAGTGTCTGGTGGCCCTGGGCGCCTGACCAGCAGTCAGCACAAGCAAGGCGTTGAATTTCTTGTGCACTTGTTCTTCAACAAAGCGTGTGAAAAGACCTCCTTTCTCGATGGCTATGACCTTATCTGCACCGGTCTTGGCGAATTCAGCTGAGGTCAAGGCGGGTCCAATCATGACTCCGTCGGGATGTGAAGTCAAGTTCAGCTGTTTCCCTTCGTAGCCGGGAACAGTGTATTCGATGGTTAGATCTCCGAAAATAGCTGAGCGTTCTTCGGGAAAGACGTTGAAGTCTTCCCTGGCAAAACCAGAAACCGTTTCGAGATCGGTGATTATATTATTGGATTCCGGTTGGTCCTTGAATGACATGTTGTATGCTTGCGCAGAATAGTAGACATCTCTCAGAGTTGAGGTTTTACGATGCTTTGCAAGTTCATGGGCGAAGTAGCCAGCCCAGACAAGTTGAGTGAATGGGCGAATATGCCGTATGTTGCGGGCACTTCGGCGCACGGTTCTTTCGCCTAAGATATATTGCCGAAGTTCTGAGCTGTAATTGATGTTTTCTATGGATCTGCTAGGCATCCTTATCGACGGGAAAACTCCTTTGTCCATTTGCTCATAGAGGTTCAAGCCAAAATTCTCTAGCGCGGTTGCAATTGCCTTCTTTCTCTCGAGAGCAGAACTCTTAGTTTTCTTCATATTTTCTCACGCTCGACAGCAGTTTCCTAATATTTGGCGGTTTTTCTTTTCCTGCCAGCTCTGTTGAGAACCTGGCGATTTTTGGCAAATATTTCGAAAACGTAGAGAGACGTCTTCTCTCCTTCTCCACGTGTTCTCGCTTTGTCAGAAAGTGTTGAAGGTTTCGAGCTGCTTCACGGATTGCGTTTGTAATTTCTCTCTTGACTTCTGGTCTGTCAGCGATGAACTCTTTGCCTACCGTCTTGTACGGAACTTTGGTGCTACATATGTGAACTAATATTGCAATTGGCATGCCAGCTGCCACTTTGTATCTTCGCCAGTTGATTCTCTTGATTATTCTCCATGAGACATCACTAGCCTCGTCGTACAGCAGAGGAATTCTGTTGGCGAATCTGTAAAGAATAATGTCATTCTTTCTTTGTATTTCGCCACCGTAAGCTATCGCAGCTTCAACAATGAACGGGTGTCCCGAATAGGTGGAAGGTTGGCGCGAACAAATGGCGACAAACTCAGGTTTCAGTTCTTTCAGGATTCCAGCTTTAAGTAGTTCTTCACCTATTGGCGATAAGCAACTGGCGTCTGGAGGTAGAAAAGCACGAAAACGCTTCATCATCTTTACGAGTCGTACAATTCCTTCCTGAGAGAGTCTTTTCGGGTTTCTTGTTTTGCCGATTCCAGCCGATTCCAAGAAGTTGTGAGCAGTCTTTTCGCCTACTCGATGGAAATGGTTCCTCATGAAGTCAATCATATTCCTGTAGGGCGTAACTCGTATGAGACGTTGAATAGTCTCAACATCTACGCCGTAAGGGTGGGGCTTTGTCTCTTTCGGCGGAGACGGCATGCTCTTCGTCACTCGATCGAATTTATATAGGCGCCCTCTTGGATCAATGAACGTGATGTTTGCGTAGGGATTGACCAAGGCTGTCTGTTTCAAGTATTCGAGAATGCGAGACATAGCCTTGGCGTAGTCCCCTTCCAAGGAGAATTCTACGATTGTTCCCCGCCACCCTTCTTTATTTAGCAGAATCTTCCGGTCCATTATTATGGGGCGATTCCTCTGGATGTCCACCACAAGCTTGTACACGTAGATTCTGGCACCACCGGTGCTCGAGACCACAAACGCTGGCTTGTGAGTGGTGATTTGCCCATAGAGAAGAGCCATTGTTCCTCCTAATCCAAATGTCCCTCGAGCTTGTTTGAGTTTGTATTTGGAACCGAAGAGAACCTGTCCAAAGGCTGAAGGGATGTGACGTGCGGGGACTCCTGAGCCATTGTCGGCTACACGCAACCGGTATATTTTGGGTTCAGAGCCGTTGACGTCGTTGTCAAAGAGGTTTTCATTTACNNCGAATGTAAACGTCTGACGGTATTCCCGAATGGTCCGCGGCATCCAGAGAGTTTTCTACAAGCTCACGGAGGGACGAGAATATGGCTCTGGTTGGGTTGGTGAATCCTGCTATGTCGCGGTTTCGGTAGAAGAAATCAGCTGCACTTATCTGTTCATAGGATTGTACCATGGCCCAGCGATCCCCTTTCGATACTATATGGTATACGGAATGGTTTGATTTTGTTTTTCTCTTGTTATTTTCAGGATGTGCCCAAGGAACCTCTTGAACACGCTGGCATTGTAACCGTTCACTTGACAAATTCAGTTTTATTTTGACCGTGGATATATATTTTTATTGTATTGAAAGTGTCAAAAATGAACATCGATTTCTACTTCTCTGTTTCCTCTTGTCGAGTTTCCCAAAGCTCGAGCTTCTTTCTTTTGAGTTCCTGTCTCTTTTTCTGCAGGAATCGATAGACGGTACTGTGCTGACTTCCTTTAATTAGCATGAGTATAGCTTCTGCTGCAACATTTGTTTGGTTGAAGTTGCCTATTATTGATACTGTGTGACCGTACACGGAAATCTCTGCGTCTGTGAGTTCTTCTATTATACGTCTTGTTTTACCGCCTTTGCCTATGATTCGGCCTTTCAAGCGTTGGATATCCGCTGGAGATTTTCCAACAGTCTGGCGCAGGTCGATGACCTCTAAAACGGTGTCTGTGTCTTGAAGCAGTGGAATTGCTCGTTGCGGAGAAAAACCTCTGCCGATGGCAGTAATGACTTCTTTTGCCCTGAAAAGCAGCGATGGATCTTGAGCGTTCTGATCTAGCGTTATGGTGATTTCTCCGGTTGGGCTGTCGATTTCAAGCTTTACGTTGAGTTTTTTCTCAATGTTTGCTTTAACTCGCCCATCCGGGCCTATGAGGGCTCCTACGCGGTCTCGAGGAATTCTGATGAATGTGCTAGCCTTTGAGATTTCCAACCACCTCTTTCAATAGTTCTCTTGCAGGTGGAACCGCAACACCCAAACGTTCAAAGTAGCGAACCAAGTTTTCTAGGTCTCGGAGAAGGAACTTGCTTGCCATAGGGTGTTCTCGAGATACGGCTTGTGAAACGTCGAAGAGAACGGGTTTTCCTTTCCATATCATGATGTTGTATTCGCTCAAGTCAGCGTGCACTAAACCTGCTTTCTGGTATAGCCGTTTAATGTTAACCAGTATTTGCCGATAGATTCTGTTTGGATTCTCGAGTGGAGTCTCTCGAAGTAAAGGCGCGCTGGTTCCGTTTTCTCCGATGAATTCCATGATTAGAACGTTGCGACTAATGGCTATAGGTTTAGGAACGTTTACGCCTGCCTCAAGAGCACTGTGCAGGTTCTTGAACTCTTTGTGAGCCCATAGATATATGAGCGATCGGGTGTCTTTTCTGACTCGGGCGAATCTTGGATCGCCCTGAATATATACGAGCATGCCTTTTTTGAACTCAGCAGAAATTGTTAGGAAGATTTTGATGGCTAGGCTTTTTCCTTCCTTGTCTATACCCCAGTAGAGCTTAGATTCTTTTCCAGCTTTTGCTGATCCGTAGATTTCTGATATTACTCCTTTATTCATGAACTGGTAGATTGTCATGAGGGTTGAGCGATCAAAAACCTCTTCTAAAACTTCGTATTCTTCACTTCTTTTATGTTTCATCAACTGCTCTGTTTCGTAGCGGCTCTCTTTTCGCTTCAGTTTCTTTTCCCATCTCTTTTGAGGAGTCAACTTCGACCATCCGCAGCTAGATTGTTGCTAACTTGTTTTTTCCTAGGCAATTCAGCTTGGCTCCTCGTGCAATGCCAAGTATCATTTCCTCGTTGGTCAGAACTGAAATCCCGCGGAGGATCTTTAACTGCAGCACCTTCGGGAGTCCAATCGCACGCTTCTGGATTTTTCCTCGTTTTGCAAGACCTTTCGTGGCATCTTGACATTTGCCCAAAACGCCTTTTGAATCTGGGATCTTGACGAGTAAGCCTAGAACATCATCCGCAACGGAAAGTACCATATCCTTGATTTCCTTCGTGCTGAGGTCTTTTTCATGCTTAAAGAGTCACTTTTCATATTCTTCTGTTACAGAGAAGAAATCACCTTGCTTAAATGTGTTAAGAGAATGAGATTCACATTCTTACGATTTGAGCATGGGGTACACCTGCGATTCTCAGTATGGCTTCAGGGTGAACTAGTCCTTCTTGTATTGCATGTTTTACTACGTGTCTTCCTACCATGTTGACAATCGCACACCGTTTCACAAGTTCGATGGCTTCTTCCACGGAAACCTTGGAGCCTTTGTAGAAGCTTTCTTTTACTTCGAAGACTATTTTGTCGTCNNAGTTTGCGCAGGTTGATGTAAACGTCCAACCTGTATCCGCCCTGTTTCGCTTCTGATTAGGCTATGGCTAGGTCGCTCCAAGTAATAGAATAGGTGATGTGGTTCTTATTGTTTGCTTGTTTTGGGCATCTGGCTGCTACATGCTACGCACAGAGCTTCTCGCTCCACAAGCCTCGCAGACCATAAAACTGAGCCGCTTCTCTTTCACGATTTTCGTATCGGGGCGTTTACAGACAGGGCAAGTCACAAAGACAACAGTATAGTGTTGAATCAACCGTTCTATAGTATCATAGCGGAACCTGCCTTGAAAAACTGCCCGAGAGCCGCTTAGTGTTCCAGCTGTAGCCATCTCCCTCGACAGGTAGCGCAGCAGATGCTGAGGATCACGATTAAGTGCATCACAAATCTCTTTGAAATTTCGAACAAATGTTTTCATACCAATGGTGATGCTGCGCGGCTTCGGAACTTCAAATCGTTTACGCTCTGAGACATCTGGAGGAAGCTGCGAACGAGCACGTTCTAACAACTCGTTGTAGTCAAATTTCATTTTCGCTTTCCTTCAAGAATTACTGCTTAAGAAGACCTTTACCTGTTTAAATAGTTTATACGTACGAAAACTTAGACACCAAATCTAGGGTTGGAGAATGTACAGCGAAATCTGGAGCTGGGAAAAATGCAAAAGCAAGATTAGAACGCTGAAGGGGCGGTTGGGGTTTCAGGAAACTCCAGTTCTCAGATTCCTAGCATTGAGTCTTTCACTCGAAGATGGACGCATCTATGACAATCTAAGACAATCTTTCTCTCCGCAAATAGAACCAAGCGTATACTGTATCCTTTCTGGATATGCTGACGCGCGACCGATGCCGGAAAGCACGCGTTTGGTTTCATTTGCCCAACTGCGTGGCGGCCGTTCATATCAAAACGCCTTCATACAACGCGTAATCAAACCTACTGAGAATTTTCTTGCATCAAAAACCTCAAGGCTCTATCACGCAGCGAAGCTTCTAGGTGGTGAACGACTGGGCTTTGGTGACTACTCTGTTAGAATCTACTCCCTTCCTCTTGTGCCAATCACCATAATATTATGGGCCAAAACACCTGAGTTTCCTGTTTCAGCAAGCATCTTGTTCAGCTCTTCTGCAAACTACTGCTTGTCCACAGAACAACTGGCTATGCTAGGTGAGTTGACCTCAGCAAGGCTGAGATACGCTTGCGAAGTCCCCATCGCTAGAGGTTGAGGTTCTCCGGTACTCGGTTTCCTGCAGTCTTCGAGAGAGGTTCATCCAAACAAAGAAAATTCAGTAGATCGCACGGACGCCAAATTGATGGGTTACGTTATGTAGATTCTACGTGGTTCATGCAGGCGAAGATTCTCCTCAGCGATCTTAAAATACCAATTCGGATTCTCGTTAAATTAATAAATGAGCTTGTCATTCTCATAGTCGCATCCAGCGAAGGAGAAAACATGTTTGTCAGTGTGGCACGGAAGGTTGAATAAGAGGAAGGCTTCAGGGGGCAGAAAGAGAGCCAATAGAATGAAAAGGAAATTCGAAAGAGGCTCTTTTCCTACCGAAACTACACTTGGTAAAACAAAAAAGAAAGTTTCTCGCCGACGAGGAGGCAATGTGAAAATCCGGCTACTGAGAGCAAGCTATGCGAATGTTTCTAATCTCTCCACTGGGAAAACCAGAAAAACCGAGATTCTGCGAGTGATAAAAAACCCTGCTAATGTCGATTATAATCGCAGGGGAGTAATAACAAAAGGCACAATCATTGAGACCCCTCTAGGTACAGCTCGCATAACCTCTCGTCCAGGACAAGACGGACTAGTAAACGCTGTGGTTCTCCAGAAAGAATCATAAACCTGAACCAGGTTAGACAAGCTGCTGGTTGCGCTAATGAAAAAACGAGACAGAGTTCTTCTGTGGCCAGCTTACTTCGACTCGAACAAAACCCGACTTCAAGGAAGAAGAGTACCCAAGAAACTTGCCGTAGTCTTTCCAAAGCTCGAGGAAATACAAGATGCAACTAGAAACCTCGGCTTAGGCTCAGAAGTTGTACTAGGTGTTAAATACCCTAAGGTTCCTTGGCAAGAAACAGGCTATATTCTAGTCCCCAAAAAAAGCTCGAAAACCAAAATAATCCACAAAATCGCAGAGAAGCTGGAGAAGCTCCGCAAGTAAACGCGGATTTGAGGCAAATCTTTGAGAAAGGTTTAAATAACGCGCTCCGTGTGAATTTTTAGACTTTTGTTGAGGGGGCAGTTTGCAAAGATTGGGTTACGTGCTTCATATTAGCTCTTCCAAGAACCTGATCCTAAGAGCCGAAAAACCTCCGAAAATCAATGACAAGGTTGTTGACGAAAACCTAAAATCTGTAGGAACCGTCTTTGACGTTTTTGGACCAGTTTCGTCACCATATGTTGCAGTGCGCCCTAGCGTGGAAAGGCCACAACGATTTATGAATCATGTTCTTTACGTTCTGCCTCGCCTGAAGAAAAGATGGAAGAGGAGAAGATGAGCGCAGAGCGTGTTCCTGCAGCTCCTGCAAGAGTTCAGCAATGTCCAGAATGCGGAAGCGATAGGCTCATGAGAGATTATGAATGCGCCGAAATTGTATGCATGAACTGTGGCTTTGTCATCGCAGCCAAGCTTACAGATAGAGGACCTGAATGGCGTGCATTCAACGCTGAGCAAAGAGCTAAACGCGCTCGGGTTGGTGCCCCACTAACTTACACAATTCATGACAAAGGACTTTCAACAATGATTGACTGGCATGACCGAGACATCTACGGAAAAAGGCTTTCTCCCGGTCAAAAAGCCCAGATTTATCGGCTGCGAAAATGGCAACGTAGAATACGAGTTTCGGATGCAACTGAACGCAATCTTGCATTTGCCTTGTCTGAGATTTCGAAAATAGCCAACGCATTGAATCTGCCTAGAAACATCTTGGAGACCGCCTCTGTGATTTATCGGCGAGCTGTGAAAGAAAGACTTATTCGAGGCAGGTCCATTCAAGGCGTAACTGCAGCCGCCGTGTATGTGTCATGTCGACAATGCGGCCTAGCAAGAACTCTTGAAGAAATTGCCCAAGCCTCTAACATTAACAAAAAAGAAGTTGGTCGGAGCTATCGCTTTCTCATTAAAGAGCTGGACTATTTCATTCCACCCTTAAAACCAAGTCAATACATCGCCAAGTTTTCCAATCAGCTAACCATGCAAGGCAAAGTGGAAGAAATCGCCCACAAAATTCTGAAGAGTGCAAGAGAGCTTAAGCTTACTTCTGGCAGAGGACCTACTGGGATAGCTGCAGCCGCTAGCTACATTGCTTCTGTACTGACTGGTGAACGAAAGACCCAAAGGGAAATCGCAGAAATTGCACAGGTAACCGAAGTGACAATTCGCAATCGCTACAAAGAACTAGTTGAATACTTAATGTTTGAAATCACCATTTGATCTCCATGTTTCCACTATGAAAAGATGCTGACTGTCACCTTTTTTCAAAAAAAACTTTTAACTCGAAAATTTGCATGAGACAACTCGGATTCTCATGAGCTCGCGGAAACTTGTGGAAGAGTCCGCCGATGCACGACGATCAGGTTCTAGATTAGGAAATCCCAGAAGAACTGATGATGCTCACAACGAACCTTCCACTAAAGATGCTTGGCCTAGGGTTCACTTGTTGGAAGACAAGCAATTCAGAGAGCATTTATTCACTTGACCGAATGGGCAGCACAATGATCGAAAGATCACTAGTAACGTTGTGTCAATTCAACAGCTTTCATGGTTAATCTAGCGGCGGGGACATAACTGCTGGCTTTCAAATGATTGAGTCTAGGCTTTGAACCATTTGAAAATGAGGTATTGTATCTTCTTGTTGCCGTGAATAGGCGCTGCTAGAATGAACCTCTTTCGTACAGTTGTTGCAAGTCTCCCCGCTTTTACAAGTTCAGTGGCGGTAATTTCATCGGTTGAGTTCCTAACGGACACCATATATGGAGCGTGATCGATGCCAGGTCCATGCTTGTACACGGCAAAGTCGCATCCGTACTTGATGCCAGGAGTAACTATGAATCCTGTGTCTCGAAG
>JABAHO010000021.1_pt1 | contig 17716 bp, 16 predicted proteins | sample 7062071 | NCBI WGS metagenome assembly JABAHO01 (sample SAMN14534356, study PRJNA622989) | marine sediment metagenome | biome: marine biome [ENVO:00000428]; feature: marine pelagic biome [ENVO:01000023]; material: deep marine sediment [ENVO:00002113] | place: India: Gulf of Kutch | collected...
CGAACGCCAGCGTCGGTAACTCAGCCGACCGCTCCCACTTGGCACTGAAGGCGGCCGTCCATGCGTCACCGCCTTCCAGGTTCCAGGTATTGTTGGCCGGCTCGAAGTCGCAATCGCCGGTGCCACGCAGCACGACGTTCTCTCCCAGCCGCAACACAGCCAGGTCGAGGTGATCGTCACCATCTATGTCAATCGGGTAGGCACCGACCACCCCGCGAAGGCCCGTGGCCGCCGTTGTTGCCTCAACGAAACGCAGCGCATCGCCGATCGAGCTCGCATTGCGATAAAGAGCAGCCGGATTGGCCCCGCCGGCCAAAAACAGGTCGGGCCTTAGGTCGCCGTCGCAGTCGAAGACCGCGACGCCCCCGCCGGTGAAGAACGTGAAATCTCCGTCGTAAACATGCTCAATCCCGGCTGGGGCGCTCTCCTCTATGAATTGGGGAGGATCGAGGGCTGCGGGCGGACGGTCGCCCGCTCGGGGCAACACAGACCACACCAGATAGGCGGCAATTGCCGAAACTACGAGCGCAACCATCACGGTCAGGGTTCTTGGCGTTGACGACATCGGTGGATCTCCGGGGGCTTAAGGTGGCCGAAATCGTATCAATCCCCACGGCTACCCGTGTTCAGGGCTAACCACTTGTGTAGCGACTCAACTGACCATAGGGTGTCTGCGAATTTGCCAACTGATGGCATTCGGTTTCCACGTGGAGGAAAAAAAATGAGAGGAAAGAGATTTCTGATCTTCTTCGCCGCGCTGGCCTTGGTAGCCGCCGCGTGCGGGGGTGACGACGACGACGGGGGCGGCGACGGCGATCTGACCGTAGGTGTCTCCTGGAACAACTACAACGAAGAACGTTGGGCCAAGTCCGACGAGCCGGCCATCCAGGCAGCCCTGTCGGCCGCCGGCGTGTCCTACATCAGCACTGACGCCGGATCATCTGCCGAGCAGCAGCTGGCCGACATCGAGCAGCTGATCTCGCAAGGAGCAGACGCACTCATCATCCTTGCCCAGGACGGCACCGCCGTTCTGCCCGGCGTGCAGAGTGCGCTGGACCAAGGTGTGCCGGTCATTGCCTATGACCGCCTAATTGAGGATCCGGGCGCTTTGTACATCACGTTCGACAACGTCGAGGTGGGACGGATGCAGGCCCGGGTCATCTTCGATCTGGTCCCGCAAGGCAACTACGTCTTCATCAAGGGCAACCAGGCCGACGCCAACGCCGACTTCTTGCGGGGTGGACAGCAGGAGATCCTGCAGGCCGCGATCGACGCCGGCGACATCGTCAACGTCGGCGAGTCCTACACGGACAACTGGCTGCCGGATGTTGCCCAGACCAACATGGAGCAATTCCTGACCCAGAACAACAANNGACGGGATCGTGCCGGTGTCCGGCCAGGACGGCGATGCCGCCGCCTTGAACCGGGTGGCACTCGGAACGCAAGCCGTTTCGGTCTGGAAGGATGCCCGTGAGCTCGGCAAGGCTGCCGGCGAAGCCGCTGTAGCCCTTGCCCAGGGCTCGGCGCTGGGTGACGTGTCCGGAACGGTGATATTCAACTCGCCGGGTGGGAACAACATGACATCGATCCTGCTGGCCCCGATCCCGATCACTCAGGAAAACCTGAATGTCGTGCTCGACGCCGACTGGATTGACCAGGCCACTCTCTGCCAGGGTGTCACCGCTGGAAGCGTGGGAGGCTGCTAGCAAGTCCCCCATTCTCAACTGAAGTTGAAACGCTGCGCCACCGGAATTCCGGTGGCGCGGCGCTTTTACCGATCCTGGCGTAATGTGATCCCCACGTGACCGAAATCAGCACCAAGCCACCCGAACAAATCGAACCGCCTGAGCCAGCAGAAAAGGAACCTGGTCAGTGGTCGGTTGGGGCGTTCCTGCGCGCAACTGAGGTCGATGTCCGACTTCTCGGCATGCTCGGTGCACTGGCCGTCATTTGGGTGGGATTTCACATCTGGTCCGGCGGCACCTTCCTCACGTCGCGCAACCTGTGGAACCTATCGGTTCAGACTGCTGCAGTAGCGATCATGGCCACCGGGATGGTGCTGGTCATCGTGACACGCAACATCGACTTGTCGGTCGGATCAATGGTGGCGGTGGTCGGTATGGCGATGGCCCTGCTCCAGGCCGAGATCCTTCCCGACATCATCGGTTTCGATCATCCCCTGACATGGGTCATCACCATCATCCTCGGCATCATGTTCGGCGCCCTCCTCGGAGGCTTCCAGGGCGTGATCGTGGCCTACATCGGCGTGCCCTCCTTCATCGTCACCCTGGGCGGATTGCTGGTGTGGCGCGGCGTCGCCTGGTGGTTCGCCAGCGGACGCACGATTGCTCCGATGGACTCAACCTTCCAGCTGCTCGGAGGCGGCTCCGAAGGCACGATCGGTGGATTCTGGAGCTGGGTGGTGGCAATCCTTGCCAGTGCCGGTATCGTCGCCCTGCTCATCAACAACCGGCGTCGGCGCCAGAAGTTCGGCTTTGCGCTCCGCCCGCTCTGGGCCGATTACACCCTAGGTTTCGTTGGGGTCGGCGTAGTGCTGGGCGCCGTTGCCTACCTGAACACTTACTACCTTCCCATCCGGCTGGCCCGACAGCGCTTCGAAGAGAAAGGGATCCCGTTCCCGGAGGGAGGGGCGGATATCTCGCTGGGCCTGGCCAACCCGGTCATGATCGCCATCGGGGTGGCCCTCGTAATGACGTTCGTGGCCACCCGCCTGCGATTCGGTCGATATGTGTTCGCCATCGGCGGCAATCCGGAGGCGGCAGAGCTGGGTGGAATCAAGACCAAATGGACCATCGTCAAGACATTTGCATTGATGGGCGTGCTGGTCGCCATTGCCGCCGCCGTGCAGATCGCCCGCCTCAACGCCGCCACCAGCGGACTCGGTCAACTCACCGAACTCTATGTCATAGCAGCGGCCGTCATCGGCGGGACCTCACTTGCCGGCGGTATTGGCACCATTCCGGGAGCAATACTTGGTGCCCTGGTGATGCAATCGCTGCAATCCGGCATGGTCCTCGTTGGAGTGGACGCTCCGTTGCAGGACATCGCGGTCGGTGTCGTCCTCGTCGTGGCGGTGGCGATCGACACGTTCTATCGGAGGAGGGCAACCTGATGACGATTGACACCGAGCAGCGGACCCCCCTGGTCGAGATGCGCGACATCGAAGTCGCCTTTGGTGGCGTCCATGCCGTCGACGGTGCCAGCATCAACTTGTTCCCAGGCGAAGTTGTTGCATTGGTCGGCGGCAACGGTGCCGGAAAGACCACGCTCATCAAGACCCTCTCTGGTGCGCACAAGGCCGACTCCGGCGAGATCTACATCAACGGTGAGCTGGTCCACATCGACTCCCCGCGCGATGCCAAGGAATACGCCATCGAAACGATCTATCAGACCCTGGCGCTGGCCGAGAACATCGACGCCCCGTCGAATATGTTCCTCGGCCGGGAATTACAGACTCGCTGGGGCACGCTCGACGATTCGGCCATGCAGTCGGCGGCCCGTGAAGTCATGGGACGCCTCAATCCCAAATTCCAGAACTTCAAGGTCCCCGTCAACTCACTATCCGGTGGCCAGCGGCAGGCCGTGGCCATCGCCCGGGCGGTGCACTTCAACGCCAAGATCCTGATCATGGACGAGCCNNGAAACCGAGCAGGTCAATGAGCTGATCACCCAGCTGAAGGCAGAGGGGATCGGGATCTTTCTGATCAGTCACGACATCCACGACGTCTTCGACCTGGCCGACCGCATCAGCGTGATGCTGCAAGGCAAGATCGTGGGCACGGTCAACAAGAACGAGGTGACCAAGGACGAGGTCCTCGCCATGATCATCATCGGCAAGCTTCCCGGCGAGACGACTCAGTCCGAGCTCGACCAGTTCCACGAGTGAGCCCAGGCAGTCGTTAGCTCGATCCGGGGGTGCTCAGCGATCGAGGGACGCACTGGTCCAGGCGCCACCGGCGGCACTCGACCGCATGGCTGCGTCGACGAACTTCACTCCAAGAACACCGTCCCGGGCATTGGGGAAATGCATGGCCAGCGGATCGGCTTCCGCACCGGCCCGGCGAGCCGCGATCGCTTCGGCGGCGTCCGAGTAGATGTTGGCGAAACCCTCGTGGAACCCCTCCGGATGACCGGCCACGATCCGGCTGGCCCGGGCAGCGAGCGGTAGCGTCCCCGGCCCGTTAGGGGTCCGCAGCTGCACAGGGCCCTCCAACGGCCGGTAGGTCAGGCTGGTGGGCCGCTCCTGCTCCCATTCAAGAGTCCCCCGGGTTCCTGAAACCCTGATCCGCAAGCAGTTCTCGACCCCGGCCGCCGCCTGAGTCACCCACAAGCTGCCCCGGGCTCCATTCCCGAACCGGAGCAAGGCTCCCCCGTAATCATCGACCTGCCGGTCGGGAACGATATGTCCGACCTCAGCAGCCACCTCCGAGACCTCGAGCCCGGTTACGTAGCGAACCAGGTTGTGTGCGTGGGTCCCGATGTCCCCCATCACGAGCGAGGGGCCGCCCCGCGCGGGGTCGTAGCGCCATGGCAGTTCCTCTCCCGGATCGGGGTCGTCTTCGCCGGCTTTGCCACCCTGGACGTACTCCACCTGCACCAACCGGATCTCACCCAGCTCATCGTCAGCGACCATGGCGCGGGCCTGGCGGACCATGGGGTACCCGGTGTAGTTGTGGGTCAAACAAAATATGAGCCCGGTTTCCTCGACTTTCGCGAGCACATCAACGGCCTCCGACAGGGTATTGGTGATGGGCTTGTCGCAGATAACGTCAAAGCCGTTCTCGAGCGCCGCCATCGAAAACGCATAGTGACTGTCGTTCGGGGTCATGATCGCGACCACGTCGGCGCCCTCCTCGAGCTCGGCCTCGGCAGAGAGCAACTCGAGGCCGTCGCCGTAGGGTCGATCGATCCCCAAATCCGTGGCCGCCAGTCGCGACTTGTCAGGATTGGACGAGAGCGCGCCTGCCACCAACTCGTAGCGATCGTCGATGCGAGCGGCCGCCCGATGCATGGCTCCAATGAAGCTTCCGGGGCCCCCACCTATCACCGCCAACCGCAGCCGCCGGCCCAGCATTTCGATTACCGGATTCNNAAGTGGCATCTCCACACCGTGCTCCTCCGCAAGCTCCAAGACCACCGGGGTGGTCTTTACTCCTTCAGCCACCATTCTCATCTCGGTCACGATTTCATCCAGGCTCCGTCCCTCCGCCAGCGCCACGCCGACTCGTCGATTGCGGCTCAGCGGGCTGACGCAGGTCGCTATCAAGTCGCCCATGCCGGCGAGACCAGCAAAAGTCGCCGGTTCACCACCCATTTCCCGACCCAACCGACTCAACTCGGCCAGAGCCCTGGTGATGAGGGTGGCCATGGAGTTGTCGCCATAGCCGAGACCGGCAGCCATTCCCGCCCCTATCGCCATCACGTTCTTGAGCGCTCCGGCCATCTCAGAACCAATCACATCCGTGTTCGAGTACACCCGCAAGGTTGATACCTGGAATACGGAACGGAGGTGGGTCACCGTCTCGTCACTTGTAACGCTCACCACCGAGGCGGCCGGTTGGCCAACGAGGATTTCCCGGGAGAGATTCGGGCCCGTGAGAACTCCAATCACGCCGGGGTCATGGTCGGGGAGCACATCGCGCACTACCGCCGTCATACACATTCGCGTCCCGGCTTCGAGCCCTTTGGCCAGGCTGATGACAGGGATATTTGAAGGAATCAGCGGCGCCGCCTGCTCGAGGACCGCGCGGAACCCGTGGCTAGGCACGGCCATCACGATAATTTCCGCGCCCGAAAGTGCCTCCTCCAGGTCGCTGGTGGCGACCAGATCGTTCGAGAGCGCAAACCCTGCTAAGTAGTCGGGATTCTCATGATCGCGATTGATCGCAGCCGCCAGTTCGGAACGGCGGGCCCACAACATCACGTCGGCCGACTCCGTGACGAGCGACGCCATCGTGGTGCCCCAGCTCCCGGCGCCTATAACCGCAATCTTCACCAGCCGATGCTAGGCGGGCGGGTTGCGAGATAAGGCGCGAAATAAAACCATGCCCGGCCCTTGGGCTGGGCGCCGATTCCCGCCATCCTGGCGTCATGTGGGCTGGGCAGTCTTTTGGGCGGCGACCACAGCCGCCCTGGTAGCGACCACGCTGCTCTTTTCCTTCTCCGACCAGATCGAAGACTGGCTGTTGCTGGCTGCCGGGGCGGCCGGCGCGCTCTGCCTGGTTTCAGCTTTGACGGCGGTCATCGCTGGTATGCGGCACCGCCGCGAGATGTCCGGTCCTTACGAAGATCCGTCTGCACCGGCGGACGCCAGCACCCAGATCGGCACCTCGCGACCTGCCCGGGCAACGTAGTCCCGATACGTCGGATAGAAGTCGGCAAACCTCGCAAAGTACTGCTCCCATTCCGAGTCGGAAGCTAAACGCGCTCGATGGGCGGTGGTGTGCCGCCGGATCTTGACCGTGCAAGTCGAGTTGACTCGCAGGTTCCGCGACCAGTCCGGCTCCCCGCGCCCGAAGTTGGAGGCGATCACGGTTAAATCTGAGCCGTCCTGGAGATACCAAAGAGGCGCGCCGAAGGTCTGGCCGCTGGTGCGACCAACCGTGGTGAGCAACAGAGTCGGGAACGGGGTAATGCGACGCCCAAACTTACGCAGAAGAAACCGGTCGACCGGCCCAACCAGGGTGGCGGCCGGAAGCAGCCACCGTTGGGATCCTATCCACCGCGTTAGGGCCCGATACATGTCAGGAATTTAATCCGTCACTCAAGGTGCTCGACGATTCAACAACAGTGGATCATGCTCGTCTGGCTCGTAGCCGACTCACGCGGCGAAGCGGTGACTTAAGCCCGATGACGCCTGCTCCCACCACGGTGACATCCGGGGGCCGGCGCTAGCGGGTTGGCGTTCTATCGACATGCGCCGCTTCGCTGGTACGCTCGCCGGCGTGACCGCCACAGTTCCCAAACTCCGCAAGGCCATCAAGCGCAAGTCGCCCGGATTGAGCATCGAGCGGGAACTGTGGGAACAGGGTTGCCAGGTTGTAGTCGGTGTCGACGAAGTCGGACGGGGCTCGTGGGCCGGTCCTATCAGCGTGGGCGCGGCAGTAATTCCACAGGGCAAGCGCGTCTATAAGATCCGCGACTCGAAGATGCTCACCGAAGATGAACGCGAAGCGCTGTTCGATCGAGTGGCAGAGTGGTGCTCAGCCTGGTCGGTGGGCCACGCCTCCCATTGGGAGTGCGACCGCTACGGCATGTCTGAGGCGCAGCGCATCGCCGCCCGGCGCGCTCTGGCTGGCCTCGGGCTCACGCCCGAGATCGCTCTGATCGATGGCAACTGGGACTTTGTCGGTGGTCGGGTGCGCAAGATCGTCAGAGGCGACGCCGTGTGCCTGTCGATCGCGGCCGCCTCGATCCTCGCCAAAGTGACTCGGGACCGCATCATGCGCCGGTGGGCCATCCGGTTCCCCGGTTACAACTTCGAGAACAACAAGGGCTACCGCGGCCCGCACCATCGGGCGGCGCTGGCGAGGTTGGGGCCCAGTCCCATCCATCGCAAGAGCTGGGCGTTCATGGACACGATCCCCGAGATCACCGAGCCGCGCTACGTTCGGCCTAGCCCCCAGGGCCAGCTGTTCGACTGATGTCGAACGGCAAGCCACGAGATGCTCCGTTCACCGACATCGTCTACCACGAGCTCTCCGTGTTCCACCCCAAGGTTGACCAACTCATTCGCGACCTAAACGTGGCCGGAGCCTTCGAAGATCCATTCGCCCGGGAGTACATCAACGTCAAAGCCAGGTATATCGAAGCACTCCCGAAGGCACACGGTTGGGCACCAGAAGAAGCAGAGGCGAGGCGTAAGGTCGTCTTGGGAAACTGGGCTCGCGAGCTCCACCATCGATTGCGAGTACTCGAGGGCGAGCCCGCCCAATCCGAGAACCGCCTGATTCCGCTCGAGTACGACCCCGATCCCGGGCCGCATCGCGAGCTCTAGGCGGCTAACCGCTCCGAGGGGCAACCAACATCTCGACGGCCTTCTCAGCCCGGCGGATTCGCGTCTCGGGTCTTTTCGCCTCGGCGACCCATTCGATGACCTGCATTTGGTGGCTGGGAGCAAGGTGCTCGAATCGGGCGCGTGCCCGTTCGCTGTTCGCCAGAGCCGCCGACAGCTCGCGAGGTATTTCGGTCTCAGACATTTCGACCCCAATCAAACGATACCAATCGCCAGCGATACTCAGATATTTTTCGCGGCCACCGTTCCTTGATTTCCGCGACTCGGATCTCACGTTTTACCGTGGCTCCCTCCCCTGGACTTCCTCTCAAGGGGAGCTTTGTGTCATAGCCGGCCGATAATCTCTGAATGACCTTGACGTAACTACAGGCTTGTGATTACACTCGCTAGGCCCAAGATGATGTGGCAAATCCCCAACCACACCACAACATCTTGTGGTTTTGGGGATGTTGGAGATGGCTTCAGCAGGGGTGCTGAAGCGGGACGGTTCGCTCGATAGGAGGTAGGTATGACTGAAGCCAAGGCTGGGATGAGGATTCCGCGGAGATTCACCCGGGCCGGTGAAGACCCCTTCGACAGCACCGACTGGGAGCGCCGCGACTCTCGCATCACCAACCCAGACGGCTCGGTGGTGTTCGAGATGATCGGCGCCGAGGTCCCGGCCGGCTGGTCCCAGGTCGCCACCGACATCATCGTCTCCAAGTACTTCCGCAAGGCCGGTGTCCCTCAGTTCGACGATGACGGCAATCAGATATATGACGACAACGGCCAGCCGGTGCTTGGTCCGGAGCGCTCGGCCCGCCAAACCATCTCCCGCCTCGCCCGGACCTGGCGAACCTGGGGAGAAGACACCGGCTACTTTGCCTCCGCCGACGACGCCCAGGCCTTCGAGGACGAGCTCGCCTACATGCTGGTTCACCAAATCGCCTCCCCCAACTCACCGCAGTGGTTCAACACCGGCCTGAGTCAGGCCTATGGACTGACCGGCCCCGCCCAGGGCTTCTGGTATGTAGACCCTGAAACGGAAGAATCGGTTCTCTCCAATGACGCCTACTCCCGACCCGCCCCCCACGCCTGCTTCATCCAGGCGGTGCAAGACGACCTCGTCAACGAGGGCGGGATCATGGATCTGTGGATGCGTGAGGCCCGCCTCTTCAAGTTCGGCTCCGGCACCGGCACCAACTTTTCTTCCATCCGCGGTGAGGGCGAGCCGCTGTCCGGCGGCGGCAAGTCCTCCGGCCTGATGTCCTTCCTCAAGATCGGCGACCGGGCGGCCGGCGCCATCAAGTCCGGCGGCACCACCCGCCGGGCCGCCAAGATGGTCATCCTCGATCTCGACCATCCCGACATCGAAACGTTCATCAACTGGAAGATGGAAGAGGAGAACAAGGTGCGGGCGCTGATTGCGGCCGGGTATCCGTCGGACTTCAACGGCGATGCTTATCAAACCGTCTCCGGTCAGAACTCAAACAACTCGGTCCGAGTGCCCCACGATTTTCTGCAGGCAGTCATCAACGATGAGCATTGGGCCCTGACGTCACGCACCGACGGACAGGTAATGCGCAAGGTGCGAGCTCGCGAGCTCTGGAAAAGCGTGGCCGAGGCAGCCTGGGCGTGCGCTGACCCGGGCGTGCAATTCGACACCACCATCAACGAGTGGCACACCTCGCCGGCCGAAGGTCGGATCCGGGCCTCCAACCCGTGCTCCGAGTACATGTTCCTCGACAACACGGCGTGCAACCTGGCCAGCCTCAACCTGGTGAAGTTCTACGACGACGAGGAGCAGGCGTTCGACATCGATGCCTACCTGCATGCGGTCCGCCTGTGGACCATCGTCCTCGAGATATCGGTCACCATGGCTCAATTCCCCTCCCGGGAAATCGCCGAAGGATCCTACAACTACCGAACGCTCGGCCTCGGTTACGCCAACCTCGGATCGCTGCTGATGCGCAGCGGCATCCCCTACGACTCCGACGAGGGCCGGGCCATCGCCGGGACGCTGACGGCGATCCTGACCGGCCATGCGTATGCAACCTCAGCCGAGATGGCCTCGGTGTTGGGTCCCTTCCCCAAGTTCGAGATAAATCGCGACTCGATGCTGCGGGTGATACGCAATCACCGCAAGGCTGCCTATCACGCCGACCAGGCGGACTACGAGGGCCTCAGCCACATGGTGATGGGCATCGACCCAGACCTGGCACCGGCCGACCTTCTGCAAGCGGCCCGCCAAGTTTGGGATAACGCCCTGCACATGGGCGAGGAACATGGTTATCGCAACGCGCAGACGACCGTGCTGGCGCCGACCGGCACCATCGGCCTGCAGATGGACTGCGACACGACCGGCGTCGAGCCCGACTTCGCGCTGGTCAAGTTCAAGAAGCTGGCCGGCGGCGGCTACTTCAAGATCGCCAACCAGTCGATTGCGCCCGCCCTGCAACATTTGGGCTACAAGGCCGACCAGATCGAGGAGATCGTCGACTATGTGGTCGGCACCATGACGCTGCTGGGAGCCCCGGGTGTGAACCGGGCCACCCTCACATCACGGGGCTTTCTGCCGGACGACCTCCGGAAGCTCGAAGAGACGCTGCCGGGTGTCTTCGAGCTCAACCATGCCTTCAATGTGTTCATCCTCGGAGAAGAAGCCATGCAGCGTCTCGGGTTCACCGAAGACCAATACGCTTCGCTCGACTTCGACATGCTGCGTGAGCTCGGCTACGACAGCAACGAGATTCGCGAGGCCAACGACGTTATCTGCGGGCGCCAGACCATCGAGGGCGCTCCGTATCTGAAGGACGAGCATTTGGCGGTGTTCGACACCGCCAATCGCAACGGCCGATACGGCAAACGCTTCATTCATCACAAAGGGCACATCCGGATGATGGCGGCCGCCCAGCCGTTCATCTCGGGCGCCATCTCCAAGACCATCAACATGCCCAACGAGGTGACGGTTGAGGAGATCGAAGAGTCCTACATGATGTCCGCCGAGCTCGGCCTGAAAGCGATGGCGCTCTATCGAGACGGCTCCAAGGCCTCTCAGCCCCTGTCCGCCACCTCGGATGAAGGCGAGCACCCTGACGACGAGCTGCAGGGGTTACCGGAGGCGCTGGAAGACGAGGCCCGGATCGTAAGCGGTGCCATGTCGGCTGAGCATTTTGCTCCCGGATTGTCCCCCACCATGGCGTACCAGGGAACGGCCCGGCCCCGCTTCTTGCTGCCGGCCCGCCGCTCGGGCTTCACACAGGAGGCGCGAGTGGGCGGCCACAAGCTGTTTGTCAGAACCGGCGAGTACGAGGACGGCACGCTCGGCGAGCTCTTCATCGACCTGGCCAAGGAAGGCGCCACCCTGCGCGGCGTTCTCTCCTGCTTCGCCATCGCGGTCAGCAAGGGCCTCCAGTACGGCGTGCCGCTCGAGGAGTTCGTCGACACCTTCACCTTCCAGACGTTCGAGCCCCGCGGCATGGTGGAAGGCCATCCCAACATCAAGATGGCCAACTCGATCGTTGACTACGTGTTCCGTTCGCTGGGCATGGAATACCTGGGCCGCAATGACCTGGTCCAGGTGCCGCCGACCGAGGCCAGGGCCCTGCCCGAGCCCCCCAAGGGCGTGGCAACCGAAACCGGCCAGCAGCTCGGCTTGGAGGAATCGAAGATGGAGGACGACATTGAGGTGCAGGCCCGGGCGGCCGCGTTTGTGGATGCGGCGGATGCCAACCCCAATGGCTCCCCTGGCTCAAACGGAACCAACGGATCGGATGGCTCCAGCGCTGGCGCCAACGTGGAGGCGGTCGAGGCACCGGCCAAGACCGTAATAGCTACCGGTGATGTGCAGACCGACTCTGTGCAGGCTGCTTTAGCGGCCAACATGGGTGACGCGCCCTTGTGCGACACCTGCGGGCACATCACCGTCCGGAACGGCTCCTGCTACCGCTGCATGAACTGCGGAGACAGCAAGGGTTGTAGCTGATGAAGCTCCCGATGACCCCGGTCGCCTCGACCACCATCCGGGCGGGCGATCGGGACTTGGGGGCAGGGCCGGGAGCTGGCGATCAACTTCATCTTCGGTGAGACCTGCCTCTATCAAGACCTCGTTTTCACGGCATATCGCTCCTGCTCAGGAGTTCGGTTACGGTTAATACCTGGATTAATCCACAACGCATCGGCTTAGGCGACCTTCCGAAGTGAGCCGGCATCTGGCTCGTGCACATGCTTGACTTGCGCGCGGTGCCAAGACGGGAGGTAACTAATGGCAGATCTGAAGGGGCATGCAAACAGCTTGCTCGAAGCGTTCAACAATTCGGACTGGGACGGAGTGCGCAACCTGCTGGGCAGTGCCAACTACAAGGAGCTGGGAACCCAGCGTGAAATGAGTGGTGAAGACGTTATCGGAGCGATGCAGGGTTGGAAGACAGCCATGCCGGACGCCACCGGAACAGTGTCAAACACCGTCGAGACCTCCGACCAGGTCATTCAGGAGGTCACATGGACCGGAACCCACACCGGACCCATGCTTACACCGGACGGAGAGATACCGGCGTCGGGCAAGTCGCAGGCCACACCCGGGGTAATGGTGTTTGAGTATGAGGGCGATCAGCTCAAGGAGTTTCGTAACTATTTCGACTTGTTGACATTCCTGCAGCAGATCGGCGCTGCGTAGGCGCCAACACCTCGTAGGTCTGAGCGCAAAGAAGTGACTAGGGGGAGGCGAGAAAACGCGTCCTCAAGGAGCCCGGGCTTTACGGGGAAGATTCTGGCCTTCGTGTTCCATCGTGTGATGGCGGCGGCATAGAAGCTCCGTGTTGGCAAGACTGGTTTCTCCTCCGTCAACCCAGTGTTGGATGTGGTGAGCATCGCACCAGCGGGGCGGCCGGTCGCAACCCTGGATTACGCAGCCGCCGTCTCTGACCACTAAGGCTCTGCGCAGCGCCGAAGAAATGGTGCGAGTCCGGCGACCGACGTCGAGCGGTTCGGAGGCGCCTTGGGTGATTATGCGGCTGATGGAAGAGTCACAGGCGAGCCGCCGCGCAGCTTCGGCAGTAATGACTCCCGTTTCGTCGAGCTCACACGGCTTTCCGGCTCGCTTTTCAAGGGCTTCTAGTGAAACCGTCAGTGTGACGTGCGGTTTTTCACCGCCGACTATGGGCGCGCTTCCGCGATCCAGATAGTCACCGCACAGGTCCACCAGAGCGTCTGCCCGCCGTTGCTGGGTCGTCCGGTCGTCGGTGGGATCAGTGGTCTCGGCGAGGGCGTTGAGAGCAATGATCACCGCCTCGCCGCCTTCAGGATGGATCTCACCGTCAATGCGGACCATGCCTTCCAACGTCGAAGACACATCTAGTCGTCGGCGCTGGAAACGCCGATCAGCTGCGCCCTCTCCGACGTCTTGGGCTTGCCGCCAATACTCGATCGTGCGAAAGGTATCCCGGGGGTTGAGCGGTTTCACCGCTTCAATGAGCGTTTGCTCATCCCCTGCAAAAGCGTGGGGATGCGCTCGGCGAGCGGCAACCAGTTGATTGACTGTAGAGACGCCAATTTCGCCCCGCCTGAAAGCATCGCTGGTGTCAGGCATGTGAGTCAAAGCCCGCGCCCGATGCGTGCGCTTGGCAGACTCCCGGGCAGAAATGCCACACCGATCCCGGAGCCACGACGTCGTGGAGAGGTATCCAGAATCCTTGTACGAACCTCGTCGATCGATCTCGGCGAGCCGTCGCGACCGTTGGGCGGTCAACCTCACAATCTGGAGATCAATCTCCACCAGATCATCCTCGAGCTGCCGGTCCTCCAACCGTGCCAGGTCCTCAACGGCAAGCTCGTCCACTATTGAACGCAACGAGCTCACAATCGACCTCTATCTCAAGCTGCCGACAACGTATCACCCGCCTGTGACACAACGACGAATAACACCCTCGCTCAGGATGACGGCACAGAGTGATTTCGCCGAAATCTGCTCACTACGATCCAGCCAGAAAGGGCGCGCGGATCGCAGCCCCCTCCGTTCGGGTACAACTCATCGAACTCAATTCGAGGCCGCCCCGGCGAGCAGCACACCGTTCGTAGTCTGAACTTCGATGTCGCGGCGAGTGCCACGGTCTTCATCGAGGAATGCCACAGACCCACTCGGTTCTGCCTCGCGGAGCCGCTTACAGTCATCCTCTAAGCAGACCGGCACGGTTGCCGACGAACCGAGGGTCCGGGGCCCAATAAAGCCAGGCATCAATACACTGTTTGACAGTTGATATGAGAAAAGTTGTTGCGATCTCGTTCGGGCTGCTGGTGGTCGTCGCCGGCCCGGCCGCAGCCAAGATGCCGCCGTTCGAAACCACCGTGGAAGTGGAGGGAGACCAGGCACTGATAACGGTGGTCATGGAAGGCTACGATCCCGGCGTCGGCGAGTTCAATGATCTCGTCGGGCTCTATTCGGCGGCGGCGATGGATGACGCCGCCATCGCCGATTTCACCCCGATTACGCTCACCCGGATCGGGCCCTTCACTTATCAGGGCACAGTAACCATTCCTTCCAACGGCGAGTGGGCGGTGGTCCCCTTCCCGGGAACGGCAAGTAGCTTTGAGCCCAAAGCGACCGTTCCGCCGGACTTCGTTGGGGAGATTCCTGAGCTCTACCCGATCGTGTGGTTCTCGGCTGTCAACGTGCCAGTGGAAACCAACGGCGTGGGATCCCCAAACCTGGAGCCCACAGTTCAATCCCCCGTCGTCGAACCGATTCCCGATATCGAATCGCCGCCGCTCAACGCATCCGAAGGCGGCGTTACGGTTTTGCCGTTCACAGGCGATTCAGTTCAGGTCAATCGTCGTTCCGAGCTCCTCTCTGCCGCCGTTATCGCGGTTATCGGGATGGTGGTTCTGGTTTCCGCAGCAGGGGTCGTGCGATATCACCAGCGCACGACTTAGCCTCGGCCTTCGAACCTGATCCGGCTAAACCTGCCTTCCTACATATTGAGCTCGGCTTGGCGCGCCCCGAGAGCTTCGAAGTTCTCCCACAGTCGCTTGATGCCGGCGTGCTCACGCTCGCCGATGACAATGTCGCTGATTCGATCCCACGGGATCAGGAGCCAGTCCAGGAGCAACTCCTCACTGAACACGTCATTTTTCCACAGGGTTCCTACCGTCTCGAAGTAGCCGACATAGCGGATGAATTCCGAGTAGCCCTCGCTACCGCGCGGGTACTTCTCGATGAACGCCTGATGGCCGGTGGGAAACTCAGGGTCGAGAATCCAGCGGGCCGTTTCCCCCAGGTTCTGCTGGTTGAAGAGTTCCGCGCACTTCAGCATGATCTGTGCGTCGTCATAGGTCGGTTTGCCCATTTGACCCTCCTCTCCTCGACCCAATTATGCCGGAGGGGGAATTGGTGCGGCGTAGCCTGGCGTCATGTCGGACGAGGACAGGATCAAAGCCGACTTGCGGGCGGCTTACGACAACGACGCCGAACGGCGCGCCACGCTGGAACCCGAGCCGTGGCGGCTCGAGGTCATGGACGAATGGTCAAGAGAGTTGCACGCCCGCCAACTGTCGAAGGTGCTCGAGCTGGGCTGTGGTACCGGACAGCTGGCCATGTACTTGGCGCAGAGTGGCTTCCAGGTGACGGCCATCGACTTGGCGGCGGGTAACGTTGCCGTCGCGGTCGCTCGCGGCGTCGACGCCTCGGTGGCCGATTTCGCCGCGTTGCCGTTCCCGGACGAGAGCTTTGACGCCGCCTTCGGCTTCAACAGCTTGCTGCACGTTCCCCCCGACGATTTGCAAGACGTGCTGATCGAGGTTCGACGAGTCATGCGAGCCGGCGGCTTGCTCCTCATCGTGGTGTGGGGGGGAATAACCATGGCAGGGCCCTTGCCTGATGACTGGTTCGAACCACCTCGCTACTTCAGCTTCTACAGCGACGAGCAATTCGCAGCGATGAAAGCTCCCGGGTTGGCAAAAGTGAGGTTCGAGATTCTCGAGCAATCTCGAATGGCGCTCCATCCCCAGGTTCTCGTGCTCGAAGCCACCTAAATCTGCTCTGGCTCCCGAGTAGCTTGTTTGTCGGAGGTACCCGTATGTCTCGACGGTCGATATGGAACCGCAACGCCGACCTGGCAGGCAAGACACTGTGGCTCATGCCTGCGGTTGCCGTCGCCCTGGCTCTCCTGACCGGCATCATCCTCACCGAGATCGAGATCGAAGCCGACACTGGATTCGGCGATTTACTGTTCCAGGGTGGAGCCAGCGAGGCTCGCCAGCTCCTGACCGTTATCGCCGGCACCATGATCACGGTCACGGGGCTGGTCTTCGTGCTGACCGTGATTGCACTTCAGATCGCCTCATCCCAGTTCTCGCCGCGGTTGCTGAGAACCTTTCTGCGTGACCGCGGCACCCAGGTAGTGCTGAGCACATTCGTTGCCACCTTCGCCTACAGCCTGGCCGGCTTGCACACCGTGGGCCGGGTGGACTCGGGCGAGATTTTCGTGCCACGGCTCGCAATTTCCGGTGCGCTCGTGCTGGCGCTCGCCAGTGTGGGAATGCTCGTCTATTACATTCACCACATAACCGACTCAATTCGCATCGATACGATCATGCGCAGTGTCGAGAGAGGGACATTGGTCACGCTCGACCGTCGCCATCCTTCTCGCGATAGCAGTGCGGCGGGTTCCGCTCTGGACATACCGCACGAGCACGTCGTCATAAGCGCCGAGCGCTCCGGATACGTGCAGGACTACGACCTCGCCTCCCTAGCCGGTCATGCCCAATCGACGAAGTCAGTCGTCGCATTTATTCATCCGATCGGGCACCATGTCGTCGACGGTCGGCCGCTCGCTCGGGTGTGGCCCAAGAACTCAGAACAGCCACTTGGGAATTGGGACGCCTGGGTGAACCAAGCCGTCTCGATCACCGACGAACGATCGATAGAGCAAGACATCGCCTTTGGGCTTCGCCAGCTCGTTGACATTGCCATCAAGGCGGTCGGCCCCTCCATCAACGATCCATACACCGCGGTGCAGGCGATTCAGCACCTGTCGGTGATTCTGTCGGCGATGGCCGGCCGCGAATTGGAGACTGCTGTCGACGACGGCGCCGACCCCAGCGTGATAGTGCCTACTTCGGACTTTGCGAGCTACCTGCAACTGGTGTGCAGCCACATCCGCCAAGAGGCGGCCAACCGCCCCCGGGTGATGGTGGCCCTGCTCCGGCTGCTCGAAGACGTGAGGGCCTCGACAGAGAACCCGCTGCGGCGATCGGCGATAAGCCGACAAGCCGAGCTGGTGCTTGAGGATGCCCGAAGTCAAATATCCCAGCAGTCGGACCTCGACGAGCTTTTACAGGTCGCCGAGTCAATTCGGACCCACGCGTGAGCCGGCTGCGACCGGCCGCCGAGATCCTGCTCATCGCAACAACCGAGCTCGAACGCGTCTTGGACGAGGCGCCGGAAGGCCTGGACTTACCAACGCCTTGTGAGGCCTGGTCGGTGCGCGATGTCGTGGCCCATTGTTCGGGTTCACTGCTGCGGACGGTTGAGAACCGACTGCATCTCTTCACTCCGGAAGAAAATCAGGTCGATGTCGACGAGCGGGCCCAATGGCCTTTTGCGGAGGTCCGGGAAGAGCTGGTCACAACAGCAGGGCCGGCGGCTTCGATAATCGACGCTGCCGAAGGCAAGCTAGACGGCATCGGCCTGGGCGTGTGGGTTCACGC